>Ga0209991_10000142_pt1 | contig 31441 bp, 23 predicted proteins | sample ChitaG_FD_183167 | JGI IMG/M metagenome (GOLD analysis project Ga0209991, IMG submission 183167) | Deep subsurface microbial communities from South Pacific Ocean to uncover new lineages of life (NeLLi) - Chile_00310 metaG (SPAdes)... | ecosystem: Environmental > Aquatic > Marine > Oceanic >... | reverse complement strand
CGCCCAGAATATTCTGCCCCATAACGAGGCTGACAAAAGAGAAGACCGCAATTCCCATTGCACCCCAGCTCGCCTGATTGGGGGTCAGTCTTGTCCTGGCCAGTATCCTCGCTATCGGATCCGATAGCTTTCGATTGATATGCCTGGAGATAAAACCGTCGTACACACCTTCCATTCTCGTCCCCTACGCTGTTACGGCGTTCAGGTCTTCCTCGGTGTCTACATCTGCCCAGAAGCAACCGCTAACGTCGCAGGTGGCAAAACGGCGACATTTTTTTAACATAAACTGAATGACGTTTGTGATCCCGATATCGATGCCAAGCTCGGGAGTGAGTTCCTCTATAGTATCCAAGAACTCCTTCGTCAGCAGAAAGACGCCGGTATCGACAGCATTCCAGTGAGTCAACTTCTTGCCGATGTGACTGATACAACCGGTGTTATCCACGGCAACCTTGGTCGCTTCTGCGATCTGGTGATGGCCCGCTGGAGCGAAGTCAACGCACAGCGTCTCAGCAATAGCGGAACTATCTAAAAGGCGGGAAACGAAGCCCGGTTCGATTATGTGGTCGCCCATGCAAAGAACAAAGGGCTCCCCCTCAGCCCAAGATTTAACCTTCTTTACTGATATAGCATTCCCGCCGTGGTAGTCCGAGTTCCTGATGTACTCCAGCCTGACACCAAAGCGGCTCCCATCGCCAAGCGCTGTCCTAATCTGATTCGCCAGGTAGCCGACCACTACCGCTATTTCACTGATTCCCGCCGCTGCCAGCGCCTCGATTGGGTAGGAGATCAATGGTTTGCCCCGCACCGGCAGCAGGACTTTGGGACAAGTGTAGGTTAGGGCACGCATACGCCCGCCATCGCCAGCAGCCAGTATGACGCCTTTACTGATGTGCCAATTACTCTCCATAAAGTCTTACCTCTTCCTAAAACATTGTGATCACTCGTTGAGATGAAGGATCGCCTGTGGATTGCCTACAACGAATTGTTATCCACGTGGTAGACAATCTGTAGAATACCTGGGAAGGGAGGAGTTGTCAATACGGCTCCCCGAGATGACCACCGGCTACTGCCCTGAGCTCCACCAACAACTCGCCGCCCTAGTAGGCGAGGAAGCACTGGCAGTAAAATAGCCTAACGTGATGAGGCCTCTATCTCCAGGAGGCATTTTTTCATCTCCAGGCCGCCTTCAAAGCCGGTGAGGCTGCCATCTTCACCTATTACCCGATGGCAGGGCACCACAATGGGGAGGGGATTCTTCGCCAGCGCCTGCCCCACAGCCCGCTGCGCCTTCGGCTTTCCGATCTGCCGGGCGATCCAACCGTAGCTTTGAGTTTCGCCATAGGGGATGGCGCGGGTCGCCTCCCATACTGCGTGTCTAAAAGGGGTGGCACAGGTCAGATCTAGCTTATCATCAAAGGAGACTTGCTCCCCCTTAAGATAGCGCCCGAGCCGCTGCGGCAGGTCGCCAAAGGGGGTGGGGTCAGCAATCGCCCCAGGGAAGCCCTGCATAATCAACTGAAGCACCGCCCCCGGGGATGGCTGGGGCAGCACGATGCGCCGCAGCCCCGCACCGGAGCCCACCAGCCCTATTTGGCCAATCTCGGTATTAATGAGTGTATAGCGCATCCACACTTCAACCCCCAGAGGGGCGGTTAAACTTAAGTCATTATATATAACGCCTTTATTGATCGCAATCCGACATGCCGATTGCCAACGGCACCGCCGAGGATGAAAATTGGCTCTGTTCGGTTTTAGTTGGTAGCGGATTGTTTGAAAGTTTGAAAGGTTCAGCTATGGGAGTTGGTTTCAAACATGGTATATGGTATAATGTAATGTAGGAAAGGCTGGTTGACTGTTTTGGATGACAGTAGGCTGATTTCCGATACTTGTGACTCTTCCCCTCCGATACCCTGTATACATTATTGGATTATTGGAGAAGCTAAGGATGGTCAGGCTCTCGGTATTTGCAAGAAGTGTAATGAGCATAAAATTTTTAACCCTTTTTATGAAATGTCGCTAAAAAGAGGAAAGCCTGCAACCTAATCAACCAGCACCCATATAACGAGCAGTATAAAGGCAATTGGTCCTATCAGTATCAGTAACTCTGTGTGCTGGTGCTTGTTTTACATATATGGCTGCAATAAAACTCTACCAGGATAGCGGTAAGCTACAAGGTATTACAGACATCAACTCCGATTGAACAGAGTCATGAAATTCGCCATCTTGACAATAGTTCGGGCATATGCTAGTATAACGATGTAGTAGAGCACCTTAACAACTGGATAGTGGAAGGAAGGTTCTTTAACGGAGAGTTTGATCCTGGCTCAGGATAAACGCTGGCGGCGTGCCTAATGCATGCAAGCCGAACGGCCCGATTTATCGGGCAGTGGCGAACGGGTGAGTAACACGTAAGAACCAACCCTCAAGTGGGGGATAACCCCGAGAAATCGGGGCTAATACCGCATACGCTCCCCGATTATATCGGGGAGGAAAGCTGAGGCGCTTGAGGACGGGCTTGCGTCCGATTAGCTAGTTGGTGAGGTAATGGCTCACCAAGGCTGAGATCGGTAGCTGGTCTGAGAGGATGATCAGCCACACTGGGACTGAGATACGGCCCAGACTCCTACGGGAGGCAGCAGCAGGGGATATTGCGCAATGGGTGAAAGCCTGACGCAGCAACGCCGCGTGGGGGAAGAAGGTTTTCGGATCGTAAACCCCTTTTCTCGGGGAAGATGGTGACGGTACCCGAGGAATAAGTCTCGGCTAACTACGTGCCAGCAGCCGCGGTAAGACGTAGGAGGCGAGCGTTATCCGGAATTATTGGGCGTAAAGGGCGTGTAGGCGGCTCTTCAAGTCTTTGGTGAAATCTCCCGGCTCAACTGGGAGGGTATCAGAGAAACTGGAGGGCTTGAGGGCAGTAGAGGGGGGTGGAATTCCCGGTGTAGTGGTGATATGCGTAGATATCGGGAGGAACACCAGTGGCGAAGGCGGCCCCCTGGGCTGTTCCTGACGCTGAGGCGCGAAAGCGTGGGGAGCAAACAGGATTAGATACCCTGGTAGTCCACGCCGCAAACGATGGACACTAGGTATGGGGGGTATCGACCCCTTCCGTGCCGAAGCTTACGCTTTAAGTGTCCCGCCTGGGGAGTACGGCCGCAAGGCTAAAACTCAAAGGAATTGACGGGGGCCCGCACAAGCAGCGGAGCGTGTGGTTCAATTCGATGCAAAGCGAAGAACCTTACCAAGGCTTGACATGCACCGGAAGGCCCAAGAAATTGGGAGGTCCTTCGGGACCGGTGCACAGATGCTGCATGGCTGTCGTCAGCTCGTGCCGTGAGGTGTTGGGTTAAGTCCCGCAACGAGCGCAACCCTCGTTGCCAGTTGAATTTTCTGGCGAGACTGCCCCGCAAAACGGGGAGGAAGGTGAGGATGACGTCAAGTCAGCACGGCTCTTACGCCTTGGGCTACACACACGCTACAATGGGTGGTACAGAGGGAAGCTAAGGAGCGATCCGGAGCAAATCCCAAAAAGCCATCCTCAGTTCGGATTGCAGGCTGAAACTCGCCTGCATGAAGTTGGAGCTGCTAGTAACCGCAGATCAGCATGCTGCGGTGAATACGTTCTCGGGCCTTGTACACACCGCCCGTCACGTCATGGAAGCTGGCAACACCTGAAGTCGATGGGCTAACCCTTCGGGGAGGTAGTCGCCTAGGGTGGGGCTAGTGACTGGGACGAAGTCGTAACAAGGTAGCTGTAGCGGAAGCTGCGGCTGGATCACCTCCTTTCTAGGGAGAGCGTCCGGGCTGAGAGGCTCGGTATCTCCTAGGTCGGTCCCCGATTTATCGGGGTTAGTTTACACTAGTAAAAGCTTCCTTCCACTATCCAGAGGTTAAGGTGCTTTTTATTCTCCGATGCTACATCTGATGGGGGCTTGATTTAGATTGAGCCCCTTGATAAAATAACCCCGGCTTTAAGTGCGGATAGAGACGCAGCGCCTGATTGCCACCGCGCGAGTACTTCGGAAAATTCGAGAAAAGCGGGCCATTAGCTCAGTAGGTTAGAGCGCCCCGACAAGTCGGGGAGGTCCCCAGTTTAGTTATATATTTCGGGTAGAGAATTGGGCCATTAGCTCAGTTGGTTAGAGCACAGTCCTGATAAGACTGGGGTCCCTGGTTCGAGTCCAGGATGGCCCACCAAATAGAATTAGAGCGCCCCGATAAAGTCGGGGAGGTCCCTGGTTCGAGCCCAGGATGGCCCACCAAATAAGAATTAGAGCGCCCCGATAAGTCGGGGGGGTCCCTGGTTCGAGCCCAGGATGGCCCACCATTAAAGCTGATTCCGTGCCGCATGGCATAGAAAAACAAATTCTATACTGCTTAACTCCCCCTCACCAGTCTCTAAGAACTAGCCCAGTGTTATATTCTGAACTGCCAATGTGAAGGTAAATCTCCCCAGATAATTGCCCTGTTAGCTATTACAGAAAGCGAAAAAGTATTAAGAAGGGCTTAGGTAATATACCTAAGCCCTTACCAAGTAGTTTAGGGTTAGTGACGGCAAACCCTAAACTATTCACCCTATCAAGAGGTCGATGGTGTCAACCCATCGCTGGAGTCCTATCTTTTAACCGGACTTCATCCGTGCCATACTTTCTGTCGACTTGCCCACAAATGCGGGTGTTCTCTCCAGCCTTCTAGCCATCGCGCTCTGCTTGACCAGTTCCTGCTGCTCCTTGGCCCATGTACTCAGGACCTCTTTAGCGGCGTCATCCGCCGAAACGACACCTTTCCCTCCTGCTAGCCAATCGAATGCCGCCTCATCCACGTCCACATTAAGCCTAAAGTCCACTTCATTCATCACCTTGCTTACGCCTTTTCAGTTGCTCTGCTGACAAAATTACGGGAGGTTAACATAAGTTTGTGGTTTTGTCAAGTAGGCAATTTTTGGGTGTTGATGTTCTATGATTTTGTCACCCGTTAACTGTTCTGAGAAAATGTCACCCTATGAAAGGGAAGGTGACATTGAACATGGAGGAGCAAAAGATGCTGATGGTGTTTAACCAGGTGGGGAGGGGTGTTGTGACTTGCCGGGAAGCCAGTGAGGTGTTGCATCTCTCACTGCGCCATGTAAGGAGACTCTTGGCGGCGTATAGGAAGGAGGGCGCCGCGGCATTAGCACATGGCAACCGGGGAAGGAAGCCTCACCATGCCCTGGATAGCTCATTAAGGCTACGGGTATTGCAGCTGGTCCGGTCGACCTACGCTGGCTGTAACACACAGCACTTTACTGAGCTTCTGGCGGAGCGAGGAAGGTATAGTGCTTTCTCGATCTTCAGTTCAACGGATTCTCTTTGAGGCTGGGATAAAGAGTCCGAGAAAGAGGCGGCCACCAAAACACCGCAGCCGCAGGGAACGCTATCCTCAGGAGGGGATGCCGCTACAGATAGACGGCAGCTGTCATGATTGGCTGGAGTGGAGAGGATCCTGGCTGAGCCTGATAGGGGCCATAGATGATGCCACGGGCAAGGTACCTTACGCCTTATTCCGGGAATAGGAGGATGGCCAGGGCTATTTTTTCCTACTGCGCCAAATTGTGAGTAGCAATGAGCTGGTGGTGTCTACCCAGAAAGCCCCCAGGCTAAAGTATGCCCGGCGCATCAAACCCGGCCCCGATCATCCCTGGCGCAGGCCTCTCAAAGTCCATATCGACAGGGGGTGACAAATTCACTGAACAGTTATGGTGACATTTTCACTGGACAACAACATACCCCGAAATACCTTCTCGCCGTGTCCCTGACAAGATCGGGGTGGGGATAAAGGTCTTCTCATTGATCTTGGCTATAGCACCAGCCTGAGATGAGGTGCCAGTCGCTTAGAGGCCAGTAGAGAAGCCACGCCTCACCGATGACGTTGTCACCGGGCAGCATCCCCCAACTATGGGAGTCGGTGCTGTGGTTGCGGTTGTCACCGAGAACGAAGTACTCGTCCTCGGGCACCACCCGGGGGCCATAGGTATAGTTGGGCTCCTCATTGATATAGGTCTCATCTAGTATTAAGGTATTGTCGTTGATATCGGTGATATAAACCTGGCCATCCTTTATCTCCACCTCTTCCCCGGGTAACGCGATCACCCTCTTTATAATCGTGCGGCCCGGGTCATCTGGGTGGTCAAATATGATGACATCTCCCCGCTGGGGATCGCCGAACCAGTAGGATGCCTTAATGACCAGTACGCGTTGATCATTGTGAAGGCTGGGCTCCATGCTGAGACCCTCCACCACACGGCTCTCCACTGTGACTTGCACTCCAAGGAAGATAAGCAGTGCTACTAAAAGGGTGCTTATTATTTCACGAACGGTAGGCCTCATCATTTTTTATTATAACCTATCTAGCGAGTCTCTGCTAGCCGCCCCAGCTTGGACTAAAGCCCCAGGTCTGGTAGAATGTGCCACTTATGGAAAGGGAAATCGAAGCTACCGGTGTCATTATCGATGCGGTAGCTAAAGCCGGCGGGGACCTCATCCGAATCCAGGGGGTGAGCTTCACCGTTGATGACCCCTCGCAGTATTATGTTGAGGCACGGGCTGAAGCGGTAGCCGATGCCATAGATAAGGCTCAGCAGTTGGCCGATCTTTCCGGCATCCAGCTAGGAAACCCATTCTACATCTCGGAGGGCGGTGGCTTCGTCCCTATTTACCGGGATTATGGGTTAATGGCGGCTGAAGGGGGCAGTGTCCCCACCACTCCCATCAGCCCCGGGGAGACCGAGATCACCCTCACAGTGCAGATGGCTTTTACCATACAGTGAGTATTTCACCGGATGGCGCCTTCCAGGAGTCCCGATTTATTGGGGCCCCTTAGCTATGTTGCACTTAAGTAGGGGGGGTGATAGAATTGCGGCACAGGTAATTGTATATGGTGCTGAGCGACCGAACCATAAAAGAGGAGATCGCACGGGGGAGGATCATCATCGAGCCTCTGGATCCTGCTTGCATCCAGCCAGCGAGCGTTGATGTTCGCCTAGATAGAAAGCTGCTGGTTTTCCGTAATTGGCGGCCTCCCTTTTATATAGATGTAAAAAAGGACCTCGAGGGTTTGACCGAAATTGTGGAGATCGAGGACGAAAAGCCCTTCTTTTTACAGCCTGGGGAGTTCGTGCTGGCGAGTACCCTCGAGGATATCACCATCCCTGATGATATCGTTGGTCGGCTGGAGGGGAAGAGCTCCCTGGGGCGGCTCGGGCTGCTAATTCACTCCACCGCTGGCTATGTTGACCCCGGCTGGCGGGGGCATTTGACGCTGGAGCTCTCCAATGTGGCGAAGCTTCCCATTACCCTTTATTATGGGATGAAGATCGGGCAGATATCATTTTTACGTCTTACTACGGTGGCAGAGCGGCTCTATGGGGATGAAAGCCTGGGGAGCAAATACCAGGGCCAGGGGCAGACTGAGCCTACCGAGAGTAGGTTCTATCAGGACTTCGAGAAGAAAAGTCGTTGGTAACTAAGTCCATCCGGTGCGCACGCTCGGGATATAATAAAAAAGGGCGAATTTTCGTACTATAATGTAAACGTAAACGCTTGCTTTCCCCGAGCCACTACTTTTCTATGGAAATCGTTTCAAAAACGGCGAAAAAGCGAAAAATGGATTACATGGAGCGTGCCCTTTCTTTGGCCAGGCTGGCTTTGGGAAGCTCAAGCCCCAATCCCGCGGTGGGGGCGGTGATCGCCAGGGATGGCGTGATTATTGGCCAGGGCTATACCCAGCCACCGGGCTCCGCCCATGCTGAGGTAGTGGCACTGAGGCAGGCGGGGAACTGGGCTGAAGGGGCCACGATGTATGTGACACTAGAGCCCTGCTGCCACTTCGGGCGCACCCCGCCTTGTACTCAGGCGATTATGAAGGGGGGCATCGCCGAAGTGCATATCGCCACCCTCGACCCCAATCCGCTGGTCTCGGGCCAGGGAAAGGCAGCGCTGGATGATGCCGGTATAAAAACAAAACTCGGTGAGCATGAGCAGGAGGCCCGGGAGCTTAATGAAGCCTATATCAAGTTCATCACCACCGGCCTGCCCTTTGTCACGGTAAAATTCGCCATGAGCCTCGATGGTAAGATCGCCACCGGGACGGGCGATTCCAAATGGATTAGCGGTGAAGAATCCAGGGAATACGTTCATCAGTTGCGCTGGGCAGCGGATGCCATCATGGTGGGGGTGAACACAGTAATTGCCGATGATCCCCAGCTCACTGCTAGGGACAGCGTGGAGGGGGGAGAACGAAAGGGGATGGGAGAAGAGGGGGGAGAGCGAAAAAAGCCGCTCAGGGTCATCGTGGATAGCAAGGCACGCACGCCACCCACAGCGCAAGTATTCAAGCAGCCAGGGAAAATAATTGTAGCCACGACTCCGGCAGCCCCGTCCGCGCAGAGGAAAAAACTCAAAGAAGCAGGGGCCGAGGTGCTGGAGCTTCCGTCTTTTTCGCACGATGAGGGGCTGGTCGACCTCGTGGAGCTGCTGGCGGAGCTGGGCAGGAGGGAGATCACCAGCGTCCTGGTGGAGGGTGGGGGCACCCTGCTGGGCTCGCTATTCGAGGGTGGCATGGTGGACAAGGTGGTGGCCTTCATCGCCCCGGTGATTATAGGGGGAGCGGAGGCGAGATTGGCCGTCGGCGGCAAGGGCGCAGAAAGAATCACCGATGCGCTACGGCTGAGCCATGTAAAGGTAGAGCGTTACGGCGACGATGTGATGATATGCGGGTATATAGGCGGGCGAAAGGATGTTCACCGGAATCGTTGAAGAGGTAGGCAAGGTCAGGGCAGTTCGCCCCGGCCAGCTTACGGTCGCAGCCCAAAAGGTGCTGGAGGATACCAAGCTGGGCGATAGCATCGCGGTAAACGGGGTGTGTCTCACCGTTACTGAGGTCTCGCCTGATTCCTTCTCCGTTGATGTGATGCCCGAGACGCTGCGGCGCACCAACCTTGGGGCGCTTCGCCCCGGCGATGGGGTGAATCTGGAGCGCCCCCTGGCGGTGGGCGGTCGCTTTGGGGGGCACTTCGTTCAGGGGCACGTCGATGGCGTGGGCCGGGTGCTCTCGGTGACGCCGGAGAGGGAGGCTCTCCTCTTGAAATTTGAAGCACTTCAAGAGATAATGAGGTATGTAGTTGAAAAGGGTTTTATCGCGGTAGATGGCGTTAGCCTCACTGTGGTAGAATGTAATTCTACCTCGTTTACTGTCTCGCTGGTCACTTTTACGCTGGAGAATACCACCCTCGGTGGCCGGAGACCCGGATATATGGTAAATTTAGAGGTGGACATCATCGCCAAGTATGCGGCGCGGCTGAGGGAGGGGGGCACGGGGATAACGAAGGAGTTCCTGACCGAGCACGGCTTTTTGGCATAGTAGGTAGCGATTATCGTCATAGTTATCCAAGGCAGCAGGCGGTTAATGGAAATATCGCTATCGGTGGAAAAAGGAGGCGGAGTATGGGGCTGGCAACAATTCCAGAGGCGATCGAGGACATAAAGGCGGGAAGGTTCATAATCATCGTTGACGATGAGGGCCGCGAGAATGAAGGCGATCTTTCCATGGCGGCGGAGAAGGTCACCGCAGAGGCGATCAATTTCATGGCGAAGCACGGCCGGGGGCTCATCTGCCTGCCCATTATCGGGGAGCGGCTCGATGAGCTGGGCATCCCGATGATGGTTGGGGAAAACACCTCAAAGCATGAAACCGCCTTCACCATATCTATCGAGGCAAAACACAGGGTTACTACTGGCATCTCCGCCCATGATCGGGCGGCCACCATCAAGGAGGTGCTCGATCCGGCGACCAAGCCCGAGGACCTGGCTCGCCCCGGTCACACCTTCCCTCTGCGGGCACGCGATGGAGGGGTGCTGGTTAGGGTGGGGCATACCGAGGCTATCGTTGACCTGGCAAGGCTCGCCGGCCTCTACCCGGCGGGCGTCATCTGCGAGATCATGAATGAGGATGGCACCATGGCTCGTCTCCCCGAGCTTGAGGCCTTTGCCGCGCAGCATGGGCTGAACACGGTGAGCATTGCTGAGCTCATCGCCTATCGCCGGCGCCATGAGAGGCTGGTTACCCGGGTGACCCAGGCCAATCTGCCCACCATGTATGGCGATTTCGTCGCCATTGCTTATCGCAGCACCATCGACCCCGATGAGCATGTCGCTCTGGTGAAGGGGGATATATCGGGGGAGGAGCCGGTGCTGGTTCGGGTGCATAGCGAATGCCTAACCGGAGATGTCTTCGGCAGCCTGAGGTGCGATTGCGGCGACCAGATCGCCATGGCAATGCAGGCCATCGCCAAAGAGGGTCGGGGGGTCTTCCTCTATATGAGGCAGGAGGGGAGAGGGATCGGACTGCATAACAAGCTGGCGGCCTACGCCCTCCAGGATGAGGGTCTGGACACTGTGGAGGCCAATGAATCGCTGGGCTTCCCCGCCGACCTTCGCGATTACGGCATTGGCGCACAGATATTGGTAGACCTTGGTCTCAGGGATATTCGCCTCTTGACCAACAATCCGAGAAAGGTGGTGGGAGTTGAGGGCTATGGGCTCAGGGTGGTAGAGACGTTGCCGCTCATTGTCAGGCCCAATCCCATCAATCTACACTATCTTGAGACCAAGCAGCAGAAGCTGGGACACCTTCTGGAGCTGGAGGAGACAAGGGGATAGGGCCTGAACCTTAATAAAAAAGGGGGGAACATGGCAATGAAAATGGCCTTCATGGCTATAGTGCCCGATGCTGATCCCGATAAGCATCGTAGCACGGTGAGCACGGAGTTTGTAGAGCTAATCATCCAGTTTGTGGCCAACATGGACCAGGCCATCGATAGGGCAAAGCAACTGGCGGAGGAGGGGTGTGGCGTAATCGAGCTTTGTGGCGGCTTTGGCCACAGCATGACAGGCAGAATTGCCGATGCGGTGCGGGGCAAGGCGGCGGTGGGCTCCGTGCGCTTCGATATTCATGCTGCCTTAGGCAAGAGTAGCGATGAGGTTTTTTCGGGCTAGGCTTACCGAGAGAGGAGGCGATATTGAATAAGAAATATGAAGGCACGCTTCTCGGTGCGGGGCTAAAGTTCGGGGTGGTGATCTCCCGCTTCAACGATTTCATTACCACCAGGCTTCTTGAGGGGGCGGAGGACGCGTTACTGCGTCATGGCGTCAAGGAGAAGGACATCGAGGTCGCCTGGACCCCGGGCTCCTTTGAGATCCCGCTCATCGCCAAAAAGATGGCGGAAAAGGGGAATTATTCTGCCGTTATCTGTCTGGGAGCGGTGATCAGGGGGGGCACCCCCCACTTTGACTATATAGCCACCGAGGTAACCAAGGGGATCGCCCAGGTTGGCTTGCAGACCGGGGTACCGGTTATCTATGGTGTGGTTACCGCAGACACCCTGGAGCAGGCAATCGAGCGAGCAGGGACAAAGATGGGTAATGCCGGCTTTGAGGCGGCGGTAAGCGCCATCGAGATGGCGAACCTGATTCGTGCGATTACTCCGTGACCTTATAGACCTTATCCCCTCGCCTCACCCGGTCGGGGACCTTGATCCCTATCGCATCCCCTGGCTTGCCTTCCTTAACGTCCACATTTTGGATTTGCATGGACTCGACAATGAGCTCCAGGTCGGTGGTGTGTCCCGCGATGTGAATCTTATCCCCCACCTTTAGCGATGCGGTGAGATCGATCCCGGCAACCACCGGTCGGGCAAAGAAGTCGCTGACCCTGCCAACTTCCTCTTCCACCATTGTGCCCTCCTTATTTCTTTTTCAAACTAGCATGCCTGTCTTTCCCTAGTATACCGGTCTCTCAGGGGCAAATCAATATCTTGAGCTCACTGTCATTCCGAACCTGTTTCGGAATCCAACATGCCGCTTGCCAGCGGCACCACCGCTGATGAAAATGGTGCATGTTTGCACCGGCTTTGTCTGTCATTTCTGCGAAAGCAGGAATCCAGAGACTGGTCGGTCTAGATTCCCGCCTGCGCGGGAATGACAAGGTGGTAGAGTTCGTCCAAACATATCAGGGCTCTAATTTCGTGGCAATGATAGAGGGATGGTTCCCGGCTTGCAACACAAGGGTAGCCTAGAACATCGGCTCTAGGCGTTGTTGGAGCGGATGCTCCAACCTACCCAAGAACTGACACCCTCGCAGGAGGGGGCTCCACTCTGGACTCCCCTTTATAGCTCCCGCTTAATAGAACCTATGGTGTAGCACGGATGTGTTCTGCTCCACTCGTCCCCGCGGTTGATTTATCGCAAAGCGTCTCGCAATGATAAGTGAAGCGAAATCCACGATATCAAGTAACAACTATCTATCTGAACGAGATCAGCCCCAAATTCCTTGACTGGTGGCAGGGGCGGTATAGTATAGTTTTCTGCTGGATAAAAGGTTGCTCGTGAGCTATAATGAGCTATAATAATTAAGGGGTTAGGAAATTGTGTGAAGTTGATGAAATGGTCCAGAAGATGCTTGGAGGGGACGAGCTGTGCCTGGCCCGATTGATCACCATGATTGAGCGGAGTGCCCCGGAGGTGCCCCGGATCATGAGCCAGATTAACTTAAACCTGGGTAAGTCCCATATCGTTGGCATTACCGGCCCACCGGGAGGGGGCAAGAGCAGCATCGCGGACCGGTTGACCGGTCTGATGCGGGCAGATGGCTTCTCGGTGGGGATGGTCGCCTGCGACCCTTCCAGCCCTTTCTCCGGTGGCGCGGTGCTCGGCGACCGCATCAGGATGCAGCAGCACTACCTGGATAAGGGGGTTTTCATCCGCAGCATGGCAACCAGGGACGGGCGGGGAGGTCTATCGCCCACTGCCAAGGAGGTGCTCAAGCTCATGGACGCCTTCGGGAAGGACTTCGTTCTGGTGGAGACGGTGGGCGTGGGGCAGACGGAGCTCGACATCATGGATACGGCGGACACCGTGGTGGTGGTGCTGGTACCGGAGGCGGGCGATGCCATCCAGGCGATGAAGGCCGGGATCCTTGAGATCGCCGATATATTTGTGATCAACAAGGCGGACCGGGAAGGGGCGGATGCTGTAGCAGAGGATCTGAAGCAGATGCTGCGCCTCAACCCGAAGCATGAGTGGTGGGAGGTCCCGGTGCTTACCACCGAGGCGATTAACAATGTAGGAATAGATGAGCTGTATGAGGGGATCAAAAATCACCGCAAGGCGCTTGAAGAGGCGGGACAGCTCGACATTCGCCGCAAGGCGCAGCGGAGGGCGGAATTCCTGCAGGTCGTGGAGCGCAGCGTCCGTGAGCGGATTCTGGCGTTGATAAAGAAAAATGAGCAGCTCACGGTATCCCTGGAACGGGTGGAGCAAGGTGAGATCGACCCTTATTCCGCAACCGATGATCTCCTCGCCAGCAAGGCCCTGCTTCAAACCTGGCGTACCACACTGGAGGGGGAGGAGTAGATTGAAAGACGGTAAAACTATAGAGGAGCTGGAGCGCATCTTTCATCCCAGAGGTGTGGTAGTGGTGGGGGCTTCCAACAGTGATGGGAATCTAGGGCGCTTTTTCCTCGAGGGCTTTATCCAGTTGGGATTTGAAAACCTCTATGTAGTTCACCCCAGTGAACGGGAGGTTCAAAGAGTGAAGGCCTATACCACGGTGCGGGAGCTCTCGGGGGAGGTGGATCTGGCGGTGGTATTTTCCCCGCGGGAAACGGTGCCCCAGATAGTGAGGGAATGCGCCCTGAAGGGCATTAAGGGAGTGGTGATCTGTACCTCGGGATTTGGGGAGAAGGACATGGAGGGCAGAAGGCTGGAGCAGGAGGTCGTCGAGATTGCGCGGCGGAATGGCACCAGGCTCATCGGGCCAAACTGCGTTGGGATATACTGCCCCTCAGCGCGGTTGGCAAATTTCGGCTTCCTACCTAAAGAAAGTGGCCCTGTGGGCATGTTCTCCCACAGCGGTTCCCTTTCGATAATGTTTATCATTGCGGCGGCGGCTCAGGGAATCAGGTTTAGCAAGGTGGTGAGCTGTGGCAATGAGTGTGACCTCAATGCAGCGGACTTTTTAGCATACTTGGGGCAGGATCCTGAGACGAGCATCATCCTTACCTATTTAGAGGGGGTTAAGGAGGGTAGGGGGTTCTGTCAGCTTGCCCGGGAAATCTCTAAGGAAAAGCCCATAATCGTTTGGAAGGGGGGCACTACTGAGGTGGGGGCGAGGGCCGCCGCCTCCCACACCGGAGCCCTCTCCGGTTCAGCTGCGGTGTGGAGGGCTGTCTTCAAGCAGACGGGCATGATAAAGGTGAATAGCGAGGAGGAGATGCTGGACTATCTCCAGGCTTTCTACTTTCTTCCGCTGCCCAGGGGCAACAGGGTTGCCATCGCCTCTGGAATGGGGGGGCTGGGGGTGGCCACCGCCGATGCCTGCATAGAATCGGGGCTGGAGCTTGCCCAGCTTTCGGCACATACCAGGAAGAGGCTGGAGGATATCGTCCCTACTGTGGGCACCTGCACTGATAACCCCGTCGACCTGGGGATGGCGTCAATTTTTAACCCGCAATTGTACATCGATACCATAGAGGCGCTGGGGAAGGATGATCAGGTCGATATGTTGCTTATCACCAGTGGCAGCTGGAAATCCGATTATATGGAAAGAGTGCTGGCGGTGGTGGGGGAGGTGGAGAAGCCAATAGTCTTTATCACGACACCGGCCCTGAAGACGGTAATGGAGGAGCCTCTACCCACCAAGGGGATCGCCTTCTACCCTGACGGCCGCAGGGCAGTCATGGCCCTCAGCAACATGGTGGCGTACCAGCGCTTCCGTTCTGGCGATTGAGGATATAAAAAAGTGCGCATTCTCGCAGTGGTGCAGGGCAATTACGGCACGCGGAAGGTCGCAAACATACGAAGCCACGGCCCGGCGGACTGGATGGTGGAGGTTTTCGATGCGCCGCGCGCCCTGCCTCAGATAATCGATGACCCGGAAGAGTTCCTCCCTGAAGAGCTGCCCCAGGCAGACCTGCTCCTCTACCTGGGCGAATCGCCCAGCGTGGCCCAGCTGGTTCCTGCTATTGCCAAGCTCTGTGGGGCGCGGGCGGTCATTGCCCCCATCGACAATACGGCATGGCTACCCCAGGGAATGGCAAATCAGCTCCAGCGTGAACTCGACGCGCTGGGCATTGCTAGCGTCTTCCCCAAGCCCTTCTGCACCCTGACCCCGGACAGTTACGGCTATCGCCGCAGTGCCAAGCATTACGATAATGAGCTTATTACATCTTTCGCTCACCACTTCGGAAAGCCCAAGCTCAAGATCACGGTCAACCCGGAGACCAAGAGGATCGAGGCGGTCGATGTGATCCGGGACGCCACCTGTGGCAGCGCCAGACATGTGGCTCAGGGGCTGGTGGGGGTCTCTGCGGATGAGGCTGAATTCGAGGCGGGGATGCTCCACCATCACTATCCCTGCCTGGCCGCCATGGTTCAAGAGCAGATTGATGATCGCCTCGTCGATACCCTGATGCACGTCGCCGGCTTCATCATCAGGGATGAGGTGGGAGAGCAGGTGAAACCCTTCAAGAAGCCGGTGCCCTATATGACCGTGGAGGGATATGTATCAGGGAAGGAAGAGAGCCCTGGCTCATAAGGTGCTCCTGGTTAACCCCAACCAGATGAAGCCGCCGGTCGCGCCCCTCGCTCTGGATTATCTCGCCTCGGCCCTCTGCGAGAGCGGCTTTGAGGTTGACCTACTCGACCTCTGTTTTTACGAGGATTTCGCCCGAGAGATTGATCGATATTTCGCTTCGAACAGCGTTTTTGCCATCGCCATCACCCTGCGCAACACCGATGATACCAGTTTTGTCACCCAGGATTTCTTCGTACCCAGGCTCAAGGAGATGATCGATTGCCTTCGGGCGCATAACTCCGCCCACTTGATCCTTGGCGGGTCGGGGTTCTCCATCATGCCTGAGGCCATTCTCCAGTACTGCGGCCTCGACCTGGGAATCTGGGGGGAGGGGGAATACTCGCTCCCTTTACTATTGAGGAAGATTGTGGCTGGGGAGGATTACCACGGTGTCCCCGGGCTTGTGTATCGCGATGCGAAAGGCTTCCATCGCAATGGCCCAAAATACCTCGATCTCAAGAATATGCCCACCCCGGAACGAAATACGGTGGACAACCGCCGCTACTTTTTAGAAGGGGGCATGGGCAGCGTCGAGGCGAAGCGGGGTTGCCCCAAACGATGCATCTACTGCGCTGATCCCCTGGTAAAGGGGAGGAGATTGCGCCGGCGCTCCCCGAGGAGCGTGGTCGATGAGATTGAGGCGCTGCTCCGGATGGGGATCGACCATTTCCACTTTTGCGATAGCGAGTTCAATTTTCCACCCGGTCATGCCCGGGAGATATGCCTTGAAATCGTTAGCAGAGGGTTGGGCTCTAAAGTGAGATGGTACGCCTACTGTAGCCCTGCTCCCTTTAGCGAGGAGCTTGCCACCCTGTTCCCCAAAGCGGGGTGCGCCGGCATCAACTTCGGCGTCGATAGCGCAAATGACCAGATGCTGCGCACTTTAGACCGGGACTTCACCGTCGAGGACGTGGCGCGCACCGCTCAGTTCTGCCACCGCCAAGGCATTGTTTTTCTGTACGACCTGCTCCTCGGCGGGCCCGGGGAGACCAGTGATTCGCTCCGGGAGACCATTGAGACAATGAAACAGCTCTCTCCCTCCAGGGTGGGCGCCAGCCTGGGGGTGCGCCTCTTCCCTGAAACGAGGCTGGCGGCGATGGTGCGAAAGCAGGGACCTATGGAGCAAAACCCCAATCTTCGGGGCGCGAGGGACGAAAAATTCTTTACTCCCGCCTTCTATCTATCCTCGGCCCTGGGGGAAGATGCCCCGGAGTATCTGGCCAGTCTTATCGCCGGCGATGAGCGCTTCTTTTTCATGTCTGGGGAGGTCGCCGGCCAGAACTATAACTATAACGATAATACACTCCTCACCAATGCCATCAAGGATGGCTATCGGGGGGCCTTCTGGGACATACTGAGGAGGCTTAGCAGGTGAAAGGCCTTCCTTTGATCTCGTTCAGATAGATAGTTGATACTTGGTATCGTGGATTTCGCTTCACTTATCAATGCGAGACGCTTTAGCATAAATCAACTGCGAGGACGTGTGGAGTAGAATACATCCATGCTGCACTATAGTTTCTACTAAGCAGGAGCTACAAAGGGGAGTCCCCCGAGGCCGACAGGTCGGCCTCCCCCATAAACACATCTCAGGGCGGGTGGGAGATAGCCAATTTGTCATTGCAAGTGGTGGGTGTGCTTCCTGTCTATGAGCTTGCTTTGTCACCAGGGCTCCTCGCAATGACGGGGAAAAGCAGGCGAACGGTGACGTGTCACTAGTGTACTGGACGAGTACATCTTTTGACAACCTACTAAGCCTCAGTTAGAATAGGCAAGGAGAAGGAGTTGCCCCATAAATACGATGTAGTTATCGTCGGTGGTGGGCCGGCGGGCATATTCGCCGCCCTGGAACTGTGTCAAGCCTCTGACCTGAGCATCCTGCTCCTGGAGAAGGGCAAGGACATCGATTCCCGTACCTGCCCCTTCATGGAAAAGGGGATTAGTTGCCCCCCTTGTTCCCCCTGTGACTTGGTGAGCGGACTGGGGGGCGCTGGCGCCTTCAGCGATGGCAAGCTCACCCTCTCCGCTGAGGTTGGGGGGAGACTCAGGGATTACCTCGGACAGGAGAGGACCGAGGAGCTGGTGCAGTATGTTGATAGCATTTATCTCAAGTTTGGCGGCTCGAATAGGGTCTATGGCAGCGGGGAGGAGGTAGAGGAGCTAGGCCGCAGAGCTACCTTGGCCGATCTGCGTCTTATCCCGATGATCGTTCGCCACTTGGGGACGGAGCACTCTCGCTCTGTGCTCCGGGGAATACGCGACTTCCTCTTCAGTAGGGTCGAAGTAAAATTGGGCACCGCGGCGAGCACCATCCTCACTAAGAATGGAACAGTCAAGGGGATTGAGACCAAGGACGGACAGAGGTTCGAGTGCCGCTATCTGATCATCGCCCCGGGTAGGGAGGGGGCGGATTGGCTCGTCCGCGAGGCCGAGCGCCTGAGGCTCACCCTTCAGATTAACCCCATCGATGTGGGTGTCAGGGTGGAGGTGCCCGAACCGGTCCTCGGGGAGTTAACCGACGCCCTATATGAGTGTAAGCTGGAGTATTATTCCAAAGCCTTCGATGACCGGGTCAGAACCTTCTGCATGTGCCCGGCAGGGGAGGTAACCATGGAGTCCACCGGGGGCAGCGACCCGGTGACCACGGTGAATGGGCATAGCTACGCGGAACGCAAGACGAGCAACACCAATTTTGCCCTGCTGGTGAGCACCACCTTCACCGAGCCCTTCCGCGACCCCATCGCCTATGGTCGGGACCTCGCTCGCCTGGCTAACATCCTAAGCGGTGGCGTGATCGTGCAGCGCCTCGGCGACCTGATGGAGGGGCGGCGCTCCACCAGGGAGCGCATCGAAAGAGGCAATGTTCAGCCCACCCTGAAGAGCGCGACCCCCGGCGACCTGAGCTTCGCCCTCCCCTATCGCCACCTGAAGAGTATTATCGAGATGCTGGGCGCCATGGACAGGCTGGCTCCGGGCGTGGCCTCGCGCCATACCCTACTTTATGGAATCGAGGTCAAATTCTATTCATCGCGCCTCGCCCTCAGCGAGGGCTTGGAGAGCGAAATAGCCAATATGTTTGCCGCAGGGGATGGCGCCGGGGTTACCCGAGGTCTGGTCCAGGCATCAGCCTCGGGCGTGGTGGCGGCCCGGGAGATAATAAAGCGAGCGGGGGTCGCAAACCATTCTTAATGCCGTGGGAAAAGACTGCTTCATCGGCGTCGACCTTACCTCCGCGGCGAAAAAGCCCACTGCTTGCGTGGCGCTTGATAGGGAATTGCATCTCACCCTGTTGAATTTCCTTTTGAGCGATGGCCAGATCATCGAGGCTATAGAACGCTATCAACCTTCGATTGTTGCCATCGATGCCCCCCTTAGCCTGCCCAACGGGCTCTGCTGCCTCGAGGAGAGCTGTCCCTGCCAATCGCTTTCATCCGCAAAGGGGAGGGTATGTGAAAGGGAGCTCTCCCGCCGTGGCATCCCCTGCTACTACACCACAAAGAAATCGATTATAAAAGATATGGTCTATCGGGGGATGGCGCTTAAGGATGAAATAACCGCCAGAGGATACCAGGTTATCGAGGTCTATCCCTATGCCGCAAAGGTGAGGCTTTTGGGCAGGCATATCCCCAAAAAGATAACGCCTGAGGGCATCGACTTCCTTAAAGAGCGACTGGCCGCTCTCTTTCCTCACCCCATCCCCTACCTAGAGAGGTTTAACCATGACCTTTGCGATGCCCTCCTTGCCGCCTATACCGCTTATCTATATACCAAAGGTGAGATAGAGATCATTGGCGACCCTGAGGAGGGCGCGATCTTTATTCCTGCTGTCCTTCAAGGCAAACTCCATGGATGAAATTTCATACGGATAACATCACAAAAATCACCCAGGGAGCAGATACTATTGACAAATTTAGAATATTATGATATTATATTCGTTTGTCTGATGAGAACCCCAATTTTTCACTTAACTCCCAAACATCTTTCAGCTTCCGTTTATCTATTGTGGTTGTGGTAACTATTGTCTCATTTTCAGGAGGTTTAGCGTGAGTTCTACCTTTTCTATGTTCCCGAACGCGGTGCCCCGGAAATCCTATGCCAAGATCTCCGATGTCCTGGCGGTTCCCAATTTAGTCCAGATTCAGCTGAATTCCTACCGCCAGTTTTGCGACCAGCAGCCTAACAAGGACAAACCAGAGGAGAAGGGCGGACTCAGGTCACTTTTCGATGAAATCTCACCTATCGAGGACTTCACCGGCTCTCGGTTCGAGCTACTTTTCCTCAGCTACGGGTTTGGCGAGCAGAACAAGGCTGAGATGCCCCTCTTTAAAGATGATGATTCTTTCTGGCGCTACATTAGAGATGCCGCTCCCGCGAAACGCTCGGAGCCAGAATGCCGCGAGCGTGATTTAACCTACGCTGCCCCTCTCTACGTCAGGGTGCAACTGGTAATTAAGGAGACCGGGGAGATCAAGGAGCAGGATATCTTCATGGGCGACTTCCCCTTGATGACGCCAAAGGGAACCTTTGTCATTAACGGGGCAGAAAGGGTGGTGGTAAGCCAGCTCATCCGCTCGCCCGGGGTTTACTTCACCCTGGAGCAGGACATGACCACCGGGCGCCAGCTTTGCAATGCCAAGCTTATTCCGGAGCGCGGTGCCTGGCTGGAGTTCGAGACCAGCAGCAAGGACGTGGTCTCGGTAAAGGTCGATGGAAAACGAAAGATCCCGGTTACCACCATGCTACGCGCTATCGGCTACGGCAGTGATGAGGATCTTTTTGCGCTCTTCAGGGAGGTGGATGCCGACCATCGCTTCATCCAGGCAACCATGGAACGCGACCCGCTGGTGACGAACACCAAAGGGGCGCTTATTGAGTTTTATCGGCGCCTCAGGCCGGGCGACCCCCCATCTATGGACAACGCCCAGAACCTGATCGATAACCTGCTTTTTAATCCCCGCCGATACAACCTGGGCAAGGTTGGTCGCTACAAGCTGAACAAGAGGCTCGGGCTTGACCTGTCCCTGAAAGAGCAGGTGCTCACCAAGGAGGACCTGGTGCAGATTGTGCGGCGTATCATTATGGTGAGCAATGGTGCCGATTACCCCGATGACATCGACCATCTGGGAAATCGGCGGGTGAGGACCGTGGGGGAGTTGATCCGGAATCAGTTCCGCATCGGGCTACTTCGCATGGAGCGGGTGATCAAGGAGCGGATGAGCATAATCGACCCCGAATCGGTGACCCCCAGCGCGCTGATGAATGTGCGCCCGGTGGTTGCGGCGATGCGGGAGTTCTTCGGCGCCTCCCAACTCTCCCAGTTTATGGATCAAACCAACCCCCTGGCCGAGCTCACCCATAGGCGGAGGGTATCCGCCCTGGGGCCTGGAGGGCTTTCGCGGGAGCGCGCTGGCTTTGAGGTGAGGGATGTTCACCATTCCCACTATGGCAGGATCTGCCCAATCGAGACCCCTGAGGGGCCTAATATCGGCCTTATCGGGTCACTGGCCACCTATAGCATCATCAACGAATATGGGCTCATCGAGACCCCCTACCGAAGGGTGATCCAGGAGTTGCCCAACAATTCTCACGACCTGGTGGGGCGGACGGTGGCGGAGGCGGTTCTCGATGATAAGGGGCATTCCCTGGTAAAGCCCGGCACCACGGTCACTGAGAAGATTGCGCAGCGGATGGCTCAGCTGTCAGCGCGGAAGATCAGGGTGGTGCCATTTGTCTCAAGTGATATTATCTATTTCTCCGCCGATGAGGAGGAGCAATACCACATCGCTCAGGCAAATGAACCCCTGGATGAGCGAAATCAGTTTACCCATGAGAAGATAGAGGTGAGGCTAGGGAGCAGGTTCTTGGAGCAGGTGCCGGAGAAGGCAGAATTCATGGATGTCTCGCCGAAGCAGATCGTGAGCGTTTCCACCGGCCTGATCCCCTTCCTGGAGCACAATGATGCCAACCGTGCTCTCATGGGTTCGAACATGCAGCGTCAGGCCGTGCCTTTGATCTGCCCTGAGGCACCGCTCATTGGCACCGGCATGGAGGCACAGGCCGCCTATGATAGTGGACAGGTGGTCATTGCCGAGAGTGATGGTGCGGTAACCTCGGTCACTGCAAGGGAGATTGTGGTTCGGGGTAAGAAGGGGGAGGAGCATAACTATCCCCTGATGAAATTCGCCCGCTCAAATCAGGGGACCTGCATCAACCAGCGTCCCCTGGTCAATAAAGGGGAGAGGGTAAGCAAGGGCCAGGTACTGGCCGATAGCTCCTCTACCGATCACGGGGAGCTCGCCTTGGGGCGGAATGTGCTTTGTGCCTTCATGAGCTGGGAGGGTTATAACTTCGAGGATGCGATGGTCATCAGCGAGAGCCTGGTTCAAGAGGAGCGATACACCTCAATTCACATCGAGAAGCATGAGATCGAGTCCCGGGACACAAAATTGGGGGCGGAGGAGATCACCAGGGATATACCCAATGTTGGTGAGGAGAGTCTCAGGAACCTCGATGATGATGGTATTGTGCGGGTCGGCGCCGAGGTGAGGCCCGGGGACATTCTGGTGGGGAAGATCACCCCAAAAGGGGAAACAGAGCTCAGCGCGGAGGAGAAGCTACTGCGCGCAATATTTGGGGATAAAGCTAGGGATGTAAAGGACTCCTCGCTAAGGGTGCCTCACGGGGAATGGGGTAAGGTTATCGATGTCAAGGTGTTCTCTCGCGAATCTCTCAAGGAGCTTCCGCCTGGGGTTAATCAACTGGTGCGGGTGTGGGTGGCGCAATGGAGGAAGGTCTCTGTGGGGGACAAGATGTCGGGGCGACACGGCAATAAAGGGGTGATCGCTCGCATATTGCCCCCTGAGGACATGCCCTTCCTGCCGGATGGCCGGCCGGTGGATCTTATTCTCAATCCTATCGGTGTCCCCTCCAGGATGAACCTGGGACAGGTGCTGGAGGCCCATCTGGGGTGGGCGGCACATGTCCTGGGGTTTAAGGTGCTCTCCCCGGTATTTGACGGTGCTGATAACGAGGCCATTGAGGATGCCCTGGCTCAGGCATGGATTGCCCAGCGCGCTGGGGCGCTTAACCCCGATCCAGAGGAGGAAAATCCTTTCGACCTGGAGTGGGCCAAGGCATGGATTGAGGAGCGGGGCCATGATGGGGCGCGGGTCTTCAGCGATGAGTATCGTGGGGAGGCAAGACGGATCTGCCTGAGGTTGTGGCTGGAGGATATCGGGGTCAGCTGTAAGTTGCTCAGTGATGAGGAGGTAATGGCGACGGCGAAGCGGGTTTCATTGGAGAAGGGGCTTCCCCTGCCCACCTGGGGGAAAACAATCCTTCGCGATGGACGCACTGGGGAGCCCTTTGACCAGCCGGTGACCGTCGGCTATATTTACATGATGAAGCTGAGCCACCTCGTTGAGGACAAGGCCCATGCCCGCTCTACAGGGTCCTACTCCCTGATCACCCAGCAGCCCCTAGGCGGGAAGGCCCAGTTCGGCGGGCAACGCTTCGGTGAGATGGAGGTTTGGGCTCTGGAGGCCTATGGCGCTGCTCACGTGCTTCAGGAACTCCTGACCGTTAAGTCAGATGATGTGGCTGGCCGGGCGAAGACCTACGAGTCAATCATTAAGGGAGAGGCTATTTGGGAGACAGGGGTGCCCGAATCCTTTAAGGTGCTGGTCAAGGAACTCCAGAGCTTAGGGCTTGCGGTGGAGGTCTTAAATGAGGAGGAGGAGAGCGTAGCCCTCGTCGAGGATTTGAGGGGAGAAATTCCCAGGTGGCAGGTACCAAGATTTGGAGGGAGCTAGCAGTGCTTGAGGTTAACGATTTTAGCGCAGTACGGATCTCTCTGGCCTCGCCGGAGCAGATCAGGAGTTGGTCCTGGGGTGAGGTAACTAAGCCCGAGACCGTCAACTATCGCACCCTGAAGCCGGAGCGGGACGGGCTTTTCTGTGAGCGTATCTTTGGGCCGACAAAGGATTTTGAGTGTTATTGTGGCAAGTATAAAAAGGTGCGATACCGGGGCATTGTCTGCGATAAATGTGGCGTGGAGGTGGCCCGAGCCAAGGTGCGCCGGGAGCGGATGGGGCACATTGAGCTGGCGTCTCCGGTGAGCCATATCTGGTTTGTAAAGGGGACGCCGAGCAACTTAGGACTCCTGTTGAATATTTCCCCGCGAAACCTGGAGCGGGTGCTTTACTTTGCGCAGTATATCGTTACCCATGTTGATGAGCAAGCGAGGGGAGAGGCGATAGGGCGAACGCGGGAGGAGATCGCTAAGCTTGAGTCTCGCGGGGTGGCCAGGGGCAAAGAGCAAATAGAGGGGGAAGGGCAGCAACCATGGGAAGAGCTTAACGCCCGGCTTGATGAGCTGGAGGAGCTTCAGCCGGTGATGCTGCTTGCCGAGGGCAGGCATCGCGAGCTCAAGGATAGGTACCCCGATGTGTTCCGGGCAGGCATGGGGGCTGAGGCGATCTTGGACATCCTCACCAACCTCAATTTAGCGGAGCTTCGCGAAACCCTCTATAGGGATATCCGCTCCAGCACTGGGCAGCGAAGGAAGAAGGCGACCAAGAGGATCAAGGTGGTTGAGGCGCTGCGGAGGAGCGGGAATAAGCCGGAGTGGATGATAGTGACCGTGCTCCCGGTACTCCCCCCGGACCTTCGTCCCATGGTTCAGCTAGATGGGGGGAGATTTGCCACCTCAGACCTCAACGACCTTTATCGGCGGGTGATCAATCGCAACAACAGGCTGCGGCGGCTCCTCGATCTGGGCGCCCCTGATATCATCATACGTAACGAAAAGCGGATGCTCCAGGAGGCCGTGGACTCCCTCATCGACAACGGCCGACGGGGTCGGGCCATCACCAGTTCCGGCAATCACAAATTGAAGTCGCTATCGGATATGCTTCGGGGGAAGCAGGGGCGATTCCGTCAGAACCTGCTGGGCAAGAGGGTGGACTATAGCGGGCGCTCGGTGATTGTGGTTGGCCCGGAACTGAAGCTCCACCAGTGTGGCTTGCCCCGGAGGATGGCCTTGGAGCTCTTCAAACCCTTTGTGATGCATCACCTGATCCTCTGGGGCTATGCCCATAACATCAAAAGCGCCAAACGGCTGGTGGAACGGGAGCGGGTGGAGGTCTGGGATGCGTTGAATGTGGTGATCAAAGAGAGGCCAGTCCTCTTAAATCGTGCCCCCACCCTGCATCGTCTGGGCATTCAGGCCTTTGAGCCGGTCTTGATCAATGGCAGCGCCATTCAGATTCACCCATTAGTCTGTTCCGCCTTTAATGCTGACTTCGATGGTGATCAGATGGCGGTTCATGTGCCCCTTTCCAAGGCTGCGGTTCTGGAGGCCAGAGAGGTAATGCTGGCAACCCATAACATGCTCCTGCCTAGTTCCGGGGAGCCGGTGGTCGCGCCTACCCTGGATATAGTTTTGGGATGCTTCTATCTTACTATGCTCAAGCCAGGGGCTAAGGGGGAGGGAATGGTCTTCAGTAGCTTTGAGGAGGCAAAGCTGGCCTATGAACTGGGGTTCACCGATCTGGGTGCGGAGGTCGAGGTCATAGATGAGGGCGGGGAGCGCCGAAAGACCACTGTTGGTCGTATCCTTTTTAATGAGGATCTTCCCAAGGAGCTTGGCTTCCTCGATAAGGTGATGGATAAGCAGTCCCTCAAGCAGCTGGTTGCCGATAGCTATAAACTCTTGGGGGATGAAGGGGCTGCTGAGGTGGCCGACAACATAAAAAGCCTGGGATTCCGCTATGCTACCAAGTCAGGAAGCACCATCGCCATGAATGATATCGAAGTCCCTGAATGTAAGAAGGAGCTCCTGGAGGAGGTGGAGAGAAGGGTGACCGATGTGGAGAAACAGTTCCAGCGGGGGCTGATCACCGAGGAGGAGCGCTATACCAGCACCGTGGAGCTCTGGTCGGAGGCCACGGATAAGATGTCCGATGCCATCGCTGAGTCGCTGGATCGCTACGGGTCTATATTCCTCATGGCAACCTCTGGTGCCAAGGGGAATATCGCCCAGATCAGGCAGATGGCCGGCATGCGAGGCTTGATGACCGACCCATCGGGGAGGATTATCGATTTCCCGATCCGCTCAAGCTTTCGTGAGGGCTTATCGGCGCTGGAGTACTTCATCTCCACCCATGGCGCCAGAAAGGGGCTGGCGGACACTGCGCTGCGTACTGCTGACAGTGGCTACCTCACCAGGCGGCTCGTCGATGTCGCCCAGGATTTGATCGTTCTTGAGGAGGACTGTGGCACCACCGCTGGTATCTGGATGTATGAGGCAGCAGAGAAGCGCATCTTGGCACCCTTTGCGGAGCGTATCTTGGGGCGAACTGCCGCTGCCAAAATAATTCACCCCCAAAGCGGGGAAACCATTGCGGAGCGAAACGAGGAGATCGATGAGGAGAAGACGAAGGAGATAGTCCAAGCGGAGATCACCAAGGTCTACATCAGATCACCGCTGAGCTGTCAATCGAGGCATGGTATCTGCCAGCACTGCTATGGGAGGAGTCTGGCGCACGGACATATAGTGAATCTGGGGGATGCGGTGGGCACTATCGCCGCCCAGAGCATCGGGGAGCCGGGAACCCAGCTAACCTTGCGTACCTTCCATACTGGAGGGGTCGCCGGATTGGACATCATCAGTGGTCTCCCCCGCGTGGAGGAGCTCTTTGAGGCTCGCTCCCCGAAGGTTCAGGCGATCATCCCTGAGATCGACGGCCAGGTGGAGATTGTGGAGGCCGATGGGGAGCGTGGGATCAGGGTGGAAAGCTCCGAGCTTTATCGCGATGAGTACCCGCTGCCTTCAGGATGGAAGGCCACGGTTACTAATGACCAGTGGGTGGATGTGGGTGAGGTGCTCGCGGAGCGGGTGGGTAGCAAGCGTGCCCGGAAAGCAGAGGCAACTCCCCCCATCGCCAGGGTGGCCGGCAGGGTAAGCGTGGAGCAGGATCAGCTCGCCATCTCGTATGAAGAGAAGGAGGAGCGGGAATATCCTCTCCCCGCTGCATCCCGCATTATAGTGGAGCCAGGCACTTGGGTGCAGGCGGGGCAACAGCTTACCGAGGGGCTGGTTAATCCCCAGGATCTGCTGCGTATTATGGGCAAGGAGGCGGTGCAGCAATACCTGGTGGACGAGATTCAGCACGTTTATCGCACCCAAGGGGTGAATATCAATGACAAGCATGTTGAAACCATTATTCGCCAGATGCTGCGCAAGGTTCGCATCGATGACACAGGGGACACCGAGCTACTTCCTGGGGAGCTGGTGGACCGCTTTGTCTATGAGGACATCAATGCCAAGGTGCTGGCAGAGGGGGGAGAGCCAGCGACCGCCCAGCCTGCGCTTTTGGGGATTACCAAGGCCTCGCTGAATACCGATAGCTTTCTTTCAGCCGCCTCCTTCCAGGAGACCACCAGGGTGCTTACCGAGGCCGCAGTTGCCGGGAAGACGGATAAACTTTTGGGGTTAAAAGAGAACGTGATTATCGGGAAATTGATCCCGGCACGCTGTTTTCTCTCCCCGGAAGCCGAGGCCCTGCTGCAGCCCCCCAAGCCCTTATTCCTCGATGAGGAAGCCCTCGGTGAGGGAGTTCTCGGTGAGGGGGCCCCTGATGAGGGAGTCCTCGATGAGGGGCTAGCGGTTGATCAAGGCAGCTAGGTAGCCCGCGCCGAAGCCATTATCGATGTTAACCACCGATACCCCGGCGGAGCAGCTATTTAGCATCGTAAGTAGTGCGGCCAACCCCCCGAAGCTCGCTCCATAGCCCACGCTGGTGGGCGCCGCAATAACTGGCACCGCCACCAGCCCGCTCACCACGCTGGGGAGCGCCCCCTCCATGCCAGCCACCACCACTACCACCTTTGCCTGGCGCAATCGGGGCAGATGGTCCAGCAGCCGGTGAACGCCGGCAACGCCAACATCGAAAGAGCGCTCTACGTGGTTACCCATCAGTTCCGCAGTAAGCACCGCCTCTTCTGCGATGGGAATGTCGGCGGTGCCCCCGCTCAGCACCATGATTCCGCGGCGACGGGGGGCGTCTTTTGCACGGTTTACCGTGATCGCCCGGGCAATAGGATGATACTCAGCATCGGGGGTGTGCTGACGCACCGCATTGAAGCACTCTTCGGCCACCTTGGTCACCAGCACCTTATCTGTGCGGGAGGCGAGCCGCTCAACAATCAAAGCGATTTGATCCGCTGTTTTCCCCGGCCCAAAAACCACCTCGGGGAAGCCGCGACGCAACGCACGATGATGGTCGAGCTTGGCGAAACCCAGTTCCTCATAGGGAAGGTTGGCGAGCTGAGCCAGGGCGTCATCCACGCTCACCTCCCCCGACTTTACCTTCGCTAGTAATTGTGATAGGCGCTCGGTATCGATCTCCATCCCCCTGCTTGATGATAGGCGAATTATAACACTGAAAACCCTTTCCATAAAGTAGCAGGGCGAAAAAAATTGACCTGGGGAAATATGACCTGCTATAATGTAATTGTGAAATTTGCCACAGAACGTAGGGAGGACTGTAGATGACAGAAGAGAAGAAGGAAGCGAAGAAAAGGGCAACTATAGACCCGGCGGTAATCGAGATTCTGGAGAAGGCGGAGGCTGAGGGAATCTCCACCGCCTTCAACCGGGCGGAGACCACCAAGCCCTGCCCTATCGGGCATGAGGGGAATTGCTGTAAGATTTGCTTCATGGGACCCTGCCGGCTCACTGGCAAGACAACAGTGGGGGTTTGCGGGGCGACCATTGAGACCGTAGCGGCAAGGAACCTGGCTCGCGAGATCGCTTCCGGGGCGGCGGCCCACTCCGACCACGGTCGCGACATGGCGCATACCCTGATCGCCGCCGCCGAGGGGGAGGCCCCCGATTACAAGATAAAGGATGAGAAGAAGCTAAAGGCGGTGGCGCGCTATCTGGAGGTGGAAACAGAGGGGAGAAGCAAGGAGGAGATTGCCCTTGAGGTGGGCCGCAAGGCGCTTGCCGAGTTCGGTCGCCAGGAGGGGGAGATCCTCTATGTCAAGCGCGCTCCCCAAAAGCGCCAGGAGATCTGGAAAAAGCTGGGAATTACCCCCAGGGGCATTGACCGGGAGATCGTGGAGACCCTTCATCGTACCCACATGGGGAATGACCAGGACGCCGAGCATATCCTCGACCATTCATTGAGGACCTGCCTCGGCGATGGCTGGGGGGGCTCGATGCTCTCCACCGATATTAGCGACATCCTCTTCGGCACCCCGGGGCCGGTAGCTGCCAGGAGCGGCTTCGGCATCCTAAAGGAGGATGAGGTGAATGTGGTGGTGCACGGTCACGAGCCCACCCTCTCCGAAATGATCGTGGTGGCCGCCAGTGACCCTGAGCTCATCGAATACGCCAAGTCCAAGGGGGCAAAGGGGATAAACCTGATGGGCATCTGCTGCACGGCCAACGAGATACTTATGCGCCAGGGGGTCCCGGTGGTGGGTGACTTCCTTTCCCAGGAACTGGCCATCGCCACCGGGGCTATCGATGCCATGATCGTGGACATCCAGTGCATCATGCAGGGGATTCAGGCAATCGCCGAGAAGTACCACACCAAGATCATCACCACCTCGCCGAAGGCCCACATCACCGGTGCCATGCGCATCGAGTTCGACGAGCATCGTGCTCTGGAGATCGCCAAGCAGATTATAAGGGTCGGTATCGATAATTTCCCCAATCGGGACAAGAAGAAGGTTCTCATACCCGATTATATCGACCACCTGGTAGCCGGCTTCTCCCATGAGTATATCGCTTATATGCAGGGAGGTATCTATCGGGAGTCCTTCCGCCCCTTAAACGACGCCATAATGCAGGGGAGGATCCGTGGTGCCGCCGGAGTAGTGGGCTGCAATAACCCCCGGGTTACCCATACCGATCCCCATCTCTATGTGGTGAAGGAGTTGATCAAGAACGACGTGCTGGTGGTGACTACCGGTTGTAACGCCATCGCCTGCGCCAAGGAGGGACTGCTCACCCCGGAGGTGATGGACTTCGCTGGGCCTGGTCTCAGGGAGGTGTGCCAGACGATCGGCGTCCCGCCGGTACTACATATGGGCTCATGTGTCGATAACTCCAGGATCCTCACCGTGCTCGCCCAGTGTGCTACGGAAGGCGGGCTTGGCGAGGATATCAGCGACCTGCCGGTAGCCGGATTCGCCCCGGAGTGGATGAGTGAGAAGGCCTTATCTATCGGAGCTTACTTTGTGGCCTCCGGCGTTACCACCTGGATGGGCGTGGGCTCTCCTGTGGCTGGCAGTACAGAGGTTACCAGGATAATTACCGAGGGGTGGAAAGAGAAGGTGGGTGCCGCCTATTACTTCGAGCCTGATCACGAAAAGGCGGTGCAAGAGGCGCTGGCACATATCGATGCCAAGAGGAAAGCCCTGAAGCTCGAGGAATACAATCCCACCCGATATGCCAAGAGCGATACCTACTTCCCTGGCGATTATGCGTCCGATGAGGTGTTTGCTGCGGGCAGCTATAGCCGGTCTAAATAACCTTTAACCGACATCGATTGTCTAAGTCGCTTCCCCGATACGAAAAAGGGGAAGCGACTTATTCATAATGAAGGAAGCCACTATAATTGGAAGCGGTTTTTAAAAGGTTTTTCGTCGTAGAGCTTCGTAAGAAGGGCCTACCTTAGCTAAGAGTCGGCAAATGAATGGTGCGAAAAAGGGCGAAAAAATGGTTACGGAGGAGCGGCTGAGGCTAACCTTTACCGATATCGCGCCGCAGGGTGATGCCTTGGCCCGGCACGATGGGGAAGTGGTGTTCGCCGCCTATGGCATCCCCGGCGAGGAAGCCATCGTGCTGGCGAAGCGGAGGAAGCGCTATATTGTGGGGGAGGTGGTGGAGCTCCTCAGTGAATCGCCCCACCGGATAGCGCCCCGCTGCCCGCACTTCGGTAAGTGCAGCGGCTGTCAGTGGCAGCATATCGATTATCCCTTTCAACTGGCGCTCAAGAGGCAGATGGTGGCGCGGCAATTGAGGGAGCGGGGCAATTTCCCCGGTGCCCCGGTGCTGGCTACCCTGCCCGCTGCCGAGCCGTGGCATTACCGAAATCACGCCCGCTTCTCCGTTGACCCCCAGGGGCAGCTCGGCTTTATCCGTAAACATACCCGTGATTTTATCCCCATCGATTTCTGCTATCTGATGCACCCCCGGATCAACTCGGTGCTCGCCGCGCTCCAGGGGAAATGCCCCGGCGCTCATCAGGTTGCGGTGCGCTATGGGGTTAACACCGGGGAGCAGCTCATCCAGCCAAAGCTACCGCAGATCGACATTCCCTCGGGGCAGTCCTGCTATGAGGAGGAGCTTTTAGGGCGGCGCTTTCGCATCTCAGCCCCGTCCTTCTTCCAGGTGAATACCCCCCAGGCGGAAAGCTTGTTCGATGTGCTCCGCGACCACCTTCAACTAAAAGGCGCGGAGCTGGTGATCGATGTCTACGCCGGGGTGGGCACCTTCGCTGCCCTGCTGGCGCCTCTGGTCGGTAGGGTGATCGCCATTGAAGAGTCAGCCGCTGCGGTAAAGGACGCCGCAGTAAATATCACCGGTCTGGATAATATTGAGTTCCTCCAGGGGAAGGCGGAGGGGGTGCTGCTCCGGATTGAGGGGGTGCCCGATGCCGCCATCCTCGACCCGCCCCGCCTGGGCTGCCACCGCAGGGCGCTGGCCGCCCTGCTTCAGCTTTCGCCCCGAAGGATCATCTACGTCTCCTGCGAGCCAGCG
>Ga0209991_10000141_pt1 | contig 31473 bp, 21 predicted proteins | sample ChitaG_FD_183167 | JGI IMG/M metagenome (GOLD analysis project Ga0209991, IMG submission 183167) | Deep subsurface microbial communities from South Pacific Ocean to uncover new lineages of life (NeLLi) - Chile_00310 metaG (SPAdes)... | ecosystem: Environmental > Aquatic > Marine > Oceanic >... | reverse complement strand
TCACCCCAGACTCCGTAATGGTACATGTCGCCTGTAGCTCCACACATGGCAAAACCTGAGGGATTATCTATGTAATAATTGAAGGTTGTGAAGCCACCTCCCATCAGAAAGTCGCCTTCAATAAACTCAATGACGTGTAAAACCTCCTTTGAGAAGAGCAGCTTGACCTCCCACGCGTGCACAGCTTCAGCATCCGTAATATATAGGTCCACACCGAACGAGTCGCCTGGCAGATAGCCAGTGATCGAAGGAGGGTCAACAGTTATCAGCGCATCAAGAGAAGCATCTGCCAAGGGGATTAAAGGAACAAACAAAGCAGAAAGAACTAGAAACACTACAGACATGCTGCATATAAGGTGCGTATTAGGCCGCTTCACTATTGCTGGAAAATATCTCATATTCATCTTATCCCTTCTCCTCTGCATAATTATGCAGTTTCAGTCATTTAAGATTTCAGAAAGAATGTTCTATTCAACACTGTATTTTGAAATCTTTAAACATTGTTTCAATCGTCTTTTCTGAGAAATGCGAAAAAAGCATTTGCACGTATGTCCACAATAATCAAATTCTCTCCTTTTTTGAGCAGAAAATGAAAGAAAAAATGGAAAACCACGTATATATGCTCAAAGTTAATGGTTTGAGCTTGGAGTTTGTCAAGTCATATCTAGGTGATTATGATTTTTTGAAGGTGGTAGCTAAGCAATGCGTGCATGCACTGAGAAAATGGGGGAATGGGTGTTTAACCCGTATTGCTGTAGTTGTTGATCAGAGTAGTTAGTTCGTCGGTGGCTATGAAGTTGTCTCCGTCCAAGTCGGCTTCCGCGTTCCAGTTTGACGATCTTGGCGTGCTTCTGTAGGCTTCTTGGCTATCGAAGGCTCTGCTCAATATGTACAGATCATGAGCGTCTACTAAGCCATTGTCGTCGATGTCTCCAAGCAGTTTGACTCGAACAATGGCTCGAGCCGTGTTATCAGCGGTGTCGGTTTCGCCTAGAAGACGAGTTATCTCTTCTCTTATCTGGTAGTCCCCTCTTACGAAGCCAGTAGTGTTCCACGTGAATGTATGACTTTTGCCTATCCCAGTTGCAAGATCTGTCACTGTCCATGTGTCGATCAACGTTGTGTTGGCGTAGAGTTTGACATCAAACGATTCGGTTTCTGCACCTTGATTCATTGCCTTCACTCTGATTGTGATTATTTCTCCTGGGTAAACTGTGGTCTTTGAAATGTAGGTTATACCGCTGGCCATGACGTCTGGACCAAGATAGACTGTGTCATCAAACCAAGTGTTGTCAGTCGTGTCAGTTTCACCAGTAAGTATGGTTGCATTTGCAAATATGACGTAGGTGGCATTGTCATAGCCTAAGGTGTTCCAAGAGAAAGTTTCCACTTGGCTACCAGGCACCATACCTGAAACGGGTTGAGTTCCCAACAGATATGAAACAAAAGCCGCTGGAGCTTGCGATTTCGCCGCTTCTACCATCGGGGACACTGAAGACGGAGTAACCCTGACCGCATGATAATCAATTTCAATGATGCTTGGCGTAGAGACCGCTTTGTATGTCAGTCTTACTGCGATTTTGCCGACCATGTCGTGAGTCCAAGCATAAGCCGAGGTGACATCAACCCAAACCAACGTGTCAGTAGTCTCAGTCACAGTGTCAGTATAGGTTGTTCCGCTCCAAGACTCGCCTTCATCGTTGGAGACTGCAATGACAATCTGGTCATCTCCTCCAGACTCTGTCCTTCTCTCTATTCCAACTTCAATAGTGTCGACGTCTGTCCATCCAGTCATGTTGAACGGGTAGTTCATCCACTTTGTGCTGGCGCCATCAACCAAGGCAGCGGCAGATATATCATCTGACTCCTTCACCTGCGCCGGATTTGTCCATTGAGGTGTCGCAAAAGCTTTGACGTCGAACGTTACGGGACTCGCACCTTCGTTCTCAACCGTCACGTCGATGGAGACAATGTCTCCAGGGTAGACAGAGGTTGCATTAGGCTCCACATCAGTAACAGCGATATCAGAACCAATGTAAACTGAATCGTCAATCTTAGTGTTATCATCTGTGTCGGGTTCATCCCAGAGTTTGGTTGCATTAGCAAATATGACGTAAGTGTCATTTGCAAAGCTCGTTGTATCCCAAGAGAAGACTAATACTTGCGTAGCGTCCGGTGCCAGATCAGTTACGGTCTGAGTTACATTTACTTGGGTTACCGTGCCTGTTGAGGTCTGGTTAGCGTAGACTTTCACGTCAAAAATTGCGCTACTTGCTCCCTCATTCTTAACCGTGACGTCGATAGAGACGTCAGTTCCAGCGTCGACAACAGCCGGAGAAGGAACGACACCTGTAACTGCGACATCAGGACCAATATAGACTTCACCTGAAACTCTAGTGTTGTCATTTGCTTTGAATTCGCCGATGAGCATGGTTGCGTTGGCCCATATAGAATGTGTGCCATTCGCAGCGCTGGTTGTGTCCCAATTGAAGGTCAGAGTTTCGTTGGCAAGTGATGCTAGATCTGTAACTGTCTGAGTCCCTACTAGGGTGGTGTTGGCCCAAGCTTGGACGTTAAATGTTGCACTCAGTTTGCCGCGATTCTCGACCGTGGCGTTGATTTGAACAATGGCCCCGGCGTCAACAACAGTTGTGTTGTGCGCCATACTAGTGACGACGATATCAGGGCCAATGTAGACTTTTCTATCCGTTGGGGTTTCGAATTTATTGTTGGCTCTTTCAATTTCATCTGAGATTTCACTCGTGTTGGCTCGGATTATGTAGCTTGAATTTGCCCGGCCAAATGTGTTCCAATTGAAGGTTAGTGTCTGGTTGGCGTTTGGTGCCAGATCTGTAACCGTCTGGGGGGTTCCCACCGGATGTGCCACATCATCCTCATCCACTTTCTTCCCCACAGTTGGAAACTTCTCGACTGGGGTCAGCGAGGGTAACGGGGTGACTTTGATTGCGAGATAGTCGACTTTGATGATGTCTAGGGTTCCAACTGCTTCATATGTCAATTTGACGGCAGTATTGTTGACCATAGATACGTCCCAAGCATACGCTGTGGTGACGTCAATCCAAACCATCGTGTCAGTAGTCTCGCTTACAGCGTTAGTGTAGGTTGTTGCGCTCCAAGATATGGCTGAATCGTTAGAAATGGATATAATGATATTGTCTGTTCCCTTGTCTATCTGTCTCTCTATTCCAACTTCAACCTTGTCAACGCCAGTCCATCCTGTTGTGTTAAATGCTTCTGTCCCTCCGAAGGCCATCCATTTTGCACTGGCACCATCGGCTGAGGCGATAGCCCATGCGTCGTCTGATTCCCTTGTTTCAGCTAGATTTTTCCATCCATGTACTCCGAAGGTGTTGAGGTCAAATGTTATGGGTTTTGGTCCTTTGTTCGTGACTGTGACGTTGATTTGAACTATATCTCCAGCGTAAATAGCAGTTGCATTGGGGACTATGTTGGAGACTTCAACATCTGGACCAATCCAGATTTCTTGACTACATTCGAAGGTGTTGTCACCTGTGTCGGATTCGGTTGGTGGTCCAAGGGTGTCGGCGACTGCTGTAAGGGTGTAATTTCCAGTGCTGCCACTTGTATTCCATGTGAGGGCTACTATCTGGGGTACTCCAATATCTAGGTTTGTGACTGTTTTGGAGTCGACAGCAGTATCTTCAGCGTATATTGTGACGTTGAAGGTTTCTTTGTAGTCTCCTTCGTTTAGAACCGTCACGTCAACGTCTACGTTTTCTCCCTGATGAACCCCAGTCGGGGTAGGAACTACATTTGTGATTTTCACATCGTGGGCTGGTTTTTCCACTGTGTGAGCGATGGGATATGCTTTCTTCACTGTCTCTCCATATCTGAATGTGACGGGGACAGGGTTGAAACCAGCAAGGTTGGTTTCAAGATCGAAGTTGGAGTTGCCGTCAGCGTCTTTACTGAAGTCTATGGTGGCGAGTACGCCCCACTCTCCATTTGTGCCGTTGATGTAGCCTCCCTTTCTGTCGCCTTTTATTCCTTGTGTGGCCCAGACAAGACCCTGTGTGTCGTCTATTTCAAGAACGTAGCCGTATGTGTTGACTGTGCCTCCAGCAGTGGTGTTGAGAAATGGGCCTAGAGAAACGCTTGTTGCTGTGAGAACTCTGGCGTTATAGTATAGTTTGAACTCGAATCCGTAGAGTTCGTCGATATCGGTGGCGTTGATTGTAACGGTTAGAGGCTGCGCGGCTTGGGATTTGGGATTCACATGGACCTGAGGCTCTCTATAATGGACTATTGCCCAAACCTCATAAATGTAAAAGGTGCCACCTTTATCGGCAGCCCCAGGATCAGTTCTTCCAAACCTAAATCTAAGATTAGACATGTCCTCCCAAGTCCATATACCATTTTCTAGTTCGACCGCATTAGACCATTTAAAATCAAATTCACCGACGGCCGCAGTTGGTCCCAGCAAGAGCTCTGGAGCACTGTCAGCCACCACATATGTGATGTTATATTGTGCATCTCCAGAAGCAGCCGTTGCAACATAGAAATAGACTGCAAGGTCAACTTGTGTTATTATTGCGCCTCTTGGCGCTCCTGCCGTTGGGCCGTAAGCTGTCAGTTCGAAGCACCCGTCTTCTGTGCCATAGGCTGAGTACCCTCTGACGAACTTCCAACTGGCTTTGGTACTATTAATGCCGTCATAAGCCAACGCTGGAGATTTGGCTATGACTGCAGGAGGAGGCGGAGTAAAGGAAAAGTTTGTCGGGTGAGAAGTGTAAGTGCTGGAACCTGAAGGCTCTTGAGCTTGCACAAGTTCTGGAGTGACTAACATGGTTATGTTGGGAGCCACATAGACAGTTGCCCCTAGAACCACAAACAAAAGTAACATAGCTCTTAACATTTTCAATGCTTTCTTCATTTCTATTCCTCCACCTCTAACGAATATGAACCATAATTTACTGCAACTAACCCTAAATCGTCGATGTCAACAACACGGTCATTATTGACATCTGCATCAGGGTCGAAAGCGTCAGGCGGATCTAGTAGATCCAAAGGAGTAACAGCAACTACAAGATAGTCTATCTGGATATTGTATCCCCCGACTGCTTGAAATGTCATGTTAACCGCGATGCTTCTTATATCAGCAAGAGTCCAACTGTATGCGCCTGTTACGTCAATCCACGTAAATACATCATACTTGATACTGTCTACGGTGTGAGTGAATGTTGTTGCACTAAATGAAGTACCATTGTCGTTAGAAAGAGCTATAACAATGTTGCATGTTCCAGCATCTATATAGGTTTCCAATCCCACTTCCACCTTATGCACACCATTCCATCCGGTTGTATTGAACATGAAGTTCGACCAAGTGGTACTAGCGCCGTTAGTGTTGGTGGAAGCGCGCAACTCGTCGGATGCTCCTAGGTTTTGTGGGTTATCCCAGCTTGTCGTTGGATGTGGATCCCAAGAGGTTGAGATCTTTTTTGATCGAACAACATTAAGGTTGTAGTTTGCTGCCACTACGCCCAAGTCATAAGCATCGATAACTCCATATGTAGGCTCTATGTCTTCCGGTTTTTGTGCGCGAATGAATTCGCCCGCTTCATCAAGCACTATCACATCATATAGCGGTGCTTCAAGACCTGGTGGAGTATATGGTGGCCAAATTTGATTCGTAGCTGATGGGCCGCTGTTGCGCAACTCGATGTCTGAAATCTCAAACCTGGAACCAGTCGTTCCTGCTATCACATAAAGGGATATTGAAACCAGAACTCCTTCACCCAAAACACCTCGCGGCAAACCAAGTTCTGGATCCCATTTGACGGTAGAAGCGAGACTTAGAGTTCTAAATCCTCCAGAGGGGGGGTTTAGTTGCGAGATAAATAGAGTTTCGCCTGAGAGCGTCTGCTTGAGGAAGTCTCCTTCTTCGACGGAAACAAGGTTAAACTCAATGTCTGCCCAAGTCAACTTGAGGCCCCACATCCACAAGTCGTAGACCGACTCCTCTATTCCGCTGATATAGATGTCAAACTGGATGTTTTTGCCAACCCTTCCAGGAACCTTTGCTGGATCCACGTTCACGGTTATGGTTTTTGTTGCTTCGCTTACCCTTATCATGCTGAGGCAGATAATTGAAATTATCATTAAAGACGCTAAACGAGTTTTCATTTTCTCCTCTCCCTTCGCAGATAGCGTTCATTTATATACAACAATTTGCAGTATAAATCATTTGTGTAATTGTCGTCTATACGCATTCTCCAAGTCTATTTTTGTGTTCTTTATCATGTTTTTCGTTTTCTAAAGAAGAACACTGCCAACACACCAGCAAGTATTATTGTTGTTGCTACAAATGCTGCGTATATATAGATATCTAGGGGCACTCCTACTGCCTTCACCGTAATTGTTCTTATTTCACTTTCGCTTCCTAGAATGTCGATATCGTATTTACACATGGCTTGAAGTTCGTAGGTTCCTGTGTCGGTTGGTGTCCATTCATAAGAGTAGTTGCCTTTTGAATCAGTAATCATTACTAATAGAAGAGTCCAGTCTCCACCATTCTTTCTAACATTGATGTACACCCAAACACCTGGACGCTCTGGCTCTACTTTGCCAACTATGACTACGGAGGACCCAAAACTCACTGAGGCTGGAGTGACTCCAAGAGAGATTGTGCCGAACATTTCTTTCACTGTAACAGTCTTTACATCACTCACATTGGCGTAAGTTATGGAATCTCCAAGCCATCTGGCTCTAAGTTGATAGGTTCCCACCGCTGTAGGCGTCCAAGTGTATAAGTAGGCTCCCCATTGAATCGTGGTTACGGTTGTGATGTTACTCCAATCGTCTTCTCCAACCTTAGACTCAATGGTTACATTCGCACCTACACGTGCGGGGGTGATAAATCCGATGATGATGGTGCCCTCGCCGATCGTGATCGCCGTTGGAGAAACAGTGATGGAGACGGAGCTGCTCAATTTCCCACCTGTCACATAGACAGATCGTGTGGTGGTGGCTGTTAGCCCGTCATTGTCAGTAACGGTCAGTGTAACGGTGTAGGTGCCACCAGTTGTGTATACGTGAGTGGGGGTCTCGCCGGTTCCGGTGTCTCCGTCGTCAAAGTTCCAGCTATAAATGGTTATGGTGCCGTCAGGATCATAGCTGGCGGAGGCGTCAAAGGTTACTGTTCCGTTGACTAGTGGAGATTCAGGTGAATAGTTGAAGGAGGCTACAGGAGGCTGAAGAGCTGAAGAGATGGTGATGTTTGCTGAAGCGGAGTCAGTTAGGGTGTCGTTGTCGGTGACGGTTAAGGTGACAGTGTAGGTTCCAGCTGTTGTATAGGCGTGTTCCACGATCTCGCCAGTGTCATTTGTTTCGTCGCCGAAGTTCCAGAAGTAACTCACAATCTCGCCGTCTGGGTCGTAGCTGGCTGAGGCGTTAAAGGTCACTGTCTGAGCTACAATTGGTTCGGTCGGTGAAAAAGTGAAGGATGCTACTAGGGCTACGTAGAGTTTGTATGTAGCCGTGACGGTGGTATTCGCTGTCAATGATATTGTGTGCGTGGCGTTAGTGGAGCCGTCCTCCCATTGATCAAAGTTGTACACGTTCGTGCCAACCGTCCACTCTGAAGGCATAACGATTGCGTAGCTTCCTTCATCCAAGAGGCTGGACCAAGCAGTGGTTTGGGTTGCACCATCTATAGTGAAATTGATTTCAGTAATAGGATCTGAGTCTACAGTTAGGTTCCATTGCCTTATCACGTAGTGAGCAGTGACATTCTTGTCCGATGTCAATGATATGGTGCGGTTTGGATCAGTGGACATATCATCCCAGTGGTCAAAGTTGTAGACATCCCAAGTCGAAGGCATAATAATGGTGTAAGAGTCTTCTGCTAGGTCGCTCATCCACGGAGTGATTTGGGTAGCGCCATCGATTTTGAACTCAATGCCGGTTGTGGGGTCAGAGTCGACGGTTATCTTGTGAACCACAGGAACGTATACGTAGTAGGCAGTTATGGTCTTGTCAGCAGTTAGGTCAATGAGCCTAGTTGGGTTTATGGAGTCGTCTTCCCAATTGTCAAACTGGTAGACATCGCCTCCAAGAGTTGTCCACGTCATAGGCATGATTATGGTATATGTCGCCTCCAGTAGAGGGTCGGACCAGTCTGTTGTGTAGGGTAGGCCGTCAATGGTGAAGTCAATATCAGTAATAGGACTTGAATTTACGGTTAGAGTAAATTCCTTGGCGTAGTGGGCAGTTATGGTTGTGTCAGAAGTTAAAGTTACGACCCTTGTTCGATCGGTTGAGTCGTCTTCCCATTGATCAAAGTTGTAGACATCAGTGCCAACTGTCCAAGTAGAAGGCATAACGACAGTGTAGCTTCCTTCCTCTAGGATTACAGACCATGGCGTGGTGTGTGTGACATCGTCAACTGTGAACTCAACACCATCAATAGGATTAGAGTTCACGTTCAAGGTCCATTGACGCTTTACATAATACGCGGTTACGATTTTGTCAGCGTTCAAGGAGACTGTACGTGTTGGATTTGTGGACGAGTTCTCCCAATGGTCAAAGTCGTAAATGCCCCATGTGGGAGGCATGACAATAGTGTGGGTTCTTTCTGGCAAGCTGTCTAACCAAGGAGTCGTGTGACTTGTGTCGTCGACGATGAAATCGATACCGGTGGGGTCTGAAATAACCTCTAACGTGTGAGTGACGGGTTCCAGCGCAAAGTTTACCGCCGTAGTGGTTTCGTTGGCATTGACATGCGCTGGCTCAAGCTGGGGAATGTATCCTGTCATAGACGCATTGACTATGTAATCTCCAGAGGGTAGCTCAATCTTGTAATGTCCGGCTACATCGGCGGTGGCGAAGTTATCGTCGGCTTCAACAGTAGCCCCAACTATTGGATCCAACGTTTCTGCGTCGATGACCGTACCATCAATCCAGCCAACTTCTATAAGCATTGGTGTGGAGGCTTCATTGTTTGTCAGGTTGTTGTCGCCTGGAAAGACGGATGTTACGTTAGCCTTGATTATGTATGTGCCGTTCGCAAAGCCGGTCGTGTCCAAATTGAAAGTCAATGTCTCGTTTGTGTCAGAGTTCAAGTCTGGTCGGCTTACTTCATCTATGAGAGTGTCATCGTAGTATGCTGCCAGATTGTAGCCTTCTTTGAATGTTCCATAATTATGCACAGTTACGTTTATCTCCACCATATAGGCGGGTCTCACAAGGTTTTCGGGCGAAACATCTAAGCCTGTGACCGCTACGTCTCGGATTACAACGATTACAGGGGAATCATAAGACTCTTCGTAGCCTTCGTCGTCTGTGGCCGTGAGATTAACAATATATCCTGCGACGCTTGGCTGAGTGAAAACATGACCGATCACAGTGCTGGCGGTATCGTCTGGTGTCGTTCCATCACCCCAATCCCAATGGTAGTTTGTGATTGTTCCGTCTGGATCGTAGCTGTCACCCGCATCAAACGTTATTGTCTGGTTAGCCGCTGGAGAGTAACCGTCACTGATAGGGCTGGGGGAATACGTGAATTTGGCGTAGGGCGCCATGCCCTGGAAGTAGCCGTCATCCGCCGTGTGAGGCAGAGGGTTCTTGTCTCGGTCAAAGAGATCTATCTCGTAGATGTCGATCGGGCTGCTGCCGCCTCCCACAACCTCAAAGATTACTGTTGCCAGAATGCCTTCACCCCAGACTCCGTAATGGTACATGTCGCCTGTAGCTCCACACATGGCAAAACCTGAGGGATTATCTATGTAATAATTGAAGGTTGTGAAGCCACCTCCCATCAGAAAGTCGCCTTCAATAAACTTAAAGACGTTTAGAACCTTCTTGTCGAAAAGCAGCTCGACCTCCCACGCGTGCACCCCGTCGCCCCACACATTCATGATATATAGGTCCACACCGAACTGGTCGCCTGGCAGAGGGCCAGTGATTGAAGGAGGGTCAACAAATATCAGTGCTCCCTGAGCGTCTGCCAAGGGGATTAAAGGAACAAACAAAGCAGAAAGAACTAGAAATATTATACATATACCGTGTATAGGGCGCAGACTAGGCCGCTTCATCTTCGCCAACTCCTCTCTATATAACATATGCGTGCATGCAATTCTATTAAGGTTTACTTCATTTTTTTATATAACATTATTCTATGTATGCGTGCAGAAAAATGATTTGAAATTGCTGAAACACAAACTTACAGCATAGTTACAGACGGTTTTACGCCGCTTTCTTCCGGTTTCAACACAAAAAACAATTCAAAACACATCATTTTCCACTCTCAATAAAAAAGAAGAGAGCAGCAAGAAAAAATGGAGTTTTGATCTCGGTCTTTATCTCTATGAAGCACTCTATCCTTTGCGCTTCCACAAGTACAGTGCTATACCAGCTATCACAACTACAGCAACACCGGCACCGACGTATAGCCACGGAAATTCCTCAGCCGTAGTAACGGTGACAGTACCACCTAACTTTGTATTGTCCCCTGTGTAAGTTTCGCCAGAAACTGAACTCGCCACAGCTTTCATTCTATAGGTGTCCTCAGCCACATCTGTTGTATCCCAACTGAAAGTCAACGTCTTGTTCTGACCTGAAGCCAGAGTGGTCACAGTCTGAGACGATGCCGCGACAGTGCCACCATAATAAACGTTTACATCAAACCCGCCTTCATCTTCAGATCCCACATTACCAACGATCACGGTAATAGTGACACTGGCACCGACCGTAACTGTGGTGTCAGATTCAGAAACTGATATGACCATTATGTCATGCGCATACCTAACCGCTACGTCATGAGTAACAGAACCATTCCACCCCTCGTTATCAGTAACCGTGAGTGTGACAGAGTAGGGTCCGCCTTCATCATAGGCATGATAAACGAAAGGTTCAATCTCGTTGGCAGTGTCTTCATCTCCAAAGTCCCAGAAATAACCAACTATGTAACCATCTGAATCGGAACTGGCACTCGCATTGAACAATATGTCTTCATTGATGTCAGGTTTGATAGGAGAATACGTGAAGCTGGCCGTGGGAGGATATACAATGTTCGTGAACAAACCATCAGTCGCAGTGTGTTCGATTGGGCTGATTCTGCTGTCCCTCAACTGGGTGTCATAGAGGTCTAGGGCGGTTTCACCTCTGCTCTCTACTAAAAACGTTACAGTGGCCAGTGTTCCAGGCCCAATTACGCCTGGAGTGTCGGGGCCGAGCAGTGTGCATGCAACCCCGATGTAATCTAGGCCCTCCTCGTCTTGATAGGTCTTGTTAACAAAGTATGTGGGCATCTCCTCAAATCCCGTTAGAAAATTGCCTTCTTCAATTCCAGTAAAGTTGAGGATAGAGGCGTTCCAACTCAGCTTGAAATCCCATGCAAACACATCTATAGCACCTGAAATCTTCACATCGATTGTAAAGGTCTCACCAGGTTCATGAATTGACGTTTCTGGGTACGTATAGATATTTGGCGCCGCAAACGCGGTAGGAACTAGACCAACTATCATGACGCTCAAGGCAAACATGCAAAGCGGTAACAATAAACGCTTTCGTCCTTTCATTTCACTTCACTCGCCTATATCAATTCAAACTGTTGAGTGTTTTATCCTCATGCAACATTTAAATTTATCCATTATTATCAGCGGTTGCACAACGACTTGTTTTTGCCGGCTCCTAGTCAAAAATTGGTGCCCAGAAATCAGAAATGGTTCATTGAGCACAGGCTCATTTATTCTGTTTTACTGTATTTTTGGACGAATGCGGATAGATCAAGGCCATTCACTTCGTTGTCTCCGTTCATGTCAGCTTCTTCATTCCAGTTGGGGTTTTCCGGAACAGAGTTATAAGCCACACTTAGTGCATACAGGTCCGAGATGTCAACGACTCCATTATCGTCTACGTCACCAAGTAGCTTCACTCGAATATTCTCGTGAGTAAGAGTATTATCTCCTGTATAGGTTTCGCCGTCAACACTGCTTGCATTCGCTTTCAGAATGTAGTTTCCTCGAGCGAAACCCGAGGTGTTCCAAGTGAAAGTTACTACGTCTGACGCATTCGCAGTTAGGTCGACACCTTGACTACCGATTGGTGTTGAGTTGGTGTAGCAGTTTACAGTGAATGCTTCATTGTAATTACCGTAGTTCTGAACAGTCACGTCTATTGTAACATTCTCTTCTTGGTAGATTTGGGTCTCGGAAGGTATGATCTCGGTTACGGCCACATTGTGAACGAAGGAAGTTCTGTAATAGAGGTCCCAGTTGCCTCCTGAGTCACTTCTGTTTGACGTCCACACAACCCAGATTCTTGAGTCGATACTTTGGGTTGCCGCAGGACCCCAATCTTCGACTACGTGGTCAATGAGGTGAACGTTGCCTTCCCACGTCTCACCATTGTCAAACGACTGGTCGTAATAAATATCATCATCATCACTCTGACCGCTGAGGTTAGCCGACCAGAATACCCATATCGTTCCATTATTATCTTGAAAGATTGCAGGATATTTGCGGTCCAAGTTGAAATCGTTAGGAAGCATAGTGTCGACTGACCAAGCTGATCCATTATAGGTTCTGTAAAGTATCTCACTCTTTTCTGGGTCGTATCGGTTTGAATGCCAGACGACCCAAATTCTTTCATCCTCCATTTGAGTAATTGCTGGACGGTAATTCTTGGGGGAATCATCGTATGTCAGCTGAGTGTCATTTGACCATGTTGACCCATTATAGGTTTTGTAGAAGATTTCAGAATTGTACGGCGTGATGTCGCGCGACCAGACAAGCCAGATTGTGCCATTTGAGGCTTGAAAAATAGAAGGTCCAAGGTCTTCAGTTTGGTTTTGGACCAGTGTGTCCTCTCTTGACCATGTGGTTCCGTTATCGTGCGAGTATTTGTAGTAGATCTCGTAGTTTTCTTCCGATTCCGCTGGATAAATGGGGGAAAGAGGAGTTATCTCGTCAGATGTGGAAGTGGAGGGTAATGTTGAGTTTGTGACTTCTACCCAGACGGTTTTGGAATGTGTTAGACTTCCGCTTGTTCCCCTCACCACTATATGGTAGTCTTTAGGGGGGGTTTCTGCTGCAACATCGATCGTTAAGAGGGAAGTGGCTTCGTAGTTTGGTGGAACATCAACTTGAGGCGGGTCAAAAGTTGTGTTAATCTGACCCGGAGAAGGATCAGGCTTGATCACGCTGACATCCAAGTCCACCTGACCTTGAAAATAATTTATGGACGCAACTGTGATAGTTGAGTTGTCGGAGCCACCTTGAGGGATACTCAATTGTGAGGGGGAAGCGTTCAAACTAAAGTCTGGAGGGGTTTTCTTTGCCGACCAGACCACCCAGATAGTGCCATTTGAAAGTTGCACAATTGCAGGATCTACGTTTGTATCTAGGCGGGGAAAAGCTGTTATGTTCTTCTCGGCGGACCAAGACGCACCATAGTCTGAGGATGTCTTGTAAAAGATTGATGCAGTAGACTGGGCATCTTTCTGCCACACAACCCATATTTCGTTGTTGCTTGTTTGAATTATTGAAGGAGCCCCATCGAAGGGAAGGGCTGCGGTTAGACGTTCATCTGATGACCACGTGACTGCAGAAGTATATGGCACATTCAGTAGTGCCAAGAGTAAGAGAGTGAATGCGAAAAAAAAATCTAATCTTTGCTTGTTCATACATTAACCACTCGCGATTGTTGATGTTTAAAACAAAAAAGGGAAATGGGGAAGCCCGTCTTGCCTTTTATGGCTATTTGACGGACCAAGAGTATGTCAGCATTGTTTCTGCTGTTTGCCAAACTTGTAGGAAGCGTGGGTCGGGATAGTTGTATCTGTATTCGCATGTGACCGTCGTGTCCCAATCGCCTGCATCGAAGTCGTATATATCCCATACGACTGGTGGTAAGTCAGTTGGTGGTGCACCTACGGGTATGTGCTCCCATGTTGGGTCTCCCTCTATGCCTGTGAACTCCACCTTCAGCCTTAATGCGTCAAGCTTGGTGGATTCGCCAGCAGCAGCGTAGCAGTATACCAGAATCGTCCAGTCGTTGAAGCCTGCTAGAGTTTTTAGTGATGGATCGATGTTCGAGGTGACTGGGTCTACCCACCGTGTAGTATGCCATGCCCAGTCGGCACCGCCCCACAGTGAGTCTATCCATGCCATAGTTGGATAGACGTAGATGTCAATGTCAATATGGCCGCCATCGACTTGTGTATAGCCCTCGAGTGTCACTTGGGAGATTATGTCTCCTGGGTTCAAAGTTATGTCTTCGAAACCGAAGATTCCTATGATTTCACCGTGGTTCCATCCTTCTATGTAGCTACCATCTTCTGCCTCATCTATCCATGGCTCATCACCGATCATATCCCATGCGGTCCAGACCGGCGTGAACTCGTTCACGTAGTAGTATTCTGGTGCTCTGGGCTCTGTCGTCCATAGGTGTTGTCCGCTGTATAGCGTGACTGTCTTGCCGCTTTCGTGCACTGATGAGAACTTGAGACGGGCGTAGATATCTGCATACCCTGTGTTTTCGACTTGGGCTTTCATATCCATGGAAGCCGGGGCTGTCCACGGGGCTTTACGTCCACGTGCAGTTCCCAACAGCTTTCTCAGATCTGCTGTGGGACCTAGGTAGTAGCCATCCACGACTGAGTGGGATAGTTCCTCTTTGTCACGGTCTAAGAGTATTGTGTCGTAGAGGTTAAGGTCACATTCACCTGCTTCCAAGATGGAGAAGACCACTGTTGCCAGAATGCCTTCACCCCAGACTCCGTAATGGTACATGTCGCCTGTTGCTCCGAACATAGCAAAGCCATAGAAATGGTCTACGTATTTAACGAACGTTGTGTCGCCACCGCCCTCTAGGAAGTCGCCTTCGATGATATCAGTTACGACCATGACATCCATGTATGGTGCATATGCAAGTTTAACTTCCCAAGCATGAACAGCATCAGCGTCCGTAATGTATATGTCCACACCGAACGAGTCGCCTGGCAAAAGACCAGTGATCAACGAGGGATCAACAGAGATTGTTGTATACGGTTGTGCCACGCCTAAGTTTGGTACAGCAACGCCCATAAGCAATGCGATCAGCGTCAACCACAATATAGTTTTTCCTCTCACTCTATTTACCTCCAAATTTACATACGAGGCACTTCTCTAGGTTCGCCGTAGAATTTGCCGGCAGTTCCAAGGTCGTCTATGCCAACGTAGCTGTCTGGCGGTGTTCCTCCAGGACCACAGATGTCTGCGTTAGCGTACCAGTCAGAATCGCCTGGAGCGGTCCACATGGCCAAGTTTATAGCCTGAAGAGCAACAATGTTAACTTCGCCGATGTAATCAACGTCGCCTGCGCTGTGGAACATGTCTGCGATTATCTTTGTGATGTCATCTGTTTCTAGCCAGTAGTTGCGGTTTGCGTCAAGATCGCCGTAGCCGTTATTTGCGAACTCTAAGGTGCTGTGCTGCAGTATGAACGGGCCTACTCCGTAAACTTTTGTTGGCAGACCTCCCGGTCCCGCCTCAGCTGATGGATCCCAAGATTCTATGGTGTTCTTTGGCTGTCCAATCATAGGTGTCCAGACTGGTGGTGGAAGCATATACGCAGTTCCAGCAAGGGCGTATATTAGCCATTGGCTGGTTGTGCTCATGTGTGCCGTAATCTCGTTTCCAGAAATGTCAGAACTTAGGTAGTACATCATGTCGTCCCAATACCTTGATATTTCGTGGTCGGCGAGGAAATCCCATGAGAATTTTGCGTCGCTAGGTGCTATGTTGACTCCGTCTTGCCACTCGATGGGTTGTTCGTGAAGGTCTGTAGTTCGAAGGTCGAATTTTATGTACATGCCGCCTGCCTCGACTCCATAAGACCATGAGGTGGCTAGCCATGGTTCATCTCTGTGAGTATACGGGTTTGTAGCCATAAGTCCATCAATTGTTTTGTCCATAATGTCCCATGCATAGACTGTGCTTCCGGAGGTTGGGTTGAGTGTTTCTGGGAACTCGTCATGAACCGGCACAATCATGTTGTCAGTGGTGCCTGGTCTGTATCCATCGGGTGTGTTCCAGTAGGCGTTCATGTAAGTCCAACCGTTGTTGATGCCATAGCCGAACATGTTGATTCCTCCCCTAAGGCCTTCATCATCTGATGGGTCAGGGGTACCCATATCGTCGTCAGTCATGACGTCATAGGCGTTTCTTGAATAGACGGGTATTAGCGGTATTGCCTGCTCCCTTCCTGCCTGTGCGGGGTAGAGTAATGGATCAATGGTTGTTCCACCCATAACGAGCTCTTGAGCCTTCTTTGCGGCCGCCACCTTAGCTGGGTGGTCAAGGCCATAATAGAAGATCTCGATTTCTGCGTCTAGGGCTGGGTAGTTGATTCCGTAGCAGTTGTAGCTTCCAGGGAAGAGGTTTGCGGAATGGAAGAATGAGTATAGTAGAGTTGGGAACCTGCCCAAGCTCCAGCAAACCCAGAATATGTCAAAGTCCCACTGGTCGAAAGCCAAGCTCGTATACGTTCCAAAGTCCATGGGTTCCAAGTTAAGACTGGTTAAGCCTATCGCATGGGCCTCATCAACAAACAGCCTGCCGATAGTGTAGGATGTTGGAGCCACAATTTCCAGTGGAATGTACACTCTCAAATTCGGGATGTCACTGGTGTCAGGCATCTTCCAAACGTCGCCAATCTTCTGGTAACCAGCCGCAGCCAATATGGCTTCAGCCTCTACTCGGCTGTATGGATGTGAATCAGTGTATGGGTTGTACCACAATCCTTGGGCTGGAGGCACCGCTGTAGAGATTGGTATGTTAATGTATTTGAACAATGTTCCAATGATCTTTTCTTTTGGCACTAAGTGGGCGAGAGCATGCCTGAAGTTCACGTCGTCGAGCGGTGGGTTCCGCATGTTAAAGCCGAATTCACAGAAGTGCAACAGTGACCTAGAGCTTAAGCTGTAACCTAGGTCATCCATCGCTTCAACGTCTGTGGGCCTAATCATGCCCAGCCACAGGTCGCTGCCAGTTGGTGGACCAAGCGTCATCTCTATCAATTGAGCGGCAGGGGACCTAGTAATTTTATACCGCAACGTGTCAAGTTTCGGACCTCGTTGACCTTGCGCAAAAGCTGGATTTACTGCGAACATCGTTGCAAGAATCGATATGCAAATCAATGCTAAGCTTACACGCTTCAATGGTTTATTCATCATAATATCTTTCTTTCTCCTTTCTTTTTTTCAGCATGATTAATAGCATGGAGGGAAAATATAAAGTTATCTAAAAAAACCTATAGAACAATTATATAGAAGTAGATTCCCAAGAGTTTAGATAACTTTAAATAGATTCTCGTGAAAACCTGACGTGCTTAACGTATGGACATAAATATTACCAGAAGAAAGAACAGGAAGAAGAGGAAGCGGTTATATGAGAGAATATCTGGCTAAGAGGATAATAATCGCGATGGGTGTTCTGTTCGTCGTAGCGGCGCTAAATTTCATAATATTCCAAGTTATGTGGGCGGGTGATCCTACGTCAACAATACTCAATCCAGATTTCACACTAGAACAGAAGCAAATGCTGCTTGAATCATGGGGTCTCTTAGAACCACTTCATATCCGATTCATTAAGTATCTCCAAAACATGTTCACATGGAGATTTGGTGTTTCCTTCCAGTCAAGGATGCCAGTAATTACAGAGCTGTCGTGGCGCCTACCTAACACGATTCTGCTTCTTGGAACAGCAACAATAGGCACAATAATTCTTGGTATCTCCGTGGGAGTGTTCGCTGGATCCAGAAGAGGAAGCAAAGCAGACGTTTTTTCTCTCGGTGTGGGACTCTTCGCAGACGGGGTGCCAACATTCTTTGTTCAGATGATTTTTCTACTCTTTTTTTCCTATCTCTTTTTCTTATGGTTCGGCTTCCAATTCTTTCCATCGAGACATATGACGAGCGTCCCAAAACCGACTGATCCTATCGTATATATGGCTGACGTAGCATGGCATCTGGCACAACCAGCCCTGTCACTCATAATAGCCGGCTTTGGGGGATGGGCCCTATATGTCAGAAACCTGATAATCGATGCCCTCACCCAAGACTACATGGTCACGGCACGAGCTAAAGGCTTAAGTGAAAGAACATTGTTGTATAGACATGCTTTCCGAAGCATCCTTCCACCAATCAGTACGATCATAACCTTATCCATTCCAGCAATTGTCACAGGAGCCATGATAACCGAATACATATTCACTTGGCCGGGAATCGGTTCATGGTATATAGCAGCCTTAAACGCCAACGACTACCCAGTAGTTCAGGCAGTGCTTTTCATATATGCCGTCCTAGTGATAATATGTAATCTCATCGCAGACTTTCTATATGGAGTCCTGGATCCGCGCATACGAGTGGGGGTTAGAAGATAGGAGAGAAAGTCGATGGCAACTCTATTTTCCAAGGAAAGGAGAACAATATACTCACGAAAGATCAAAGGATTTTGGGAAGAATTCAGCCACAACAAAATAGGGTTTTTTGGTCTACTGCTCCTATTGATGTTTATAGTAATGGCAGTTTTTGCTCCTTGGCTAACCCCGTACGATCCAATAACACCTTCTCGAGTAGCCGATGGTTTCGCACAGCCTGGTTGGATGACAATCTTCCCTCAATACAGCGATTACCCACGTACAATGGAAATATTCCCTCTTTGGGAGATCGGAAACGGATCCGATTTCGTTGAAATCTATCCTGGAAAAGACGTGGAATGCAGTTTCTACATGACTGGAGAAACGAAGATGGTAGATATCTCTTTCACCACTAGTTTCAACTACTCCTATTCGGTCCCACCGAACAGATTCGCCGTTACATTCGACTGGGTAGCAAAGAATCTCACAGACGTCAGGTATTCATCTAAACTGTTCCTAGTTAACCCCAACGGAACCTCTACTCGTATTTGGAAAGAACCATATACTAACTTGCCTAGGAGTCTGTCTGTTATAGCAGAATCAACAGACTACTGGCTACTCAAAAGTATTGGCTATTCCGACCCGAAGGCAATCAACCTCGCAAACCTCATTTTTTCAAATCCAATCATAGGTGAATACAGTTTGGTCTTCCAAGTGTCCTTCAGACCTGAGGAGGACACACGAATGGCCAGAGCTGAAATAAGTTTGCTGGATTTCAAATTCTTCATTCCAGGTCTTGTTCATGGCATACTTGGCACAGATTTTGCAGGGTCTGACGTCTTTTCACAATTGATTTACGGTACCAGAGTTTCACTGATCATAGGGCTGATGGCAGCTGCTATTGGGACGTCCATAGGCGTTCTCGTAGGCATCGTTGCTGGATATGTAGGTGGTGCAGTTGACGAGACACTCATGCGCATAGTTGATATTCTGCTGTGTCTGCCAGGGCTACCATTACTACTGACGTTGGTGAAACTCTTCGGGAAGAACGTGTTCTACGTTATTATTTTCATAGCTCTGTTTGGATGGCTAGGTTTGGCGAGAACTATCAGATCTCAAATTCTATCTATCAGAGAGGCTGCCTTTGTCGAATGCGCGGTAGCCTCTGGCGCAAGTAGACCTTATATCATGCGCAAACACTTGCTGCCAAACATCATTCCAATCGCTCTAGCGTCACTAGTACTGAGCGTCCCAGGGGGCATCCTGGCAGAGGCTTCACTTAGCTTTCTGGGATTTGGTGATCCCCGAGTGCCTACATGGGGAAAAATGCTCAACTATGCCTTTGGACACGGCGCCTTTGAGAACTTTGCTTGGTGGTGGGCAATTCCCCCAGGAATAGCCATCACACTCGTTTGTTTAGCCTTTGTGTTCATGGGATTCGCGATAGATGAAATTGTCAACCCAAGGCTGCGGAGACGACGGTAAAATGGCCCTTTTAGAAGTCAAAAACCTCAAAATGTATTTCCAAACGATGAGAGGATATGTCAAAGCTGTGGACGATGTTAGCTTCGAATTGAACAAGGGAGACACTTTGGGACTCGCCGGGGAATCTGGCTGTGGAAAAACCAGCACAGCATTAACCATTCTAAGGCTCTTGCCTTGGAACGGAGAGATTCTGGGCGGAGAAATTGTTTTTGATGACGTCGATATCGTAGGAATGAACGACGATCAATTTCGAGATAAGTTCCGATGGAAACGAATCTCCGCGATATTTCAAGGAGCCATGAATGCCCTTCACCCAACAATTCACATTGGAGACCAGATAGCCGAACCAATCATTGCCCACGAAAACGTAGGCAAGAAGGAAGCGTTGGAAAGAGCTGGCAAACTTTTGGACCTCGTTGGAATCGGCGCCTCTATGATTAACCGCTATCCCCATGAACTAAGCGGGGGCATGAAACAGCGCACGGTGACAGCGATGGCTTTGGCGTGCAATCCAAGCCTGATTATTGCAGACGAACCCACAACAGCGTTAGACGTCATCGTAAGAGCTCAGGTCCTCAAAGCTATGAGAGAACTGCAGCAAAAAATGAATCTCTCCATGATCATTATATCCCATGATCTGTCAATGCTTGCTGAAACATGCAATAAGATTGCCATCATGTATGCCGGAAAAATTGTGGAATTCGGAAGTGTTGTGTCTATCTTCAAAGAACCGATACACCCATACACTGCAAAATTGATTGGTGCTTTTCCAAGTGTGGTGGGACCAAAAACACAGCTATCTTCAATACATGGCTTCCCACCTGACCTTCTTAATCCACCATCCGGATGTAGATTCCATGCAAGATGCTCATACGCCATGGAGGTCTGCCGAACAATGGAGCCTAAAATGGTGGAGGCAGGTGGCAAAGAACATATGGTGGCATGCCATCTCGTAGGTGCGTGAAAACATGTCGCAAGATGTATGCATAGAAGTTCAAAACTTGAAGAAATACTTCCCCGTAAAAATGGGGTTTGTTAGCACATTAATGTCTAAGCGTGTTCCTCAAGTTCATGCAGTAGACGACATAAGTTTTGTCATAAAGAAAGAGGAAATCCTTGGACTAGTGGGTGAGAGCGGCTGTGGAAAAACAACAACAGGAAGATTGTTACTAAGGCTTTTGCCGGCGACAGCAGGGAAAGTGTACTTCAAAGGCCTAGACGTAACGGCTATCACCGACGAAAACGAAATGAGAAGACTACGCCGAAAAATGCAAATAATCTTCCAAGACCCGTACGAGTCGTTAAATCCAAGAATGGGTGTCTTTGACATTATTGCCGAGCCTCTACAACTGCTGAAGGTTGCGCAAAACTTGGAAGAGCTTAGAGAGAGAGTGATGGAAGTTTTGGAAGATTTAGAAATGACGCCGCCGGAGGAGTACATTTACAGATTCCCCCACGAACTGAGTGGTGGGCAAAGGCAGAGAGTTGCCATAGCAAGAGCCTTTGTACTCCGACCTGAATTTTTGATGGCAGACGAGCCTGTTTCCATGCTTGATGCTTCTATCAGAAGCGAAGTTCTTGATTTGTTGCTTGGGCTGGTGAAAAAACATCATTCATCATTTCTCTATATAACTCACGACATAGCTCTAGCCCGATACATATGTAACCGAATAGCAGTAATGTACTTGGGAAAGATTATCGAGAAAGGCCCAACAGAAGACATCATCTTAAAGCCGTTACACCCATACACCGAGGCACTTATCTCCGCCGTGCCTGTCCCAGATCCCACAGCGAAACGAAGTGACATTGTGATAAAAGGTGAGGTCCCCAGCGCTATCAATCCGCCTTCTGGTTGTAGATTCCACACAAGATGCCCTTACGTGATGCAAGTCTGCAAAACAAAGGAACCTAAAATGGCCGAGATAGAAAAGAACAGATATGTGGCATGCCACAAATATAAAGCTTGAAAAACGTAAACGTTTATTCTCCTTTTCACTCTCAGAACTCCTTGGGGAATCAATGTGTCAAGAAAGACTAACAGGACGATTTCACTTGTTTTTACAATAGGCACGATAATGTCAATGACCGCGATGATTTATTCTTTCAACTCTTACTTCAGTGCATACACAGCCCTACACGCGTTTAACGTATCAATCCTAGAGTTCAACGTTATAGAACATAATGCAACTCATATAAGCATAGAAACTGTTCTAACTTTAAACAATCCAACACCACAAGAATTCTACACATTCTACTTTGAACAGAGAATCTACCTCAATGGTCAATTTTTCACTTTCACACGCCCTTCAGAACCGTCAGGATACCGCCCCATGCAAATTCCGCCACAATCAAGCACAAACGTAACAATTGAAACAAATGTCCCACCGACTAAGATAGAAATGTTCCAAGAAACTACGCCGAAAAACTGGTCTACTTCAATTCTCATCATGCTACATGGCCCTATCATTGGACGATATCGGCTAACAATTTCAAGAGAAATCGGCACTTCTTAGGAAGAGAAGACACATGTACAAAACTGCAAGAAAGAAAATGCCAAAGTATTCCCACAACATCAGCAGGGTTTACTTAAATGTTACCACGGCAATTCTATCCACTATTCTAGCACTGATATTGCTGAGAGAAAAACCCCTTCTCTTATCATACTATATCGTTCTTACATCCATTTTAACAATGATTGCATCTGTACTAAAGATTCGGTTCGCAAGTATGAGACCAACGCACCAAGAAAGCTCATTTCCAGACATGGAAAAGGCACCCAAAAAAAGACTGCTTGTCTTATTGTTTTTGATAATATTTGCAGGCTTAGCCTCGCCGTTTCTCCTCGCAGGGTTTTTGCCCCCGCATACTTGGTTTATACTGATAGTAGGTATCGCGACAAGCCTCAGCATCTCCGAAATAACATTCTACATCTACTGCGAAAAGATAGTGAGTCAAAATGTTTAGAAGAAAAATGTTGGAAATAGGCGCTATGATAGCTTTGGGCATAGACTATGCAGCTGCGTATGTAACAGCATATGTGTGGCATGCAAACGACTCAGAACTCATTATTCACATTCTTATAGTCTTCGTTTTTAGCCTCTTATATGGAGCCCTCATTGTTGACCTTGAAAAAACAATTTTTTACACGATGGGATCTATTGTCATAGGAGCTTCTCTAGCAATTGTAGCAATTGTGGCGCCTTCTTTGACGCTTACGGGAAATATAGAATTGCTTAACTTTGATATCACCGTAGCGTTACACTTTGTCGGACGGTTTCTAATCATAGGGATAACATTCATAATAGTGGGAGCAATTATCGGATGTTTTATAGGCGATGCCATGTCAGAGCAATCTGAGATCTAGAGCTCTCAAAATCTTGTCATAGTGTTTGCCAAAGCAGCAACCATGTATCGTAAACTATTTAAGACTCACAAATTCTCATCAATTCAACAACGAACCGTAAACCTTAAGATCACTGCAAAGAAACGCATTTATCAACCAAGGCATTAGACTATTGTAGTTGAGGTTCTAAGGTGTTACACCTTAGTGATGCAGAAAAAACAGCGCTTTTGAGTATCGTTGCTGTGTTAATAGTCACGAGTCCCATGGACTCGGTTCTAAATGTCGCATCTTACGCGGAGAACCTTACATTTGTGCAAGGCATTATCTCTCAAGACACGACATGGACGTTGAGTGGAAGCCCATATGCGATAACAGGTAACGTAACAATCAGTAATGGAACTACCTTAACCATAGAACCCGGAGTCGAGATCAAATTTGACGGAAACTTCTCTATGCTCATTAACGGAAGCTTGTATGCAGTAGGAACAAATGATAAATGGATAACTTTCACTTCCAACAACTTGACTCCACGCGCTGGCGATTGGAACACCATAAAATTTGCTACGGCAGAGAACGAATCTTTCATCTTAGGAAACTGCATCGTAGAATATGCAGAAAACGGGGTAACAATACAAAACTCAGGCAAGGCCATTATCAAAAACTCTAGCATAATCAACAACTATTCCAGTGGCATTCATGTAATCGGTGAGAGCAACGTTATCATAAAAGGAAACACCATTAAACTCAACAATAATGGGATTTCTTCTACTGGGAAAGTGTCCTCAGGCATAAAAGTTCTCAATAACATTATTGACTCAAATTACAACGGTATCCACTTATACGCAAGTAGCGTAGGAATTAGCCAAATCAAAAACATCACAATTTCAGACAATACCTTTTCTTCTAACGAGAATGGAATCAAGTTCCACGTTTATCCTATAACTTGGGGCAAGATCAACAACGTAACCATTTCTCGAAACACCATTAATTCCAACAAAAACGGAATCTACTTCTACATTTGGGGCGGTTTCGGCTACTTCGCCATAAACCTAATTTATGACACACTAATCTCTGAAAACACAGTGTATTCTAACGAAAAGTATGGAATCTATTTAAATTGCAGTGGACCTTGGCTCGGCACCATCTACCGTGTTTCAATCTCTGATAACAAGATCATGTCTAATGGAATTGGAGTGCATCTTTTCGCTAATACTCATCGTCCTGACATAGAATTTGACGTAGTGATATCGAACAACACCGTGTCCGCAAATGTGGACAAAGGAATTTATGTTTTCGGAGGAGCCCTCAGAGAACCAGAAGAAGGCATTAGAACAAACATGACCCACAATTCGATTTCTTACAATGCGTATGGAGCCTTCTATGAAGACGACACGGATAACATTGCCCACTTCAACGATATCTACAACAACACTTATGGAGTGTATGTGTCAAACGGCGCAACCGTGAATGCAACCCACAACTATTGGGGAGATCCCACAGGTCCCTATCATGAAGTTTTGAACACCAACGGAAAAGGCAACCCAGTCAATGGCGACGAAAGCGACCTAGTTCTTAAGCCTTTTCTTACGAGTGCAACTGTTAATAAACTTCCGATTGCCGTACTGGAAGTAAACGAAACAGTGGCAACGACAAACCAAACGATCACGTTTGATGCTTCCAAGTCAAGTGATGACAGCCGCATCAATAGCTATTTCTTTGATTTCGGTGACGACACAAACAGTGGTTGGATCACGCAGCCAGTGACAGTGCACGCTTACACATCGCCAGGCATATACACTGCATCTCTGAAAGTTTTAGATGATCTTGGCCTCGAAAGCAACAACACAGCATTCGTCACCGTAAAGGTTCAGCCAACCTTGGTTGTTTTCATTGATGTGGATCCTGAGGCAGTCCAGTCTGGCGAAAATTCGACCATAACTATCCGAGTAACTGATAAATTGAACTCTGTTTCTAATGCAAATGTAACCTTGTTCTCGGACAAAGGCGGAGTTTTTTCACCTAAAACGGAAAAAACGAATTCAACTGGATATATCGTCTCTATGTTCACCGCCCCAACAGTAACAGAAAACACAGTAGTCACAATCTCGGCAATAGCTACAAAAACTGAGTACCAGAATGGACAAGGTCAGATAGAGGTAAATGTGCTTCCAAAGGATGCGACAATAGGAATTAATTTTACATGGGTTTTGGCTGCAATAGTGGTGGCGATCATTTTGATTGTTTTGATATTTAAGGTTAGGATGAGAAAGACCGTAACTCAACGCGAACATAACAATTAATCAGAGAAACATCTAAAACTTCATGTAATAAAATCATCATAAGATTTACCGCGATTACTAAAGTTTATTTACCTCTATTACAATTATGCAGATTAGTATTTAGTTGGATGCAGACCGAGCGTTCAAGGAGAAACTAATGGTGCTCCAAGATCTAAAGGATTTTTTGTCCATATTTATGTGGTGGGAGTTCTGGATTGTTGTTGGCTGTGCTTTTCTTGTTGTGGGTGGCTGGGTTTTCGTTTGCTTCGCTCTCATGATCCCCAATAACGCTGTTAAAACCATAGTGCTATGGGGTTTCATATTTCTACTTTCTATTTTGGGCGGACTCACAGAAGAATCACAGAAAAAGGCGATCTCACAATAGGCTATCAAAAGGAGTAAAAGTTGGCCAAAGAGTTGCTGCGCGTTAGCAATCTCAAAACTTATTTCCACACCCCACGGGGAACAATCAAGGCCGTAGACGGCGTGAGTTTTAGCATTGGCGAGTCAAGCACGCTGGGGTTGGCGGGAGAGTCGGGTTCGGGCAAAACCACCGTGGCCTTCTCCATCTTGGGGCTAATTCCACATCTTTCTCTAGTTTCTGGCGGTTCATCGAGAAAAGTTGTTTCGAGAGGCGAAATAGTCGAAGGTGAAGTACTGTTCAGAGGCAGAGACCTTCTTAGACTTTCTGAAGAAGAGATTAGACAAGTAAGAGGCAAGGAAATTTCAATTATCTTCCAGAACCCCATTTCGTCTTTACATCCAACGAAAACTATAGGACCCCAAGTCGGAGAAGCACTTGAAGCACATGAACAAGTAAGGAGAGAAAAGATAAGAGAAGTCGTGTTAGAATATCTTGGAAAGGTTGATTTAAAGGACACTAAGCATCGATACCGCCATACGCCTCACATGTTCAGCGGAGGAGAAGGCCAACGCATCATGATTGCCATGGCGTTGATATGCGGCCCATCATTGCTCATAGCCGATGAACCCACCAAGTCATTGGATTTAATGGTGCAAAGACAAGTGCTGCAACTGCTAAAAGAGATGAAGAAAGCATTCAATCTATCAATGCTGTTGATTACACATGATCTATCCGTCATAGCTGAACTGTCCGACTACGTCGGGATCATGTACGCTGGAAAAATAGTGGAATACGGCGACGTGATATCAATTTACAAGGAGCCCAAACACCCATACACAAGAGGTTTGTTGGCTGCAACTCCCAGAATTGATGGCGTAAAGAGAAAGCTCAAAGGCTTAAGAGGAGAACCTCCAAACCCGCTGACGCCCATCCCCGGATGCAAGTTTCACCCGAGATGCGAATATGCAACGCATAACTGCCATAGAGAAGAGCCCTCACTTATCGAAATCCAGCCAAGACACAAGGTTGCTTGCCTAAGAGTTCATCACCTAAGAGACGATAACCTATAGCCCAACCTCTGTTTCGATACCATAAAAACCTATTCAGCCTCCAATTGGATGCCTTCGTCTAGATTTCTTTAAATGGCTTCATTTTCCATAAGTTATTGGAGTCACAGAAATTGAAGAAAATAACAGTTTTGATTGTAACCACCTTAATAGCGAGTATTCTTATTCCCACGATTGTTGCCGGGACAGAGATTAAAGGTTATGCAGCTTCAACCAGCGCAGCCAAAGCTCAACTCCCAAGTCAGCCCACTGGGACAAATCTGACGAGTCTAATCATCCTAGTTTTTGTCAACTCAACCATCTACGATGATATAAAAGACTCTTTAGACCAGTATCGACAGGATCTAATGAATTCCGGTTTCGAAGACGCAATAATATTGAACTGGTCTGAACCCAATCCCTCTCGTATCCGTGAAACTCTGCAACAATTCTACTCTAACAACAGTTTGGCAGGCGCCCTCTTGATCGGAGATCTACCTGCAGCGGAATTTGAGATGTTCACTGAATGGGATTACGAAAGATTTCCAACAGACCTGTACTATATGGATCTCGACGGAGACTGGATAGACAACGACAACGATGGAGTATATGACACACATACGGGAAAGATGAAACTCGCCCCTGAAATATGGGTTGGAAGAATCAAAACCTCTAACCTAGGCGACGACGAAGTCTCATTAATCAACAATTACTTCAACAAGAACCATGCTTACCGTTACGATGTGCCCTCGCTACCCAGACGAGCGTTAATATACATTGACGATGACTGGGTGAACTTTGCAAACATGGATGAAAATTCTCTCAAACTGTTGTACAATGAAACAACTGTTGTCACCGACAAAGCAACGACAAACGCCGACGATTACAAAGAGAGATTAAGACAAGGCTATGAGTGGGTGCACCTTCGCTCTCACGGCACTTGGAACCGACATCAATTTATGGTGCCCCAAGGAGACGGCGGCGTAATCTACTCCACGGAATATCCAGAAATCGACCCTAACGCCCTCTTCTACCAGCTCTTCATCTGCGCAGCCGCAAAGTTTACCGAACCAGACTATCTTGCCGGTTCAATCGTATTCAAAAGCAACCATGGATTGCTAGCAATAAGCAGCACCAAAACAGGTGGCATGCTCATGTATTGGACTTTTTACGAAGCCCTAGCCAGAGGCAGGACAATAGGCGATGCATTCAAAGAGTGGTTTATCAAGTGGGGTCAGGGCGAATTCGGACTCAGTAGTGCATACATTGGAAGAAAATGGTTCTACGGGTTAACCATAATTGGTGATCCTACGCTTCGGCTACGATGGTTGGGTGAAAAAGAAATTGCTGAGCTACAAAAACGAGAAGAAGAGGTTGTGAGTGATTTACCACTAGTTATAAACCTAAGACTACAAATCGAAGGTCTAGAGCAAAATCACTATTCCTTACAGAACAACTATGATAGCTTGAAAGATGACTATTCTGATCTACAGACAAGTCACGGCGGCTTGGAAACTCAACTCATAGGAGCCATGGACCTAGTATACTTCTTCCTACTCGTGGCGATCATACTTTTGACCACAAACATTTACCTTCTGAAGACTCGAAACAAATCGAAAGACTAAGCTGGGAATCCTCCATACATGATCTCCCTCCAGAGCTTATTCTAAGCTTTCCGCCCCCACGCGGATACTATTCCAGATGCCAACACACTAAAGAAGTCTGCAAAACAATGGAACCTAGGTTCAAGAAGGTTAGTAGCAAAGACCACACCGCAGCGTGTCGCTTGGGAGTGAATGAAAAGATGAAAGACGAAGCAACGATGGAACCGCGGAACTCAGTAAGGGACTTTTCAAAACATTTCTTTCAAAACAAACTCCAAGGTTCATCAGCTTTGAGATAATAATGCGTAAGATCCTCGGACTCAGAGAAGAGAGTGTTTGCGGAAAAATAACTACAGGAAGACTATTGCTCAGACCAATTGAGCCAACGAGAGTGGCATGTTATTTGGAACAAGTCATGAGGTGAGAAGGGTAAACGCGCCGATAAAACCACAAGGAATAACTTACAAAAAGTATAAAAAACTCTGTTACGAATTTTTATAACGAGACTACAACTTTAGAGGTTGTTGGTCATGGCGGCTTGGAACAAAATAACTGTACTGCAAAACCTTGTCAGCCGCTTAGATGGTCCACCAAAGTGTAAAATTTGTGGTCAATCCCTTTGTGTTGGGGAGAGAGCTTGGGCGCATATATGCCCACGAAAACGTGAGTCATACACCGTTTACTACTGTTTAATTTGCTACGCAAGGCTCTGGATATAAGAATTTGCTGAAGCGGTTTTTGTGCGCGCCATTGTTAAAAAAAGAGGAAAGTTAAGTGGATCATCCTTTGATTTTATTTCCTTTTATGCTTCTACTGCGAGCGAATTCGGGTTGTTCACAAAAGAATGAAAATAATAAGGTATAGTGCATAAACTATCAGAATCAACCCACTAATTGCTCTGATCTTAGACCGGTGCCTATAAGTACTTCTAGCCAACTTCGAAGCGTAACCAGCAACGATTCCGATGCCGATGAATGGAATGATGGCTCCTAAACAAAACACCAGAAGTGGGAGTATAAATTCAAAGTTTTGAAGCATTATCAACATCGTGAAGGCAAATGGTGCAATACATGGGTCGAGGAAGTAGAAAATAAAGCCAAGTAGAAGGAGTCCAATATACGTGGAAGCATACTTTCCAGCCAGTTTTTTCACCAAAGGTTTCGTTTGAATAGGCACCTTCAGCAATCCCAACAAATTAAGTCCAAAAAGAATGACAAAAATACACATAATCCACGCTAGAACAACTTGAATGCTCGGCATGGAGACTAACATTAACGCAACTGTTGCTCCAAGGAGTACCGCGGCAGAAACAAAGCCCACCCCAAAAGTCATGACGCGTAACATATTTTCTTTGAAATGGGTTGTTTTTCCAATTGTGTAACTTAGTATAAACGCCAACATCGCAATCAGACACGGAGAAAAAGTTTCAAAAAATCCGAGCGAAAACGCGCCAATTATGGTTAGAGGCTGAGGCTGAAAAGGATCAGGCTCTCCGCCCATCAGATATTCATCGATGACTTTCTTCAGATTCTCTCTGGTTATCTGTTCCCCTTCGAGTTTGATTGTACGGTTTATGACAACAGCTTGTGGTGCCGTCAAATTATATTGATTGAATCGATCAAGCCCCTCAATTGTCCTTTTATCCACTCGCTCAATTTCTACCTGATCACCATATTCCATTTGGATGTCGTAAATCAAGTTTTTCGCTTCCAAGAATCTTCTCCACGAATCCTTCCAGCCTTCACATGTCCAGCAAGCAAACGGGGATTTTGAAGGGTCGATATAGAAGAATTCAATGAAAACTACGCTTTCAGAATAAACATCAATGGTAAAGATCAACAGGAGGGCAAGAACGAACATATTGGAAAGAGCGAACATGCTGGAAAGCTTCATTGCCATTCTCCTTTCTGTCATACAATAAACGAAATGAATAATTTATTTGTTCGCTTTTGCTAATATGCGTGCGCTAATACGATGGGAGGCTTGTCCGAAAGTAAAATCAACAGAAATTCCAACTCATGTAGGTGTCAATTCTATATGCTTAACTAGAAAACTCACCTTTCAGCTTCTCATACCTCTTTGACACAATGAGATAAAGCTGATTTCGCAACGAGTTCCCAGAAGGACTCAGACTTTTTAGACTCCTAATCTTCTCAGCTAACTCTTCATCTTCAAGAGTTTCAGCCACCCACTTTTCAAAATCCCCTCTGTAAAGATGAAACTCTAACGATTTGGCGTCAACTTCTTTAATTTTTCTCACAAACTCTTCTAGCGACGCCGCGTTTTCGCCAGCATAGTTTCCAATAGATGTGAAGAAGTAGAATGCGTTTTCTCGAGGCACTTTCCTGAGAATCCTAGAAATGGATGAGGTCGCCACCAAGCAAGTCCCTCATTTATAAAGGTGATGAAGTTTTCTTATATAAAGACTTAACGTACTCAAGAGTAACTACTCAAAATACGTAAATCTTCTCCTTTTACTTTCAATATTTAGGTTTCGCCTTCCACTTCTCCTCGATCGAGAACCTTTCATCCTTATATTTTCTTGTAATAATTGAAGTCCGAATCCTCAACACTCCTGGAAGAGGCGCGACCGATTGTGCGATGAACAAGTGAAGCCTGTTCTGGTTTTCGGCAACCACCTTTGCAATTATCGACAAATTTTCGGAAAGAGACGCTGAAACCTCTAAAACCTCTTTTGATTCCGACAATCTCTTCGCCACCTTTTCACTTTCCTGTGGATTTGTAAATACCGTCATAATTGCAGTAACATGTTTTATTCCAATTTTCTCAAGGTCTACAACAACCGTGTATTTTTTGATGATGCCATACTTTTCCATCGTTCGAATGCGGTCGTAGACGGTGGAGTGCGCCACACCTAGAAGCCGACCAATCTCAGTGTATGTCTGCTTTGCATTTCCCTGAAGGACCTGGAGAATCTTCCAATCCAAATCATCCAAGACAACTGCTTGATTCTT
>Ga0209991_10000139_pt1 | contig 31550 bp, 25 predicted proteins | sample ChitaG_FD_183167 | JGI IMG/M metagenome (GOLD analysis project Ga0209991, IMG submission 183167) | Deep subsurface microbial communities from South Pacific Ocean to uncover new lineages of life (NeLLi) - Chile_00310 metaG (SPAdes)... | ecosystem: Environmental > Aquatic > Marine > Oceanic >... | reverse complement strand
GGGCCCGTCCAGATCCATGTGGGAGAATTTCTAAGGGTATTTACATCTGGATTTGGATTGGTGTAGCCGGTGTCGTCCAGGGCCTTTGGCCCTGCAATGCCAAGCGCCGAAAACGCAAAAACCAGACTTAGCACCGTAAGCAAAACAACTATCCGTCTCATGATCTGTCTCCATTCTTGCCGGGACCACCTTTCCAGGTCACTGCGCAGAGAGCACCAGCCTCAGGCAGCCCGTATTCTTTACACGGTTGCAGATTTCATCTATGAATCTTGACTTAACAAGCCAGGCACGGTGGGGCGCGTCCCTCGGGCACCAGGAAAAGCCGAAAAACGATAGGCTCGGGAGAAGGGAAAAGGTCCCATTTCCTTTGCCCTTGAGAAAAATGAATACCCTGAACGCTTGCCAGGGTAATAACCGCCTCAAGAGCATATATCAGCAGGGAATTAAAGAGGACAATGAGAAAGGATATCGAGAGAAACCCAAACAGGGCCACCATCCCACCAAAGAGCGGGTGGGACGCCTTTCCCTCGGCCAGAAGACCGCGGGGAAACCCAAGCTTGATTACACCCAGATCAAGAACAACCCAGAAGAGTGCAATAATCAGCGGGTTAAAACCCCACCGACGGCGGCCCCAGGCCACCGCCCAGCCAAAAAGGGCAAACAGGGCGGTTCCACCGGCCAATTTGGCCAGCGCCACAGTGGGGGAGACAATACAGAGGTCAATCAGCGATACGCCGAAAAATGATATGCCAAAGAATAGCCCCAGACGTAACGCCTGGCGGGGTTGGGCCTTGATAATCCGATTGAGTAAGGGAATCAGGGCAAATAACGAAAGGAACCAGTAGTGCGGGAACAAATTAGCGCACAAAAGCAGAAGCGCAGAGATTCCCGCGACCAGGAAATCCGCGGCCCAACTCGTACCGGACCGGCCGTCGTGCCGGGAGGTCACGCGACGGGTTTCAGCCAACTGCGATGGGTCAGCATTCCCGTCGCCGGAAGCGAACCTTTCCGGGGAAGACTCCTGCCCGGCATTCCCCCGACAAAAGGTAGGAATCAAATCCATTTGCTTTCCCTGAATGCCGCTGCCAAAATGAGCGAATATAGCGGCGACCTTTTTCAGTACGACTGCCTGGTACTAACCCAAAAAAACAGCGGACCCCAAGCGAAAGGCCAGAACCTTTCAACCGCGTAAACTATAACCGCCGGTTTTGGCCTTGTCAAGCGAAAACAGGCGCTGCCCCGACAAAAAATCACGTCATCAAGCGAATCCTATGTTGCCCAAAGAGATAGGTCCACTTGCAGGAAGGAGTCGGGCCAGAGGCTCCGCTCGAAAGTGACGTTTGGCCGGGGTGTTAGCCGATCCCCAAACTGCCCGTGGGTCGGCGTATATGTTCAATTGGAGAAAAGTTTTGATTGACAATTTGAGGGGGATGTCTATTTTGAAAATTGGTGAGGTAGAACGTGTCTTGACATGGTTCCGCCTCTGCGGTAATTATTTATGAGTGTTGATATTACATGACGTTCGCCGACCGAGCAAAATCGGCAGGCGGGGGTCGCGAAAGGGGGTATGGTAGTACATGGCGGGCATTCGCGTTCGCGATGAAGAATCTTTTGAAAAGGCCTTGAGACGGTTTAACAAAGCCTGCGAGAAATCCGGCATCATGTCGGACATCAAGAAAAGCCAGCACTTTGAAAAGCCATCAGATCGTCGCAAGCGGAAACTGAATCAGGCCATTCGCCGCAATCGCAAGAAACAACAGCGCCGCAGATGAACGCGCCGCTATGGGATCGGATTGTTGAGGACCTCAAAGCTGCGATGAAGGCCCGAGACAAGTTGCGGGTCAGCGTAGTTCGCGGCCTGAAATCCGATCTCAAGTACAAGGAAATCGAGCTCGGCCGTCAGCTGACCGATGAAGATTCCCTTGCCGTTTTCCGTTCGGCGGCCAAGAAGCGCCGGGACGCCATTGAGGCGTTCAAAAAAGGGGGGCGCGCGGACAGAGCCAGCGAGGAGGAAGCCGAGCTGGCGGTGATTATGGAATACTTGCCGGCCGACTTATCCGATCAGGAGTTGACCGCGCTGATCGGTGAGGCCGTTGCCGAGGTGGGAGCCGAAGGGCCGAAAGACTTCGGTAAGGTAATGAAGGCGGCCGTGGTCAAGGCGGCGGGGCGTGCCGACGGCAAACGCATCTCTGCCGCAGTATCCGCGCGCTTGAAAAAATAACCGTGCTGCTTTCATTCGGCGGCGGGTAATAATTGTTTAGGGGGTACGTTTCGGTCGTCAAGGGGCAGGGACTGCCGGGGCCACTCGGCGGATACGGTCGAGATATTTATCTTTCGCCGTATTTCTCAGCCCTCATCAGCATATTCGCCAGAACCGGGGGGGGCGATGAATATTCTGGATTTGGCCTTATTGTCGGTCTTGGTCGGCGGCGCGATTTATGGCAGCAAGATCGGCTTTATCCGCGAACTGACCGGGGTAGCCGCGCTTATCGGTGCCATCGTAATCGCGGTGCACTACAATGACTTTCTGACCGCGGAAATGGAGAACTGGTTGAGGGTCTCCCCGCTATGGGCTTCATTCGTGGCCTTCATTCTTGCCGGGGGAATTTTGTACGCCTTATTCAGGTTTGCCGCGAAGGTATTCTATCGCGTGGCCGAAATCCAGAAACTGGGGCGAACAGACAAAGTTGGCGGCGCGATTGCCGGGGTGTTGCACGGCTGGTTTCTGGCGGGGTTTGCCATGTTTATGTTGTTCTATCTTCCTCTTCCCTACTCGCTCGAACAGAAAGTGGAAGATTCACTGCTGGCGGTACGCATGGCATCCTCGGTCCCGTTTATGTACGAATCAACGGCCAGGCTGCACCCCTCCGAGCAGTCGTTTGTGCTGAAGCTGGAAGATTCCCTGACCGGACAGCCGTCATCGGTGCGCTCGGCGCCCGGCGAAAAGGTACAACGTCGCCGACTGACCGCGACCGAGCGCGCGCGTATCGACGACTTTCTGGATAAAGTAGAGCGGTACTTCCTCTCCGAATCGTGGTAGCAACGATACTGAAAACTGGGATCAAACGCCCGCGTGCGGGCGTTTTTTTTGTTCGTCCGGCGGTGGATGTAAAGATAAGTTTTTCGTATCTTCCGGCCGGAGTAATTGATGGATCGCCACACGTTAGAAATCCTGGAATTCGACAAGATCATCGAGTCTATTGCCGGGTCCTGCCTGACCGCCATGGGCCGGGAAGTGGTGCTGGCCTCCCGCCCCGGCAGTGAGTTCGGGCCGATTAAGAAGAACCTGGCCGAAGCGAAAGAGATGATCGATGTCCTCGCCGAAGAGGGAAACTTTCCGCTGGGCCGCACTCCCGACATTCGTCCGGCAATCCTGAAGACCTCGTTAGAAGGGATCTTCCTCGAGCCGAAAGAGCTTCTGGCTGTTGCCGAGTTTTTGGAGATGAGCCAGAGCCTGATGAAGTTTTCCAGGATCTCCGAGGAGAAATACCCACTTTTGGAGGAGCACCTTAGCCGCCTTGTCTCGGGATTTGCCTTGGTCAAGAAGATTCGCTCGACTATCGACGAGGACGGCGAGGTCCGCGATAACGCCTCGCCGGAACTAAGAAAGCTGCGCGGCGAAAAGCGGGCGGTGCGCGACGCGATCATCGACCGGCTGAAAAAAATCCTGGCCAAAAAAAATCCGGACCCCGCCTGGCAGGAAGATGTCATTACCCTGCGCAATGACCGCTTTGTCATCCCGGTGCGCGCGAGCGACCTTTCCCCCCGCGACGGCGTGATCCAGGACCGCTCATCCACCGGCCAGACATTGTTTGTCGAGCCGTTTAAAGTGATCGAGCTGAATAACCGCCTGCGGCAGGTCTTAATCGAGGAACGGCGGGAGATAGAAAGAATCCTGCGCTCGATTACGCGGATGGTAAAAAGCGAGGCCGAGCCCTTAACCGAAAACGTCCGCGTGGTGGGAATCCTTGATTCTTTGCATGCCCGGGCGCTCTGGGCCCGGACAACCGAAGCGCGTGTCACCGAACTGGTTGACCGCCCGCAGCTTTCGATCTCAAACGGACGCCACCCGCTGTTAGTGCTCAAAGCGCTCGAAGATGGTCAAGAAAACCAGGTGGTACCCATCACGGTCAGGCTGGGGGAATCGTTTATTGCCTTGGTCGTCACCGGTCCCAATACGGGAGGCAAGACCGTATCCCTCAAAACCGTCGGGCTGCTTACCCTGATGACGCAGGCCGGACTGCCCATCCCGGCCGGTGACGGCACGGTGATGGGGGTTTTCACCTCGGTCTTTGCCGATATCGGTGATGAACAGTCGATTGAATCCTCGCTTTCCACTTTCTCCTCCCATGTGCGGCAGATTCGCCATGCCCTGGAAAAAGCCGACCTACGGTCACTCGTGCTTCTGGATGAATTGGGCGCCGGTACCGATCCCCGAGAAGGTGCGGCGCTGGGCGAAGCAATTATTGCCAGCCTGGTGGAAAAAGGCGCACGGGTAATGTGCACCACGCATTATACCGCGCTGAAGGCACTCTCGCAGAATAGTACGCAGATTGAAAACGCCGCGGTGGAATTCGACAAAGAAACGCTAAAGCCCACGTATCGCTTGCACCTGGGGATTCCCGGTGCGTCGTACGCGATCGACATTGCCCGGCGCCTGGGCATGCCGGAGAGGATCACCGCCAGGGCCAACGAACTTCTGGCGGGCCAGGAATTGAACTTAACGAAACTGCTCTCCGAACTAGAGGAGAGCCTGCGTAAAGTTCGCCAGCAGGAGCAAGAGCTGACCCACCGCCACCAGATCGCCGAGGAATTGGAACGCTTCCTCAAAGATCGGACCGAAACGATAAAGCAAGCCGAAAAGAAATTCAAAAGCGAGGCCCTGGCCGAATCGGAAAAAATCATCCACGAAACAAAGCGGGAAATGGAGCGCCTGGTCAGGGAAATCCGCGAGACACAGGCGGGCAAGGAACTGGTTAAGAAGGCTCACCGGCAGTTGGCACAGAAGGCTAAAGAAACGCGGGCAAGAATTGAAGAACTGAAAGAACCGCCGTCTGTTGTACCGCAGGCGGTCACCGGGCCGATCAAGAAGGGCGATCGGGTCTGGGTCGAGGCATTCAAAAAAGAAGGGGAAGTTACAGACCTTTTCCCTGACCGACAGATCGTCAGACTGCGTATCGGGAACATCCTGTATACGATTGACGAAGCGCACTGCCAAAAAATCGCTGCCGCTGAGCCAAGAGAGACTGAGGTCCGGCCGTCCGCGGTGCACTACGAGGTAAGCACCGATGTTAGCTCGGAGATTTCTCTGCGCGGCCTGACTGCGGAGGACGCACTTTTGACCCTGGACAAGTATTTGGACGAGGCGATACTGGCCGGCTGGCAGGAAGTGCGCATTATTCACGGCAAAGGCGAGGGCATCCTGCGCCGCGCGGTCAACGATATGCTGGCCGCAGACAAGCGCGTAGTCTCGCAGCGTGTCGGGGAGTGGAACGAGGGTGATCTTGGGGTAACCATCGCCCGGCTGCGCAAGGAATAATCCAATTCGCGTAACCTCTGGTCAACCAGCCAAGCAGGGCAGGACCCGAAGCGGTCCTGCCAAATCTACTGACATGCCAGAGACACAAGATAACCCACTCGTTGGTAAGCCGGCCGGCCGCCCCCGGAAATGGTGGGCGGCGGCGCTGTGGGCGATGCTGAGCCCGCCCACGGCCTTTCTGTATGTGGGACAACCTGCTTGGGCGGGCGTAGGTTTCGCCGGGCTCTTCGCCTGGATTATCTTCTGCCTGGTCGCCGGCTTCTCCGTCAGGATGTACGGCGTCCTGGCGGCGGTTTCAGTCTATTTGATCTACTCGGTGCTGCCGGTCCTTTTTGCCCTGGCTCGCCGCCACAAATACTCGCCGCGCAGTTGTAATGATCTGAGATCGTATGCTGTCTCGCTCGTGGCCTGGCTGCTTTTCCTGGGTTTTATCCATCTTTCGTCGGCACGGACTATCGGCCTGCAAGCGTACACGATCCCCACCGATTCAATGGAGAACACGCTCCTAATTGGTGATTATATTCTGGCCGATACGCGCGCTTATGACCGGGCGGAGCCGGCCAGGGGGGACTTAGTCATTCACCTTTCCCCCCGGGACAGAAAAACGAGATATGTCAAACGGATTGCTGGTTTGCCGGGCGATACGATCCAAATAAAATACAAGCTCCTCTACGTAAACGGGAAGATGGTCAATCCCCCGCGCTCGGCGACATACCAGGATCCCGAGCGCATCTTCCCCGCCGAGATGTCGCCGCGCGACAATTGCGGCCCCACGGTAGTTCCCCCGGGTGCGTATTTTGTCCTGGGTGACAACCGCGACAACTCGCACGATTCTCGGTTCTGGGGTTGCGTCCCGCGGGAATTGATCGTGGGCAAAGCCATCGTAATATATTTCTCCCGCAAGGGATTGATCACCCGGCTGGAACGCATCGGCCTGCGTTTGGACAATTATACGGGTTGAGCACTGCCGGAGCATGATGGTGCTTAAGGAAAGCCAATAACCCCAAATCGATTGAGCAATGTTTGACGGTGATGATTTCAAAGAACGCGTCCGTGAGGCCACCGACATCGCGGCGATCATCGGGCAGTATGTAACCCTGAGAAAGCGGGGCAAAAACCTCGTCGGGCTGTGCCCGTTTCACACCGAAAAAACCCCCTCGTTCACCGTGCACCCGGACCGGCAGTTTTACCACTGTTTCGGCTGCGGGAAGGGTGGGGATGTTTTCACCTTTCTGATGGAGCACGAGGGTTGGTCGTTTCCCGAGGCTTTGAAATACCTGGCCGAAAAAGCCGGTATGCCCCTCCCTCAACGGCGCAAGCCGGAACAAGCCGACCGTTACTCCCGCCTGATGGCGGCCAACGCGGCCGCGGCAGAGTTCTTCTCAGGCATGATCGGCCGCCCGGAAGGTCGGCATGCCCTGGAGTATATCACCGCGCGCGGAGTGCAAAAATCACGGCTGCAAGATCTGGGCATTGGGTATGCACCAGCCGGATGGGATGGCCTGATCCAGTACTGCGCGCGGCGGAGTATTAACGAAAAAAACCTGATCGACGCCGGCCTCGTTGTGCAAAAAGAAGAAACGGGAGCGGTCTACGACCGCTTCCGGAACCGGCTGACCTTTGCTGTCTGCAACCTCTCGGGCCGCCCCGTGGGCTTCGGTGCTCGGGCGCTGGAAAAGGCGGAGCGCGCGAAATACATTAATTCCCCGGAAACTCCGGTCTACCGGAAAAGCCACATCCTGTACGGTCTGGACAAGGCCCGCGAGGCTATCCGGCGCGCCGATTGTGCCGTGGTAGTGGAAGGGTACACCGACTGGATCTCGCTTTTCCAGGCCGAGATCACCAACGTGGTGGCCTCATCGGGAACCGCATTTACCTCCGAGCAGGCAAGACTGCTGGCGCGTTTTTCGCGCAACGTCGTTTTGCTTTTTGACGCCGACGCCGCCGGTCAGAAAGCCGCCCTGCGCGGCGTGGAGATCCTGTTCCGGGAAGGCCTTGAGGTCAAGATTGCTGCCCTTCCCCCCGGTTCTGACCCGGATTCCACCCTTCGCCAAAACGGAGAAGAATACGTGCAGGAGGCCATACATTCAGCGCAGGGGTATGTCCATTACCGGATCGGCCAAACACGGGAGACCCTGCGGTCGGGGGGATTGCTCCAGCAGGAAGCGGTGATTAAAGAGCTTTTGTCAACCGCGGCAGCGGTAGACGACCGCGTCCGCCGCGCCCTGCTGGTACGCCAGATCGCCGATGCGACGGGGATCTCCGAAGCGGAGTTGACCCGGCAACTCCCCACCAAGACCCGCCAGGCAACCGTCGGTTCGCCACCTACCCGGCACGCCGCACCGCGGTCGCGACATAACCTGGAGGCGGAGTTCTTAAGACTCCTTTTGGAACGGCCGGCGTATATTAAAAACGTCAAAGCCGACGTCCGGGTAGAAGACTTTCGCCAGGCGCAGTTGGGGCAAATGTACCGTGACCTGACAGCGCTGGCTCGGCTCCCGGCCAGGCTTGTGCCGACTGATTTGGGGCGGACTGCCGAGGAGAAATCAGCCTGGGCAGAAATCGCGGCGTTGGATATCGGACCGAGCATCACTGAAGAAGTGCTGGCGGCATATGTTAAAAAAATGGTGGCGGGCCGGCCGCGCACGCAAACGGAAGAGTTGAAACGTAGAATAAAGGAGGCGGAGGCGCGGGGAGACACTGTGGAAGCCGATCGACTTTTGCGAACGCTGCAACAAAAGTGCTTGACAAATGATGAAGGTGGGGGTAAAATATGAAATTACGTTGGAGACGACAGCCCGCGGTGTTTTCGTTTTCCCAGCGTTTTCGTCTCCCGCGGCTGTGGCCGGTGAGGTTTCCGGGCCCATAGCTCAGTCGGTTAGAGCAACTGACTCATAATCAGTTGGTCCCAGGTTCGAGTCCTGGTGGGCCCACCACCAGACACACAAGGAAAGGTCCGGGGTTTCAAACCGGCAATTGGTTGATCAATCAAAGAAAAGAAAGGGAGGCGTGGGCGATTAGCTCAGTTGGTTAGAGCGTTCGGTTCACATCCGAAAGGTCACAGGTTCGAATCCTGTATTGCCCACCATATATGTTTCGATTAGTCGCTGATACACTCCGGGTCCCGAACAGAGGCGACTTCTGCCTGGGGAAACATTCGTCCTGTTTTTCCGGCCCGGGGATCACAAAGGTAAGGTGCGCGCGAAATGTGCGCGTTTTTTTTAGCATTCTTCACCGCTGTCTCGTCGGGCGCGGCCGCAAGAAAATCGGGAGAGCTTTTGCGCAATGACTACCACCGCTAAGTCGCTTTTACAATTGCAGGCAATTGACTACCAACTGGGAGAACTGGAACGGTCCAAGGGGTACCTCCCCGACATGATCGACAACTTGAGAGCCGAGATCAAGTCAGCCGAGGAAGAATATGCCAACACCGGAAAGAAAAAAGAAGAAAACCTGCTGGACAAGAAGCGGCTGGAGGTCGACATCGACGAAGCCGCCGAGGCTTTATCAAAGCTGAAAAGCCAGATGACCACGATCAAGACTAACCGGGAATACGACGCTTTAAGACGCGAGATCGACCATAAGAAAGAAGAAGTCAGCCGCATGGAAGATGAGCTCCTGACGGTAATGTCCGAACTTGAGGAGTTGGAAGAAAAGCTCATTACCACCGAACGCGACCGCGTGGAGGTAACCCGGACCAATGGGGAACAACTAAAGGCCATCCAGGCGGAAATGGATTCCGTAGGCACGAAGATAAAGATTAAGGAAAACGAGCGCAAAAACATCCTCGTGCGTCTGGACAGGTTGGTCGTGGCCACCTACGAAAGAATCCACCGCGGCAAGGGCTCAGCGGTGGTTGCCCTGCGCAAGCGGGCTTGCAGCGGCTGCTTTAAGGCGTTGCCTCCCCAACTGGTGCAGGAAATCCGGCGCGGCGAGCGGCTGATCACCTGCGATTCCTGCGGGCGGATCCTGATCTGGGAGGACGATAATTGATCGTAACCAAGGTCAAAACCGACGAGTTGGCCCTGACTTTCGATGACGTTTTGCTGGTTCCCCGCCGTTCCGCAGTCCTGCCCAAAGACGTGGACGTGCGCAGTCGACTGGTTGAGCGCCTCCCGTTGAATATCCCGATCGTCTCGGCGGCGATGGATACGGTCACGAAAGCGGAACTGGCCATTGCGCTCGCCCGCCAGGGAGGGATGGGGATCATCCACCGCAATATGTCGGTCGAACAGCAGGCGGTGGAGGTGGACAAAGTCAAGCGTTCCGAATCAGGGATGATCGTCGACCCGATCACCCTACCCCCCGACCACCCGATCGCCGATGCACTCGAGATAATGGAACGCTTTTCGATCTCCGGTATCCCGATCACTGAAGGTTCAAAACTGGTCGGCATTCTGACCAACCGCGACCTGCGCTTCCAGCGTGACTTGACAGTCAAGGTCGGCGAGGTCATGACCAGGGAGCCCTTGATCACCGTGCCGGAGGGTACCACACTCGACCAGGCCCAGGACATCCTGCATAAGAATCGGATCGAAAAACTACTCATCGTGGACGACGAGGGCAACCTGCGGGGGATGATCACGGTCAAGGATATCATGAAAAGCCGCATCTACCCCAACGCCTGCAAGGACGAGCGCGGGCGGCTGCGGGTCGGCGCGGCGGTAGGTGTCGGCAAAGAGATCAAAAATCGGGTGCGCCGGCTGGTTGATGCCGGCATTGACTGCCTGTGTGTCGACGCTTCGCATGGACATACCGAAAGTGTGCTGGCCACCGTGGAGATGGTAAAAGAAGAATTCCCCGAGGTGGTCCTGATGGCAGGGAATGTGGCCACCGCCGAGGGGACCCGCGATCTTATCCGTGCAGGCGCCGACGTGGTTAAGGTCGGGCTGGGGCCGGGTTCGATTTGCACCACCAGGGTGATCACCGGCGCGGGCGTGCCGCAGGTCAGCGCGATTTTGGCCTGCGCCGAAGAGGCGGACAAAAGGGGAGCCACGGTTGTTGCCGACGGCGGGATTCGTTTTTCCGGCGATATTACCAAGGCCCTGGCCGCCGGCGCCGCGTCCGTGATGATCGGCTCGCTCTTTGCCGGGACGACCGAATCCCCGGGGGAAACCATCCTGTACGAGGGCCGCTCGTTTAAGGTCTACCGCGGGATGGGCTCGGTCTCGGCGATGAAGACCGGCTCCGCCGACCGCTACTACCAGGAAGACAATGAAATCTCCAAGCTGGTCCCCGAAGGTGTCGAAGGCCGCGTGCCGTTCAAAGGTGAGCTGGCCGATGTGGTGTACCAGCTTGTCGGCGGGGTACGTGCGGGGATGGGCATTTGCGGCGCACGCAACATCACTGAACTTCAGGAAAAGGCATCGTTTGTCCGCGTCAGCGCCGCCGGCATGCAGGAATCACATCCGCACGACGTCGCCATCACCAAGGAAGCACCCAACTACCGCGTGATGTAAGCAGCAGCTTGGTCTTTGGATTGCGGAGACGGCATCCATCGGGCGACGTACCTGTTGCTCGGTCCGCTAAACCCCGAAAATGCAGCCCCGCCTACTCTCTGAACTTGTTTTAAGGACGCAAGACCAGTAGATTGGAGTACCTTGCCTTTGGCTGGTTAAGGGGGCGCTCGTCGCCGACCTGCCGGGGCAAGACTGCGAGGGGAGAACCCGTGTCGGACAAGAGTGATCTCGATTCCATTTTCTCGGATTCGCTGCCGCGAAGTCTGCGTCTTAGCCGACGCCTTGACCACGAGGAAGGATCAACATTTCGCCAGCGGGTGATTGCCCGGTGGACGGCTTCATTTCGCCGACGCATTGCTCTCCCGGAGGAATACCACTTAAAACCAACCGAAGATTCGCCCGGTATCGAGGTGGAGTTTGCGGCGCCGCGGGTTCCCCTTGGGTTGACGATCAGGTTCGAGTCCGACAGGAAATTGACCGGGGCAACGGTCCAGGTATGGGAGGGCGGCCGGTGGCGGGCGGAAGCCGTCACCTGGGTACCTCAACCCCTGCACGAACGCGGTGCGCTCTTTGTCGGCTTCAAGCGCCTTGCTCTTACCACCCGTATCCGGGCATTCATCGAGGGCCTGAAACGCGAAGACGAGTTTGAGGTCATTGTCCTGGTGGGCGAATATCCCTATGAAGATTGGCTGGCCCTGCGCGAAGCGCGTCAGTTGGCGGCCCAGGGAAAAAATCGTGGGGCGGAGAGCGAGTACCTGCGCAGCCTGAAGTTGGCCCCCAAGAATGGTGCGGCGGCCCTGGAGGTCGCACAATTGTTTTTCAATCGCGACGTACCGAAGCAAGCGGAACGCTGGGCCCTTGCGGCCGGCGCCTATGGCGACACAAAGGGCGCATCCGATCTTCTGCGAACGATTTATGAAAAAAGCGGCGCTGATTTTGCCGCCGAAGCACCAAAATTGAGCGCGCAGGCTGCCCGATGGCCGGGGGGTAAGCATCGCGGCGCGGTCTGCCTCTTAATGCATCAGAACTATTGGCTGGGGTTTACTTCCTGGCATCTGGTCAAGCACCGCTCACTGATCGAAGTCCGCCGCCGGGCTGCGGCACGTATGTTCCGCCGGTTGCAGTTTCAATTGACCCCGCAAAACGAACACCTGCTCTTCGCCCGGCTGCGCATCCTCCAGCAAGACGGCAAGATCAAGACGGCCTCCGAGGAACAGTTTACCCTCACCGATTCTCCCGAACACGACCCCGCGGTCCGGACAGCGGAAAAGAAAGACGCATCCTTTTTCCTGCCAGAGTTACATAACGGCGACATACTGGAGTTGGAATACTGCATCGTCCATGACAACGCGCTGCTGGAGAACGGCTTGCCCAATTTTTTCTTGATAGTGGACCTGGTGTCCGATTTTCCCACATTCAAGAGTATCGTGGACATCGTCTGCCCAGCCGCGTGGGCCGTCAAATGCATCGGGATTCACCCGGCAGCAAAGCCCATTCACACGCGGAGTGAAGACGGCTGGCAAACGTACACGACCGAAGGCCAAAAGCTCATCGCCGACGATTGGGGGACTTCGTCCTACGAGCGAATGTTACACAACCCCCACGTTTGCTGCTCCTGGGATAATCGCTCCTGGGAAGACGTAGGCCGGCACGAACTCCGGGCGGTAGGCGCAACTGTCGAGCCGCCTGACCCGCTTCCTGAGGTGCTCACCGAAGCCATCAAGGGTGATCACCCGGTGACCCGGAAGCTCGAAAGTGGGTTCAATTGGGTCAGAGATCGCCTGAAATACATGTCACTGCCCTCGGCAAAGGGCAGGATTGCCAAACACGGCCGCGCACAGCAGATTATTGATACCGGAGTCGGTGATTGCCACGACAAAGCGTACCTGGTGCACTTGATTTGCCGCGAGTTGGACCTGGAGACGGAATTTCTCCTGGTGAGCGCCAATAACGGTTTTGTCGTCCGGGAATTGCCCGCAGGCCAGTTCGACCACGTGCTCATCCGCACGAAACTGAACAATGAATGGCTCTACCTGGATGCCACAGATACCATAACACCGTTCGGCTGCGTTCCCAGCGACCTTCAAGGGCATTCCGCGCTGCGGCTAGGCGGCCAGGTCCAGTTGGTCACCATTCCCGAGAATTCCCCGGCAACCAATTCCATCGCCATTTCTGAAATCCTGGAGTGCTCCGACGCGGGGGATCTGCAAGGTCAGTTTCGGGTCGCTATTTCAGGCGTGCCCGGTCGTTGGTCGGACGACCGCTGGAAGTCACTAACCATGGGCGCTCCGGATCCGAGCCAAGTCGCCCAGCTTGTCTTAAGCGACCACCTGCCTCTGGCCCACCTGGAGCAATGGGAGGTTGCCGATTACCCTGGAGAGAATGGCCGCTTCGTCTTTTCCGGACAACATCTCCGCGGTCGCCTGACGAAGATCGGCGAACGACGAGTGAGTTTCATTAAGTGGAATCCTGTGTTTTTCCCCTGTGAAATGCTGAGAAATCGCCGGTGGGATCGCCTGGCCATCTTTCCGATGCCGCTGACTCTTACCCTTTCTGTTGAGGTCAGAGGCAGCGGTCATTGGCGTATTGAAGGCGCCTCAACGATCCCGAATTTCGATGCTGATTTCGGGGCGGTAACCGAACGGCAAACCAGAACCCAATCGCAACTTGTCCTCACCAGAACCCTCATCGTCAAGAAGAAGTTCATCCACGGTTCCGCCACTAAACGGATCCCGGATTTCCTGAAAGTCTTCGAGGACGCCTTGCAGGTATCCCTCCTCTTCAGACGGATCGGACCCCGGAATTGAGCCTACCTGACCACATTGCCGGGGGACCGGCAAAGAGATTTAAAGAGAAAAGGTTCCGGGCAGTCTCCCGTCGGCTTCCGACGACGGGCAAAGTGCGGCGGAGAAACCCGACATAACTAAGTAAACCCTGCCCCCGTGTCGGGTTTCTCATTCTGCTTTAATCCGTCCGGAGCCTGACCGACGACTCAAACGGTGTTTTCACGTATCCCCGGGCCGTTGCGACTTATTCCGATGGGGCGAAGCCCACGTTTCGTCACTCTCGAGTTGATTTTATCTGCTTGTGTCCAAATAAGTTATCCTAAAATGCGTATAAAATTAACGCGCGGGCAAGGACTATTTTGATTTGGCCTTGGTAAGAGATGAGAAGTCTGCTATACTAAGGAGTGGTCCGGGAGGCTGGTTCGCGGTACCACACGCTGGAATTCGAGAATAGTGTTGTGTGTTATAAAAGTTGTTTAATCAAAAAGACGGAGACAGGAGGAGAAAGCCAACCGGCGGTCAGATGACCGCGCCGCGGAGAGTTCTTCTGTGGTGAGGAAAGTCCGGGCTCCACAGAGCAGGGTGCCTCGTAGCACGAGGGCGGAGTAATCCGACGGAAAGTGCAGCAGAAAACAACCGCCTTGCGCGCCAGCGCGGGGTAAGGGTGAAAAGGTGGTGTAAGAGACCACCGGCCGGACGGGCAACCGACCGGGCCGTGTAAACCCCACCCGGAGCAAGGCCAAGCAGGGAGATAGGGGTCGCTTGCCCCGCTTTACTCCCGGGTAGGCCGCACGACGCTGCCGGCGACGGCAGTGCTAGATAAATGGTCATCGGTCCGCCTTTGCGGACAACAGAACCCGGCTTATCGACCACCGGTTGGCTTTTTCTTGCCTGCTCTTCGGGAGCGGCAAGGTGACCCAACTAAAATGGGTTTTTGCCGAGGCCCCGGACCCAGAGATGGTCCGGACGCTTACGGACCAAACCCAGCTACCCGCTGAAATCGTTCGCATCCTGATCAATCGCAACCTGACTCGTCGCGAACAAATTGAAAAGTTCGTTAACCCGGATTTATCCGATGTGTTCGATCCCTTCGCCTTAGCCGGGATTCGCCAGGCGGTCGACCGCATTGTCGCCGCGCTGCGCGATCAGGAGCGGATCATGGTGTACGGCGATTATGACGTTGACGGGATCACCTCCGCCGCGCTCATCTTCTTGGTGCTCAACCGGTTGGGTGCTGACGTCTCGTATTACCTGCCCAACCGCCTCGTGGAGGGGTACGGGCTTTCCGAACAGGGAATCAACGAAGCCTTAGAAAGAAAAGTCGACCTGATTATTACGGTCGACTGCGGCGTTACCGCCATTGAAGAGGTCAAGTACGCCCACGATAGGGGCATCGATATCATCATCACCGACCACCATGAGCCAGGGGTCAACCTTCCCGACGCGGTCTCCATCGTCAACCCGAAAGTAGGTGCTGAGGACACGCTGGGCCAGGAACTGGCCGGCGTGGGGGTGGCCTTCAAACTGGCCCAGGCACTCTATCGCTCCTTGGCGCAAAACACCGCCGAGCTCGAGGAGCATCTTGACCTGGTCGCCCTGGGCACGACGGCCGACATCGCTCCGCTGATCGGGGAAAACCGCATTCTGACCAAGCATGGCATCCGGCAGATCGCGCGGACCAACAAGCCCGGCCTCAAATCGCTCTGCTTTGTTTCCGGCCTGATGGGCAGAGAGATAACCGCCGGGCAGGTGGTCTTCATCCTTGCCCCGCGTATTAACGCCGTAGGGCGGCTCGGGGATCCCGAACTGGCCATTCGCCTATTAACCACAAAAGATGAGGTTGTCGCTCCGCAGATCGCGCGCAAGTTGGATCAGGAAAATAAGTTACGCAAGAAACTGGACGAGACGACCCTCAAGCAGGCCCTTGACCTGGCCAACAAGGAATGTGACGCGGAAAATGACCGCGCTATCGTCCTGGCCGCCACGGGCTGGCACCAGGGCGTCATCGGGATTGTCGCCTCGCGGATCGTCGAGCGATACCACGTGCCGACGGTATTGATCGCTGTTGACGGTGACGAAGGCAAGGGGTCGGCGCGATCTATTCCATCGTTCCACCTATATAACGCGATAAGGGAGTGCGAGGATTTGCTCTTGCAGTACGGCGGGCATAAGTATGCGGCCGGGCTCTCGATCGCGAAAGACAAAATCCCCGAGTTCCGGGAACGGTTCACCAAGGTGGCGCGGAGGATGCTTACCGCCGAAGACTTGGTTCCCACTCTGCTGATCGATTGCTACCTGGATATGGACCGTCTTAACGATGATTTCATCATCCAGCTGGAACAGTTCGCCCCCTTCGGCCCGCAAAACACCCGCCCGGTATTTATGACCGGAAATGTGGAGCTGGTTGGCTCACCGTACATCGTCGGCCGCAACCACCTGAAGTTCCGCGCGGGCAAGGGCGGTCGGGTGTTCAACTGCATTGGCTTTAACATGGGTGAACTGGCGGAGCCGCTGATGGCTCACGAGGGCTCGATCGATATGGCTTACGTTGCTGAGCGGGTACTGTGGAATAACAACTACCAATTGCAACTACGGATAAAGGACATCCAGCTCAACGGATAGATGCCACCGCCTCCGGCACGAGTCTCGATCCCCAACAGCGTGGTGTAAGCCCATGAGTTTACTGGAAGAATTCAAGTCCGGGGACTTGCGGGCTTTAGCCCGAATCATCACCCGCGTAGAAAACCGTGGCGAGGGATACCAGGGTATCCTGGCCGAGTTGTATGCTCGCTCCGGGCGGGCGTTGCGCGTGGGAATAACCGGACCGCCGGGGGCCGGCAAATCAACTCTGGTCTTCCGACTGGCCCAATTGCTTTCGTCCCGGAGAAAGAAAGTGGGCATCATCGCCGTCGATCCGACCAGCCCGTTTACCGGGGGTGCGCTCCTGGGTGACCGCATCCGCATGCAGGAGCTTTCCTTAGATCCACGTATCTTCATTCGCAGTATGGCCACGCGGGGCTCGACCGGCGGGCTGGCCGAAGCCACGCGGGATACCACTATCGTCATGGAAGCCTTTGGCAAGGAGATCATCCTCATCGAAACGGTGGGCGTGGGCCAGGTCGAATTGGACATCGCCCGGGCCTGCGATACCGTGGTAGTCGTCTTCATGCCCGAATCAGGCGACGCCGTGCAGGCGATGAAAGCCGGGTTGATGGAAATCGCCGACGTGTATTGCCTGAACAAAGCCGACCGCGAAGGGGCCGAACGATTGATTGTAGAGTTGCAGTCGGTCTTGGGACTGCGCCAGAAAAAGACCTCTTGGGAATATCCCATCGTGCAAACACAAGCCATCCACAACAAGGGCACCGAGGAGCTGTGGCAGACGATCGACCAGCACCGCGAATACCGGCAGAAGGAAGCGCCCCGCGATCGCCGCCGGGAAATACGGATCGCCGATGATTTGATGATGGTGGTGCGGGGCAAAGTCGATCGGCGACTGGAAAAGGCCTTGCAGGGCACCGAACGATTTGGGCGTGCCGTGCGTGACATCCAGGGGAAAAAGACCAACCCCTACGCCGCCGCCGATGCCCTGCTCGAGGACATTTCCCGCTTGCTCGCCGAATAGCCCTCGAGGGCCTGGCCTTTGGGCCGGAATTGTTGTATTATTGATTTGTAGATTATATGGGAAGGCGACGAGGGCTGAAAAGACAAATGACGTATCTGCCAGAAGGTGATACGATGACCGAGATAATGGATTCAGCGAAAAAGGGCATCGAACACGTGCTGCCGAAAGCGGACCGCAAAAAGTATGAAAAAGCCCGGACAACGTGGGAGAAGGAGACCACGGGAACGGACAACCTGAATGGCCGGAAGTTCATCACGGTCTCCGGCGTACCGATCAAGGCGCTTTACACCCCGGACGATGTCGCAGATAAGGACTTCACCGATGAGGTCGGATTCCCCGGGCAATACCCGTACACCCGCGGCGTGCACGCCGAGATGTACCGCCGGCGGCTGTGGACGCACCGCTTGTTTTCGGGAATGGGCACCGCCCGACAAACCAACGAGCGCTACCACTTCCTTTTAAGCCAGGGGCAGATGGGTTTGTCGGTCGCTTTTGATCTCCCGACGCTGATGGGGTACGACTCCGACCATGACTTCTCGCGCGGCGAGGTGGGCAAGTGCGGGGTAGTCGTCGATTCGCTGAAAGACATGGAGATCATCTTTGACGGGATTGACCTGCGGAAAATCTCCACCTCGATGACGATCAACGCCCCGGCGGCGATCCTATTGGCGATGTACGTCGCGGTCGGTGAGAAAAAGGGCGTGCCCTCAGAGAAACTGACCGGCACGCTGCAAAACGACATCTTAAAGGAATTCATCGCCCAGAAAGAGTGGGTCTTTCCTCCGCTGCCGCACATGCGGCTGATCGTGGACACCATTGAGTTCTGCACACACCACATGCCGCGATGGAACACAATCTCGATTTCCGGCTACCATATCCGCGAGGCCGGCGCGACGGCGGTCCAGGAGCTGGCCTACACGCTGGCTGACGGTTTTGCCTATATCGAAGCGGCGATGGCCCGCGGTCTTGATGTCGATGAATTCGCCCCCCGGCTCTCATTGTTTTTCAATTCGCATCTTGACTTTTTTGAGGAAATCGCCAAGTACCGCGCCGCCCGGCGCATCTGGGCACGGCATCTTCGAGAAAAATACAAAGCGAAAAGTGAGCGCTCCTGGCTCTGCCGTTTTCACACACAGACGGCGGGTGTGTCACTGACCGCCCAGCAGCCGGAGAACAACATTGTCCGCGTCACCTGGCAGGCCATGGCGGCGGTGCTGGGGGGGACACAGTCTTTGCACACCAACTCGATGGATGAAACGTTGGCCCTGCCCTCGGAAAAGGCAGCCTTGATCGCCCTGCGCACGCAGCAGTTGATTGCCCATGAATCCGGCATCAGCAACACCATCGACCCGCTCGCCGGCTCATATTTTGTCGAATCGCTGACCGACCAGATGGAACAGAAAGCCGAAAAGATTTTTGCCGAGATCGAGAAGTTGGGCGGCGTGCTCGTGGGGATCGAAAAGGGGTATTTCCAGCGCGAGATCGCCAGGTCGGCTTACCGCTACCAGCAGCAGGTCGAGAAAAAAGAACGCGTTGTCGTCGGTGTCAACGAGTTCGTCATGGACGACAAACTCGAAATCCCCCTCCTGCAGATCGACGAGGCCGTGGAGCGCGAGCAGTGCGAATCATTACGGCAATTGCGCCAGGCGCGCAATAACAAGAAAGTGACCAGCACGCTGGCCAATTTGAAGAAAGCCTGCGAGGACGAATCAGAGAATCTGATGCCATATCTCATCGAGTGTTCCAAAACGTATGCCACGCTCGGCGAGATGGTCGACGTAATGCGGGGAGTTTTCGGCGAATACCAGGAACCACCAATGTTTTAGCCAGTGATGTCGGGTTTCTCGCCCGCCTGCGGCGGGCTCGGAACCCGACCTACAAAACCGTGTGAAAAATAACGCAACAAGAAATCCGTAATATTATGCAGAAAATCAGAGTCTTATTGGCCAAGCCCGGTTTGGACGGGCACGATCGGGGGATTAAAATTATCGCCGCCGCGCTGCGTGACGCCGGAATGGAGGTTATCTATACCGGCCTGCGCCAGACCCCCGAACAAATCGTCAACGCGGCGATCCAGGAAGACGTGCAGTTTGTCGGGATGTCCATCCTCTCCGGCGCCCATATGACCCTCTTTCCCGCAGTGCTGAATTTGCTCAAGGAAAAAGGTGCCGAGAACATCCACCTCTTCGGCGGGGGCATCATCCCGGATACCGATGAGGACAAGCTGGAAAAGATGGGCGTGGGCAAGCTCTTCACGCCGGGCGCGTCAACCGAGGAGATCGTCAAATATATCCGTGAGACTGCCGCGACGATCCCCGAAGAATCGATCAAGTAGGGGTGAGCCTCAAACCCGCCTTCGGGATTGATAATCTTTGGCTTTCTTCCCCGTAGGTTGCACCTACGGCTATTCATGTTGATCGCCTTCGGGGATACCAGGTGACAGCGAATAGGGCGCACAGCCGTGCGCCCCTACAAACCCAACCGAGAGAAAATCAGCCGATCCCCTATTTCTTTTCCGCGGCTTCAATCTTGGCCAGCCGAGGAATATGCCGCCCGCCTTCAAAGGCCGTCGATAAAAACACGTGGACTATCTTTTCCGCCTCCGCAAAAGAGACATACCGCGAGGCCAACGACAGCACGTTGGCGTCATTGTGCGCCCGGGTCATCATCGCCATATCGTCATTCAAGCATAATCCGGCACGCACGCCGGGGACTTTATTGGCCGTGATGCTCATTCCGTTTCCCGTCCAGCAAACGGTAATCCCCCGGTCGGCCTTGCCCTCGGCGACGGCGCGCGCCACGGCCAACGCATAATCCGGGTAGTCGGTGGGCTCTTCTGAGTTGGTGCCCACGTCGGTTACCTTGTGTCCCTCCCCGCGCAAGAGGTGCACGACATGCTCCTTCAACGGAAACCCACGATGGTCCGCACCGATGTGTATTCTCATTTTGACTCTCGAATTCGCCGGAGGTTCAACCATCACGCGGAGACCGGCTGGACCTTCTTCACGTAAGTCAGCCATCCATAGGTGTCTTCAATCTCTCCGTTGAGGTACTTGAAGAAATGCTCCTGCAATTTCTTGGTAATCGGCCCGCGTGTTCCCGAACCGACCGGGATCTTGTCGACGGACTTAATCGGGGTGATCTCCACCGCCGAACCGGTGAAAAATATCTCATCGGCAAGGTAGAGCGCCTCGCGCGGGATCTGTTCTTCAATGACCTTTATCCCCAGTTCCCTGGCGAATGTGATCACCGTATTGCGGATGATCCCCGGCAGGATCGATGAGCCGAACGACGGCGTCACCAACACGCCGTTGCGCACGATAAAGACATTTTCGCCTGAACCTTCGGAGACGTAGCCGAAGCTGTCCAGCGCAATCCCCTCAACGTATCCGTTGGCGATAGCCTCCATCTTGATTAGCTGGGAATTCATGTAGTTTGCGCCCGCTTTGGCCATTGCGGGGAAGGTGTTCGGTGCGGCACGGTTCCAGGAAGAAACGCAGACGTCAACGCCATGTTCAATTGCCTCCGGCCCGAGGTAGGCACCCCATTCCCAGGCGGCAATGGCCACCTCGATCGGGCACCCGGCCGGGTTGACACCGAGCTGGTGATACCCGCGATAAACCAGCGGCCGGACATAACAGGATTCCAGTCCATTAAGCGCGATCAAATTAAGAGTTGCCCGGTTAATTTCATCCTTGGCAAACGGGATTTCCATGCGATAAATCTTGGCCGAGTCGAACAGGCGGTCGGTGTGTTCCTGCAAACGGAAACAGGCCGGCCCGTCTTTGGTTTTATAACAGCGCATCCCCTCGAAGACCGCCGACCCATAATGTAGGGCGTGGCTGAGGACATGAATCCTGGCGTCCTTCCAATTAACCAGTTTCCCGCTCATCCATATTTTTTTGCTCTCTTTAATAGCCATGATACCTCCTCTTATCTACGGCTTTATCGCGCACTCAGCAGCAATGCGAGGTACGCCTCATCCATGCCAATCAAAAATACGCCCTGACCACGCAAGAAGCCAGCCCCGAATTGACAAAACCGGATTCCCCCACCGGCCAAGAATTCCATCCCATAAACCACAAAAAGGCCGCCGATCAGCGGCCATACACCTCACCCGCTTGACGTTCCAGATGATGTCAGCCGCCCGGCGCGGAACTCTCCCGCTTTTTCTTTCTCTCCTTAAACAGAGCGCGGGAAATGACCAGCCGCTGGATTTCGGAAGTCCCTTCACCGATTTCGCAGAGCTTAACGTCGCGCCAGATGCGTTCCACCCTGTTGCCCGCCATGTATCCGTCCAAGCCCATAATCCCAATTGCCTGGTACGCGCAAAAGCGCCCAGCCTCCGAGGCGTCCAGCTTGGCCATCGCCGATTCTTTGCTGAAGGGTATCTTTCTGTCTTTCATCACCGCCGCAGTATACACCAGGTGCCGGGCCGCGGCCAGCCGGGTGGCCATGTCGGCAAGTTTGAAACCGATCGCCTGGGAAAAGGAGAGAGGCTTGCCGTTTTCGAAGTGCGAATCGGCGTATTCGGCGGCAAGGTCATACGCACCCTGGCCCAAGCCCAGTGCCATGGCGCCGATCGAAATGCGGCCGCCATCGAGGGTGATCATAAACTGCTTGAAACCCTCACCCTCTTTCCCCAGAAGGTTTTCTTTCGGGATTTCGGCATCCTCGAAATGCAGCATCGCGGTGTCCGCACCGCGAAGCCCGAGTTTGTTTTCTTTTTTGCCCATGGAAAACCCGGGGAACGACTTTTCGACGATAAAAGATGAAATCCCGTGCGTATCGCCGGTATCCTCGGTGCGCGCGGTAGCTATAATAAAATCGCCGATTGAGGGATTGGTGATAAAACACTTCGTCCCGTTCAGGATATACTTATCTCCCTTGAGGACGGCGGTCGTCTTGATGGCTGCAGCATCCGATCCCGCGCCCGGCTCAGTCAGCCCGAAAGCGATCAGCACTCCCCGCTCGCCGACCGGCTGCAGGTACTTCTTTTTTTGCTCCTCGGTGCCAAACTCCAGAATCGGGAAAATCCCCAGGGAGTTACACGCGGCCAGGGTGATCCCGGTCGAACCGCACACGCGCGAGACTTCCTCGACGGCGATCGTATATTCGAGGGTATCAAACTCCGCGCCGCTGTATTTTCGGGGCAGGATCATCGAAAGCAACCCGCGTTCGTGCAAAAGCGGAATAATCGATGTATCAAATGAGGAATTTTCCTCCATGCGGTCGGCGATCGGAGCGATGACGGTTTCGGCAAACTCCCGGATTTCCGCCCGGAACTTTTCGTATTTTTTGTCCCACCACATCTCAGTCATTCTCTTTCAGGACGGCGCGTGAAATCACGATGCGCTGGACTTCAGAGGTCCCCTCGTAAATCTCGGTCACGCGGGCGTCGCGGAAGTAGCGTTCAACGGCATATTCTTTCATGTAGCCATATCCGCCATGGATCTGCACCGCTTCGTTGGCCACCCAGTTGGCGGTTTCCGAGGCGAAGAGTTTGGCTTCGGCGGCTTGGCGGGAAAAGGTCTCTCCCTTTTCCGCTTTGGCTAGCGCGTGGTAGGTCAGCCAGCGGGCGGCGTCGATGCGCGTTTTCATATCCGCAAGTTTAAACGCAATCGCCTGGAATTCAGAAATCGGCCGATTAAACTGCTTGCGTTCCTTGGAATACTGCACCGCCTCGGCTAACGCCGCCTCCGCAATGCCCAGAGATTGTGCTGCCACGCCCAACCGCCCGTGATCCAGGCGAGATAGGGCTATCTGGAACCCATCGTTCTTCTCGCCCAGCAGATGATCGGCGGGGACGCGGGCATCGGTGAACGAAACACTGCGCGTGTCCGAACACTTAATCCCCAGCTTGCCCTCTTTGGCGCCGATTTCCAGCCCGGGCGTGTCGCGGTCGACAACAAAAAGGGAAATTCCATGTGATTTCAATTCCGGCTCGGTTAAACAGAAAACCAGGTACACCTTCGTATAATCGGCCGAGGTAATAAAGATTTTTTCACCGTTGATTACATACGAATCGCCATCGGCAACGGCCGTCGTACGCAATGCGCCGGCGTCCGACCCCGCGCCGGATTCGGTCAGACAGTACGCACCGATCTGCCCCGCGGCCAGACGCGGCAGGTATTTTTTCTTCAACTCCTCGGAACCGTATTCGAGGATAGTCCCGCAGACGAGCGAGTTGTGCACCGAGAGGGTAATCGCCAGTCCGGCGCAGGCCCGGGCAAATTCTTCGATGATACAAGCATATGAGGTCAGGCCTAACTCCATGCCCCCGTATTCTTCGGGGACAAGCATACCCATGTACCCCAGCTCCGCCAACTCCGCAAACAACTCATCGGGCAGGCATTCGTCCTCGTCGTACTTCGCGGCATTCGGAAACAGCCGTTTTTCGGCAAACTCCTGCGCCGCGCCCTTCATCATTTGTTGATCTTCGTTTAACTCAAAATCCACCGTGACCTCCCCGATTCACCAAAACGACCGTCCTCTCCTAATATATCCCTGCCCGGCCATACCGGTCACTTTTTATCGTACACATAAAATCCCCGCCCGGTCTTACGCCCGAGATGGCCGGCGTGCACCATCTTGCGCAACAGCGGGCAGGGCCGATACTTCGAGTCGGCAAACCCCTCGTACAAGACTTCGATGATCGCCAGGCAGACATCCAGTCCAATAAAATCGGCCAGAGTCAGCGGCCCCATCGGGTGGTTCATCCCCAGCCTCATGACTGTATCCACCGCCTCCGGAGTCGCCGCCCCCTCGTACACGGCAAAGACCGCCTCGTTGATCATCGGCATCAACAGACGGTTGGCAATGAACCCCGGATAGTCATGAACCTCCACCCCGGTCTTGCCCAGTGTGGCGCACAAATCGCTAATCGTTTCGAACGTTTCGTCCGCGGTGGCATGCCCGCGGATGATTTCCACCAGCTTCATCACCGGCACCGGGTTCAAAAAATGCATTCCGATCATTTTCTCCGGCCGTCTGGTCGCCGCGGCCAGCCGGGTAATCGGCAATGATGAAGTGTTGGAAGCAAGAATAGCCTCCGGGCGGCAGAGATTATCCAGCTTACCGAAGATATCCAGTTTGGCCTCAAGTGACTCAAAAATCGCCTCAATGATCAGATCAGCATCCCTGACCGCTTCCAGATCGGTGGAAGTGGTAATGTGGGCCAGGGCGGCGGTCTTTTCCTCTTCGGTCAGAATCTGCTTTTTTATCTGGCGATCCATGTTTTTGGCAATGGTGGATATTGCCCGATCCAGGATCTCCTGCGCCGTGTCAACGAGAATCACCAAAAAACCTTTCGCCGCGACAACATGAGCGATCCCATTACCCATTGTCCCCGCACCGATGACGCCGACTTTTTTTATTCCCATAGGCTTAACCTCTCCAAAATGTTAGCAACGGCCACGGCAGACAATCCTACGGCCACGGAAACCACGGCACTCTTTTGGCATGTCCTGCTGGCCTATATCATATATAACTTGAAACAATGGGAACCGATACCGCGGGCTACTCCATCTCCACCGCCAGCGCGACTGCGTTGCCGCCGCCGAGGCACAGCGTGGCCAGCCCGTGTTTCTTCTTCCGGTCCTTAAGAGCATATAACAAGGTCGTCAAAACGCGCGCACCCGACGCGCCGATCGGGTGGCCCAAGGCCACTGCTCCGCCGTTGACATTGACCTTTTCCCAGTCCCAACCCAGTTCCTTGCCATCGGCCAAATACTGCGCGGAAAACGCCTCATTGGCCTCGATCAGGTCAAAGTAGTTGATCTCCACCCCGAGCTTGTCGCATAGGGCGCGGACGGCATATATCGGCGCGTAGAACAAATCTATCGGTTCAGTGCCGGAGGTCACATATCCGGCAATTCTCGCCATCGGCTTCAGGCCGTGCTTTTCGGTGTACTCGCGGCAGGTGACAACCAAAGCCGACGCGCCGTCATTCAAGCCAGGCGCGTTACCCGCCGTTACCGTTCCATCCTTCTTAAATGCCGGCCTCAGTTTGGCCAGTTTTTCAACTGTGGTATCCGGACGCGGGCCCTCGTCGGTGTCGATCGTTTTCGACTCACCCCTGCGCTGGGGAATTGAAACCGGGACGATCTCATCTTTAAACCTGCCCGCCGCGATGGCCGCCGACGCCTTGCGCTGGGAGTTGGCGGCATGTTCATCCTGCATCTCACGGGTAATCTTCGATTTTTCCGCCGTGTACTCCGCCGCCAAGCCCATGTGAAAATCGTTAAACGAATCCCACAGGCCGTCGGTGATCATTGAATCCAGAAGTTGCGTATGTCCAAATTTCAGCCCGGTTTTCGCCTTATGCAGCACGTACGGCGTGTTGGACATCGATTCCTGGCCTCCGGCGACGACGACATGCTGCTCTTTAAGCAAAATCGATTGTGCAGCCAGCATGACTGCCTTAAGGCCCGAGCCGCAGACTTTATTGATGGTCATCACACCCGCTTTGGCGGGAATGCCGGCCTTTATCGCCGCCATGCGGGCCGGAGCCTGCCCCTCTCCCGCCTGCACAACCTGGCCCATGATGACCTCATCGATGTCTTTTGTATCGACGCCAGCCCGCTTTACCGCCTCGGCAATGGCAATTGCCCCCAGTTCGTGAGCTCTCAGGGGTGACAAACTGCCCAGAAAGTTGCCGATCGGCGTTCGGCAGGCCGAGACAATGACCGGATCGTTCGGTTTGTTCGCCATCTATCGTACCCTCCAAAAAACTATATGCGCATAGAACACGCACCCATTCATGACATTTGACTATATTTTTGGGGACGTCTCCATTTGCTTGATCTCCTTTAATTCGACCAGCACGTCCTCGGTATCCACCAGCTGCCCCTCGGCACAGTAGACCTTGACTACCTTAGCTGCATAGGGCGCGACCAGCGGATTTTCCATTTTCATCGCCTCAACGATGACCAGCTTTTCTTTTTGGCGTACAGTTTGGCCTTGTTGGACCAGCACCTTGACAACTTTGCCCGGCATCGAGGGAAATACTTTCGACCTGTCGCCGTGGGGACCGTGCTCACCGGCAAACGTCTCACTATCGCCAGCGGGAGCCAGGTCAAACGTAAAATCGCCCCCCGGAGTGGAGATGTATACTGTCTCGGCGTCCTTGACTGCGACCAGGCGGTAGTTCTTTCCATTGGCCGTGATCAGGTATGTGGCATGGTCAAGGGGGAAGTAGGAAAACTCGGTTTTGTCTTCACCGTCGATTAAAACGACCGCGTCTTTCTTTATTTCAGCGCGGATGGTCAGCGGCTCGTCTTTATACCGCAAGTCAAAATCCATTTACATCTCCCAGCTGCCCAACTGGCTCCAGACAGGTGACAGTTGCTCTTTGTGGCCCGGGGTCGTGGCGGCCTGTTCGCGGCGCGATAAGGCAAGGACGGCTGCTACGCGGGCCAGATCGAATTGTCCGGCAGGGGCTTCCGCGGACCACTCGGGTAAATATTCATCGATAAACCCGGTAAATGTATTTCCCGCGGCGAACTCGGAATGTTCGAGGACAGCTTTGAGAAACCGAATGTTGTTTTTAATCCCCAGGATCTTGTAGTCGGTCAGCGCCAGGAGCATCCGTCTTATCGACTCCTGGCGGTCGCGGCCCCAGGTGATGACCTTGGATAAGATGGGATCGTAAAAAACCGACACCTCACACCCCGAGTAAATCCCCGAGTCGACGCGCACGTTCGCCGCAGCCGGTTCATGGAGATAGACGATCTTGCCTGATGACGGCAGAAAATCGCTTTCAGGGTCTTCGGCATACACGCGGCACTCAATAGCATGTCCGCGCGTAACAATATCGGCTTGCGCAAACGACAGCGGAAAATCGGAGGCGATCTTGATTTGTTCTTTAACTAAGTCTATGCCGGTCGTCATCTCCGTGACCGGGTGCTCGACCTGAATGCGGGTGTTGACCTCGAGAAAATAAAAGCTCCCCTCTTCGTCCAACATGAATTCCACCGTGCCGGCGGAGAGATAATTGGCGGCCTTCGCCGCGGTGACCGCAGCAACGCCCATTTTCTCGCGGAGCTCCGGCGTTAACGCAGGGGACGGTGTCTCTTCGATAATTTTTTGATGCCGCCGTTGGATCGAACATTCACGTTCGAACAGGTGAACTACATTGCCCTCGGCATCGGCCAGCACCTGGAATTCAACGTGGCGCGGACGCTTGAGAAACTTTTCGAGATATACGGTTTCATCACCAAAAGCAGACTTCGCCTCCCGCGACGCCGCACCAACCGCGTCAGCCAAATCCTCGGGCCGGTGCACCACGCGCATTCCCTTGCCCCCTCCACCGGAGACGGCCTTGACCAAAACCGGATAGCCGATTTCCTCGGCCGCTTTCTGAAAATCCTTTGGCTTACCCGATGTCGTCCTCTGCCCGGGGATGACCGGCACACCCGCTTGTTCGATTGTCCGACGCGACTGGAGCTTGTTGCCCAAAAGGGCAATGCCTTCCGGCCGGGGCCCAATGAAAGTCAAACCCGCCTCTTCGCATGCCTGGGCAAAGGCCACGTTCTCGGCGAGAAAACCATAACCGGGATGAATGGCATCGCAGCCCTTATCTTTCGCCGCCGTGATAATATTGTTAATGGCCAGATAGCTTTCCAGCGGCGGCGGCGGACCAATCAGGACCGCTTCTTCAGCTTCCAGCACGTGCCGGGCGTGCAGGTCGGCCGCGGAATATACGGCCACCGAGGGGAGACCCATCTCCCGCGCCGCGCGCATCACGCGCAGGGCAATCTCCCCGCGATTGGCAACCAATATTTTCTTAATCTCTCTTGGCAATTGTCGTTTTCCCGCTTACTCCGCCCATTTCGGCTTGCGCTTGTTAAGAAACGCATCTATCCCTTCCTGGGCTTCATCCGACAGACGAAGCCTGGCGATTACCTCTGCCGTGTATTTCTTGTATTCATCAACCGTCTGACCGGGTACCGATTGCAATAGCTCCTTGCAGACTTCCAACGCCGACGGTCCGGAGGACAACAACTGTTTGATTGTCTTGTCTACCGCCTCATCAAGCTGGCCATCCGGTACCACATGATTTACCAAACCCGCCTGTAAGGCCCGCTCGGCAGTTAATCGCTCACCGGACAGGAAGAACTCGCGCGCCTTCCCTTCACCCACGCGCTTGATCACATAGGGCGAAATGCAGGCCGGGACCACACCGATTTTAACTTCGGAAAACGAAAAGACCGCTCTTTCCGCTGCGATGGCGATATCGGTGACCGCAACGAGTCCCGTCCCGCCGCCGATCGCCGCACCATTGATCCGCCCAATTGTCGGTTTGGGGAAAGAGTAAATGTCATAAAGCATATCAGCCAGGCCGAGCGATTCGTGCAGGTTCTCTTCGTAAGTAAAGTCCTTAACCTGCCGCATCCAATTCAGATCAGCTCCGGCGCAGTAAGACTTCCCCTCCCCGGAAAGCACCACGACACGAAGGTCCTTCTCGGCTTTGAGCTCGCCGAACACGTCGATCAGCTCAAAGATCATCGCGCTGTTGAACGCGTTGTGGACCTCCGGCCGGCAGAAATTCACATAGGCCACGTTTTCTTTGCGGCTGACTTTGATTGTCGTGTATTGGCTCATGGACGACTTTGGGCGGGCCAGAGGTTGTATTCACTTCTTAAACAGTTCATTTTCTGTTATCCTCCACGGCACCCGCGACCCAACACGCCTTTACATACGGAATATTCCGAACTTCATCTCACCGATCGGCGCATTCAAGGACGCGGCGATGGCCATGCCCAGAATGTCCCGCGTCTTGACGGGATCGATGATCCCGTCATCCCATATCCGGGCAGTCGAGTAATACGCCGACGCTTCGCGCGCATACCTCTCCAGCGTCGGCTTCTTAAACTCGGCTTCCATTTCTGCAGTGATCTTTGTCCCTTGCCTGACCAGTTGCCTTTTTTTCACCGTCCACAAGACGCCGGCGGCCTGCTCGCCCCCCATGACCACAGTTGACCCATTCGGCCAGGTAAACAGGAAATTGGGCAAATACCCTCGCCCGCACATCGCGTAGTTTCCGGCGCCGTTGGAGCTGCCGACGATCACGGTAAACCGGGGCACCTGTGCGTTGGCCACCGCGTGCACCATCTTGGCCCCGTCGCGGGCAATGCCGCCGTGCTCGTACTGCTTGCCGATGATAAATCCCGTGATGTTCTGCAAGAACACCAGCGGAATCTTGCGCAGCGAGCACATCTCAACAAAGTGTGCGGCCTTCAGCGAACTCTCGGAAAACAAAACGCCGTTGTTGCCCAGGACACCCACCGGATAACCGTGAATGTGGGCGAACCCACAGACAATCGTGGTCCCATAGAGGGCCTTAAACTCCTGGAACCGGCTGCCGTCGACAAGGCGGGCAATCACCTCGCGAATATCATACGGTTTTCTTAAGTCGGTGGGCACGACCCCATAGATTTCCTCCGGATCGTAATGCGGCGGCTCGGTCGCGATGCGCCCGATGTCGGTTTTTTCGTGGTGGCCGAGACTTTCCACGATGTTACGGCAGAGGGCGAGCGCGTGTTCGTCATTGAGGGCATAATGGTCCGCCGTGCCGGAGATGCGGCAGTGCACGTCGGCACCGCCAAGATCTTCATCGGTAACCTCTTCGCCGGTGGCGGCTTTGACCAACGGCGGCCCACCGACAAAGATCGTCCCCTGCTTGCGCACGATTATCGCTTCGTCCGACATCGCCGGCACATACGCCCCCCCGGCCGTACAGCTTCCCAACACCACGGCGATCTGCGCGATTTTCTTGGCGGACAGCACGGCTTGGTTGTAAAAAATCCGACCGAAGTGACCCTCATCGGGGAAGGTCCCCGCCTGCTCGGGCAGAAATATCCCTCCTGAATCCACTAGGTAAATACACGGCAGGTGGTTTTTCTCGGCGATTGCCTGGGCACGGACGTGCTTTTTGATCGTCATGGGGAAATACGTTCCCCCCTTTACCGTGGCGTGATTGGCTACGACCAACACCTCGCGGCCGTGCACCACCCCCACCCCGGTGACGACTCCCGCCGAGGGAGCTTCGTCATTGTACATTCCATTAGCGGCCAACGGGGACAACTCCAGAAACGGGGTGTTGCGGTCCAAGAGCAGTTTGAGCCGCTCGCGAGTGGTGAGCTTCCCCCGTTTCTTATGCCGCTCGATCATGTGCGGCGGCCCGCCGGGATAGACCTTCTCCAGCCGTTCCCGCAGCTCGGCGACCAGTTTCTTGTTCGCCTCGACGTTCGCTTTATATTCGGCCGAGTTGACGTCGATTTTCGATTCGATCCTGTACATGGCCTACATCACCGGAACAAACTTATAGCCGTACGCGAGGATTCCCGCAGGGCCGTCGGTTTGAATTCGCCGGAACTCCACCTGCAATTCCATGCCGGTCTTGATTTCGTCAAACTCGATATCAGCAACTTGGGCGGTCAGGCGCACACCCTCCGGGAACTCACAGATCCCCAGTGCGTATGGCGACTGATCTTTAAACTGGCTGGCCGGAATATGAATGATCGTATACGTGACCAGCCTGCATCTATCGGAGAGCTTGATTATTTCAAAGTCGGTTGCCCCGCACTTGTCGCACTTTTGCCGACGCGGGATGAAAGCTTTGCCGCATGTTTTGCATTTGTGCGCTTCCAGCCGATAGCGGTGCGGCATCTCACGAGCGTAACGCGCGGGGAACATCAGACCACCTCCAGGATGTGAACTAGAGTACTGCCGCCGGAGCCGCCCATGTTCTGGGCCAGGCAGACACGGGCGTTCTCGACCTGCCTCTTTTCGGCTTCTCCTCTGAGCTGTTTGACTATCTCGTATATCTGCGCGATCCCCGTTGCCCCAACGGGATGGCCTTTCGATTTCAGCCCACCGGAGGGGTTGATCGGGATGCGCCCGCCGATTGCCGTCTCCCCCGCCTCCACCGCCGGCCCACCCTGGCCCGCAGCAAAAAATCCGAGAGATTCGGACACAATAATCTCGGCGATGGTGAAGCAGTCGTGCACTTCAGCAAGATCAATATCTTCCGGCTTTTTGCCCGCCATGGCAAACGCCTTCTTCGCCGCCTCGGTGGTAGACGCAATTGTGGTTAAGTCCTCACGGGTGTGCAAGGCGATCGTATCGGTCGCCTGCCC
>Ga0209991_10000138_pt1 | contig 31770 bp, 29 predicted proteins | sample ChitaG_FD_183167 | JGI IMG/M metagenome (GOLD analysis project Ga0209991, IMG submission 183167) | Deep subsurface microbial communities from South Pacific Ocean to uncover new lineages of life (NeLLi) - Chile_00310 metaG (SPAdes)... | ecosystem: Environmental > Aquatic > Marine > Oceanic >... | reverse complement strand
CGGCTATTGCGACGGTGGGCATGGCAGTAGGCGTGACGGTGGGCATCGTGGTGGGCGTCGCCGTGGGGATGGCGAGGGGCAGGACGATGGAGGTGGTAGCAGTAGGCGATGGGGTGGCGGTGGCCCGCCACGACAACAACTGGGCCTTGACTACGGGGGGAAGATAGTGCCAGGCGGCCCAAGACAGAAAGGCTAAGAGCACCAAGATGAGCAGAGCGCCGATCACCAGGTCGGGCGTCAGCCAGGAGGGTGCGGCCAGGGAGACGTCCATCGGCTGGAAGAAGCCAGGCTGTGGCGGAGCTGCCTTGTCCTCAACGCCTCGTCCTTCGTAAAGGGCTATCACTTCTTTGGGGTCGAGTCCCAGATACAAAGCGTAGTTGCGCAGAAACCCTTTGACGTAAGTTTCGGTGGGCAAGGCTCTAAAGTTCTCCTCCTCCAGGGCCTTGAGAAACTTCTGCCGTATGCGCGTGACCTCTTCGACCTGCTCTAAGGAGACCCCCTTTTGTCGGCGCGCCTCCTGTAGCAATTGACCAAGATCCCCCATCACCTTTCCCTCCTGTGGAGTTGCTAGCGAATCCGAGTCCGCTAAGCGCTATTATACCTTACTTTGTCTTAATAGGCAATAATCGGCTTGGCTTGCGAGCGGATAGTTGCTGATGAGGCGGCACCCCATCATGAGACGTTAATGGCTTTTTCCTCAAAACTCGCGGTGATGGCGGGGCTGACTTGAGGTTTTGGCCATTTTGGTGTATCATCAACATAGACTGAGGATTCACTACCGCACACTTTTTGTACAGGCGTCATTCTGAGCGCGAAGCGCGAAGAATCTCGTTCCCGCAAACGAGATTCTTGGCCCCTGCGGGGCTCAGAATGACAGGACTGGCTCGTTGGATTCGTTTATGCTAGCTTGTCGAAAAAAGTGTCCGGTAACAAAACTGACGATAGAAAGCGAGGATGCCATGAAGATACTCTTGACCCAAGATGTGGAGAACTTAGGCAGAGCCGGAGAGATCAAGAGAGTACCCGACGGCTATGCGCGCAACTTCCTGATCCCTAAGGGTATGGCCGTGCTGGCCACGGAAGGCGCCATAAAGCAGGCCAAATTGCAGAGCAAGGCCGGGGCCAAGCGTCAACGGCGAGCCGAAGAGGAGGCCGGGTTCCTGGCTGAGGTTCTGTCGCGTGTGACGCTGACCTTCAAGGCCAAGGCCGGGGAGAAGGATACGCTCTATGGTTCCATAACTAGCGGTGACATCGTGGAGGCCCTTGAGCGCGAGACAGGGCATGCTTTCGACAAGCGCAAGGTACAACTCACAGGGCCCATCCGCGAATTAGGCGTCCATCGCGTCCCCATTAAACTGATGACCGATGTGACGCCTGAGATCACAGTGGTCGTTGAGCGAGAGGAATAGGCAGGAGGAGGAATAGCGATGGCAACCGAACCGGACGAAAGCTACGAAAAGCGTGAGCTCATCAAGCATTTGATAGCTAGCATCCCTTGCGCTATTTGCCAGCACTACTACGAACCGGACGACATCCACATAGTTGATCATCGCGATGAGATCTGGGTTATGGCTGTGAAATGCAACCACTGTGGCAGCCAGGGCTTGGTCTTCGCCATGATCAAAGAGGGAGAGAGACCGGAGATCGTCAGCGATCTTACATCCCAGGAGTGGGCCAAGTTCCGAGAGATGCCCCAGATCGATGCCGACGATCTCCTCGATGTCCACGAGTTCCTCAAGGATTTCGACGGCGATTTCGTAAGTCTCTTTAAAGACAGAGCAAGGTAACAGTTCGCTATGCATGGCCCCCCTGACTTAATGACTCAGTTGATAGCCCGAGTGCCTCTCAATGCTTAAGGCATAATAACCTCGTCGTGACAGTCCAAGGCGAGGTGTTCTTATCCTCGGAGAATCATCGGTGGGGTGCAACGTCTCCAGACGTTTGCACCCGGCTTGCGAAGTCAGAATCATATCCTAGTCTCAACGAGGAGGATTTCCCAATGAAGACGATAGGCCTTGATGGCGAAAGTTTGACCATTGAAGATGTGGTAACTGTAGCCAAGAGCTGGGAGGCCCCTGACGGAATACACGTCAAGATTGCCACGGAGGCCCGGGAGAAGATCGAACGAGCCCGTCGGGCCGTGGAAGAGTTCATAGAGCGGGGCGAGATCGTCTATGGCGTTACCACTGGGTTTGGCGCTTTCAAAGACAAGATAATCTCGCCGAGTCAGATGGAAGAGCTCCAGCGCAACATGCTCATGAGCCACGCTGTGGGGGTGGGCGATCCTTTCGATGGGGCTACAGTGCGGGCTCTAATGCTCATCCGAGCCAACACTCTGGCCAAGGGTCACTCGGGCATACGGTTGGAGACCCTCGAAGCTTTGCTGGCTTTAATCAACGGAGGGGTGCATCCTGTCATCCCCGCCAAGGGTTCCCTGGGTGCTAGTGGTGACCTGGCCCCCTTGGCCCATATGTCCCTTGTCCTCATCGGCGAGGGAGAGGCTTTCTATCAAGGGGAGAGGCTGCCCGGCGCCGAGGCCCTGCGCCGAGCCGGTCTTGCCCCCATCGAACTGAGGGCTAAGGAGGGCTTGGCTCTGACCAACGGCACAGCAGTGATGGCGGCCATTGGAGCTCTGACCACTTGGGGGGCAGAATGTTTGAGTCGTGTCGCTGACATTGCTGGGGCTCTGAGCCTGGAGGCCCTGCACGGTATGCGCTGCGCTTTCGACGAGCGTATCCAGGCCGTCCGCCCCCATCGCCATCAGATCGATTGTGCTGCCTATCTCCGTCGCCTCATCGAAGATAGCGAATACCTTCGCTCCGACGACTCCCTCCATGTCCAGGACGCGTATACCCTCCGTTGCATTCCTCAGGTACACGGCGCTGTGCGCGATACTATCTCCCACGCTCGTCAGGTGATCGAGACAGAACTGAATTCTGCCACTGACAACCCCCTCATTTTCTTTGAGGACGATGGTAGAGCCACCTGTCTCTCAGGAGGCAACTTCCACGGCGAGCCGGTAGCACTGGCCATGGACTACCTTGCTATAGCATTGGCCGAATTGGGCAACATCTCCGAGCGGCGTTTGACCCGCCTCCTTGATGAGACCAGTAACCAGGGCACACTGCCGGCCTTCCTCATCAAGCGAGGTGGCTTGAATTCAGGCTTCATGTTGGTCCAGTATACAGCGGCGGCCCTGGCTTCGGAGAACAAGGTCTTAGCCCACCCGGCCAGCGTTGATACCATCCCCGCCTCGGCTAATATCGAGGATCACGCCAGCATGGGCTGCATCTCTGCCCGCAAGGCGCGGGAGGTGTTAGAAAACATAGAGAGCATACTGGCAATTGAGCTTTTTGCCGCTGCCCAGGGCATAGATTTCCGGCAGGAGATGCAAGGTGGGGATTCTCGCCTTGGAAGGGGGACCGCCGTCGCATACGAGCTGATCCGACAGCGGGTGCCTTTCTTGGAGCAGGACGCTACCATGTATCCCTATATTGAGGCTGTGCGTGAACTGGTTAGGAGTGGGGAATTGGTGCAGGCAGTGGACGGAGCAATAGGGGGAGGGTTATGAAGACTCTGAAGCTCGCTTTTGTACGTTGCCCCTTTGTCCCTCTTCACCCTTTATCTCAAATCTCAGGTCTAGAAACTGCTCTACCACCCAAACATTGGTCAACAAGTGCATGGTGATTTCGCAAGTGCTAAAAACTGACGGGCCAAAGGCTAGAGCCATTGGGAGAATCAACTGGTCGGCGAGGTGCTTGTCCAGGCAGGCGCCGCTCTGGTGATATTCGATGAATTCGCGACAAGTTTCCTCAGCCACCTTTTCGGCAGGCTTGCCTCGCTTTCCGAAAGAGGAGAAGCCAGCCACTGTGTGCTCATACTCGGATACAAGGAAGACGATGGTGCCCTGGCCTGGCGAGGGAGCATCAACGATCTCGATCTGAGGGTCGAAACCACACCTCTGCAGGTATTCCTCCGCTCGCTTCTTTTGCCTCTGGCTGATGTGAGGGGGGAGGTTGGAGGTAGCAGAGATACCCCAGAGGCGCCTCAATTCACCTCGTCCAACCAAATCCAGGCCAGGGAGATAGCTCTCCCTTGATTCCCTTTCTTTCCCTTCCTCTCCTTGATTTCTTTGAGACCGCTCGGAAAGCCGAACGTCGGCCTTATCCAACGGGTAGCAGGCCAATCGCATTGGCCGTCTTGGGCCGAATGACGCCCAACTTGGTTGGGCTGCTGCCCCTTTCCGAGAGAATTCTCTTTTGGAAAACGGGGAGGGGGGTAGGAGAACCCCCTGGCCCTTGATCAGGGCAGTCATTTCCCCCCCACCTATCGGGTACCAACCCCACCTCTCGATCTCGACTCTCGCTTCGAGACCCGTGTGGGCCAGAGTAGGCAAGTAGACGTACTTGAGGTAGTGGAAGGGCGGGCTCCAGGCTACGTGGGTACCACCGCGTATGGTAAGGCGGGATTGGCCGGGAGCGAAGGCCAAGGGTAGCAGCAGGGTCTGGAAGACGAGGCTGGTTGCGCCGGCGCTGCCGCCTTTGCGGGCCTTGGCTACATCGAAAGAATATTCCCCAGCCCGAGGCGACGACAGAGGCCTGAAAGTCAGGGCCAGGGAGCCCAAATCGGCACCCTCTAGCTCGGCGTCGCAGATTTTGGCTATTGCCCGAACCCCTGTGAGGTGTTGGGCCTGTAGACCAGGTTTACGGCGCTTGGCACGGATGTTTTCGATGCGCACGGGTTCGCCCAGGAGAGAGAAAGGGCCAAGGAGGTGCGCAAGACCTGGCCGCCTCCCTCGCCATAAGAGCCATTGATAACTATCATCGTCCCTCACTTACCAACGTAACAGGTGTAAGTACCATATCACATTGTGCTCAAAAGTCAAATTCCTGGCTTTTTGCGCTGAACCCTACTATAGTGTATAATAAGATGACGTATCCTTTACCAGTTGAAGAGGAGGTCAAGAGGTGATACCATTTCTATCACGCGAAGAAGGACAGGGGCTTATTGAGTATGCCCTGATCATAGTTTTGGTAGCTATAGTCGTAATCGCTATCTTGCTGTTGCTGAGCGACGTAATCGAAGACTATTTAAACCAAATCCTCAGCTTCATCCGTTGACTCGTCGTCTTTGTGCACTCAGCCTAGGTTTCCCCGCTTTTTCCCCAGTTTATAGACCCGAAAGCTTGGTAGGCCAAGGTTAACTTGACCACTGTAGATTTGGTACAGGAAATCAAAAGAGGTCTCCTGGATTTGCTGTTCCCTCCTCGCTGCGTAAGCTGTCGAGAAAGGGGGAGTTTACTCTGCGCCAAATGCCGCGATGAGTTCGAGTTAGTTGAACCGCCCCTCTGCCCCCACTGTGGCCGCCCCATGGTCAGTGATCGACTTTGTCCCCTTTGTCAACGTGACCCTCTGCAAATAGACGGCATTCGTTCTGTCGCCTACTTTGATGGAACCTTGCGCGAGGCCATCCACCACTTTAAGTACTATAACCTGCAGGATCTGGCCATCCCCTTGGGCAAATCAACGAGCGACTATTGGAAGAAGAGCCCTCTCTCTGCCGAAATCATTGTCCCCGTCCCCTTGCACATAGACCGGCTGCGCGAGCGTGGCTACAACCAGGCAACTCTCCTGGCCAGAGAGCTCGGGAAAAGCATCGGGCTACCTGTTTCACAGAACAGTTTGGTGCGTGTGCGGGCAACTCGTCCCCAAGTGGATTTGAAAGCTCAGGAGCGCAAGGAGAACGTTCGTGATGCTTTCCGCTGCTCAAATATGGGGTTGATGGAGAAGCGAGTCCTGCTGATTGACGATGTCTACACAACAGGAGCCACGTTGGAGGCTTGTAGCATCGCCTTGCGGCAAGTTGGTGTTCGCTCCGTCTGGGCCCTCACCTTAGCTAGGGCCAGATCATGGTAAACAATAACTGATTAAGGAAAGGAGATGTCAAATGCGGTTGATAATCCAAGGAAAGAACATCGAAGTTACCGATCGCTTACGGGAGTACGTTGAGAAGAAAGTAGGCAAGCTGGACCGCTATTTGCCCACCATAACCGAGGCGCGGATGGAGCTCTCTGTCGAGGGCACCAAGAGCGCGAAGGATCGCCAGGTGGCCCAGTTGACAGTGCGGAGCAAGGGCACGCTTTTGCGAGCCGAGGAGAGAACCGCTGACATGTTCGCCTCCATAGATGCTATCGTGGACAAGATGTACCGCCAGATTGTCCGCTACAAGGGCAAACGCTATGGCCGAGGTCGCGGCCCGGGTGAGGTACCGCCAGTGGAAGAGTTCGAGGAGGAACCGCCGCGCCGCATCGTTAGGACTAAGCGTTTCCAGGTGGCCCCTATGGATGAAGAGGAGGCTATTGAGCAGATGGAACTCCTAGGCCACGACTTCTTCGTTTTCTTCAACGTCAACACCGACGGGATAAATGTCATTTACCGGCGCAAGGATGGTGACTACGGGCTGCTCGAGCCTGAGCTGGCGTAGACTTAGCCAGGGGCTAGGATCGAGATGGATCCTAGCCCTTTTTGTTGCAACGAGTTGCGGGCACGTACAGGAGATGGTATAATAATCCAGCAAGGTTGAGGGATAGGCCATGTCCGTTCGACGGTGAAGTGTGCCCAAGTTTTGGTATCCTGGATGGACAAGCTTCGATCAGAGAGGCAAATGAAGACCATACTTTTCGTCTGCACGGGCAACATCTGCCGTTCGCCTATGGCGATGGGATTCCTGCGGGAGAAGCTGCGTAAAGCGGGATTGGAGGGAGAGTACAGAGTACACTCGGCAGGCGTCTGGGGGCTGGAGAGCCAATCGCCCGCGACCTACGCTTGTGAGATGATGGCGAAGCGAGGCATTGACATCAGCGACCACCGTGGGCATGACCTCACTCCGGAGGACGTGGAGGAGGCTGCTCTCATCCTGACCATGGAGCGAGGGCAGGCCGAGGCTATCAGCCTGGAGTTCCCCCAACACGCTCACAAAGTCCATCTGCTGAGCGAGATGGCTGGGCGGCATTACGACATACGTGATCCCTACGGCGGCCCTTTGGATGAATACCGCCAATGTGCTGCCGAGATCGAAGGGCTTATTGAGGAAGGCTATCCTCGCATCATGCACTTGGTCGGCTAAGTCGGCTAAAGGCGGAGATAGAAAAGTTAAAGGGGAGACCTCTAGTGGTCTCCCCTTTCTCATCTCTCACCATCCTTCTATGAACTCTTGCCACCCCTTGTTTTCCTTCAAGTATCGGCCAAAGAGGTAACTGCTTGTAGCGCGGGGCTGGTAGGGGCGCCCTAGCAACCGCATGTGTGCCTCCTGGAGAGTCCGGCCACCCTTTCGGCGGTTGCAGGCCGGGCAAGCGCTCACCAGGTTTTCCCAATCATGCTGCCCCCTGTGGTGGCGTGGGACGACGTGGTCTACGGTTAAGTTCTTTGATTGTCGGCCGCAATATTGGCAGGTGTGGTTATCCCGCCGGAAGATCTCTTTCTTGGTGAGCTTCACCCGGGGGCGAGGCCGCCTGATCATGTAGACCAGCTTTATCACCGAGGGGCACAAAAAGGTGGTGGAAGGGGTACGGATAACCCCTCGGCTGTTCTCCAAAACGTCGGCCTTACCCACCACGACCAAGATGATAGCCCTCTTGACGTTGCAGACGTTCAGCGGTTCGTAGTTTAGGTTGAGGACAAGAACTGGAGAATCTAACAGACCTCTCAACCGTGGCTCCTCTGGTTCTCAGATCTATGGCCGATTATAACACAATCTTTCAATTAGGTCAAAACTTGCTTTGCCACAGCCGCCTCAGGCCCAGGTACATCACTAAAGTGTAGTAGGCCATCAACAGGCTCAAGAGCAGCCCGTGAAAGCCGTCCTTGTAGCCCTCCAGCAACATGTAGCGCCGCCTGAACTCCCTGAGGGGCTGCAAAACGAAGTTATGGGGCTTGGGCCGGACACCCTGGTCGAAGAGGATCCTGGCCTCGTAGTCAGTGTAGCGATTCTGCCTCTCGATGAATTGAGCCAAGGTGTCGTAGTTGTAGTGGATGAGGGGATTCTCCAAATACCCCTCCTCGCCATCCAAGATGACTAGCTCGTGAACTCCCCGCCTTGGATCGTAGCGGGCCTTGCCAGGCCGCAGGAGGCGCAGTTGATAGTCGGGGTACCAGCCGGCATGGCGGATTACTCGGCCGAAGATATAATTGTGGCGTGGAACCCACCAGCCAGATCGCGATTCATCCTGGATGGCACGACGCAGCTCAACCGCCAACTCCGGCGTGGCTCGCTCGTCGGCATCAACGAAGAAGACCCAGTCGCTATCAACGGTATCCAAGGCGGCGTTGCGCTGCTGGGCGAAGTTCTGGAAATGGTGTTGGAAAACCGTCGCGCCCGCCCCTTGCGCAATCTCCACCGTCCTATCCTGACTGAAGGCGTCGAAGACCACGACCTCATCGGCCCATTGCACGCTCGCTATGCAGTCGGCGATGGTTTTCTCCTCGTTTTTGGTCAGGATGATGACGCTTAGCTTCGGCACTTCTCACCTCAAGGTTTGTCTATCACCCTGACCTTTGATAGGTAAATGGTTGATCATATCGTCAGCACCTGTTGATAGGTCTTCAACATACTCTCCAGCTCCGCTTCGCTGATCTCGCCTCGCTCATGCGCCGCTAGCGTTCGACGTTTCTCTGCTCGCAGCCCCAGTCGCACAATGCGGCGCACGGCCCATTGATAGAAATGGCTATAGTGCTTCTCGAAGAGCAGATAGCGGCTCCTCCACAAAGCCGCAAACATCTGGCCCCGCACCTGCCCAGTGCTCTCTGCCACGTGGTGCACAACCTCGGCCCTGGGCACGCAGTAGATACCCCAGCCAGCTTTCTTGATCCTCATGCACCAATCAATCTCCTCGCAATAGATGAAGAACCGCTCGTCTAGAAGGCCCACCTCTTGGATGGCCTCCCCCCGCGCCATCAGGGCCGCCCCAAGGGGGTGGTCAATAGGGAAGGGCTCTCCCCGTTCGTAGAGTCGGCGGGGATAGCGGCCGTTGAGACGGGAGTTTAGCAGGCGGTGGTGGAGGGGGAAAAAGTCGAGGAAGGCCTGGGCCAGGGTTGGGAAGGCAAAGGCCGAGTGGTGCAGGCGACCATCGGGATAGAGGAGCTTGGCTCCGGCGACGCCGGCGTGGGGATTGTCGTCCAAAAAACGCACCATCGTGGTCAGGGCATCATCGAGCACCTCGGTGTCGGGGTTCAGGAGAAGAACGTAGCGGGACAGTTCGTGACGCTCGGTGGAAGGAAATCCCATCGCCTGCAGGGCCTGGTTGTTGGCCAAGGCGAAGCCGACGTTTGTCTCGTTGGCCATGAGCCTCGCCTGGGGGAAGCGCTCCCGTACCATCTCGGCGCTGCCGTCCGTCGAGGCATTATCCACCACCCAGACCTTCCTGTTCAGATTCGAGCTCTTCAGGCTTTCGTACACCGAGGTCAGGCAAGCCTCCAGCAACCCCCGCACGTTCCAACTGACAATCACAATGGCCAGGTCCAAATTGAATCCTACCTTCCAAGCGAGATATTCCGCCGAGGTCCAGCTAAATTATACTTACGGCTGGGCAAAAGGCAAACCCCTGTCGCCTCGACAGGGGCTTCATGTTCTTCCTTGCATTTGATATTAGACAACCTTCTCCCTCACCTTGGCGCTGGCGTAGTCCATGATGGCCACCACCAGGGCGATGGCCCACACTGCCGCGCCGGCCTCCTCGTACATCAACAGGCGAATCCACTGCTGCAGCAGGTAGCCGATGCCGCCGCCACCCACGAAGCCGATGACGGTGGACATGCGCACGTTGATGTCCCAGCGGTAGATGGTGAAGGCAATGTAGGGGGGTATGATCTGGGGGATGACGGCATAGACGATGGTCTGCAGGCGATTGGCACCGGTGGCGGTGACGGCCTCGATGGGGCCGGTGTCAATGGATTCCACGGCCTCAGAGTAGAGCTTGCCCAGGGCGGCAACGGAGTGCACAGCCAAAGCTAAAACGCCAGCGAAGGGCCCCAACCCCACCCATACGACGAAGACGATGGCCATGATCAGGGGCTCGATGGAGCGCATGATGTTGAGAGCGCTGCGCACCACGTAGTAGATCGCCATTGTGATGGGGTTGCCGCCCATCAGGTTGCGGGCAGCAAGGAAGCTGACCGGTGTGGCGAAGAGGATGGCTACAGTCGTAGCCATCAGGGCCAGGAAGATGGTCTCCAGCATCTTCTCCAGCACCAGGAAGAAGGTGCGACTAAGATGGAGGGATCCTACCTCGCGCTTGAGCAGCGCCTGGACGCGATTGAGCTGTGGGCCCTTGCCCCTGGCCTCGCCAAATGGTGTGGGCACGACGATGTTGAGGGGCGGGATCCTCCCTTCCTCGTCGGTCTCAAAGGTCAGGTACTTGCCCTCCTGCCGAATCCGACGCTTCATTTCGCCGGCGAGGTTCAGCCACCATATCTGACCCCGTGAGGAAGGCCAGAAGTTCCCGCCTTCGATGGTGAATGTATCCCCCACCTCCCCGCAGGTCTTGTCCAGGATGACGAGATAGGGTTCGTTCTCCACAGGAGTGCCTTTCGGAGGGGGGTCATCGGAGCAGGGGACCTCGAACAGGACTTCAGCTACCTGCGTCTCAATGTCGCGTTCGAGGACAGCGGGCTGCACAAGGTCGGCCACCAGGGGCTTGATGTCTGCCACGTCGGTGATCAATCGCGTGAGGTTGATGTTGGTGACCCCCCAGCCGATGATGTACAGGGTGAGGGCTATTACGAGGAAAGGCAGTACAGGCGATATCTGCCTCTCCCGCGCCAGGTTGTAGGCGTCCCAGATGCTCCACAGCCAGGCTATAATGATGCTGCCGTAGAGAACGTTGATCCCCCGCCAGTGCACCAGGAGCGAGGTGACTGCCATGGCCAGGAAAAGCGCCCCCCCTCTGGCGAGCTGTCCGGCGTATATCTGCCCCAGGCCGGGGATGAGCAAAGAAAGTACGGAGGCCAGGGCTGGAGATTTCTTCTTGGTGGTTTCCTTCTCTTTCATCGCTATCTTCATGCTGCTAACTCCAGAAAGTCACTACAATCGCACCCACCAGCGGATCTCTTGGAGGAAGCTCAAACGCTCCTCTTTACGCATCGTGTACAAGGTCAGCCTGCACAATAGAGAGTTCGTAGCCGCGTGCGTTGATAGCATTAGTGCGACTAACCACTGCTGCGAAGTCTCCATCATTGAGAGGCACAAGGAACGTTGCCCAGTCATACGCGAAAAAGAACACGAGCAGGTTTGATTCCGTGTTGTAGCCAAGTTGATAATGGTAGATCAACTCATTGACATATGGCCCTTTGTCATCCTCTCCGACCTCAGTGATAGTGTCTTCGAGGTTCAACCTGCCGTAGGCTAGCGGCCATTCCCATTCGCTTCTCTAGTTCGCTCCACTCCCTTGGGGGATGCCCATTATGTTCCAGGTCTTGTTTAAGGTAGCGTATTGCCTGCAGCAGAGCTGCGTCTTCCTCGTCGGAAGTAAAGTCTGAAAGCTCAGCCTTGTACAGGATAGCTTTCAGGTGAAGAAGGACCTGCTCCTTGCTCATTTCCATGGGTCTCGTCAGAAACTCGAACGCCTTTCCTTCCATGGATATAACCTCCAAGTCTGATTACCCAAGGATTATCCAACTAAGGACCAATTGAACACCTTACACAACCGACACCGTCTCGGCCTCCTGGCCGTAGATCTCCTTGAAGCGCTCGTCGGTGATCTCCTCTGGAAGCCCCTGAAACACCACCCGTCCATCCCTCAGCCCCACCACGCGCGTGCCGTAGCGGCGCACCAGGTCCAGGAAGTGCAGGCTGCAGATGACCGTTATCCCGTCTTCCTTGTTGAGCTGCTCCAGGTATCTGAGGATGGAGTGGGCCAGCACCGGGTCCAGGCTGGCCACCGGCTCGTCGGCCAGCATGAGCCTGGGCTCCTGCATCAGGGCGCGGGCGATGCCCACCCGCTGCCGCTGCCCGCCGCTCAAGTCGTCGGCCCGCTTGTGGGCCAGATCGGCGATGCCCACCCGCTCCAGGTTCCGCGTGGCCCTCTCCATCTCGTCCTTGGGGAACCGATGGAGGAGGCTCATCCAGGGGTTGACGTAGCCCAGCCTCCCTGAAAGGACGTTGGTCAGGACCGAGGATCGCTCCACCAGGTTGAACTCTTGGAAGATGAAGCCGATGTGGCGTCGGACCAGTCGCAATTCCTCGCCCGAAACGGCGGTGATGTCCGTCCCATCCCAGGTGATCCTTCCCTCGGTGGGCTCAATGAGGCGGTTGATGCACCTGAGCAGGGTGGATTTACCCGCTCCGCTGAGGCCCAGGATCACCAGGAACTCGCCGTCCGCCACCTCGAAGCTGACATCCCTGAGGGCCACGGTGCCGTCTTCGTAAATCTTGGTCAGATGCTCTACCCGCAGCAAGTGTACCTCCTTATCGGCTAGAGCCAGAGGATGGAACTAGAGGGGAGAGGTATTGCCTCAGCTCTCCCCTCTAGCTCTAGCTCCTCACTCCAGTTGCCTTACTTGGCCAGCTCTTCGACGTCAATCCCGGAGGCGTCGAGGACAGCCCGGAAGTCGTCGTAGAAGGTGTCGTCCTTCTCCGTCACTTCCTCCCACCCGTAGGCCAGGCCCATGGCCGCTACGCCCTCCTCGGTCGCCATGATGTCCAGGAAGGCTTTGACGATCTTCTCCCTCATGTCGGCCGGAAAATCCTTGATGAACTGGAGGCCGTCGTTGGGGATCTCCGGCGATTCGGCGATGACTATCGTCTTCTCCTTGACATCGGGGAAGTCATCCTCGATCTTATCCCGGGCATCAATGTAACACGCTCCGGCATCGCAGTCACCTTTGTAGACCGCCAGGGCGACGCCATCGTGGCTGCCGGCCTCTATCTGCTGGGCCAGGTCCTTGTCCGGATCCACCCCCGCCGCCATGACCATGATTCTGGGGACGATGTAGCCGGAGGCTGAGGCCGCATCCACCCAGCACATGGTCTTGCCCTTCAGATCGGCCAGGGTCTTGATGCCGGTGTCCGCTCCGGCGATGATCTCACCGTTGTAGAAGGGCATACCGTAGCGGACGCTGACCAGGGCGCAGTCTACGCCGCACTTCTGGTTGGCCAGGATGTAGGCGAAGGTGGCCAGGGTGCCCATGTGCGCCTTGCCGGCACACATGGCCTCGATGACCGCCACGTAGCTGGTGGACACACTGCCCTCGATGACGTAGCCCGTCTTCTCCGACAAGAGCGTCGCTATCTCCTCTGCGCTCTCGATGATATCCGGGGTGTCGCCGGAGGGGACGAAGGACAGGATGATGGGGTTGTCCTTCGTGCCCAGGGCTGCTGGCTTAGGCTTGCAAGCAGCCAGGAATACGGAGGCCACGGCCACCACCACGAGCAGCCTTAGCCAAAAGCTAGCTTTCTTAAACATCGTTTCCTCCTTATTTCAGTTGGATTTGCCCTGTACTTAGTGTCCAGGACTAAGTGTAACAATCGAACGTTCGGCTGAGCTCAAGCCGAAGCCCTAACACAAGCTTCATAGGCATCACCTCCTACGCTTGGCTTGCTCTGTATGCAGTTTGGTGAGAGGATGGGACAGATGGCATCCCTTACGTCGTTGTGTATCGCGCAGGGTCAGCCCTCCGTCCCCGCTTGTGGATAGGACGGAGGACATCACCTGCAGCCGGGTAGGGGGCATCCCCTGCACAGAAGGATGTCTCTGGTAGACCATGATACAACAAGTTCGCTGCTTTGGCAAACAGGATCTTTTCAGACTTCCGAAGTCTCCAAGACTTCGGAAGTCTGACCTGGATTACTGGTTCCAGGCCCCCCGGCTGGGCACGTCAACGGTCATCAGGATGGGGTCAACCCGGTTCTGGACGATCTCGACCCCCTCGTGGATCAGCCCCGCCCAGAGGTAGAAGGGGTTGCGCGGCGGCTTGTCCAGAATCTGGATGGCACCAGTGATGGTCACCCTTTGGCCCGGCATGAGGTAGTAGAATACATCGTCCCCCTTGACCACCGCCTTCAGCTCGTTGTGCCGGCCCAGGGACCAGCGGAACGGGTAGGGATAGCCGGGATTCTCTTCGAAGTCAAGTCCGAAGCGCCAGGCCCCGTCCGATTGATGCCACTCCAGGGTGCTGAAGTTCTGGCGGCTGGTGTAGGTGGTCCCCGGCTCCGGGCCAGTAGTGCGAACGGGGGTGTCGCCATAGTTCTCCACCGTGGCCGTGAAACACAGCGTCCCTCCCAGGGGGATGGTGAGGGAGGTGAAATCCCCCCGCAGGCCCTCGCCGGTGGAATACTCCACCACGGCGTTGATGATGTCGGCCCGGGGCACCCCGCCGTGCTGGATGGTCAGGGTGCTCCACTCCTCCACCCGCTGGCCCACCACGTCCTGGGCGATGGCCACCACGGTGTAGGTCCCATCGGGTGGAGGGACGGCCCCGTGATCAACACCTCCCTCGTAGTCGTACTGATGCAGGCCTACCTCTCCCGGTTCGATCCTCTGCGACACCTTCTCGGGGATGAAAAACTTCTCACCCGCGTCGTTGAGGAGGTAGACCCGCACGGTGGCCGGTTTAGGGAGGAAGTAAGTGATGGTCACGTGGTCGTCAACGCCGTCGCGGTTGGGGCTGAAGACCTGGGGGGAGACGGAGAAGCCCCGCAGCTCGGGGACAGCCATGTCAGCGTCAATGATGGCTAAGCTGCCCTCTGCCTTCTCGGTGTGGCCACCGTCGTCCGTGGCCTCGATGACCCAGGTGTAATGCCCATTGGGCAACATGCGCCTCTTGACTGGACCGCCTTCGGGCACATCCACGACCCCGCCAAAGAGGGTCCAGTAGGGCTCGTTTTGAGCTGAACGGCGCTCCCCTTTTCGATGGTAGTGTCGCTCCCCGGCTTCGTCAGTGAAGTAGATGGACAAACTGGCGTTGCGGGTAAGTTTGTAGAGGATATTGGCTGCATCGTCATGCCCGTCGGCATTTGGTGAGATCACATCGGGATAAAACTCTACATCATAGAGCAGAGGGCCGGCTGAGCATCCGGTCATGTTTAGCCCTACCAGGGTCAACACGATCACTAGCGCTAAGGAGAAGTGTACGAATTTCAAATTATCGGTACCTCCTCGATGCTTCGCTTGCGAGATAGCTTGTGACTTTGCCAGCATGAAGTTTACCAGATTATGGGCGAATAGTCAAGGCCATTCCCGTATTTTACTTTTTACCTCAGTTGGTATAGAATAAACGTTGAACTTCTGAGGGAGACAAATCCAATGCTGGTTGGGCTGGCTAACAAGGTATGTTAACCTACAAGGACGCTCTCGACTACATCTACAGCTTCGCCGATTACGAGAAGAAAAGCTCCTACCGATACGCACCTGAAACCTTTGATCTAGCTCGCGTTGAAAAGTTGTTGGTCTCGCTCAATAACCCCCACCAGCGCTTTAAATCAATCCACATTGCCGGGACTAAGGGCAAGGGTTCAGTTGCGGCGATGAGCGAATCTATCCTGCGGGCCGCTGGCTACCGGACGGGTCTCTACACCTCACCTCACCTACATACCGTCCGAGAGAGGATTCAAGTTAACGGCCGGTTGATCCCCCAAGAAACGGTAGCTTCCCTCACTGAGCAATTGCAGCCTCTAGTGAGCCAGGTCGAGGGTCTCACCACCTTCGAGATCATCACCGCCTTGGGCTTCCTCTATTTCGTTGAGCGGGGGGTAGAGTTTGCTGTTCTGGAGGTGGGCATGGGCGGCCGGCTGGACGCCACCAACGTCGTCAATTCCCTGGTAGATATCATAACCTCCCTCAGCTACGATCACACTCATATCTTGGGTGAGACCCTGCCCCTAATCGCGCGGGAGAAGGCCGGCATTATCAAGAGCAAAGCTTTGGTTGTCAGTGCTCCACAGGTACCGGAGGCTATGGCCGTTATCGAAAAGGTGTGTAGAGAGAAGGATGCCGAGCTAACGGTGATCGGCCGGGACTGGACGTGGGAGGTGGGGGAGGCGAACCTGGAAGGGCAATGGTTTAGAGTCACGACTAACGAGTTCCGAGTTACGAGTTACGAACTTTGGATACCTTTGCTTGGCAGGCATCAACTGATTAACGCCACTGTAGTCGTCGCCGCTATCGAGAAACTGCGCCAGCGGGGCATCAACATCTCCGAGGCCAGCGTCAGGGAGGGGCTGCGCCAGGTGCGCTGGCCGGGGCGGCTGGAGATCCTGGGACGGAGGCCACTTGTGGTCGCCGATTGTGCCCATAACGCTGACTCGGCTGGGAAGCTGAAAGCCGCCCTGGAAGAACTATTTACGTACGGCCACCTGATCCTGATCTTCGGCGCCTCTACTGATAAGGACATCGAGGGGATGATGGGAGAGCTCTTCCCTCTAGCTCACCAGGTCATCGTCACCCAGGCTAGGCATGCTCGTGCTACGGACTCTTGCGTACTTCAGCAGAAAGCCCTGACTCTGAGGCGGGAGGTCATAGTCAGCGACAGCGTAGACGGGGCCCTGAGTTTGGCCTTGGAAAAGGCCGGCCTGCAGGATCTGATTTGTGTCACCGGCTCCATCTTCGTAGTGGCCGAAGCTCGCGAAGCCTGGTCCAAGAAGCAGGGATCAGAGATGCCAGAACGCGATTGTGAGTAGAAAGCGATGTAGGGAGGATAAGCGATGATGAAAGCCATACTATTCAGGGGCCGGATTGCCTTGGCAGGTTTGCTGATAAGCTTGGGGGTGCTGGTCTTCTCTCAAGCCCTGAGCGTGGAGGGGGCGCCTGCTCCTCAGCCCGAGGCGAGCGGCAATTCGGTGCTATACAGGGCCAGGATAGTGCTCAGCACGTCTTCCGATTGGACACGGCTCTACGTCCGCAGCGGGGAGCGGATCCTCAATGTCAACACCACGATGCTGCAGGGCAACGCCGTGACAACTCGAGTTGGGTGGGACAAGGACGAGCTCTACCTGGGGCAACCTCTGGCTGATGCTCTGGCCAAGATGGTCAAGGTCCAGTACGATTTGGTGATGACGGGCTTGGATAATGACACTCATATCTTCTTTGAGAATCAGAAGGGTGATTTGGGCGTTACCACGACGGAGTTCTATAACTACAACTCGCCGATCGCCACCCCCATCGCCTCTTGGTCCAATCTCCTTAACATCCCCGGCGATCCCTCTAATCCCTTCTCCTTCTCTATATCTGATTCCCATTTCACAACTGGTGCCCCTTTGCCACAGTACCGTGCCTCACCCAAATTGGTTTTGGCCTTTTATTACCCCTGGTATGATCCTGATTCCTGGTCGAGCCCTGCTCTTGAAGATCATCCTCTTATTCCCTATAGCTCTGATGACATGACGGCTATCACCAGGCACATCAACTGGGCGCAGCAGTATGGCATTCATGGCTTCATCTCCTCCTGGTGGGGTTCGGGCAACTTCCGGGATATCAGTTTCACCAAACTCCTCACAGCGACGCTAGGCACCGACTTTAAAGTGACTATCTACTTCGAGACTCTCGGCGAGCGTTTCAGGACACCTCAAGATGTCATTGATCAGTTGGAGTATGTCTTGGATTCCTACGGTGATCACCCCAACTTCTTGCGCTATCGGGGTAAGCCGGTGATTTTTCTCTATTCCGTTGAGGGCGTAGCTAGAAAACACGGTCAAACCCCTCTCCAGGCCTGGCAGGCTATACTTGATCAAATACGTGCCGATGGTTACGACGCGGTGTGGATCGGCCACACCTTTGACACGAGCTATCTTGAGGTGTTCGATGGTCTACACGCCTATGGCTTCTACGCCGAAGATCTGCCCGAAGTATATTCTTCGGTTTCAGGCCAGGTGAGGACCTATCACTTCCTGCAGGCCCCAGACGCTGAAAGGAAAATCTGGGTGCCAGCGGTTATGCCCGGCTACGATGATGACCTCTTGGGCCGCCCTGGCGCCTGGTACCTTGATCGAGCTGACGGTGAGACTTACAGCTCTACTTTCCGAGGGGCCATTCAGTCCCAAGCTGATTGGATTGTTATCACTAGCTTTAACGAGTGGTGGGAGAATACTCACATCGAGCCCAGCGCTGACTACGGTTTTACTTACCTTGAACTGACAAGGGAATGGTCGGGTAGCTTTCTCTCAGCAGCTCCTCATGCTGTTCTCTTGCCACTGATCATAAAGAACCTTCAATGAACAGAAGTGTGGAGGCGTAGCTCGATGGCGGATACAGATATGGAACAACTTCTTGAGGAGGGAGGCTTCTTGGCCATCAGTGGTCGGCGAGCTGAAGGAGCGCCCCAGGATTCGAGAGATGAGATTGTTGAACAAACCGACGAGATTGCCGAGTACCCCTTACTTCCCCTACGCGATACAGTCATCTTCCCTCACATGGTTACCCCTCTCTTTGTGGGTCGCGATCGCTCGCTGAAGGCCGTGGAGGCGGCGATGACCACTGAGGGCACTATCGTCGTTGTGGCCCAGAAGGATGCCGAAGTGCAAGAGCCAGGCCCCGATGACATCTACACGATCGGCACCGAGATGTCCATCGCCCGAATGTGGCACTTGCCTGATGGCACGACCAACATTTGGGGGCAGGGTAGGCGAAGGGTTGAAATCCTCAATTTTATGCAGGTTGACCCTTATATCAAAGTAAGAGTCAGGAACATAATAGAGCCCAGTGAGAAAAACCTCTCTACTCAAGCGCTGATGCGCGCCGTGCTGGCTCTCTTTGAAAAGTGTGTGCAATTGGACCGCAACCTCCCTGAGGACGCTTATGTGATTGCCATGAACATTGATGAGCCAGGTTGGCTGGCGGACCTTGTGGCCTCGTCTCTCAACATAGATGTCGAAAAGCGCCAGGAGATCCTGGAGGCCATTCAGTCGGCTGCCCGCCTGCAACAATTGAGCATCCTTCTGGCCCAGGAGCTAGACGTCCTGGAGCTGGAGGATCGGATCCACGCTCAGGTGCAGCAAGAGGTTGACAAATCCCAGCGCGAGTATTTCCTGCGGCAACAGATGAAGGCTATCCAGACCGAGTTGGGAGAGATTGATGGCCAGTTCCAAGAGCTTAACGAACTGAGGGAAAAGATCGCTGGCGCTGAGATGCCAGAGGAGGTGTGCCTGAAGGCGGAGAAGGAGCTTGGCCGGCTCTCTTCCATGCCCCCTGCTTCTCCTGAGGTGAGTGTCATTCGCACCTACCTCGACTGGTTGATCGAATTACCTTGGAGCAAGGCCACAGAGGACAACATGGACATTTCAGCCGCGGCCAAGGTATTGGAGGACAGTCACTATGGTTTGGCCAAGGCCAAGGAGCGCATCCTGGAATACATGGCCGTCCGCAAACTGGCCGCCGACAAGATGCGCAGCCCTATCCTGTGCTTCGTGGGGCCGCCGGGGACGGGTAAGACCTCCCTTGGTAAGGCTATTGCCCAGGCGCTGGGGAGGAAGTTCGTGCGGGTGAGCCTGGGCGGCGTCCGGGATGAGGCAGAGATAAGGGGTCACCGGCGCACTTATGTGGGGGCTATGCCAGGCCGCATCATCCAGACCATGCGTCGTGCCGAAACCATCAATCCCCTCTTCATGCTGGACGAGATAGACAAGGTGGGCATTGACTTCCGAGGCGACCCCTCGGCCGCCTTGCTAGAGGTGTTGGACCCTGAGCAGAACCACGCCTTCTCCGATCACTACCTGGACGTGTCCTATGACCTATCGAAGGTCATGTTCATCACCACGGCCAACATCCTCGACCCCGTCCCGCCAGCCCTGCGTGACCGCATGGAGGTCATTGAGTTCCCTGGCTACATTGAGGAGGAGAAGCTAGAGATAGCCAGGCGGTTTCTCGTTCCCCGGCAGCTAGCGGAAAATGGCTTGGACGAGACTAAACTCCGGTTCTCAGACGGAGCTTTGCGCCAGATCATCCGCGAGTACACCTACGAAGCCGGGGTGCGCAACCTGGAGCGAGAGATTGCCAACATCTGTCGCAAGGTGGCTCGACGAGTGGCTGATGGTAAGCAAGCCCCCCGTCGCATCACCGCCCAGTCGTTGGTTAAGTACCTAGGCCCGCCACAGTTCACCTACGGCCTGGCCGAGAAGGAGGACGAAATCGGGGTAGCCATGGGCATCGCCTGGACAGAGGCTGGTGGAGACATCATGCCCGTGGAAGTGACCTTGATGGAGGGCAAGGGCAGTCTCATGCTCACTGGCCAGTTGGGCGAGGTGATGCAGGAATCAGGCCAGGCAGCCCTCTCCTATGCTCGTTCTCACGCCGAGGAGCTGGGCATCAAGGAGCGAAACTTTGACAAGCTGGACATCCACATCCACGTGCCGGAGGGGGCCATCCCCAAGGACGGTCCCTCGGCGGGGATAACCATGGCCACGGCCCTCGTCTCGGCCCTCGCCAGGCGTCCCGTCCGTCATGACGTGGGCATGACGGGCGAGATCACCCTGCGGGGGCGGGTGCTGCCCATTGGTGGCTTTAAGGAGAAGGTTCTGGCCGCTCACCGGGCTGGGCTAAAGACCGTCATCCTGCCGAAGAGAAATAAAAAGGACATGGTCGAAATCCCCAACAAGGTCAAACGGGACATGGAGTTCGTCTTCGTAGAGCGGATGGACGAGGTGCTGGCCGTGGCTCTGTTGCCGGAATCCAAGCCCCCTCCCAAGGGCAGGAGGGCTTCGCACTAAGAGGCGCGCAACCGAGCATTGATCCCTGCTTGCGTGAAGGGGCAACGGCTGGCGTGAGTGAACGATTTATGAAAGATTGACTTCGTCTTTGGACGGCCCAAGGAAGCCTCCAAGTCGGGAGGAAGCAATTCATCCCCGTCACCTATCCTGAGGCCGCTGTCCTCGCTCACTACGAGCAGGGACGGGAGGGCAAAAACGAGGCCCAGGTGACTGTAAGAGTGATTGTTGATGATCAGCTTGTCGAGTAGATCTGTAAGCTCACCAGGAAATCCACCGGAAAGGTCAAGGATGTGACAAGGTGGGAGGTGAGTTGTCCCAAATAATCCCTCGCCCCTGTCTTCTGTACCTCTGAATTGCATCACCAGCATCGCTCTCCTCGTAGATCTTCTCTAGCGCTTGCGCCAGGTCGGCGATCAGCTCCTCCGCGTCCTCGATGCCCAGGACGTTATGGATTGCAAACCCCGAGCCCGTTCAACAGGCCATACTCCAAGCTATCGGCCAAGGCCTGCCAACTGGCCTCGATGATGTTAGTAGAACTGCCCACGGTGCTCCAGGTGCGGCTCCGCCAGGTGGAATCAATGAGCACGCGGACCTGGGCCGCCGTGCCAGCCTCGCTGTCCAGGATGCGCACCTTGTAGTCGGTCAGGTGGATCTCAGTCAACTGGGGGTAGAAGGGCAGCAGGGCCTTGCGTACGGCCAGGTCCAGGGCGTTGACCGGACCGTTGCCTTCAGCAGCGGTGTGCGTGACCTCATCGCCTACCCGCACCTTGATGGCGACCTCGGCCAGCATCCCCCGGCCCTGGCGGCGCTCCACCAGCACGTGGAAATCAATCAACTCGAAAGGTGGCTCATACCCCGGCTGAGTCCGGCGGATGAGCAACTCCAACGACGCCTCCGCCCCCTCGAATTGAAAGCCCCGATTCTCAAGATCCTTGATCTGCTGCAGGGCCTGACGGGCCTGCTCTGGGCTGATGGAGAGGTCCAGTCCGAACTCCTCGATCTTGTAGGCGATGTTGCTCTTGCCCGAAAGCTCCGAGACCACTACCCGCTTGTGGTTGCCCACCAGGGCCGGGTCAACGTGTTGATAGCTCTCTTCGCACTTGACCAGGGCGTTGACGTGCATGCCGCCCTTGTGGGCGAAGGCACTGTGGCCCACGTAGGGCAGGTGGGCGTCGTGGGCCAGATTGGCCAGCTCACTGACGTAGCGGGAGACGCTGGACAGTTGGCGCAGTTGCTCGTCGCTGATGCAATCGTGGCCCAGCTTGAGTTTGAGGTTGGGGATGATGGAGCAGAGGTTGGCGTTGCCGCAACGCTCGCCGTAGCCGTTGATTGTGCCTTGCACGTGGACGACGCCCGCCTGCACAGCGGCCAGGGAGTTGGCCACGGCCAGATCGCCGTCGTTGTGGGCGTGGATGCCCAAGGGGGTGGACGTGACCTTCTTCATTTCCTCGATGATGGCCACAAGCTGCGAGGGCAGAGTGCCGCCGTTGGTGTCGCAGAGGACGAGGCACTCGGCCCCGGCCCTTTCTGCCATCTGCAGGGTGCGCAGGGCATAGGCCGGGTCAGCTTTGTAGCCATCGAAGAAGTGCTCAGCGTCGTAGATGACCTCCCGGCCCCGGCCCTTGAGGTAGCTCACGCTGTCGGCGATCATCTCGAGATTCTCTTCCAGCGTCGTGCCGAGCACCTGGATCACATGCAGATCCCAGCTCTTGCCGAAGATGGCCACGGCGCGGGTTTCTGCCTCCAGCAGTGCCCTGATGTTGGGATCATCCTGGACCAGCACGTCGGCCCGTCGCGTGCTGCCAAAGGCGGTGATGACGGCTTGCTCCAATTGTATCCCCTTGACCCGGGCGAAGAATTCAGCATCTTTAGGGTTGGAGCCGGGCCAGCCACCCTCGACATAATGGACACCTAGCTCGTCTAACTTGCGGACAATCTTCAGCTTGTCGTTCACGGAGAGGGAAATACCCTCTCGCTGGGTGCCATCTCGTAGGGTGGTGTCATAGAGTTGGATAACCATCTTCTGACTTCGAACTTCCAATTTCTAACCTCTAATCTGGTCAGCAATCAGGGCTCCCATCTCCTGGGTGCCGATTGGCTGCTTCCCCTCTTCGGCAATGTCCCGGGTACGGTAGCCTTCTTTCAGCACGGCGGCCACGGCAGCCTCTACGGCAGCAGCTTCCTCCTCCAGCCTCAGCGAGTGGCGAAGCAACATGGCACCGCTGAGGATGGTGGCAATGGGATTAACCACGTTCATCCCGGTATATTTAGGAGCAGAGCCGTGAATGGGCTCATACAGGCCGAGTGTGTCCTCCCGCAGCGAGGCCGAGGGCAGCATGCCCATCGAGCCGGCCAGCATGGAGGCCTCGTCGGTGAGGATGTCGCCGAACATGTTGCTGGTGACGATGACATCGAAATTGGCTGGGCGGCGCACTAGAAACATGGCGCAGGCGTCCACCAGGATGTTCTCGAACTCCACATCGGGATATTCCCTAGCCACCCGGTCCGCCACTTCCCGCCAGAGACGCGACACAGAAAGAACATTGGCCTTGTCCACCGAGGTCACCTTACGGCGGCGCTGACGGGCCAATTTAAAGGCCACGTGCATCACCCGCTCGATCTCCGGGGTAGTATAGACCATGGTGTCCACAGCCCGCTCGTAGCCAAGGCACTGTTCTCGCCCGCTGGGCCGTCCGAAGTAGATGCCCCCCGTAAGTTCCCGCACCACCAGCAGGTCCACGTCGGCGATCGTTTCTGGCTTGATGGGGGAGGCGTTTAAGAGATCGGGGTAGACTTCTACCGGACGCAGGTTGGCAAAGAGTTCCAGGCCCTTGCGCAGGCCCAGGAGGCCCTGTTCGGGGCGGATAGCGGCCCGAGGGTCATCCCACTTGGGCCCGCCTACTGCGCCAAGCAGCACGGCGTCGCTCTCTCGGCAGAGTTGGAGGGTCTCCACTGGCAGTGGGTTCCCCACTGCATCAAGGGCCGCCCCACCGATGAGCGCCTCCTCGAAGGCAAACTCATGCTCGTAGGTTTGGGCAACCCTCCTCAGCACCTTGACTGCCTCGGCGATCACCTCTGGCCCGATGCCGTCACCCGGCAGAACGGCGATCCTGGCTTGCATGGCTACCTCCCCAGCTCTTTTCGTGTGTATTCGATCAGCCCCCCGGCCCGGATGATACCTATAATGAACTCAGGATACGGTTCGGCTTGGAAGGTTTGCCCGGTATCAAGGTTGTGGATTTTCCCCGTCTCTAGCTCCACTTCCAGGGTTTGCCCCCCTTCGATCTGTTCCGCCGCCGGGCATTCCAAGATAGGCAAGCCGATATTGATGGCATTGCGATAGAAAATGCGGGCGAAGGTTGTGCCGATGACACAGCTCACCCCCGCCCCCTTGATAGCCAGTGGTGCGTGCTCCCGCGATGAGCCGCAGCCGAAATTGGCTGTGGCCACGATGATGTCGCCTGGCTGCACGCCCTGAGCGAACTCTGGGTCAATGCCTTCCATACAGTGAAGAGCCAGCTCTTCCGGGGTCGAAACGTTAAGATAGCGGGCAGGAACAATCGCGTCCGTGTCTACGTTTGCCCCGTACTTCCAAACCTTGCCGGTCAATCTCATGGGGTTCTCCTCGATAAGGCTGGATTGTTTAGCGGGCCAACTCCGCCGGGCCCCCGATCCGCCCCAACACTGCCGACGCGGCCGCCACCGCCGGGTTGGCCAGGTAGACCTCGCTCTGAGGGCTTCCCATGCGTCCCTGGAAGTTGCGATTGGTGGTCGCGACGCAGCGCTCCCCGGCGGCCAGCACCCCCATATGTCCACCCAGGCAGGGGCCGCAGGTGGGTGTGCTCACTGCCGCTCCCGCCTCGATGAAAGCCTCGACCAGACCTTGACGCACGGCATCCAGGTAGACGGCTTGGCTGCCAGGGATGACGATGCAGCGGACGTAGGGGTGCACTTTCCGTCCCCTCAGCACCTGGGCAGTGACTTGCAGGTCCTCTAGCCTCCCGTTAGTGCAAGAGCCGATGACCGCCTGATCTATCGGTATCTCGCCTACCTGGCTCAAAGGCCGGACGCTGCTGGGCAGGTGGGGGAAGGCTACCTGAGGTTCCAGTTCAGAGACGTCTACCTCGATCACCTGGGCGTAGCGGGCATCTCGATCGCTGTTGTAAGCGGTGTAAGTCCGCCGGGCACGGGGCTCGACGTAAGCTTGAGTTTCCTCATCGAAGGCAAACAACCCGACCTTGGCCCCAGCTTCAACGGCCATGTTGGCCATGGTGAAGCGGCCATTCATGGAGAGGTCATCCACGGCTTCGCCGCTGAACTCCATGGCCTGGTAGAGAGCGCCATCCACGCCGACGACCCCAATAGTGTGAAGGATGAGATCCTTGCCACCCACCCACTCCCGCAGTCGGCCGCGGTAGACAAACTTAATGGTCTCGGGCACTTTCATCCACACCTTGCCGGTGGCCATGGCCACAGCTATATCGGTGGACCCCATCCCGGTAGCGAAAGCCCCCAGGGCGCCGTAGGTGCAGGTATGGGAATCCGCCCCGACGATCACATCGCCAGGCAGGACCAGGCCCTGCTCTGGTAGGAGGATGTGTTCGATGCCCATCCGGCCCACTTCGAAGTAGTGAGTCAGGTTCTGACGCTGGACGAAATCGCGCAGGACCTTGCATTGCTCGGCCGATTTGATGTCCCTGTTGGGAGCGAAGTGATCGGGCACCATGATCACTTTGTCCCGATCAAAGACCCCCTCAACACCGATACGGGTGAACTCCCGAATGGCGATGGGCGCAGTGATATCGTTAGCCAAGACCACGTCCACTTTGACATCAACAAACTGTCCTGGCTCTACGAGTTCCACGCCTGCGTGGGCCGCTAGGATTTTCTGAGCCATTGTCATGCCCATGCCAACCCGTACCTCCTCTATCTTCCTTGAGATGCCCCGTCGCTCACTCGCTGGTTGCTGCGGGATAAGAGCCGAGGATTTTGACGAAAGACGCTTTACGCAGTATGCCGAGAAGGGCTTGTTCACACGCTGGATCCTGCCAGTGTCCCTCGAAGTCCAGATAAAAGACGTAATGCCAGGGTTTATTGCGTCGGGGGCGCGATTCCAGTTTAGTGAGATTGATCCCTTGTTGAGCAAATGCCCCCAGGCAAGCGTGAAGGGCACCGGGAATGTGCCTGGCTGAGAAGACCAATGAGGTTTTATTGCGTTCCCCTTTGGGTGGATCATCTTGGCTGAGGATAAAGAATCGAGTGTAATTGGACTGGTAGTCCTCGATGTTAGCGGCCAGAATCTCCAAACCGTAGACTTGAGCGGCCAACTCGCTGGCGATGGCAGCCACCTCTTCTTGCGGTGCGGCGGCCAGCTCTTTGGCACTGCCGGCCGTATCATAAGCTGGTACAGCCTCCATCCCCCGATCAAGCAAAAACCTCTCACACTGGGCCAGAGCCTGAGGATGGGAGCGGACTTGCCGAATGTCCTCCAGTTTGACACCTGGATTAGCCAGCAAGCAATGGCGCACCCGCAACAGCACCTCACCCCAAATCTTGAGGTCATAATCCAACAACAGATCGTAGGCCTTATTTATGGAACCAGCCATCGAGTTCTCTATAGGCAGAATCCCGAAGTCAGCCTTCCCCTCTTCCACGGCGTGGAAGATGTCTTCAAATGATCGGCAAGGCAAGGTGGTCACTTCCGCCCCAAGGAACCGGCGGGCAGCTTCTTGTGAATAAGCCCCATTTTCCCCCTGAAAAGCCACCGTTGTCATCCCTGTCCTCCTTGCTGAAGTGCAGCCTCGCGTCGAGCGGCCAACAACCGATTGAGAGCAAACATATAGGCTTTGGCACTGGCCACCACGATGTCGGTATCTGCACCACGACCGCTGAAGACTCGCCGCTCGACGCCGTTCTCGCTGACAGGATCGTCGGCCTCAATGCGGATGGTCACCCGGCCCACGGCATCAATCCCTTCGGTAACAGCCTGGATGGAGAACTCGATGAGCTCGTTCGGTTCGCCGATGATGCGATTAATAGCCCGGCAGACGGCGTCCACCGGCCCGGTGCCATGGTCGGCGTCGCAAAAGACCTGGCCGTCTGGACTCCGGATGCGGACGGTGGCGGTGGGGATGCTGTGGTCGCCGCAGGAGACCTGGACGTGTTCCAAGTGATAGGTCTCCTCAAAGAACACTTGCACCTCGTCGGCGACGATGGCTTCCAGGTCGCGGGTGTCCACAGTCTTTTTCTTGTCGGCCACTTCCAGGAAGCGTTGGTAAGTTTTCTCGAACTGCCCGTCGTCCAGTGTGTAGCCCAGTTCGGTCAGCCGATGGCGAAGCCCGTGGCGGCCCGATCGCGCCGACAGGATGATCTCCGAATCGGGCACGCCGACTTCGCGCGGATTGATGATTTCGTAGGTGGTGCGTTCCTTGAGCACACCGTCCTGGTGGATGCCGGACGAGTGGGCGAAAGCGTTGGCCCCCACGATGGCCTTGTTGGGCTGCACCACGATGCCGGTCAGATTGCTCACCAGCCGGCTGGCGGGATAGATCAGGCGGGTGTTGATACCGGTCGTCATGCCAAAGACGTCACGGCGGGTGTGCAGGGCCATGACGATCTCCTCGAGGGAGGCGTTGCCAGCCCTTTCGCCGATGCCATTGATCGTGCATTCTACCTGGCGAGCGCCGTTGGCAATGCCCGTCAGCGAGTTGGCCGTGGCCATCCCCAGATCGTTGTGGCAGTGCACAGAGATAGTTGCCTTGTGAATATTGGGTACGTTCTCTGTGATGCCCCGGATCAACGCGCCCCACTCTTGGGGGGTGGTGTAGCCTGTGGTGTCGGGGATGTTGACCACGGTTGCACCGGCATCAATCACTGCCTCCAGCACCCGGTAGAGATACTCAGGGTCGGCTCGACCGGCGTCCTCGGCATAGTACTGCACGTCCTCGACGAAGCGCTTGGCGTACTTGACCGCCTCCACGCCCTGCTCCAGTGCCTTCTCGCGCGTGGTCCGCAGCTTGTACTTGATGTGGACGTCGGACACGCCCAGACCAGTGTGGATGCGAGGTCGTGCCGCCCTCTGCAATGCTTCGGCGGCTACGTCAATGTCCTTCTGGTTGGCCCGTGTCAGGCCGCAGATGACGCAGTCGCGAATTTCCCTGGAGATACGTTGTACGGCCCTGAAGTCGCCCGGCGAGGAGATGGGAAAGCCAGCCTCGATGATGTCCACACCCATCTGCTCCAATAGATGGGTGATCTCAATCTTTTCGTCTACGTTAAGAGCCGCACCGGGTGATTGTTCTCCATCGCGCAGGGTGGTGTCGAAGATCATGATTCTGTCCATTTTTCATTCTCCATTTTTCTGGTAGTCAGTATTCTGTTGGTAGTGATGATTCTAGTCATTTGGATTTGAGCCAGGGCATCATGGCTCGCAGCTTCTTGCCCACCTGTTCGATGGGGTGCTCCTGCTCCCGGCGGCGCATGGTGTTGAAGAAGGGCCGCCCAGCCATGTTCTCCAGAATCCAGGAGCGGGCGTAGCTGCCGTCTTGGATCTCGCGCAGCATCCGGCGCATCTCAAGTAGGGTGGCCTCGGTGATGATACGGGGGCCGCCGGTGTAGTCGCCGTGTTCAGCCGTCTCGCTGACGGAGTAGCGCATGTAGCTCAGCCCCCCCTCCTGAATCAAGTCCACGATGAGCTTCAGCTCGTGCAGGCATTCGAAATAGGCTATCTCCGGTTGATAGCCAGCCTTGACCAGGGTCTCGAAGCCAGCCTTGATGAGGGCCGAGACGCCGCCACACAACACGGCTTGCTCTCCGAAGAGATCGGTCTCCGTTTCCTCGGCGAAGGTGGTCTCGATGACCCCAGCCCGAGTGCAGCCCAACCCCTTAGCGTAGGCCAGGGCCGTCTCTTTAGCTTGCCCAGAGGCATTTTGATAGACGGCCAGGAGAGCTGGCACGCCGCCGCCCTCAACGTAGACCTCCCGCATTCGGTGCCCCGGCGCTTTGGGGGCGATCATGCTCACGTCCACGTCGGGCGGGGGGATGATCTGGTTGAAGCGAATGTTGAAGCCGTGGGCGAACATGAGGGTGTTCCCCGGCGACAGATTTGGGGCGATGGCCTGGCGGTAAAGGGCCGGCTGAACTGGATCCGGCACCAGGATCATGACGATGTCGGCCATCGCAGCCGCCTCGGACATGGGTAGCACTGTGAGGCCAGATGCCTCAGCTCGGGGCCAGGATTCACTCCCTTCACGGAGCCCCACCACCACGTCGCAACCACTGTCCTTAAGGTTGAGAGCGTGAGCGTGACCCTGGCTTCCGTAGCCAATCACGGCTATCTTCTTGCCGTCCAGCAGCGTGAGATTCGCATCTTCGTCGTAGTAGATGTTAGCCATGGAATTCTCCTTTTCAAGAGGTAATGAGAGACGTTTACTACCGGACATTTGGGTAGAAACCAGGTTTTTCCCCTTCTTCAGTGGACGAACTGTTGCTTTGGGAGTTCTCCGTGGTGTGAAAAGCCATATTCTTCAGCCAAGAACTCTTCGGGCTGAGCCTCAGGACGAAGCCTGGTTTCTGATTAACTCGTTGACTACTTCACTCTGTTGTTGCCCCGCACCATGGCTATCCGACCGGTGCGCACCATCTCTCGAATGCCGAAGGGGCGCAGTAAGCCCGCCAGAGAATCCACCTTGTCCTCTGTGCCGGTGATCTCGATCATCAACGAATCGGGAGCCACATCTACCGTCTTGGCTCGGAAGATATCCACCAAGCTAGTGATCTCAGAGCGGGTAGAGCCGCTGGCCGTCACTTTGATCAAGGCCAACTCCCGGATCACCGTCGGCCGGTCGGTCACATCGGTGACCTTGGTGACGTTGATCAGCTTGTAGAGTTGCTTCTCCACCTGCTCGATGGCCGTCCTGTCCCCTTCAGCGACGATGGTCATGCGAGAGATGCCCGGCGTCTCGCTGTGGCCGACGGTCAGGCTCTCGATGTTGAAGTTGCGGCGGCGGAAAAGACTGGAAATCCGGTTCAGCACGCCGGGTTTATCTTCCATCAAAGCTACCAGAGTGTGTCTCATTTTGAATCTCCCCCTTTTACTCTCCCACCTCCGCCGGTTGTGGCCTCCGCAGCATGTCACCGATGGAGCCGCCGGGCGCGACCATGGGATAGACGTTCTCCTCCTGTTCGATGCGGAAATCGATGAGGGCCGGGCCATCGATGGTCATGGCCTGCTTGATGGCCGGTATCACCTGATCCTTCTCCAAGACCGCCAAGCCGGGTATGTCATAGGCCTGGGCCAGCTTGACGAAGTCAGGTCCCAGGAGGGGCGTGGCTGAATAGCGGCCCTGGAAGAAGAGTTCTTGCCACTGACGCACCATGCCCAAGTAGCCGTTGTTCAGGATGGCTATCTTGACGGCCAGATTCTCCTGTTGGACGGTGGCCAACTCCTGGACGGTCATCTGAAAACCCCCGTCGCCGATGGTGGCCCAGACCGTCTCGTCAGGCCTACCCACCTTGACCCCTATGGCCGCCGGCAGGGCGAAGCCCATGGTGCCTAAGCCGCCGGAGGAGATCAGCCCTCGAGGCTTGTGGTGCATGAAATATTGGGCCTCCCACATCTGGTTCTGCCCCACGTCGCTGACCATGATGGTCTCTCCCTTGGTGACCTCCCAGATCTGGCGGATGACGTACTGAGGGATCAGCTCCTCGAACTCCCGGTTCAGGATGTCGTGAGCGGCCGAGTCACGGCGCCACTCGTCGATCAGTTCCCACCAAGCGAGGTGGCTGGTCGGCTCGATCATCGGATTGAGGGCCTGAAGGATGTTCTTAGCGTCGCCGACGATGGGCAGATCTACCGGCACGTTCTTGCCGATCTCCGCCGGGTCAACGTCGATGTGGATGATCTTGGCCTCGGGGCCGAAGGTGCTGACCGGCCCCGTCAGGCGATCGTCGAAGCGGCTCCCGATGTTGAGGATCAAATCCGCTTTTTGTAGCGCCTTATTGGCGTAGGCTTCGCCATGCATGCCTCCCATCCCCAGGCAGAGGGGATGGGTTTCGGGAAGGGTGCTGATGCCGAGCAGGGTGTTGACTACCGGGATCTGGGCTTTTTCCACTAGCTCTCTTAGCTCGGCTTCAGCGCCAGCGAGCATCAGCCCATGACCGGCGATGATAAGAGGGCATTTTGCCTCGTTGATGAGCCGGGCGGCCTGCTTGATCTGGCGCTGGTTGCCGATCAGGGTGGGGCGGTAGCCAGGAAGGTTCACCTCGCCTGGCTCCTCGTACTCTATCTCGGCGGCCTGAACGTCCTTGGCGATATCTATCAGCACCGGCCCTGGCCGCCCTGTACGGGCAATATGGAAGGCCTCCTTGATCACCATCGCCAGCTTCTCTATATCGGTCACCAGGTAGTTGTGCTTGGTGATAGGCAAAGTGATGCCGGTAATGTCCACCTCTTGAAAAGCATCTTTGCCGATTAACGAGGTGGGCACCTGGCCAGTGATGGCTACCATTGGCGAGGAGTCCATATAAGCGTTGGCGATGCCGGTCACCAGGTTGGTGGCCCCTGGACCTGAGGTGGCCATGCACACCCCCACCTTGCCCGTGGCCCGAGCGTAACCGTCGGCAGCGTGGGCCGCGGCCTGCTCGTGACGCATCAGGACATGATGGATGGGGTAATCGGGCAGGACGTGATAGATGTGGATGACCGCCCCTCCACAAATGCCGAAGACCGTGTCCACCCTCTCGCGCACCAAACTCTCCCACACGATGTGAGCTCCACTTAGTTTCATAGAGTCCTCCTTATGCTCGGGCAAATTGCCGTGGCGCAGTGTGCGTCCATCCCAGCGTGTGTCAAGGTGCTTTGTCTAAGCAACACGGCCCAGGACTAAGCATGGCATCTATCTGGGAACCAGCTTACACGCAGCAATCCCCGCTGGGTTTGCCATGGTGTCCAGATTGGCAATCTACACGGTGCCGCAACTGCGCAGGTGAGACTGGGTTACAAACCGTCCTTGTGTCAGTGCGTAAACTCTTTCCCTCGAGCGGCCTGAGACACGCGATGATACTGGGAGGCTTCCGCCTATT
>Ga0209991_10000137_pt1 | contig 31915 bp, 33 predicted proteins | sample ChitaG_FD_183167 | JGI IMG/M metagenome (GOLD analysis project Ga0209991, IMG submission 183167) | Deep subsurface microbial communities from South Pacific Ocean to uncover new lineages of life (NeLLi) - Chile_00310 metaG (SPAdes)... | ecosystem: Environmental > Aquatic > Marine > Oceanic >... | reverse complement strand
GGTTACCGATGAGCGCTTGCGCGAAGAGCAGACGGTTACCGATGAGCGCTTGCGCGAAGAGCAGACGGTTACCGATGAGCGCTTGCGCGAAGAGCAGACGGTTACCGATGAGCGCTTGCGCGAAGAGTAACTAGCCCGCGTCGAAGTATGAGCTCTCTAGCATCTCGTGAACCACCTTGGCATGCACGCGGAAGGAGCGACCTACCCGGACTGCGGGCAGCTCACCGTTGTGTACCAGGCGGTACACGGTCATCTTGCTGACCCGCATCAGACTTGCCACCTCGGCGACGGTGAGAAATTGAGCTCGAGGCGGTTGGCCTTCGCTCAAACCGGCGTCACGCGCCGACTTGCCGCTGGCCGAATCCCGCGCCGACGGCCCGTTCGTAGACGTCATTGCAACCCAATCCGTCAGGCGCAGGCAGTTCCAGCGGCTTCCCCACCGCTGGCACCGACCCGTGCTTATCACTGGGAGAATAGCGTGGCAGGTGGGGTTACTGCGACGGATGTGGGCTAATCAGTTCAAAATTGATTAACTACTCGAATGTAATTCCGAGCTGCTCAGAGCGCCGTTGCGCGGCTCCCACCGCGTTGGCAACCGCCGCCCGCAAACCGCCTCGTTCGAGTTCTCGCAGACCAGCGGCGGTGGTGCCACCCGGTGAGGTAACGGTGGCGCGCAGCTGCGCGGCCGAGGTATCCACCGTCAGCCCCATCGCCGTGTCCGCTTCGGGCGAGGCGGCTTCGAGGCGTTCGAGGAGCATCGCGGCCGAACCCGCCATCGTTTGCACCGCCAACTCGGTGGCCACCGACCGCGTAAGGCCCACATCCACACCGGCATCTACGAGCGCCTCGACCATCAGGAAGAAATACGCAGGACCCGACCCCGACACCGCGGTAACGGCGTCGAGCTGGGACTCGACCACGGAGAGGACCCCTCCGACGGCGTCGAAGAGCTCAGAGACCTCCTTGAGGTGCTCAGCGGTGGCAAACCGGCCGGGTGCAATCGCGCTGACTCCCGCGCCGACCAGCATCGGCGCGTTGGGCATCACCCGTACGACCGGACTACCGGCGGGCAGCTTGTTCTCGTAGTCAGCCGTGGTGACCCCCGCGACGAGCGTCACAAAAACCTGTTCGGCCGCGTCACTCTCCAGCTTGGCAGCGGTTTCGGCGATGTCGCCGATGACATTCCCCACGTCGGCCGGCTTGACCGCGACAACAACGTAAGTGGCGGTGTCGACGGCGTCTGCGACCGTCGTCACCAACACCGCGTACTTCTCTGAGAGGTACTTCGCGCGCGCGGGATCCCGCTCGGCCACGGCCAGGTCCTTGACCTGCTTTCCGGCACGCAGCAGCCCCGCCAATAGCGCCTCGCCGATACTCCCACCGCCGATAATCGCGATCCTGGCCATGCCGGAAAGCATCGCACGACTCCGGACCTGGATGCCGAGCGGCGTCACGGCCTTGTCGGATCGTTATCTGGCCCGACGGGAGGCGGCACCATCGCCAGTTGGCGGCTCTGCACGATGATGCGCCCTTCGTAATCGACCACTGTGTGGTCCTCGTCGAACCATTCCTGCCCGATCTGGGTGGTGGTAGCCATCACCCGCAGCCAACCGTCAGACGGCCGCGCCCGCAGGTAGGCGGCCAAGTGAACCGTCTGCGCCCAGCCGAATCTGTTGACACCCCGCGCCACCGGAGCCGACACATCGCCACACAGCAGCGCGAACAGCACGTCCGGAGCCGTACCTTTGGGTCGCACCCAGTACTCGATGATGGGCGGGCCGCCAGCCCACCGTGGCGCGAACGTCGTCATTGATGGCCTGATGTCGCAGCCGTCGGCCAGGTGGACGATGTCGGCCATCGGATGACCCGGTCCGATCGGTTCGATGCCGGGCGGGGGGTCCGGCCTCATGAGCGGTGTCACGGGGTTCGCCGAAAGCAGCGGCGCTACGTGGTGCTCCGGGGTGCCCATCGTGATGGCGCCGCGCAATGCGGTGCGGCCCCCTGGTTCAGCGCGACATCGACGAGGCTGACCCGCCGTCCACGCTTGCGCACTGTGGTGAGGACCTGCATGGGGCCTGGATCCGGCGCCCACAGGAAGTTTCCCGACACTGCGATCGGCTCGACGTCCGTGCTGTCGGCGATCTCGGTGCGGGCGGCGTTGGCGCAGAGCGCCAACATCGCGCCGCCGTGGACCTTCGGCCCAATCGTCCAGTGTTCATTCAGCACGCCCTCGTAGACACCGTCACCGACTGCGGTCAGCGCCATCGCGTCGGTGAACAGCGGGGAACTCGTCATCTGGCGTCCTCGGTCGTCAACGCAGCAGATGGGCCCGGGCGAACTGCAGCGACTCGGAGAGCAGCGCCTCCCGCTCGGCGCCATTGCGCGCCCCGGAGGTCGTGATCTCGAGGATGACGTGGCCGGCAAAGTCCCCGGCGGCCAGTGTCTGGCAGACCTCCACGGTCGGCTGTGTGCCGCGGCCCGGCACAAGGTGCTCGTCAGTTGGGGCACCACTGCCGTCGCACAAGTGCAGATGCACCAGGCCAGCGCCCATGCGCTGGGCCATATCCAGAGCGTCCGTGCCAGCAGTCGCGGTGTGCGAAAGGTCCAGCGTGTAGTGCGCGTGGCCGCCGTCGAGCGGGTCGTAGGAGGGCGCGAACGCCGAGATCCCGGGCCCCGGGTTGCCACCCCGCTTCCGCATTCGCTCAATCGATGTCTGTCCAGACCCGAAGAATCTGTCCGCACGGAATGGGAACATGTTCTCCACCGCGACCATCACCTCACCAGCGGATTCGAGCTCAGCCACCTGATCAGCGAACCCCTCGGCGTAGCGGCGCTGCCAGCGAAAAGGCGGATGGACCACCACGGTCTGGGCCCCGAGTTGCTCTGCGGCGCGAACGCTGCGTTCGAGCTTCGGGATCGGGTTGGGGCCCCACACTCGCTGAGAGATCAACAGGCAGGGAGCGTGCACCGACAGCACGGGCACTCGATAGCGCTTCGACAGCTCCTCGATGGCGTCGACATCCTGGCTCACCGATTCTGCCCACACCATCAGTTCGACGCCGTCGTAGCCCAGACGGGCGGCGTACTCGAATGCGGCCTCGGTCCTCAGCGGGTAGACCGAGGCCGTCGAGAGACCGACCTTGATGGCGGGGCGCACAGTGCTTTATCCGGCCTTTTCTGACTCAGTGCGGGCAGTCAGCCCGATTGCAACAATGCCTGCGGGCCAAACGTGACTAGCACGCCGACTGCCACCGCGATCAGGGTGCTGCCGATGTCCTCGGTCTTGCGCACCACCCGGACGGCGACCACCAGACCAAGAATCACCAGGACCGACAACACTAGAGCGATGATGTTGTTCCACCTCCACAGCTGATCGAATGCCAAGAACAGGCCCGCACCGAGGAGCACCGCGAAGACGCACTGCCCGACGATCCACAATCCGTGCACGAATGACGCCATCCGACGTGGTTCGCTGTGCTCGGCGTCCTCCTCGTCACCGAGATCCCCGTCGAGTTCCTCCGCGTAGCCGAGGTTGATCTCGTCAGATGCGGGGTGCGCCCCGCTCCGCGCGAGGTCGTCAGCGATGGTCTGACCGCCGAAGAGGGGTTCCTGGGTCGAGCGAAGGTAGGACGGCAACTCGTCGTTGTCCTGGGCGTCGGATGCGGTCTCGTTGTCGAGATCCTCGATGTCGGCCGGCGCCGCTGGATCTGCCTGTGCGTCGAGCACATCAGTCTCGTCCTCGCCAGCGTCGACTGGGTCCGGGCTCATGTGCTCGGCATCGTCGACCACCGACTCCGGCGACTCCGGCGCTTCCACAGCTTCCACAGCTTCCACAGCTTCCAGCGAATCCACCACTTCGACCACTTCCACCGCTTCGACCGCTTCGACCGCTTCGACCGCTTCCAGCGACTCCACAGCGTAAAGCGGCTTCCGGGACTCCTTCGATGGCTCCTTCGATGACTCCTTCAATTTTTCGCTCCGCTTACGGCCAAAGCCGAAACGCCGTCGCTTCGGCGCCTCATCGGCGGGGCCGGGGTCAACGCCGAGATGCGGCGCGTACTCGGCGACCGCGTCGGCATAGTCGACTCGGTCCGGGCTCATGTGCTCGGCATCGTCGACCACCGACTCCACAGAGTCCACAGAGTCCACCGCTTCGACCCCTTCCACCGAGTCCACCGCTTCCACCGAGTCCACCGCTTCCACCGCTTCCACCGCTTCCACCGCTTCCACCGCGTCCACCGCGTCCACCGAGTCCACAGAGTCCACAGAGTCCACCGAGTCCACAGAGTCCACCGCTTCCACCGCTTCCACCGCGTCCACAGAGTCCACCGAGTCCACAGCTTCGACAGCTTCCACAGAGCCCACAGCTTCCAGCGGCTTCCGGGACTCCTTCAATTTTTCGCTCCGCTTACGGCCAAAGCCGAAACGCCGCCGCTTCGGCGCCTCATCGACTGGGCCGGGGTCAGCGCCGACATCCTCGAGATGCCGCGCGTACTCGGCGACCGCGTCGGCATAGTCGTCGTCAGCATCATCACCGGCGGACGCCTCCTCACTGACCTCGGGAGCCTCAGCGTCCGTCTCGACCTCGGGGGCGATCACAGTCTCGGCGCCCTCGGGTTCGGGCTCAGGTTCGGCGGCCTCAGCCTTAGACTCGCTCGCCTCAGCCTCAGATTCGGCGACCTCAGCTTCTGCTTCTGCCTCGGGCTCGGCGGACTCGGACTCGGACTCAGACTCAGACTCAGACTCAGACTCAGACTCAGACTCAGCGTCGGCCTCTTCCAGCTGCTCCTCTACCGCAGCGGCCGTCGAGGCGGGATCCGGTTCATCGCTGCGGATAATGGGAATCTCGCCTGTGAGCTCGGCTACGGAGACCGCCTCTGCGTTGCCCCGCCGGCGGCGACGCTTACGACCGACGGGGGGCGCACCGATCGTGCCGTTCTTAGCCAGCAACTCGGAGACCGAGATCGGCCGAGTCTCGTTGCCGCTGTCATCTGATCCAGTCATCGCCTGTCGCCTTTGAGCGTCGTTGCTTCACTGTCCAGCATTGCCTACAGACATCTTCCGTGAGGCCATCTTCCGCGAGGTCGAATCTGCAGTGCCGGCCACCAGCGCCGTGCCGTCGGCTTCGCTGTCGAGCTTCCGCAGTATCAACCCCTCTCGCAACGCCCAGGGACAGATGTCAATACTCTCGATACCAAGTGCCTTCATACTCGCCTCCGCCACCAGAGCACCCGCGACGATCTGCGGCGCGCGATCGGCGCTCACCCCTTCTAGTTCCGCACGGTCAGACACGGTCATCCTAGAGATGAAATTGATGAGCTGACGAAGACCCGGCGCCGTCAGCGTCCGCTTAACCCGTGGTCCGGCGCCCGATGGCGCCGCCCCGGTCAGCCTGGCCAACGACCGGAACGTCTTCGAGGTCGCCACCGCCAGGTCAGGATTGCCCGCCTCGGCGATCGCGACGCCCGCCTCCGACAACTCGTTCGCCAGCCAGTCACGAAGCATGGTCACGCGGCGACGGCCGGGCGGATCCTCGGGCAACCATTCCCGCGCCATGCGGCCGGCGCCCAGCGGCAGCGACATCGCAACGTCGGGCTCCTCGTCGACGCCGCTGGACAATTCCAGCGATCCGCCGCCAATGTCGATGTTGATGATGCGTCCGGCGCTCCAGCCATACCACCGGCGTACCGCCAGGAACGTCAGCCGGGATTCGTCCACGCCGCTGAGCACACGTAGCGCGACCCCGGTCTCGGATTTCACTCGGGCCAAAACGTCCTCGGAGTTCTTGGCGTCGCGCACCGCGGAGGTGGCGAACGCCATGAGTTCCGAACACCCCGAGCTGGTAGCGATCTTGGCCAACTCATCGACGGTACCGACCAGCTTGTCTGCGCCCCGACGGGTGAGCTTTCCGGAGTTATCGATGGCCTCCGCCAGCCGCAGCGAGGCCTTGGTTGAGCTCATCGGGGTCGGGTGCCCACCGCGACGTGCGTCCACCACCAAGAGATGGACGGTGTTGCTACCCACGTCTAGCACGCCTAATCGCACCCATCCAACCTAATGGGTCTACGGTGGAATGCTGTGAGTGGATCGCCCGGTGAGGTCGAGTTGGATTTCGCTCGAGAATGGGTGGAGTTCTATGACCCCGATAATCCTGAGCACCTGATAGCCGCGGACATGACATGGCTGTTGTCCCGCTGGACATGCGTGTTCGGCACCCCAGCCTGCCAGGGCACAGTCGAGGGCCGTCCGGACGACGGATGCTGTTCTCACGGCGCGTTCCTGTCCGACGATGACGACCGCGCCCAACTCGATGACGCCGTCAAACTGCTTACCGCCGAGGATTGGCAGTACCGCAAGAAGGGCTTGGGTAAGAAGGGCTATCTCGAAATGGACTCCTACGAAGACAAACCCAACCTACGGACCCGAAAGCACAAGGGCGCCTGCATCTTCCTGAACCGTCCGGGCTGGCCCGGCGGTATCGGTTGTGCGCTGCACAGCAAGGCGCTCAAAATCGGCGTAGAGCCGCTGACCCTCAAGCCCGAAGTCTGCTGGCAGCTACCGATTCGGCGCACCCAGGAGTGGGTCACCCGGCCCGACGGCACCGACGTGCTCAGGACGACGATCGCCGAGTATGACCGGCGCGGCTGGGGCGAAGGAGGTGCCGATTTGCATTGGTACTGCACCGGAGATCCGGCAGCCCACGTCGGCGCAAAGCAGGTCTGGGAGACCTACGCGCCCGAGCTCAGCGAATTACTCGGCAGCAAAGCTTATGCGGAGCTGGCAGCAATGTGTAAGCGTCGCAGTAGTTTAGGCCTCGTTGCTGTCCATCCCGCTACTCGCGCCGCCGAAAGGCAGTGCCCGAGCTGACGATCTGGGCAGCATTCACCTTTCTCGCACGCGACTTCAGTTTCGCGGCCGAGCCGGTTCGGCTTCCAATTTGTAACCCAGACCGCGCACCGTGACCAGATGTACCGGATTAGCGGGGTCTGCCTCGATTTTGCTGCGCAGCCGCTTGACGTGCACGTCGAGCGTCTTGGTGTCGCCGACGTAGTCGGCACCCCAAACACGGTCGATGAGCTGGCCCCTGGTGAGCACCCGGCCGCTATTGCGCATCAGGTACTCCAGTAGGTCGAACTCCTTGAGCGGCAAGGTAATCGGCGACCCGTTGACACTGACTATGTGCCGCTCCACATCCATGCGGACCGGACCGGCCTCCAATACTCCGCCGCCGATTCCGGTATCGTCAGCATCCGCGCCACGGCGAAGTACCGCCCGGATGCGCGCGATCAACTCGCGTGCAGAGTACGGCTTGGTGATGTAGTCGTCCGCGCCGAGCTCAAGGCCGACGACCTTGTCGATCTCGCTGTCCCGGGCGGTCACCATGATGACGGGGACACTTGAACGCGACCGCAACTGCTTGCACACATCGGTGCCACTCATCCCCGGCAGCATCAGATCCAAGAGCACGATGTCAGCGCCCGAGCGCTCGAATTCAGCGAGCGCCGAAGGTCCGTCGGCGACCACGGTCGCCTCGAAACCCTCTTTGCGGAGTAGGAAAGCCAGGGGATCAGCCAAGGACTCCTCGTCCTCGACGATTAGTACGCTGGTCATAGCTGCACTAGTCCTCTCGTTCGTCTTGATCGTCTGAGTCGTCTCCGTCTAAATAGGCAGGAATCGATAAAGTGAACGTCGACCCCGTACCCTGCTGACTCCACAGCCGAATGGAGCCATTGTGATTGGCGGCCACGTGCTTGACGATCGCCAACCCCAGCCCAGTGCCCCCGGTGGCCCGGGATCGCGCCTGGTCGACGCGGAAGAATCGTTCGAAGACCCGCTCTTGATCGGCTCGGGCGATGCCGATACCACGGTCAGTGATTGCGATCTCGATGTTATCGCCGCGTCGGCGCCGACTTATCGATACCGAGGATCCGTCGGGCGAGTATGCGACTGCGTTGGAAACCAGGTTGGCGATCGCGGTCACCAACAACGGCTGATCGCCGAGTACCCGGAAGCCCGTCGGAGCATCGGTGTTGACCACGATATCGGCGTTGTCCGCCGCAACCTTGTGTCGCGAGAACGCCTCGGTGACCGCACTGTCCACGTCGACGGCCTCCAGATCGGGCAGCCTCTCAGCGCCCTGCAACCGCGACAGTTCGATCAGCTCACCCACCATGTCGGCTAGCCGATTGGACTCTGTAACCATCTTCGCAGCGAAGCGACGGATGTCTCTGGGTCGTCGTTGGAGGCCAGGATGGCTTCGGCCAGCACACCCATCGCCCCAACCGGCGTCTTGAGCTCGTGGCTGACATTCGCCACGAAATCCCTGCGCGTGGCCTCCATCCGCGCGTGCTCGGACTGGTCGTCAAGGTAGACCACCGCGAACCGCCGGTCGTCTTCGGTCAGTAACCGCACATGGCCCCGCACCGAGAGCCCGGACCTGCCCGGGCGACTGCGTTCTCGCGGAGACAGGTCGACCTCGGCGGCCTCTCCTGTGTTCAGTGTGCGCTGGGCGGCCAGCCAGGCGCGATCGTCGAGGAGCCGGTCACGCACCAAGCCCAGTTCCTTGGCGCGCCCGTTGGTGTAGACCACGTCGCGGTAAGTGTCGACGACCACGATTCCTACCGGGGATTGCGCCACCACGTGCTCGAGCATCTGCGAAACGGTGACGCCCGCCTGCGCAGCGGCACGCGGATGTCTGCGTTCGCGGAGGCGGGGGCCTACCACCACACCGAACGCCGCACCGATCGACAACGCGAGCAGTGCCACGATCGCTGCAATCAACAGCGCCGATACGACACTCACGAGAAAATCGTACGCACTCGGTGAACGTCATCCCAGCAGCGTGCGACCAAATCGGGATATGTCACAGACCCACACACCGATGTTCGGGGTGATGTCCCCCATTGTTCACCCATTGTTCGTCGGGTACGGACGCAGATCCTGATCGGCCGACTACTTGGCGCCCTGGGCGGCCACCGCCGCCGCACCGGCCGCGGCAGCCTCGGGGTCGAGGTACATCCCCCCGGGAAATATCGGCGTGAGGTCAGCGTCCAGGTCATAGCGAAGCGGGATACCGGTAGGGATATTCAGTCCCACCACGTCCTTTTCGGACATGCCGTCCAGGTACTTGACCAGCGCACGAAGTGAATTGCCGTGCGCGGCAATCAGCACGGTCTTGCCCGCCTTCAGGTCAGGGACGATCACCTCGGTGAAATAGGGCACGAACCGCACGACGACGTCCTTGAGACATTCGGTCAACGGTGGCCCGCCGGGTAAGTCCGCATAGCGCGGATCGCCGTCTTGGCTGAACTCACTGCCCGGCTCGATCGGCGGCGGCGGGGTGTCATAGCTGCGCCGCCAGGCCAGGAACTGCTCCTCGCCGTACTTGGCCTTGGTCTCGGCCTTGTTAAGTCCCTGCAGCGCGCCATAGTGACGCTCGTTGAGCCGCCAGTCGCGGTGCACCGGGATCCAGTGCCGGTCTGCCCTGTCCAGTGCAACGTTGGCGGTCGTGATGGCGCGCCGGAGAAGCGAGGTGTACAGCACATCGGGAAGGCGGTCCTGAGCCTTGATGAGCTCGCCCGCGCGGATCGCTTCGGACATTCCCTTGGCGGTCAGATCGACATCGACCCATCCGGTGAACTGGTTCAGCGCGTTCCATTCGCTCTCGCCGTGACGTAGCAAGATCAGCGTCGCGTTATCGGCCATGCGGAAATTCTCTCACGGCCACCAGGTGTCCTCCTCCCGATCGGCGCCGGTAGCTCAGCCGCCCTCGATGATGTGCTCGAAGGCCCGCAGGTTCTTCAGCGATTCACCGCGCGCCACCCGCCACTCCCATTCCTTCTGGATGGATGTCCGAAAACCTAACTCCAGCAACGTGTTGAAGTCCGCGTCGACCGCCTCGAGCACCTGCCCGAGAACCCGGTCGATTTCCTCATCGGTGACCGACGCCAACGCCATCCGGCCGACCAGGTAGATATCGCCGGTATTGTCGAGCGTGTACGCGACGCCGTAAAGCCTGCGGTTGCGCCTGAGCAGGTACCGATAGACACCCTCGTGGTTCTCGTCGGGCTTGCGACAGACGAAGGCCTCGACGCGCACCGAGTGTTCGCCGATCGTCAGAATGGTGTTGGTCGTGAGCTTGCGCTCGCCAGGCAGCGCGACGACGAGCCCGGGCAGGCTCCCGCGGGCACCCTCATGATGGCTGTAGTTCAGGTCGTGCTCTTTGAGCGTCTTCTCGATGATGGCCTGGACGCCTGGCGAATTCCGGTCGCTCATGCCCGAACGCCCCGGCGCATCGAGAATCGACGTCCGCTTCGCCGGGCCGACGGTGGACCCTGATGGCGGACGAGGTGATCGGCCATCACATGCCCGTAGCTGCCCAGGAGTACATCGACGGTGTGTCCCCAGGAGAAGTCGGCTGCATGCTCGATGGCCGCGCGCCGCATGTTCGCCGGATCCCGACGCAATACATCACCGATCGCTTTCGCCCAGTCGTGGATATCGTGGCCGTCCACCAGCGCACCGCTGACACCGTCACGCACTGCCACCGGCAATCCGCCGACCGCGGCCGCCACCACCGGAGTCCCGCACGCCTGGGCCTCGACGGCAACCAGGCCGAAGGATTCCGAATAGCTCGGTATCGCGATGACGTCGGCGGCCCGGTACACGCGAACGAGATCGTCGCGGGACTGCGGTGGCAGGAACGTCACGCGGTCGGCAATGCCCAACTCGGCGGCGAGGTGAGCCAAACCGTCGGGGGCTGACAGACCAGAGCCGGAAGGTCCACCGGTGATCAGTATCCGCACGCCGGGCAACTGCGCTGCTGCACGCAGCAGCACGTCGGGTGCCTTGTGGGGCTGGATGCGGCCGACGAACGCCACGATCGGGGCGTGAGCGTCCAGGGCCTCCAGTCCCAGCGCGGCGCGAGCGGCCTGGCGACTACCCGGGGTGAAGTTCGCCAAATCGACGCCCGGGTGCACGACATCGATGCGGTCGGGATCTGCCTGGTGCAGCGAAATCAGTTGCTGCGTTTCATGTTCAGTGTTGACGATGAGCCGGTCGGCCTCGTCGACCACTTGTTGCTCGCCGACGGACCGTAACGGCGGTTCGGGGGAATCACCTTCGGCCAGCGAGGCGTTTTTTACCGCCGCAAGGGTGTGGGCGGTGTGCACAAGCGGGACCGCCCAACGGTCCGCTGCCAGCCATCCAACTTGTCCGGAAAGCCAATAGTGCGAGTGCACGAGGTCGTAGTAGCCGGGTTCGTAGGTGGCCTCCGCGCGCAGCACGCCGGCGGTAAAGGCACACAGCTGAGTCGGTAGGTCGTTCTTGTCCAGTCCCTCGAACGGCCCCGCCACGACATTGCGCACCAGCACGCCGGGCGCTACCCGCACAACCGGCTGATCGGCTGACGAGGTGGCTCTGGTGAAGATCTCCACGTCGACGCCGCGGCGGGCCAGCTCCAGCGCCGTCTGCAACACATATACGTTCATGCCGCCTGCGTCGCCGGTGCCTGGCTGGGCCAGTGGAGAGGTGTGCACTGACAGCACCGCCACCCGGCGTGGGATAGGCAAGCCGGAAGGCCGGCCGCGCGGATCGGTCGCTAGACGCACACCGTCATGTCTACACCGCCGCGTCCACCTCCTAGCTCGCACGCTCACCCAGGGTCCACAGGCGACTTTCCATCAGCGGGAACATCTGTGAATTCAGGTGGCACGCGGCCAACTCAGCAGACCCCTTTAGGCTTGCAGATATGACGACTCACTCAGACCCCCGGCGGGTCGCTGTGGTCACCGGAGCCAGCGGCGGAATCGGTGAAGCAACCGCAAGAACTCTTGCCGGACAGGGGTTTCATGTGATCTGTGTGGCCCGCCGCGAAGCTCCGATCAAGGCTTTGGCTTCCGAGATCGCCGGGACGGCCATCGTGGCGGACGTCACCGACACCTCCGCGGTGACGGCTCTGGCCAGCCAGCTGGACCGCGTGGACCTGCTCGTCAACAATGCAGGGGGCGCACGCGGGATGGAATCGGTGGCTGATGCCGACGTGGACCACTGGCGCTGGATGTGGGAGGCCAACGTGCTGGGCACGCTGCATGTCACCCGGGCGTTGCTGCAAAAACTGATCGATTCCGGTGACGGGCTGATAATCACCGTCACCTCTATCGCCGCTGTGGAGACCTACGACAACGGATCTGGCTACACCACTGCCAAGCACGCACAGGGCGTACTGCACCGCACGTTGCGCAGCGAACTTCTTGGAAAGCCCTTGCGATTCACCGAAATCGCACCCGGGATGGTTAAAACTGACTTTTCGTTGCGGCGGTTCGACGGGGACGCCGAGCGGGCTGAGAAAGTCTACGAAGGCGTGACGCCCCTGATCGCTGAAGACATCGCCGAGGTAATCGGATTCGTCGCCAGTAGGCCATCACACGTGGACCTGGATTTGATCGTTGTACGGCCGCGCGACCAGGTCAGTGGAGCCAGCGGACCGCGCTTCAATAGATCTACGACGTTGGCCTAGCGGCCGGGGGTGGCGCCGGCCGCGTGCGGTGCATGCTTGGGTGTCGCGGGCGCGGCCAGAGGGAGGTGGTCCGGCCCGCTCTGTCCCGACAGTGCTGACATCGAGGTCCAGTCTTCCCAGTCCACAGCCCAGTCCCAGATGTCGCCGTCTTCGTAGGACAGCGCGATGGGCGTGCCCGAGACCTCCACCGGATCGCCGTAGATGGCACTGTTGTAGTACTGCTCGGCATCTGCAGACGACAAGTTAATGCACCCGTTGGTGACGTTGGTGTTGCCCTGGGCTCCCGAGCTGGCCGGGTTGGCGTGGATGAATTCGCCGTTGTTGGATATCCGCACGGCGAACCGCTCGCGAACGTTGGCGTAGCCGGCCGCCGGGTTGGTCATGTAGAAGTCTTCGTACCGCTCGGTGACTACGTGGATACCGCTGCGGGTGACATTGCGGTCCACATCCCCTTCTCCGTAACTGCACGGGAAGTCCATGATCACACCCTCGTCGGTGACCACCTGGATGCGGTGCGACGTCGCGTCGGCCTTGACCACCTGGCGACGGCCAACCTTGAAGTCCAGCGTCGAATCGCTGGCGCCGTAGGCCCCGTCACCGAAGGGCACCCCGTAAAGCTTGGCGTCGACGTGCACCACGGTGCCGGCCGGGTAGTACTCACGGGTGCGCCAATGCACACGCGACCCGCCGACCTCGTTGGGCAGCCATGCCCAACTGCCCTCGACCGGCGGAGTGGTCGTGACGGACAACGCCTTCTCCACCGTCGGTCGGTCCTCTTCGGCGATCGCGGTGTCGAACTGCATGATGATCGGCGCTGCAACGCCGACGGTCTGACCATCGGCGAGCTGGAACTGACCGTTGACCTGATTGGCCGGGTCGACCGTCGTAAAAGATGCGGAGACGGGCACTGCTTTGCCGTTGCGGCCGACGGCGGTGCCGCCCCATGAGTAGGAAGCCCCATATCCGAGCGGTTCGGCGACCGTGAATGCAGTGCGGTCCCGGTTAAGCGTGCCCGCAACGGGCTTGCCCTCGGAGTTCTTCAGGCTGATCGTCTGAAACCACCCGTTCGAGACGTCGGCGCCGACCCGTGTGGTCGGCAGGACATCGACGGATTCGCCGGAGGGTTCGTAGGCCACATTCGGCGCGGCGGCAGAGCCCTTCGCCTCCCCGGAGGTCTTGGCGCCCTCGTTCATGCACGCAGCGAGCGCACCGGGTGCCACCAAGCCAAGCGCCATGGCGGCGAGCGCACGCCGTCTGGTAACCGACGGCAAAGGATTTTCAGGACTCACGTCGATACAGAGTACTTAGATATCGCACCCAATTAGAACTGGTTCGGGTGTGAGATTGATCCCCAATACTGCTAAAACGCCGGCCTTTACCGTCCTGGCCAGCGCAATTACGTCCGCTGTGGTTGCGTGGCCGCGGTTGGTCAGAGCCAAGGCGTGCTTGGTCGACAGCCGGGCAGGCGCCGAAGCGCCGGGATAGCCCTTGCCGAAACCGGCCCGCTCGACGAGCCAGCCAGCGGCCAATTTGACCCCGCCGGCGGCCGGATAGTTTGGGACCGGGCCACCGTAGGCGGCGGTCAAGCGTTCGAACTCGGCGGGTGTTATTACCGGGTTGGTAAAGAACGAGCCGACGCTCCAGGTGTCATGGTCGTCTTGGTCGAGCACCATGCCCTTACCTGCGCGCAGCGCAAGCACCTCCGCGCGTACTCGTGCCGGGTCCGTGCGCCCCCCCGGCTCGGTGTCGAGTGCAGCCGCGAGTTCGGAGTACCGCAGCGGCGCGCTGCGCCCCTTGGGGTCCAGCGAGAACTCGACCTCCAGCACCACTGACGCCGCGGAGTTCTTCAAAATACTTGTGCGGTAACCGAATTGGAGAACACCCGGCAACACCCAGCGATCCTCGCCGGTGTGTCGGTCAAGCAGCCTGACCCGTTGGATCGTATCAGCGACCTGCGCTCCGTAGGCGCCGACGTTCTGCACCGGAGTCGCACCCGCCGACCCGGGTATCCCCGACAAGCACTCCAACCCGCCGAGTCCGTGCGCCAGTGAGGCAACGACGACGTCGTCCCACACCGCCCCGGCTTCGGCCCGCACGACGGCACCCTCGACGACGATCCCGGCATTCGCGAGCCGGACAACGGTCAGGCCCTCGAGATCGTCAGCGAGCACCACATTGGATCCACCTGCCAGCACCAGCGCCTTCGGGCCGAGCGCCCCTAACACATCCACTGCCTGCTCGGTGGTGGTGCACGTCACCAACCTGCGCGCGACGGGTCCGACGCGCAACGTGGTCAGCGGAGCAAGAGGGACACCCTCCGCGACCGCCGCACCGCCTGTCGACGAAGTGACCACGAGCATTAACGGTAGCCTGACCAGCTATGCCGCGTTCTTTCGACATGGCCGCCGAATACGAGAGCACGGTCGAACAGGTCCACCGCGCGTTCAGCGACGAGAAGTATTGGCTGGTGCGGCTGGGCGATTCCGGCTCCGACGAAGCCACACTCGACACATTTGCCGTTGGTGCCGAGGGCGGAATCCGCATCGCCACCACCCAAACCCTGCGGGCTCACCGGCTCCCGGCGGTCGTCACGCAATTCCATCGCGGCGACCTGAGTTTCCTGCGGGAGGAGACCTGGACACCGATGGTCGACGGCCGCGCGACCGCGGTGGTCGTCGGCACGATCCCCGGCGCACCCGCCCGCCTGATCGGTCACACGGTGTTGGCCCCTGAGACCTCCGGACCAGGCTCGCGCATGGCGTTGAAGGTCACCGTTGAGGTCCAGATTCCACTTGTGGGCGGCAAGATCGAGGACTTCATCGGCAGCCAGCTCCTGCATCTACTGGTCGCTGAGCAACGCTTCACCACCGTGTGGGTCGACGAGAACCGCTAACTCGGCAACTAGAATCCGGTGCCATGACCCTGCGTTCAGGCGGCCCACTGGGCGCAATCACGCGGGGTACAACGGGCCACAACCGGCTGCGCCGCAGCGACCGCTGGCTGGTACACGATCCGCGGGTCCGCAACGCATTGCAGTCCTGCACCGATCCGCTCGTCGTCGACCTCGGCTACGGCGCCCTACCAGTGACCACGCTGGAGCTTGCGATGCGGCTGCGAAGCGTCCGCAGCGACATCCGCGTCGTCGGCCTCGAGATCGAGCCCCAGCGGGTGCAGATCGGCCGTGCTGCTGCGACTCCGGGGGTCGACTTCGCTCTAGGCGGTTTCGAGTTGGCCGATCACCGGCCGGTGTTGGTCAGAGCGTTCAACGTGTTGCGCCAATACCCCGAGAGCGCGGTGTCAGACGCGTGGGTGACGATGCGACGGGGACTGGCCCCGGGCGGCCTGATCATCGACGGAACCTGCGACGAGATGGGCCGCCGCTGTTGCTGGGTGCTTCTCGACGCAGCCTCGGTGGTGAGCCTGACACTGGCGTGCGACCCATTCGCCATCGAACGCCCATCCGACCTGGCTGAGCGCCTGCCCAAGGTGCTGATCCACCACAACGTGGCGGGCCAACCGATCCACGCGCTGCTGCAGGCCGCTGACCACGCGTGGGCCAGCGCCGCCGGCCATGGGGTGTTCGGTCCGCGAGTACGGTGGCGCGCAATGGTGGAATTGCTCGTCGCAGAAGGTTTCCCGGTTAAATCGCCGCGGCGCAGCCTCCGTGATGGAGTGCTCACCGTGCCATGGGCGGCCGTCGCCCCGGTCGACTGAGCAGGATCACCAGCACAACCGGGCAGTTACGTCGCGCCCACGCCAGCCTTGGCGGGCACAAGCTCCTCTTCCCGGGTGAACAGGTCGGGGTCCTCCAGCACATCGTCGAGATCCTGGGCCACCTGGATGTCCAATCCCCGCAGCTGGGCACTGGGGGTCATGAGTGCAACCGCCAGGTAGGCGACCAGTGACGCACCAAACGCGATGAATGTCGGCCAGCCGTCGAACGTACTGTCAAAGACGCTGTTGTCGACGTAGAGGATGGTGTTGTCGACGCCAAAGATCGTGGGCGTCATCACAAAGAGCACAAGTCGCACCGCCAGCCCCACCGCGATGGCGGCCATCGCCGCGGCGATCGTGCCTCTGCGCCACACCAGCCCAAATACGAACGGCACGATCAGGCACGCCAAGAGCAGGTCGAAGGCAAGGGTCAGCAGAATGCCGGTCTGTTTGACGTACAACGCGAACAGAATCGACGTGATCGTCATCGGGATCATCATCAGCCTGGTAGCCCGCAGCAACGGATCGGACTTCCCCTCAACGTGCACCCGACGCACACCACCGATGTTGCGCACCGCAACCGCCGCGGTGGCAAGGATGGCGCCGTTGGCGGTGCTCATCGACGCACCGACGATGCCGCACAGCACGATGATTGTGAGGAACAGCGGAGCGTACTGATCTAGCAGCACGAACAGCACCGGGCCTTCGGTGTCTTCGGGCAGGATGGCCCTCGATGCGAGCGCGATGAGCGCGAACGGGATCCCGATCGTCGCAGCGCCCGCCGCACCGACGAAGCAGGCGCGTCGGGCGATCTCCGGACTCTTGGCAGCGAAGATCCGCTGCATGAAGTCGATCGCGACAATGTCACCGATACCAAGGGCGATCAATGTCGCCCAGTTGATGGTGGCGCCCTGAGCGGGGTCGGTGAGCTGGCCCATATCGAAGGGGTTCATGCCCTCGGGGATCGTCAGCCCGTAGGCCACGGTCACCCAGATGAGGGTGGCGATGGAACCGACCAGGATCAAGCTCATCTGGACGATCGCGGTGTAGGCGTCGGCGATCATGCCGCCGGCACCGGTGTAGGCCACCACGATGACAGCGATCGCGACAACGCCAGCCCAGTACGGGATCCCCATGAAGTAGTTGAACAGGTAGCCGCCAGCCACCAGGTTGCCCGCGACCAGGATGCAGAACGCGAGGATCAGCAGCCCCGAAGCCGCTTTCTCGACCGATTGGCCAAAACGCAGCCGAAAGTAGTCCGGAAGGGTGGTTAACCCCATCCGGTTCATCGGCTTGGCGAAGAACAGGCCAGTAAGCACCAGGCACAGGGCCAGGCCGAGCGGCAAGGAGGCGCCGGCCCAGAAGCCGAACTGTGACGCCAAATCGGTGTTGCCGAGAGTCGCGTTGGTGTCGACCGCTTGGCCCATGAGGGCCGCACCAACGAGCCACAGCGGCAACATGCGTCCTGCCACCAGGAAGTTCGAACTGTCGCCGCCGACTTTGCGCGCGACGATGAAGCCAACGAGAGTGACGACAGCGATGCTGACGCCGACACCGAGAAGAATCATGGTGGAGCCTCCTGAAAGAGCGCCGGAGTCTCCCGGGCTTTTATCCCGCCGTGGAACGTCCCGAAAACCGCCGCCGAGTCGCCTGCGTCTCTCGGAACAGGCCCGAAACCGGTAACCGGGGTCGGCGGAACCCTAGACGCGCCCCACACGCTTAAGTGAGTCCAAGCCAGAAAAGACCCAAATCATTACGGCAAGTCGCGCGCGGTGTTAACGCTATGTTTCCGACATCGCTGGACAGGAATTCGCGTCTCTGCCAACAATGAACCGCAGGGGCCGCGGAAACCGGCTCTCCGGACGAGGTGCCTACACGCCGGGCGGACTCCGGTCAGTCGACAAGACGACGTCTTAAGGAGTAACCCGTGGCCGATGAGCCGCTTGCGCGAAGAGAAGCAGACACCGATGAGCCGCTTGCGCGAAGAGAAGCAGACACCGATGAGCCGAACCTCAATCTGCCCAACGCCCAGGGTGCCTGGGCTCAGCAGGCCGAGGCCAAACTGTCCGATCGCCGCCAGCGCGAGGAGATCGAACGAGGTCTGAGCTTCGGCCTGGAGGCGGCCCCCACCATCAACGACCGGACTATCTCGACATTCGTTCGCGGCGAGAAGCCACACTTCGCCGGCGAACGCGGCACGTTCCTGAAGTGCCCGTTCATCGAGGATGTCAACCAGGTCGACGACGCCGAGGTGGCCATCTTCGGTGTACCGCTCGACGCAGGAGCCACGTACCGACCCGGGGCTCGGTTTGGCCCGCAGGGCATCCGGCGCTCGACGAACCTATTCGGCACGTACAACTACGAATCAGGTGTCGACCTGCGCGAGCAGCTCAACATGGTCGACATCGGTGACGTATTCACCATCCCGGGCAACCTGGAGAAGTCCTTCGACCAAATCAGCCAGGCGATGGCGCACGTCGCTTCAAGAGGAATCGTGCCCGTGGTTCTCGGTGGAGACCACTCCATCGGCTTTCCGACCATCCGCGGGTTGGCCCCTTACATGGATGGAAACATCGGCATCATCCACTTCGACCGCCACGTCGACACCCAGGAAACCGATCTCGACGAGCGGATGCATACCACTCCGTGGTTCCACGCCACCAACATCAAGAACGCGCCCGCCACCAATCTGGTCCAGATCGGCATCGGCGGCTGGCAGAGCCCGCGCGAGGGTGTGAAAGTGGGTCGGGAACGCAAGTCGACGGTGATCACCGTGGGCGACGTCGAACGGGTCGGCATTGAAAAGATCGCCGAGACGGCGCTCGAGATCGCCTGGAAAGGCGCAAAGGCGGTGTACCTGTCGTTCGACATCGACGTCATCGACGCCGGCTTCGTGCCCGGGACTGGCTGGCCGGAGCCCGGCGGCCTGCTTCCGCGCGAGGCGCTCAACCTGGTCAAGATGGTCTCCGAGCCCGGCCTGGCCGGCATCGAGGTCGTGGAGTGCTCGCCGCCCTACGACTGGGCCGAGCAGACTGCCCTGCTGAGTTCGCGGGTGATCCTCGACAGCCTGGCCGCGCAGGTCCGCACCGGCAAGCTCGGCAACAAGTCAGCCTCGCTGGTCCGGCCGGCCTGGGGTCCGTAGCAGGGGGCAGTGCGCCCCATCACGACACCCCGGGGGACGTTCCCCGGGGGCGTCGGGCCCTTGGGGTCGCGGCGGCCCGATCTGGAATCACACTCAACAGACGCAGCACCATCTGAACTGAACCCCGAGGAACTGAAGTAGCCTCTTGGAGTGCGGGCTAAGCGGACACAGTTCGCCAGTTGCGGCGACACCGACATCGCCTACCAGGTCTTCGGCGACGGTCCAACTGACTTGTTGATGTTCTCAGGTCCGCCCATCCCCGTCGACTCGATCGACGCCGAGCCCTCGATGTTCCGCTTCCATCGGCGTCTTGCCTCCTTCAGCCGGCTGATCAGGTTCGATCAACGCGGAGAAGGTTCCTCGTCACGTGCCCCGTTGGACGCTATCGGGCCAAAATATTGGGCCCAGGACGCATTGTCGGTCCTCAATGCGGTCGGGTCCAAGCAAGCGACGATCTTCGCTTCGGCATATTTCGCAGCGAGCGCCTTTGTCCTGGCAGCCGAACACCCTGATCGGGTGCGCAGCATCGTCATCGTCAACGGCGCGGCGCGCACTTTGTGGGCACCGGACTACCCAGTTGGCGCCCGGGCCAAGTCGGCCGATCCGTTCGGGACGGTCGGGTTGGAGCCGGACGCGGTAGAGAAGGGCTTTGATGCCCTGAAAGCGGTTGCACCGTCAATGGCTGGCGACAACGGGTTCCGCGCGTGGTGGGATCTGGCCGGTAACCGGGCGGCATCGCCGAGCATGGCTCGGGCAGTCCTCAAGGTCTTGGCCGAAGCCGACGTGCGCGACACGCTCGCACACATCACGGCCCCGGCGCTGATCATCCATCGGGACAGTTCGGATTTCGTACCAGTCGGGCATGGACGCTATCTCGCCGAGCACATCGCCGGGTCGCGCTACGTCGAGCCCCCCGGAGCGGATGCCTTGTACTGGGTCGGGGACACCGTCACGATGCTGGATGAGATTGAGGAGTTCGTCACCGGTGTCCGCAGCGGATTCGAAACTGCGCGTGTGCTGACCACCATCGTGTTCACCGACATCGTGGGTTCGACCGAGCGCGCTGCAGTCCTCGGCGATGACCGTTGGCGTGATCTGCTCGACAAGCACGACCAGATCGTCCGTCGGGAACTTGCACGATTCGGGGGTCGAGAAGTGAACACAGCCGGTGACGGGTTCGTGGTGACGTTCGCCAGTCCCAGTATTGCCATCGAGTGCGCGGAGGCAATCGTCGATGCGGTTCGCGATATCGACATAGAGGTGCGCGTGGGTATGCACGCAGGCGAGGTCGAGGTGCGCGGGAGCGACATCGCCGGGATGGCCGTGCACATCGGTGCACGTGTCGCGTCTCGTGCAGGGCCTGGGGAGGTAATGGCCTCCTCCACCGTGCGCGAGATCGTCACAGGATCGCGCCGCACATTCACCGATCGCGGTGAATACCAACTCAAAGGCGTTTCGGGCCGTTGGCGGCTGCATACGCTGGTCCGCGAAGTGGCAGCGGTCAGCCAGTGAGTCTCTGGGGAACCGGCGAGGTCCACACACCGACGCTGATCACAGGCTTGCCAAACAGCAGCACTCTGGCGTAGGAGAGACGAATGCGCTCCGACTTGCGTGTGGCCCTGGCCCAGATCCGAAGCGGGACTGACCCCACCGCCAATCTTGGCCTGGTCGAGGAATACACATTGCGGGCCGCTGAGGCGGGCGCATCACTCGTGCTCTTCCCCGAAGGGACTATGTGCCGCCTCGGGGTTCCGCTCGGCCCCATCGCCCAACCCCTGGACGGGCCGTGGGCTTCCGGCGTGCGCGCAATCGCACAACGCGCCGGCGTCGTCGTGGTTGCGGGCATGTTCGTCCCGTCAGATGACGGCCGCATTACCAACACCCTGCTGGCGACCGGTCCCGGGGTGGAAGCCCGCTACGACAAGATCTACCTCTACGACGCGTTCGGGTTCGCAGAATCCAGAACGGTGAAACCGGGACACGAGCCGGTCATCATCGAGGTCGGCGGCGACTCGGGACCTGTCGCTGTCGGTCTGACCCTGTGCTACGACATCCGCTTCCCCGAGCTCTATGTCGAACTGGCTGAGCGAGGCGCCGAGCTCATCACCGTGCACGCGTCCTGGGGCACCGGGCCGGGCAAGCTGGACCAGTGGACGCTGCTGGCGCGCGCCCGCGCAATCGACACCACAGCTGTGGTCGCCGCGGTCGGCCAGGCCTATCCCGGTGACGAGATCGCCAAGCTCGGGCCCACCGGGGTGGGCGGCAGCGTCATGGCCTCCGCGCTCGGTGAGGTATGTGCCGCCGCCGGCGCCGACCCGCAGTTGTTGGTCTGCGACGTCGACCTCGAAGCGGCACGCACGGCCCGCGAGACGGTCGCGGTGATGAGCAACCGCTCGGAGTTCACTCATCTCGGTAAGGCACAATCGCTGAGGTGACCGATCCCTGGGCCCGCCAGCCACAACAGCAGCCCGGCCCACCGCAGCCACAAACCCCGCCCAACCCAGGGCAGGGCCTCCCGCCGACGTCCGCCGTACCCCCGCAGGAGCCTTCCGCGTTGAAGACGAATACGTTGAAGACGAATATCAAGAAGATCTTCAGCGACCCGATGTCCACCGTCCTGGTGATCGTGATCGTGCTGGCGCTGGTCGGCGCCGGTCTGCTCGGCGGCGAGTTGTATGCGCGCAACCGCGGCGACTCAGTGGTCGCCAAGGTGGTCCAGTGCGTCGTACAGGATGACGCCACCGCCTCGTTCGGGGTGATGCCGCCCTTCCTGCTGCAGCACATGTCGGGTCACTACACGAACATCCACATCCAGACCGCTGGTAACCAGGTGCGCGAGGCCAAGGGGATGAAGGTCAATCTGGACATCAAGGATGTCCGCTTGACGAAGTCCGCCACATCGAGTGGTTCACTCGGCTCCCTGGTGGCCAACATCACCTGGTCCACCGAGGGCATCAAGCAGACTATTCAGAACGCAATCCCTCTGGTCGGAAGCTTCGTGACGGGGGTGACGACCAACCCGGCCGACGGAACGATCGAGCTTGAGGGGGCGCTGGGAAGCATCACCGCGCACCCCGCGGTTGTCGATGGCGGCATCGCACTTCAGGTGCAGAACGTGACCGGTCTGGGCTTCACGTTGCCCCGTGAGGTTGTACAACCGGCGCTGGACGCGTTCACTTCGGAGCTGACCGAGGACTACCCGATGAACATCCGTGCCGACTCCATCAGCGTCACCGACACCGGTGTGGTGAGTCAGTTCTCAACGACCAACGCATCGATCCCGAAGCAGATCGACGACCCCTGCTTCGTCGGTCTTTAAGGTCAATCGAGCCCGTCGAGCACCGCACGTGTGCCCGATAACCCGAGTCGTGTCGCTCCCGCGCTCAGCATCGCCAAAGCGTCGCTAGCCGTGCGAATTCCACCGCTGGCTTTGACGCCGAGCCGCCCGCCGACGGCGTCGGCCATCAGTTCGACGGCACGCGTCGACGCTCCGCCGGCAGGGTGAAATCCGGTCGAGGTCTTGACGAAATCGGCGCCCGCATTTTCGACGACCCTGCAGATGTCGACCAGCATCGGCTCACCGCGCAACTCCAGCAGGGCCGCCGATTCAACGATGACCTTGAGCACTGCCCGCGGCACCGCATCACGCACCGCCGCGATATCGGCCCGCACTAGGTCGAGTTCACCGGCGGTGGCCGCACCGATGTCGATCACCATGTCGATTTCGCGCGCCCCCGCGGCCACCGCCAAACGGGCCTCCTCGGCCTTGACTGACGACAAGTGTTTACCTGAGGGGAACCCCACGACCGAGGCGATGACGGGGCCTGCGACGGGGCCACTGTCCAGTGATCCAGCAGCGGACACCATCGTCGGGGAGACGCACACCGCAAAGACCCCGAGTGCGGCTGCATCAGCGAGCAGACCGACAATATCTGCGTCGGTGGCCTCCGGTTTGAGAAACGTGTGATCGACCAACGCCGCCACCTCGGCGCGGGTGTAGGAACCCATCAGAAGGGCTCTTCAGTGCCACCCGGGTTGCACCCGGTTGACAACATCTCCTCATCGCCGACCTCAGGACGCCACGGCTCCAGGTTCCAGCTGCTCTTGCCAGGCTCAAACAGTTCGGCGAACTTCCAGTGGCAGACGAACTGTTCTCTCATACCGGGAATGGCGGCGTCGGGGGAAAGCGCGAGCACCTCGGCCCAGGCCTGGTCGGCCTGGGAACGGGTGCCCGGCCTGCCGGAGAGGTCGCGCGCCGAGGCAGTTGGGTACACCCGCAGACTCGACAAATCGCCCCATTTGGCCCATGTGACGTGGTCGACGTAAGGCGGCGGTGCCACCACCGGCGTGGCCGATGCACCAGGCGCCGCCACGAAGGGCAAGGCGCACGCAATCAGCGCAGTAGCAAAGAGGCGCCCCATTAGCGCGACTTGCCTTGGATCTCAAGGATCTTGGGCCGCACGTCGACGAGATAGACGCCGGAGGCAACCGCTGCGATCACGGCACCCATGACAGGGAGCACGAGCGCCAGCAACACGCCGCCGCCGATAATCACCAGCCATACCGGCTTGGTCAGTTTCTCGGCTGCGGTGTAAGCGTCCGGTCGCTGAATCGCGGCATGCACGAACGCGTAAACCGCTGTCAGCAGGACAGCGATTTGCAAAGCTAAGAGGACGTAACTCACCAGGCCTTGGAGCTCCACGCTCGACAGCCTATGCGGGTTACGTCCCCTGGTCGACTTCTTCCACCCCGCTGAGGCACGCCCTGGGCGGGCGCGCCTCAGCCGAGGGCTACTTCTGGGTGACCTTCTTAGCCGGGGCCTTCTTAGCCGGGGCCTTCTTAACTGCGGCCTTCTTAACTGCGGCCTTCTTAACTGCGGTCTTCTTGACCGCGGCCTGCTTGACCGGAGCCTTCTTAGCCGCGGTCTTTTTAGCCGGAGCCTTCTTAGCCGCGGCCTTCTTGACGGCGGCCTTCTTGGCCGGAGCCTTCTTAGCCGGAGCCTTCGCCGGCAAATCGACACCGACCAACTTGGCGGCGCGTTCGCCGACCGCGCGGGTCTGCGAGGCGACGTTGCCCAGAGCTTCCTGAGTCAGCTCGACGGCCTGGTCGGTGTATCCCTCGACGCGGTTGGCAGCCTCTTCGAGCGCCGGCTGGTTACGCAGGCGCACCAATGCGGCCTCACCACGCGTGATCAGCTTGTTGTACGTCGACTGCGCGGTCTCGGCGTAGTTCTCGGCAAGCTTGCGAAGCTCGTCAGAGGTCAGCCTGTCGCGGATGTCATCCACCTGCGACGGCAGCTCTTCCTGCAGCTTGGTGATGCGGGCGCGGCTCCCCTCGACGCGAGCCCCGGCATCAGTGCGAGCATCACCGGCACGGTCACGCAGCGTCGCGACAATCTCGTTGACACGCTCCAAGGCCAGGTCGGCAGCGCCGACGGCCGCGAGCAGCGGGGCCTTCAGGTCTTCGATTTCGATCTGGTTCTTCTCAGCCATGGTTAGTTCCTTTCGTTTCACGATTCGGGATCGGTCGTAAGTGATTGAGTCAGTTGCAGACGGCGCTGGAAGCCGCCGTAATCTTGTTCAGTCGTCGGCTCCTCATCTGCCTCGCTTACTGTGTTCCCCGGTGCCGCTGCTGCTTTTGCAGCCTCGATAGCCGCGGCTTCGTTCTGTTGACAGAACGACGTGTAAATATCGAGCAGAATCTGCTTCTGCCGCTCGCTGATCGCTGCGTCGGTAATGACGGCGTCGCGGACCTCGCCGGTCTCCGTGGGCTCGAGAATCCCGGCCCGGATGTAAAGCACCTCAGCGGAGACCCGCAGCGCTTTGGCGATCTGGCTCAGGACATCGGCGGAGGGTTTACGCAACCCCCGCTCGATCTGGCTGAGGTAAGGATTGCTGACTCCGGCCTTCTCGGCCAGCTGCCGCACTGACACATGCGCAGCCTCGCGCTGGGACCGGATGAAACCCCCTATGTCCTGCGCAGCGCTGGACACAACAGCGGCAAGATTTTCATCCTGCGGCATGGCTGCCCCCTCGCTACGTTGGGTATCCGATCAGTGACATCCGAAACCGTACGGCGGGGTGCTAACTTTTGCAAGCACTAGTTAGCGCAGGTCAGAAGAGTAACTGCGCTGCCGAATAGATGACAAGGCCGGCGAGCGCACCGACCACGGTGCCGTTGATACGGATGAACTGCAGGTCACGGCCCACATGGAGCTCGATTCGACGGCTCGCCTCGTCGGCATCCCAACGCTCGATGGTCTCGGTAATGATCGCTGTGATCTCCGTCCCATACTCGCTCACCAGGTGTTGAGCCGCACGCACGATCCAATTGTCAACCTTGTTGCGCAGTTCGGAATCGTCGCGCAACGACTCTCCGATGTGTATCGCCGAATCGGCGATGCGCGCCCGCAACGTCGAGTTCGGGTCGTCGACAGACTCGATCAGGATGCGCTTGGCTGCGGCCCACGCGGTCTCGGCCGCGTTGGCCACCTCCTCGCGAGCCATGATTTGCTCTTTGACGTTCTCCGCGCGCTGGATCGTTGCCTCATCGTTCTGCAAGTCGACGGCGAACTCGAACAAAAACTTGGTGGCCGAACGGCGCAATTCATGGTCGGAATTACGACGGACCTTGTCGGTGAAGTCCATCAGTTCGCGGTGGATCCGATCGCCGATCAGGCTGTCGACCCAGCGCGGCGACCATGATGGAGAGTCTCGCTCAATCACCCGTTCGATGACCTCGCCCGCATGTAGGGACCATTCGAAGGCTCGGTCAGCGAGCAGCTGGATCAGCGCTTCCTGACGACCTGCCTCCAGCAGAGAGGCCAGCACCCGACCGATCGGTGGGCCCCACTGCGGCTCGGCGACCCGCTTGACGATCATCCGGTCGAGCACCTGCTGGATATCCTCATCGCGGAGCATCTCGACCAGCACCCGCAACACCGTCGACGCTTCCGCGGCGACACGCTCGGCGTGCGCCGGTTCCGCGAGCCACTTGCCGGCCCGGCCGGCTACCTGAGCGTCGCGCAGTTTGGTCGCCACCACGTCTGGCGACATGAAGTTCTCGCGGACGAAGTCGCCCAGACCCTCGCCGAGCTGATCCTTCTTGCGCTTGATAATCGCCGTGTGCGGGATAGGGATACCCAATGGGTGCTTGAATAGCGCGGTGACCGCAAACCAGTCGGCCAGTGCGCCGATCATGCCCGCCTCGGCGGCGGCCCGGACGTAGCCGACCCAGGGCGCAGCACCATGGGATTGCGCCCAAGTGCAGACCAGGAAGACCACGGTGGCGCCGAGCAGGAAGCTCACGGCGACTACCTTCATTCGCCTCAGGCCTCGCCTGCGTTCGACGTCGGCAACCGAGTCGGCCCCAGTAAGCGCCTCGGCGAATCCGCCACGCCTGCCCAGGCCAGGCCCCGGAGCGCCGGCAATATTCGACCCCGGAGCCGGTCCGCCGGCGACATTCGACCCCAGAGCCGGACCGCCGGGGACATTCAATCGATGTGCCACCGCTCCATCATCGGCTATTCAGGCAACTGCCGGTTGCGATGTGGCCGGCCTGCCGGTCCCGCCGTCCCGAGGCCGGGCCCCCTCGCCGCTATCATGAACACGGACTACGGAATGGAATACCTCGAACGTGGCACATCACTCCCCGCCTGGGGCGGTCAAGACCGATGGTCGAAAACGACGCTGGCATCAGCACAAGGTGCAGCGACGAAACGAGCTTGTCGACGGCACCCTGGAAGCTATCCGCCGCAGCGGCAGTAACGTCAGCATGGACGAGATCGCGGCCGAGATCGGGGTATCCAAAACCGTGCTCTACCGCTACTTCGTCGACAAGAACGACCTCACCACCGCGGTGATGATGCGCTTCGCGCAGACCACCCTGATCCCCAACATGGCCGCCGCGCTGTCGTCGAACCTGGACGGCTACAACCTCATCCGTGAGCTCACTCGGGTATACGTCGAGACGGTCGCCAACGAGCCCGAGCCCTATCGGTTCGTCATGGCCAACAACTCGGTCGGTAAGAGCAAGGCCGTCGCCGATTCCGAGCAGATTATCGCCAGGATGCTGGCGGTGATGTTCCGCCGACGCATGCTCGAAGTCGGGATGGACACCGGCGGCATCGGGCCTTGGGCCTACCAGATCGTCGGCGGCGTGCAGCTCGCCACTCATTCGTGGATGTCCAATCCACGAATGACCTCCGACGATCTGATCGACTATCTGACGATGCTGTCGTGGAGCGCACTATGCGGAATCGTCGAAGTGGGCGGCTCACTGGAAAAATACCGGCAGATGCCTCACCCGACGCCTTCTCTTCCGCCTCGGCTGCTTGACTAGCGGCATGAGCGAGCTGTCCGACTTGCCGTCGTTGTGGTCGCACGAACCTCATGTCGAGTTGATGTTCCGCCCCGGCGACAGGGTCCGTGATATCGACGCACGAGCTACTCCCGGGTTCCGCGGCAAGAAGGCCGACGCCCCCACGCTGCAGGAAGAGCGAAATGTGCGCTTCGCCGAACTGCAGGAGATGCTCTACGCCAACAGCCGCGCCGGCGACACCAGGTCGGTGCTGCTGGTATTGCAGGGCATGGACACCGCGGGCAAGGGTGGCATCGTCAAGCATGTGGTGGGCGGTGCTAATCCGCAGGGCATCCAGTACACGAGCTTTGGCAAGCCGACAGCCGAGGAACTGAGCCATCACTACCTGTGGCGGATCCGGAAGGCGTTGCCCACCGCCGGACACATCGGTGTCTTCGACCGGTCCCACTACGAGGATGTCCTGATCGTGCGTGTGCACAACTTGGTGCCACCGCCGGTCTGGGAGCCCCGCTACGAGGAGATCAACGCCTTCGAGCGGCAGTTGGTCGACGACGGTATGGCGCTGGTGAAGGTGGCGATGTTCGTCTCGCTCGACGAGCAGAAGAAGCGATTGACCGAGCGGCTTGAACGGCCGGACAAATACTGGAAATACAACCCCGGTGACGTCGACGAGCGGCTGAAGTGGCCGCTGTACCAGGAGGCGTACCAGGCCATGTTGGATCGGACGTCAACGGACTACGCACCGTGGCACGTCGTGCCCTGCAACCGGAAATGGTATAGCCGCCTGGCCATCACCGAGCTGCTCATCGAAGCGATGAAACGCCTCAATATGGCGTGGCCGCCGCCGGATTTCGACGTTCAGGCCGAGAAGAAACGGTTAGCAGCTGCCTAGGCCTAGACGCCCTAGCCTTGGCTGCGTCTAGCCCTTGACCAGCGTGAACTGTCCGACGTTGGTGATACCGCGGTGGAAGAAGTCCGCGCAACCCGTCAAATAGTGCATGTAGCGGTCGTACACCTCGGGTGACGTCATCTCGATCGCCGTCGCCTTAGTGGCCTCCAGGTTGGCTGCCCACATGTCGAGTGTGCGGGCGTAATGCGACTGGAGCAGATGGGTGCGCTCGAGAGTGAATCCCGATCCCGCGGCGAGCTTCTCGATGTCTTCGACTGCCGGCAGACGGCCACCCGGGAAGATCTCGGCCTCGATGAATTTCATGAATTTCAGATCGCTGATCGTCAGCTTGATGTTGTTGTCCCGATAGAACTTCTGAGTGTGCGCCAAGATGGTGTGCAGCAGCATACGACCGTCGTCGGGCAGGACGTTGTAGGCCCTCTCGAAGAACAACGGGTACCGCTCGACCTTGAACGCCTCGAACGCGCCGATGGACACGATCCGGTCCACTTTGTCGTGGAACTCCTCCCACCCCTGCAGACGCACCTCGACGGTCCGCGAGGTCGGGATACCGGCCAGCATTTCCCTGCTGTACGCGGCCTGATTCTTGCTCAGGGTGATGCCGATGACATTGACGTCGAACTTCTCCACCGCCCGGCGAAGCGCACCGCCCCAGCCGCACCCGACGTCGAGCAACGTCATCCCGGGTTCGAGGTTCAGCTTGCCCAAAGCGAGGTCGAACTTCGCGATCTGTGCCTCATCGAGCGTCATATCCTCGCGCTCGTAGTACGAACACGTGTAGCCCATCGTCGGCCCGAGGAACAATGCGAAGAACTCGTTGGATACGTCGTAAATCGACTGCGACTCCTCGTAGAAAGGCGACAGTTCCGGCGTGGCACCCGACATACAACAACCCCTTGCCAAATTTTTGCTACCCGTCGGCCAGGTCACAGTTGAATGGCGACGCAGGCGTCTAAATGTCTGCGCACCCGGCTGCACGCTGAACCGGCACGTCATGCTTAGTCAAAAAAGGTTAACTAACACTGAAGCCAATTCCAAAGTGACACTCTAAGCCTGCGCCGGTTAGCTCAGTAACGGTAGAAGCCCTCGCCGGACTTCTTCCCCAGCTGTCCAGCCTCGACCATGCGCTGAAGCAGCGGCGGCGGACTGTAGAGCGGCTCCTTGAACTCGTCGAACATTTTGTCCGCGATCAATTTCAACGTATCGAGGCCGATCAGGTCGCTCAGGCGAAGGGGCCCCATGGGGTGCGACAGCCCGGCGACGACGGCAGTGTCGATGTCCTCCACCGTGGCCACACCTGCCTCGGCCATCCTGATCGCCGACAGCAGGTAGGGCACCAGCAGTGCGTTGACGACGAATCCGGACCGATCGGTACACCGCACAACTTGCTTGCCCAGAACTTCGCTCGCGAACTTCTCGGTGCGCGCGGCGGCTTCATCGGTGGTGACCAGCGTGCTGACCAGCTCGACAAGTGGCAGCACGGGGACCGGGTTGAAGAAGTGCAGACCCAGCACGCGGCCCGGATTCTGGGTCGCCGCGGCGATCTTCATGATCGGGATACTCGACGTGTTCGAGGCCAGCACCGCGTCCGGATCGCTGATGACTGCGTCAAGTTCTGCGAAGAGCTTCGCCTTGACGTCCTCGTCTTCGATGATCGCCTCGATGACCAGCTGGCGATCGGCCAGATCACCCAGGCTGGTGGTGAACCCGAGGTTGGCCAGCGCGGCGTCGCGTTCGGCATCGGAGAGCTTGCCCTTGGCGGCCGCGCGATCCAGCGACTTGGCGATCCGGGCTTCGCCCGCGGCGGTCAGCTTCTCTGTCGGCTCGTAGACCAGAACATGCGCGCCAGCCTTAGCGCACACCTCGGCGATGCCTGCACCCATCTGCCCGGCGCCGACGACGCCAACCCGCTCAATGCCAACCCGCTCAATGTCTGCCACGGTGCCTCACATTAACCGCGAGCAGACACCCACTCGCACGCGCGGGGAGGGATGTGTGCGAGTTGGTGTCTGCTCGGCGGGAAAATGCCTAGTGGAAATGCCTAGTGGAACTGGCCCTCTTCGGTCGAGCCTGCCAGTGCGGTGGTCGAGCTCGTCGGGTCCACGGTGGTGGCGATCCGATCGAAGTACCCGGCACCGACCTCACGCTGGTGCTTGGTGGCGGTGTAGCCCCGCTCCTCGGCGGCGAACTCGCGTTCCTGCAGCTCGACGTAGGCACTCATCTGGTTACGGGCGTAGCCGTGGGCGAGATCGAACATCGAGTAGTTCAGGGCGTGGAAACCGGCCAGGGTGATGAACTGGAACTTGAAGCCCATCGCGCCGAGCTCGTTCTGGAACTTCGCGATGGTCGCGTCGTCCAGGTGCTGCCTCCAGTTAAACGACGGTGAGCAGTTGTAGGCCAACATCTGATCCGGGAACTCGCTCTTGACTCCCTCGGCGAACTTCTTGGCCAGCTCGAGGTCTGGGGTGCCGGTCTCCATCCAGATCAGGTCGGAGTACGGCGCGTAGGACTTGGCACGGGCGATGCAGGGCTCCAGGCCGTTCTTCACCCGGTAGAAGCCTTCCTTGGTCCGCTCACCGGTGATGAACGGCCGGTCGCGCTCGTCGACATCGGAGGTGATGAGCGTGGCGGCCTCGGCGTCGGTACGGGCGATCACGACGGTCGGGACGTCGGCGACGTCAGCAGCCAAGCGAGCCGAGGTCAGCGTGCGGATGTGCTGCTGTGTCGGGATCAGCACCTTGCCGCCGAGGTGGCCGCATTTCTTCTCCGAGGCCAGCTGATCTTCCCAGTGCGAACCGGCGACACCGGCGGTGATCATGGCCTTCTGCAGCTCATAGACGTTGAGTGCACCACCGAAGCCCGCCTCACCGTCGGCGACGATCGGGGCGAGCCAGTTCTCGACTGAGCGGTCGCCCTCGACCTTGGCGATCTGGTCGGCGCGCAGCAGCGCGTTGTTGATGCGGCGCACCACCTGAGGTACCGAGTTGGCCGGGTAGAGGCTCTGGTCTGGGTAGGTGTGGCCCGACAGGTTTGCGTCGCCGGCAACCTGCCAGCCCGACAGGTAGATCGCCTTCAAGCCGGCGCGGACCTGTTGCACTGCCTGGTTGCCCGTCAGCGCGCCGAGTGAGTTGACGTAGTCCATGTCGTGCAGCTGCTCCCAGAGCACCTCGGCGCCGCGGCGGGCCAGCGTGCTCTCCTCGACGACGTGGCCCTGCAGTGCGACGACGTCCTTCGGGGTATAGGTGCGCGTGACGCCCTTCCAGCGGGGGTTGTTATCCCAGTCGTGCTGGATCTGTTCCGGGCTCTTCGGTGT
>Ga0209991_10000136_pt1 | contig 32188 bp, 36 predicted proteins | sample ChitaG_FD_183167 | JGI IMG/M metagenome (GOLD analysis project Ga0209991, IMG submission 183167) | Deep subsurface microbial communities from South Pacific Ocean to uncover new lineages of life (NeLLi) - Chile_00310 metaG (SPAdes)... | ecosystem: Environmental > Aquatic > Marine > Oceanic >... | reverse complement strand
CTAAACGTGGAGTAGATAGAGCGAAGCATGTTCTCCCACTTCTAAAAAACTCTATGAATTCATTTTTTTTAGCAGACAATTTTTCAAATAAATCAAAAAATTCTCCAGAAGGGATGTCGAGAATAACCATGTCAAAATCATAAATTTTGGGCACGCGCTTGGATAAATTCGTTACAGTACAATTTGCCCTTTTTTTAAAGCCCCCAATACATAGAACTTTCATAGTCTTCACATTTCCAATCCCATCTGAAATCGCGCGTATATGACTTTATCTCCTCATCCACTCATTGCTGTTATTACGAAATGCGCTGCACATCAGGACTTTATATGTGCTTTAAAGAGAAACATGTGCGAAAGAGGTGATAAAATGGGAGAAGTAAAGTATTTTGTGAAGGACGAAAAGATGCATAAATATCCCGCTCCCGAGACCTGTAAAGTGAAACACACTGGTGAAAAGTTGCATGATGAGCCACCAGCGGGATATGACAAGTGCAGCCAGTGCTTCGGGTTCTAAAATCCTAAGAAAGAGTTTTGCTAAAATAATCTATTAAATGAAAAAATTGGAAGTGAACCTACCGAGAAGGGTTGAAAAATGCTAATAGAAATCTTAACCACGGTCCTCGCGGGGCAAATTGCTATCACATCATTCATAATCGCTGCCCGCCTAAGATACGTTCATCAACTTAGGACAGCAGATGTCAACGCTCATTCTCATATCTTATTATCTGAGAGTTCTATTGGAAAAGTTTCGGATACGCATAAAGAAATCGCGAAAACCTGGCTCAGAATAGCAGAAAGATATAGGTGCACTTCAATATACTTGAGTTTATCTGCCGCTAATTTTATGGTTGCCTTAATTTTCTATGCACTGTCACTATTTTTTGTACTTTTGGAAACGAGTCCTATCGTTCTTGTTTTATTTCCAATAGGGGCAATATTTACTTCGTTAGGCATTATGGATCATCTTGACCGTTATTGGAACATTCAGCCAAAATCTGCAATTGAGCGTTTTTCATGGAGATTAGCTGAATTATTCCCGCCTTTAGTGCCTCCGCTCAATCCAACACATTTGGGGAGATGGGGATTTTTAAAAGACCCTGAAAAAATAGATTGGGCCAAGTCCTATTTGGAAAAGCTTCAGTCATATCAAAATATCAAAAGATGGGAGAAAATGTTTGGGGAACTGATCCATCGCCATTTCTAAGTGGACTTAACAATAGGCATTGTACAGACTTCAGTCCTGATAGATTGAAAGTCCTTTCCTAGTTCCCAATATAGCTCTAGTATAAAAAGTATAGAAGAGCGTTGGCCTTCTCGACCTCTAGCTGCCTATCAACGTCTCTGAGCTTCCTACGAGTAGCTCTATCCTGTATCAGGCTCCAGCTAGGTTTATTGTAGTCCATAACCTCACCTTTTAGTTTTTGACTATGCCAGCTTCTGGCTTATAAACCTTGTTCTCCCAGCGGCTTTGTTTAAAAAGTGCCATCTGTTTAAAAAGTCGGATTTCTGTTTAAAAAGTCCGAATTCTGTCAAAAAAGGCGGGATCATAAGCCTTTGCGCGCGGCCGGGGCGGTCGAGGTCGCTTCAGGACGGGGCCTGTGCCCAGTAGAATGGTATTTCCAGGAACTCCGCCTCGAACTCCAACTTTCCTGCCGCGTCGGCCTGCGCCCAGTAAAACGGTATATCCAAGAACATCGTCTCCAGGTCTATCTTTCGGACGGTGAAGCTCGCTATGGTTGATATCACGTTCTCGGTGTCGTCGGTGGTCAGGTCCAGCCTGGCCTTCCTCACGCCAATGCCCTCAGGGTGTCGGACAATCTCGTTTTCCTCCACGTGCCAAGGCAGCGTAGAGAAATTCTCGATGACGTTTTCATTCTCGAATGCATCACCGTATGTGTAAAATTTCACCACGAGCTTCGAACCAGCGTAAAGGTCAAGGATCTTCTCTACATTAACCGTGTACAGGTTTACCAGGCTGAAAACCGCCGTTCCTGTCCAAGACGGCACCCTTATGGCTATAGGGTCTCGATTCCAAGATTGCGGGTACTTTTCGATAATTATGATCCCGGCCCACTGGAATGGAATCGGGTGGTTGTCGGTCGGGATGTGCGGGACCCCACCAGCTCCGTACGCGCCCATCCATACGTCGACGTTGAACTGCCCGTTCCTGGGATCCTTGTTCACGGCGGGGCATTCCACGCTCAAAACGTGCCTCGTGCCGCCCGGGTAGTTCCACGACGGGGCCGAACCCAGCGTGACGACGGCGAGTATCGACTCACCCTCATATGCGCCCGAGGTGAAGTAAGCCGAGGCCCCCACGAACGTGAAGTTCTCGTTCTCATGGTTGTCGTAGCAGTCCCATGGTATGATAATATCGTATGCTCCGTTCTCCGGCTCGTCCCACTCGAGCGTGTGCCTGATGAGGAAGTTGTCTCCCTGCGCGACCTCGATCGTCGTGCCACCGGGGTTATAGATCAAGTCTCCTGGACTGGCGAGGGGTGCAACTGATATCATTGAAAACACTAAGACGAAGACTAGCAAGATGGAACCCACGCCACGCCTAAAACCCTCGGTCCTCACTTGTTGCCCCCGTAGAAATTAGGCTGTCCTCATTTATGGTGCTTGCGGCTCAAGATCCCAGCTGTCCCAGCGTCTACTGCTAAAAGTGGACCTGCCGGGACTCGAACCCGGGACCTTCGGCTTGCAAAGCCGACGCTCTACCACTGAGCTACAGGCCCTCGAGGTTAAAGTTGGTCAACAAGTCCAATAAAGATTTGCGGAAAATCACAACGGCGAATCTCGAAAATTTTGGCTTGAAAATTTGTTATGTATTTATATCATTCTAGGGTAAGAAAAAATGGGTGAAATAATCAAGAAGTTGTTTGTCGGCCTTTCGCTGTGTGCGATAACGGCCCTACTGATATCGACGACCTTCGTTAAAGCGCAGGAGCTGCCCGAACTACCGTCAATCGAGGACATGGATGTAGACATCACCCTAGAACTGCTCCCCGACGCACGCTGTCGCGTCACGGTTGACATTGTAGCTCAATTTGAAATGGAGGAACTTCCATTAACCGGCGGAAACTTGAGCCTCAGGGTATCCTCGCCGAGCTCTGAGCAGCTCAAATTTGATGTAACCGGGAGCGTGACGCTTACCGAAGCAGGCTTAGATGTGTTTCCCGCGGAAGTGCGCACGACACTTATGACAATGAACACCGACATGATCAATGGTTTGATTGCACTTTCGGGGATTGATGGACAATCTCTCTCTGAGATCCTTTCTGAAATGGGGCCAATGGTCCCAGGGGTGGAAGAAATTGAAATACCACGGGAGATGGAAGACATCGTTATCGAAGACCTCAGATGTACAAAGCTCTCGTGGAATGAACCCACGATAGAAGCGGGTCTGACCACTACCCTTTCTGGAAGTGTATTTGAAAAAAAGGTTGACCTCAGCTTCGACATCGACATCACTGTTGAGGGCAATACCGCGACAGTGGCGCTGACATTCGATGGATACTTTGATCTACCTAGGGTCGGGGATGATGTGCAGTGGGGACTCGAAATACCAGAGATTGGCACGATCCCCGGTCTGGAGAATTTTGCCCTGGAGAACTTGGGTGAATTCCTAGAGCAATACAACGTCGACTTCACACTGAAGGTTCCAGAGGACGCGTCCGTGAGCGGGTTGCCTTCCGGTTACTCCCAAGCGGGCGAAACTTACACTTGGTCCGGCGTTGACGCCGCGGGTGCGCTCGGTACGGTCTTGACTGGGGAAGCGCAACCTGACATTACCTATGAGTACGAAGCTCCTCCTTCCGAGTTCCCATTGCTAGTTGTTGGCGTTTTGGTCGTGGCAATTGTCGCCATCGCCGCCGCAGCTCTTGTACTGCAAAGAAGATAGCTCAAAAATCAGTCTAACTGGTCTACTAGTTTAGTTTTCGTTGGAGAACTTGGCCCTTCTCTGGATGCCAAGAACCAACTTTAATTGCAAAACCCCTTTTTGCGAAAAAAAGTGGACCTGCCGGTATCCGCGCCCAAACGGGTTCGGGTCCGGCGCAAAAACGGCATTTGTGGCAAAATAAACGTTGAAAGAAGTAGGCCACGCGTCCGCGCCACATGATCGGCAGAACGCGTTGACTCGTCCCATCTTGACTAACGCACCCCTCTGCCAAAATGCCCGGTTGTATATCCTTTTTTTATTTTAGTATCATCGAATGATTCAAAATTCAAAATCTTGCGGTAAATGCGGACAAATTTATCGACATCTTTTCCGACGTCTATGTAAAAATATTTTATGCCCGCCCTGACGTAATCTCGGGCTTTGTTGAACAATCCCAGCTGTTTTGAATTTAGTATCTCGGTTATCCCGTTATTGATGCGCACCTTGAAATGCCGCCCTTCGCTATCGACCAACTCTGGAGCTTTTAATTTTTGTTTGCTGTTCATCAAAACGATATCGCCGTGTATGAGAACAATGAAACGTTTATTTTTTAACGCAGCTGTTTCACCAAAATTCAGTTCCGGCGATATAATTGGGATGCTGGGATAGCAATTCAGGTCGACATCGTTAAAGCAGTTAAACGAATAATCTAAATGAATCTCGTGACCGGCTAAAAATTTTAACATGCCCCGGTCCCCGACTAAAACGCCGTCGGGATCTATCTTTTTTACTCTATCTGCAACCTCAACGAGCTGTTTATCAGAAAGTATTCTTGAAGTGCATACAAAAAACCGGGAGTGATTTAGCAACTCTTTGATTTCCTCGCAATCCTCCTTTAATACATCGTAATAGACGACATCGGCTTTTGCTCGGTCTGCAGCTTGGGCCGACTTTTTATTGTAAGCTTTCGCAAAGATCTTGATGCTAGATTTATTCTCGACGGGGTTAAACTGCGGGAGAATAATTTTTGATTTTCTAACCTCTGCTTTGATCGGTTGTATTTCGTCGCCCAACTCAAACTGCACGTCGACGGAAGATGTTTTGTAAACCGGGTCTCCGTCCCGCGCTCCTTTGGGATCAATCTCGACAGTATCTCCGGCAAAAGCTTCTTCGACTTTCATGCCGTCTTTTAAGATTTTGTTTACAGTATAACCGGTTACTTTATCGTCAATCCAAATGCCGACTCCATCTCCCCGCTTGAGATTAGTTCTCAATTTCAATTTTCCTTCCTTAAAAGTTCCAAGAAATATTCCTCGGTTCATCGGTTTTCTAGAATCAATAACATTGTAATTGAAACCAAATCCTGTTGTGAATCCTCGGTTGAACGCCAGCATGAGGTCGTAAATATCTTGATCATCGATGGAAAACGTCCCGGCGTAGTGTGCGTCAATATATTTTCGGTATATGCGCGCGACGGTAGCGACATACAACGGGCTCCGCATCCGACCCTCGACCTTGAATGCGACAATGCCCGCTTTGATCAACTCGGGAATCTTCAGGAGCAGACAAAGATCCATGGTGCTCAACGGGTATTTGTTGTTGTACATCAGTCTGCACGGTTGAGCGCACAGTCCCCTGTTCCCGCTTCTCCCGCCCACGAGCGACGAGAACAAACATTGCCCGCTGTAGCTGAAGCACAGCGCGCCGTGGACAAAAACTTCCGTGTTGTATTTTTTGGAGATCGACACTATTTCTTCGAAAGAAAGCTCTCTTGCCAGCACAACGCAGTCAGTGTTTTCAGGTATTGAGTAACTGTTTACCGTGGTCGCCTGCGTTGAGAGGTGTATTGCCAAGTCAGGGAAATTTTGTTTTATCAATGGAATAAAACACGGATCATGTATGAGTATAGCATCTGCGTTTGCTGAATATGCAACATTGATCAATCTGAAATACTCCGCCAGTTCGTCATTCTTGACCAATGTGTTCAACGCAACGTAAACCCTGACATTTCTTTTATGGCAGTAATCGATAGCGCCGAATATAGTTTTCTCGTCAAAATTGCCCGCTGACAGTCTTGCGTTAAACTTGTTAAACCCAAGATATACTGCATCCGCTCCGTTACTTACCGCGGCCCTAAGGCACGATTCATCTCCTGCAGGAAGCAATAATTCGACTTTTTGCATATGATTGGTTATTAAGCGATCTTAGTAAAAAATCAGCGGACCCGGAGGGACTCAAACCCGGGACCTCCGGCTTGCAAAGCCGACGCCCCACCACTGAGTAACAGGCCTTCAAAATTAAAGTTGGACATCAAGTCCGATAAAGATTTACAGAAGAAAAAAGCACAACAGCAAACCCCAAAAATTTTGCTCGAAAAAAAAATGGTCTGGTACCCCGAAACAACAAGGAGGTGATCGAGCCGCAGGTTCCCCTACGGCTACCTTGTTACGACTTAGCCCCTCTTGCAGAACTCGGATTCGAGCAGCACAACTTGAACTGACCTCATCCAAACCCCACTCGAGTGGCTTGACGGGCGGTGTGTGCAAGGAGCAGGGACGCATTCACCGCGCGGTGTTGGCACGCGATTACTAGAGATTCCAGCTTCACGAGGGCGAGTTACAGCCCTCGATCCGAACCGAGCGCAGGTTTATGGGTTTGGCTTCCCCTTACGGAGTTGCATCTCATTGTCCTGCGCATTGTGACCCGCGTGTAGCCCAGGGGATTCGGGGCATACTGACCTACCGTCGCCCTCTCCTTCCTCTGACTTAGCGCCAGCGGTCCCCCTAGAGTGCCCGGCTTTCCACCGATGGCAACTAAGGGCGAGGATCTCGCTCGTTGCCTGACTTAACAGGACGCCTCACGGTACGAGCTGACGATGGCCATGCACCACCTCTCAGCTAGTCGGGCAAGATCGTCAATCTGGCCGTCAACCAGCTGTCGCCCCTGGTGAGTTTTCCGGCGTTGAATCCAATTGAACCGCAGGTCCCACCTCTTGTGGTGCTCCCCCGCCAATTTCTTTAAGTTTCAGCCTTGCGGCCGTACTTCCCAGGCGGCGGGCTTAACGGCTTCCCTCCGGCACCTAGCGCCCTCAAGGAGCGCTAGACACCTGGCCCGCATGCTTTACAGCTAGGACTACCGGGGTATCTAATCCCGTTCGCTCCCCTAGCCTTCGCCCCTCACCGTCAGGTCCGTTCTGGTCGGACGCCTTCGCCACTGGTGGTCCCCCTAGGATTAGAGCATTTCACCGCTACCCCAGGAGTACCTCCGACCTCTCCCGGCCTCAAGACCAACAGTATCCCTTGCACGCCGAACCGTTAGGCGGCCCGATTTCACAAGGGACTTGCTGATCCGGCTACGAGCGCTTTAGGCCCAATAATCGTGGTCACCACTTGGGCTGCTGGTGTTACCGCGGCGGCTGGCACCAGTCTTGCCCAGCCCTTATTCTGGAAGCTTCTTAGACTTCCTAAAAACCGTCGATCATAAGACCAACGGCACTTGGGATTCCCCCGTCACGCTTGCGCGCATTGCGGAGTTTTCGCGCCTGCTGCGCCCCGTAGGGCCTGGGGCCTTGTCTCAGTCCCCATCTCCGGGCTCCGACTCCCATCGCCCGTACCCGTCGTAGGTTTGGTGGTCCGTTACACCACCAACAGCCTGATAGACCGCAGTCCCATCCTTGGGCGCCGGAGCTTTGGGCGAGGAGGCATTCCAGCGTCCCTCACCTATCGGGGATTAGCCTCAGTTTCCCGAGGTTGTCCCCGTCCCAAGGGTAGGTTGACTACGTGTTACTGAGCAGTGTGTGGGGCCACGATCTTTCGACCGCGCCCTCCGCTTGCATGGCTTAGCCGAATCCCAATAGCAGTGACCTCCGGCAGAATCAACCGGAGTTAAAGCAACCACAAAGCCTCGAAATTGGCTTGGGTACCAGACCTATCTCGGACCCGAGCTTTTCCAGTAGCCTGGCTTGTTCGGATCCACATTGCTGAATCCACACCAAGAGTACGATCTCTCATCGCGGGGCCGTACGCGTTTGCCCCGTACTCGGATCGACGCCGTTCACACCGGTGCGGACGTATCAAAATAGGCTTCATTCCTACTTAAAACTTACTCGGGCTGTTTTAAATGCTCGAAATGGGAGTTTCACCCCGGAGTCCTGTTTTTTGCCATCGAAAAGACTAAAAACCTCACGCGCAAGTTAATGGCGAGGTGATTTGAGGATGAAATTGTCCGAGGTCCACGGTATGCATATCTACAGCGATCGGGCGCACTTCATCGGAACGATTGATGACGCGATAATCGATGATAAGGAGGGTACGGTGGTGGGGCTCGTCTTCGGTCGCAAGGGGGGCAAGGCGATATCCATCCCCTACAGTGGCCTCATGGCGATCGGTGACATCGTGCTCGTTTACAGCAAGAAGGCCGAGCAAGCGGGCGTTTAGACATGCTAGTTGAATTTGGTGGAAAAAAACCCCGCATTCACAAAACTGCCTTCGTCCACCCGACCGCCACGGTAATAGGTGACGTTACAATAGGTGCACACTCGAGTGTTTGGCCTGGAGCTGTCGTGCGGGCGGATTTCGAAAGTGTCAGGATCAACCGATACACGTGTATCCAGGACAACGCCGTCGTGCACTCGGGCGACCGCTATGGGGAGATGGGGAAGGGGCCGAGATATTTGCCAGTCGAAATCGGCAGCTACGTCGTCGTCGGACACAACGCGCTGATACACGGGTGCACCGTCGAGGATAACTGCATCGTGGGGGGAGGATCGATCGTTTTCAACGGCGCGAGGGTCCGAAATGGGTCACTGGTCGGTTTGGGTGCGGTGGTGCCCCATGACGTGGAGGTACCCCCGCAAACGATAGTGGTGGGCATTCCGGCCAGACCGCTGCGCGCGCTCACGGATGAAGAGTTCAAGAGCATCCGCATGCAGGCTGAAAATTACGCCAAGCTCGCGAAAAAATATCGATGAGATCCTATGGGCTGAGGTCGAACTATCGGAGGCTATTTCTTCCCCGCGAACTCGTGAATCCAATACTCTTTTCGCTCCGTCACTTCTTTCTTCCAAATCGGGACTTCTGCCTTGACCCGGTTCATTAACTCGGGGAGGGCTTTGAAAACATCGTCTCGCCTGTGGCCCGCCACCAAAACATAGATAGCATCTTCCCCAGGGGCGATTTGGTCGACGATGTGGTGGATCATCACGCGGTGAACGTTTGGCCGTTTCTCGATGTCCGCAGCTATCTGTTCGAGTTTTTTTACAGCGTCCTCCGAAGACTGATAACGAAGAAACTTGACCCGTTCCCCTTCTCCCGAAAGGCCCCGCACCACACCTACGAAGCAGCCAATCGCTCCCACGTTCTCCCCGATATCCTGCCTCAACTTCCGAAACAAATCAGGTAGGGTTACTTTGCCCTTGGAATAGATACCCACGTCTGGCATTGAGGCACCATAGGTTAACTTGTGCCGCCCGAAACCGGTGGGAATATCGCCACGACATCGCCATCTTTTAACTTCGTATCGAGCCCACTAAGCAAATTTATGCCGCGGCCATTCACGAGAACGTTCACTGTTTCGCGCAACTTTTTTGAACCCAATTCATAGAGCTGGTCGACCATCCTTTCGCCAAACTGCCGCACGAGCTCATCGAGCAAAGCGGCCACGTCCCTAACCGCCGCTACCTCGACCCGCTCCTGCCCAACCGCTTCGCGGAAATTCGCGAAAAATTTCACGGTGATACCCATGGTCGACCCATTAAAACTTTTCCCCAAACGCATAAAAGTTTAGGGCTCAAGCTTTTTATGCAAGGGTACGGAGTTAGCTCGAGGCAAATTTGATGGTCGGCGTAAAGCAAAAAGTTCAAAATATCGTGCTTTCTGTCACCTATGAGGACGTCAAGTTCGACCTTGAGAAATTGGCCAGAATCCTCGACGGAGCACGTTATGATCCGGAAGTTTTCCCAGGGATATCTTATAAGTCGGAAGATCCACGCGCATCCTTCCTGATATTTGCGTCTGGGAAGATGAATTGCGTCGGCGCCCAGAGCATGCGCGACGCGAAGCTTGCGATAAAGAAGCTGACGGGAAAGCTCCGGAAGGTTGGTATTAAGGTGAAATCGGAGCCGAAGGTCAAAGTTCAAAATATCGTCGCATCCTTAGATTTTGGACGCAAGTTCGACCTCGAGCGGATCTCGCGGACCCACAAAAACACGGAATACGAGCCCGAGGTCTTCCCCGGGCTTGTGTTTAGGCTCGACGAACCCAAGGTCGTGGTCCTCCTCTTTGTTTCGGGAAAGGGCGTTTGCGCTGGCGCGAAGAGCATGAGCGACATAAAAAGGGCAGCTGTGAAAATAACTAAAATCCTCAAGTAACGATGATGGCGAAGATAGTTGACACCATTCAAAATTTTTAACTTGCGCCACCCCTAGGACTATTCGATGCTATGGAGACTGTCATCGTGCGCTACGGCGAGATAGCGCTGAAGAGCGAGCCGGTCCGCAGGCGATTCGAACGGCGGCTAATCGAAAACATTAAATTGTCCCTCAAGGGTTTGGACTACAAGCTCCGAAGAGAACGTGGCAGAATCTTCACCGACACCCACAGACCGAGCGCCGTGATGGGACGCCTAACTAAGACGCCGGGCATTGTTTCTCTCAGTCCATCGCTCAGGAGAAACGCGACCATCGATTCAATCACCTCAGCGGTGGTGAGGGAAGCGAAGAAGATCCTCTCTCCGGGCATGACCTTCGCCATCCGGACCTCGAGGGTTGGGGAACACCCGTTCTCCAGCAAGGATGTGAACGTGAGCGCTGGCTCTGCGGTCCTAGCTGATGTGAAGGGCGTCCGTGTGAACCTCTCGACCCCAAAACGCAAGATATTCGTCGATGTTCGTGGGAGAGATGCCTACGTGTTCACGGAAATCGTGTACGGGGTCGGCGGACTGCCTGTGGGCACCCAAGGCAGCGTTGTCGCACTTTTTTCTGGGAGCCTGAACAGCTCCGTTTCCTCCTACCTTGTGATGAAGCGCGGCTGCACGCTCCACCCGACATTTTTTGACCCTCGACCCCACGCCGACGGTCGAGCACGAAAATATGCGGTCGGTGCAGCAAGGAAGCTTGCGGGGTTTTACCCGAAGCTCGAGCTACAGATCTTCCCTTACGGTAAAATATTCCGTGCTATAACCGAAGGAATATCGCAGGGCTTGGAGAACTTGCTCTGTAAGCGAGCGATGATTCGAGCGGCCGAGGTTATCGCCGGACAAGTGGGGGGCGCAGCAATCATTGGGGATGAAGACCTAGAAAAAATCGCCGAAGGAGGGGTAGAAAGCCTTCGCGTGATCGACGATGCCTGCGAGTTGCCGGTCCTCAGACCCCTCGTGGGAATGGTCAAAGGGGATATCAAAAAAATCGCCAATCGAGTTGGAATTTTTGACCCATCCGCACATACAGTAAATATGTGTCCTCCACCATCCCATCCCACCACTCTGAAACTCGAGGAGTTGCGTGAAATCGAGGATGGATTAAATATCGATGCCCTCATTGAGTCAGCGCTCCCGAGGATTAAAATCATCAAGCTGAGGCGAAGTGCATGGACTTAATGGTCAGACCCGCAGCGGAGCTCTCCGGGGAGCTCGAGCCGCAGCCGTCGAAACTGCACACCCAATTCGCAAGCGCCGTGGCCTTGCTCGCGGGAGGCAAGAGCGTGATCGAGAATCCACTCCGCGTGAAGGATACCCAAGTGATGCTCCAAGCCGCTGAGGCAATGGGTGCTACGGTAAAGCGAACCCAAGAACGTTGGTCCATCTGGGGGGTCAGCGGGAGCCCAAAACCCGCCCAAAATGTCATCGACGCGAGAAACTCGGGGACCGCGCTAAGCCTGCTTACATCGATTGCGGCTTTGGCGCCCACGATAACCGTGCTTAACGGTGATACCCAGCTGCGCTCCCGTCCGATGCCAGCGCTGCTGAAATCCCTTCGCCGCCTCGGCGCAGATGTCCATTCGACGAAGCCGAATGACAGCCCGCCCTTCGTCGTTTTCGGGGGGAAAGTTATGGGTGGGAAGGTGCGGCTTGGCGAGGTAAGTGCGCACTACCTGCCCGCTCTCCTCCTGCCATGCCCATATGCTAAAAAACAGGTCAAACTCTCCCTCAAACGAGCTCAAGAAACTCAACTTAAACTCATCCTCGAACTCACAAAGAAAGCTGGTGCGGTGGTCAGTCCACGGGGGGAGATGCTCCTGATGTCGAACCGACCCTATCGTGCGTTCAGTTTTAGGGTGCCGCAGGAGCTTGCAGCGGCGGCGCCTTTTATCGTTGCCGCCGCCCTGACGAATTCTAAACTCAAGCTCCGTGGCGTGAAAGGCGTGGCTGGTCGAGACGTTGCGTTTTTAGACCTTCTGAAGGTAGCCGGCCTGAAGTTACATTCATCAAAAAAAGGTTTCATCGTGGAGGGCAAACAGAACCCCCGTGCCGCAAAACTGGACCTTTCCCACGTACCGGAACTTTTGCCGATAATCGCCGTGCTCGCATGTAAGGCCAAGGGTAAAACGCTGATTCGGAACGCTGGTGAGGCGAGAACAATGAAGTCAGACCGCATTTCAGCGGTAGCCCGAGAACTGCGTCGGATGGGGGCGAAGATGCTTGAACACCACGATGGATTACTCATCCAAGGGGCAGCCAAGCTTAAGGGGTGCGAGGTTAATGGGCACGACGACTACGCGGTCGTCGCAGCCCTGGTCGTGGCAGGACTCCTCGCTGAAGGTGAAACGAAGATAAAAAATGGGGTCACGGCGCTCAGGACCTCGTACTCCCACTTCATCTCCACATTTCAAGGGCTGGGGGCAGATATCGGCCACGCGATCTAGCAACGCCATGCAGCTGCCACGGAAGCGAGCTTGGCGCACAAACTTTTAAATTTCGGACCCACAGCTTAGCAGGGGGTTGATTGAGAGGTCAGCTTGGCGTCGAGTTCGTCATCATCATATCGGGCTTACTGGTTATCCTCGCCGTCGTCACGATGCCTATGTATAACCAAGCACGCACCGACGCCGAGAAGGTCTCGAAGCTTGCAGATGCGCATGAAGCCGCAAACACGCTGGTGAATGCGATCAACCTGGTTTACGCGGCGGGGGTCGGCTCTCAGCAAACGGTAGAGTACTGGCTTCCCCCGGGCGTCGTTTCGGTTTCCTTTGTCGATGGAACTGAAAATCGTGTAGATATTAAAATAGAACTGGACCAGGAAAGCGATAATGTGATGCAAGTTAGTACGATTTTGTCAAGCACGTATGAAAACATGGTCTCCGGTTCCATTTTGATAAGTTCTAATTACCGAGTTCTGCACCGTACGACATTGCGCCACGATTACGACATCGGCTACGCACAACCGATGCGGGTCGTGCTCTCAGATGAAATAATCGAGAGTGTTTGAGATGCGGGGACAATCAGCTGTAGAATATCTGCTCCTCTTTTCAGCCATGCTGGCGATCTTTGGTGTAGTCACATTCGGGCAGATGATAAATCCCATGCAAGAAGCCGGAAGGGATACGCTATATCTTTCCCAAGCTAGGTCCGCCGCCGATGCGATTGCCGGAGCGGTGAACTCCGTGTACGCGAATGGACAAGGAGCGACAAAAAGCGTGGGTTTTTCCATTGATCAAAGCTGGAGTCTGCAGCTCACCGAGAACAAGCTCACGATAAGCCTTGAGATCTCGAGCGGAACCGAAAATGCCGAGAGCAATCTTAGGTACGGGTTCAACGATAATCTACAAAACCTCTCGACCGGCACCTACACGGTAATCGCGGAATGGCCCGGTGACCAAGAGAATACCGTTAGGGACGGCTACAAGATTTACATCCGCATAAAGCCGCTGAAGGAGATCTAGGTGGAGGGCTGACGATGGGACTTCGCGAGCGAGGATTTTTCTCGATAGATGCGTTGTTTGCGGTTATGCTCCTCCTCATGATTTCATCATCATTTTTACACGTTTACGAGGGGCGAAGAGGGGCGGCTGAGCTGATGAGCGCTAGGTTGGAAGCCAAGATCGTCGGTGAAAAACTCGCGGCGGTAATAAACACCGTCTACACGAACGGGTCGAACTTCGAAATCGATGTCGACCTTCCCCAAAAAATAGGAAGTTACTTTTACAATATCGAGTTCGACAATACCACGCGGCAGGTTGTCGTGGAAAACTCAGCTTGGGGAACCGTTGGTGTAGGGGTCGTCTGCAAAAATATCTGGGATTTCGTGCTAGAACGGGAAAATTTGGAAAATACTATTCGAGTACATTGGGTGGGAAACATCGTGATGGTCGTGAACGCATGAGAGGCCAATCCAGCGCGGAGATGTTGGTCCTCACGGGGGCAATTCTCGTGGTGGTGACATCGTTCCTCTATCTGGGTACTGGGGGCAATGAAATGGCAACTGTCATGTCTGCCGCGCGCACCGGGGCCGAGAACGCGATTGCTTCCCTAGACTTTGAGTATGGGAGCACAATCGGTATCGAGCAAGTCGGCTTCGACGCCGGCACCATAACAATTTATGTGAATGTTAGGGGTGGGCCTCCGCCTGACAACCAAGCGATATCGGACAACATCAGAGTGAGCGCTCTCAAGTACATCTACCAAGCGGTGATCGGTTTCTTCCCCGACAACGCTGAACCCGTCAAGACTGGGTACTACACCTACGATGTAGACGTGGGGATAAGGAGGGTGACGAAGTGAACGAGCGAGGCCAAATTTTTACTCTCGACATGTTCTTCGCGCTGACCCTGACCGTGCTCGTGGTGAGCTACTCTGGGCTGGCGCTCGAGCAGGCACGCAGGCAGGCCGATGCCTATGCGTTGAGGTATTCGCTCGAGCGCGCGGCAAACGATGCCGCGGATGTATTAGTGAAGACGTTAGGCCGGCCCTCGAACTGGGAGGAAAACACCGAAACTCTTGAGACTTTGGGTTTTGCGGCGGAAAATGGTGGGAAAGCAGTTCGAAACATGCTAGAAATAAGTAAATTCGGACAACTCAGGCGCTTGGCTAATTACGACAACTGGGATGCCCCGGTAAATGCCAACGCAGTTAAAGCTATCAAGGAATTCTTCGGTGGCTCCGAGAACTTTGAGATTACCATATTTGATGAAAATGGAAACGAAATGTGGAACGCTTGGCCAAGATGGAAAAGTGGGGAAAAATCTGGGGCAGAGAATGCCCTAGAAGTTGTCGTTGTAAGACGTTCTGTCGTCTCGAGGTACGGGACAGTTAGGTATGGGAGTGGGGATCTCTTGAACGAAAATGGTGGACGAACGGTGTTTTCCACGGATAATTTCGAGATATATCCGGGAGAACTTGAAGCATTTGATTGGTACGTTATTCTTTTGACAACCAGCAGATCAGGCCTTCCTGTCGAGATATATGTAAATATAGATCCCAGTCCCCCACCAACCTATAAATTTAACCCACCATACGAACCAGAGGGGGACTTTTGGCCGGATGAACACGGTGGAATGGACGAATACCTTAACGTGGGCACGAACATTATAACAGCAGTTTCTGAGGGCAAGAAGAACACGTGGGCGATGATTTACCTCGTGGCAGTTCCCGCGTGCTCATTGCCTGAGAACATAAGACTGGCGTTATCCGCACTGACCGCGACGCTTGAGGTGAAGCTATGGAGGTAGGCCCATGAGTTTTCGACATGATCGAAGAGGATTCATATTCAGCCTGGACGCGACGCTCGCGATGCTCGTCGTGCTTATAGTGATGACCGGGGTAGCGCGTATGGCAGGGCCTGAGCTGACCTACGGGCAACACGGCTACCTGCGTTTGGAGCGATACGCCAACGACGCGCTAGAGGTGATGGAGCTCACTGACGCAATGAATATCATCAAAAATTTGCTTGCTCAAGGGGAAATATCAGAGGCTGGAAACCTTGCCGAAAATGTGCTGCGAAAAATCCTACCAGGAGAAGTGCAGTTCAGACTTCGAATCGGAGTTGAAAATAATCCTCGCTTAGACAATGTTTACCCAAGCGCTGGAGAGCATGCAGAGTGGCGCGCCGCATTCGAAAACGCTGATGAAATTGCTGTTGCAGCTCGTGTTTCAATATTCCCACCTGAGAATGTATTCGATTCCATCACCCTCTACGTGTGGCGGGGGGCGATGATATGAAATTGAGACAGGAGCAACGTGGATTCGTGCTGAGCGGGATCGCGTTGCTGCTCATGCTGCCGGCGATGTTGCTCGCGGCTTCTTGCTTTATGATCATTGAAACGGGCGGGGAAGCTGTCTCACTTCAAGCAACTGCTGATAAGGTATTTCATACCGGGGATGACATTGAGCGCATGATTGAGAATATGTGGGACGAGAATCTGTTAGCAAACAACGAACCTAATGTTAACGGCAAGTTCGACGAGCTGGCCGACAATTATCGTGCGGCCACAGGGTTGCTCGTGGACCTCACGCCCAGCTGGATGTTATGGATCCATGTACGAAATAATGGGGCAAATCATTATACAGGGACTAAATACAGTAAGGTTGAACACGTCGCTCCAGAAAACTGGCGCTATTACTTTGAAGACCTAGACGAGGAAAAGGGCGAAACCCCTGACTGGGACTATGATGAGCCCATCCTGCTGGTTGAAAAGATTGATAATAAGCTGCGAATAACTATCGAGGACTACACTAGTCCCTATCACTCGGATATCTATTATTCGGACCAGCTGCTGTGGGATTATGTGGGCGGCATCGAAAAAAATCACGTTGGTGAAACCATCGAGGTGGATGGAGTATTGCAACTTGAAGTTTCTGTCTATGTAAGGGATCCGAGGGGCGCCGTGCGATACTCATCAACTGTGGAGCTAGAGTGAAGAAGAGGATTGACGCTTCGGTGAAAAAATGGTGCGCAAAAGTTCTAAAACAACCAATTTCTTCAGCAAGGTCGGTGATGCAGTTCTAGGTGTAGGGAGAATCCCAAGCAAAATAAAACGGAGGGCGCGGAAGCCTAAGGTAAAACCGCCTAGGATGCCGAGACGAGAAGTACCCCTGAGGTTAAAGGGTTTCTTCGAGCGGCGCCATACAGGGTGGCCCGAGTACGTCATGCTCAAGACACAATTGGCTATCCTCTCGCTCTTCGTAGCGGCGGTGATCTACATAGCACTGCTGCCCAGAGAAGTCATCGTCTTCATCCCCTTGCTCCTTGCGCTGAGCGCCTACCTGATCTATTTGGCGGCGACCCAGCTCAAGCGCGCCTTCGAACGAGACTACCCAGCCTACCGGAGCTTCGTCGCCATGTGCGTGGCCATCGCTTGGGTTTTCGTGCTGGCGCTCAGGTATTCCCCCATCGAGTTCTCGCTCGAGGCGATTCACCTGGCTTTCATCCCCCCGCTGACCGCAATAGTTTTCGTGTTCGCGGCATTTACGGCCTTCAGGCTGAAGTACGGCCGAAGCTTCACCCACGGCACAGTCGAGGAAGTCCGAGGCAGGCGGGCGGTGGTTCGCGTGAGCTACGACATCTGCAGTAATGTGAAGTCCGGGCTATATTTGGTGGAGAGTTTCGCTAAGGTCAGGAAAGGGGAACAGGTGAAGCTAAGCGTGGAGCGGCCTATGCTGGGACTGAGGGGAGCAAAGGTTAGGGCCATATTGGGAAAATCAAAACCTACCACTTTACGCGCCGGTAAGCGCTAGGATGAAACCCCAATACAAATCCCCATAGAAGATCCCGATTGCCACCCCTAGCCCTAATGCAGGTGCAAATGGTATGCCTTTCTTGAGTTTTATGTAGTTCTTCAGTTTGCCCCCGCGAACGAGGCGCTTGAGCGCCCCCACCTGGTAGCGCGTGAAACCTGCAGCCCGTCGGGGATTGGCGTAGAGACGATCATAATGGGGCTTCAGCCCAAATTTTGAACTCCAACGGCTGACCCTGCCGTCTTTCTCGTAAATGGTTTCGGCAGGAATCATGCCCTCGCGCAACTCCGTGATCTTTACGCGCTCGTAGAGCACGCTGCTCCCCCGAAGGCGACAGTATGCCGTGTAGACCAGCAAAATTGGGAGGATTGCTATAACACTATTGAAGAGAATGGTCAAGGGAAACGGGTAAGGGACATCATTAACATGGGGTGAAGTATAAAATGGCAGCAGGGCACCGAGAGCGGTGAAGAGCTTGACATCACCTCCAGCCCAGCCCCCTGTCAGCCACATCACATAGCTAATCGCGAAAGCTAAAGCTGCTCCAACCGCCCCGAAAATAGTTATCCAGAGGCCCCAACGCGCAAGTTCAGAAGGTAGGCTAAGCAACCCAAATTCGGATAAAATTCCCAGGATCACGTAAAAGGCTATACCGACCCCGATGAGTGGAAATGTGAGCCGGTTGGGGATGATTCGCTTCCGCAGGTCTGTGTAGTTAGCAATGCAGACCGCTGTGAGAGCAATAACAGCTGGGAGGAGCTCAAACTCGAACGCACAATCACCCTACCTGACTTTTGCTAAATCAATGCTCAAAAAACTACCCATTACCCGCCTCGGGCTAGCTCCGCAATCCCTATCTGTCCGCGTTGCAAGAGCCGCAATTGGAGAATCGAAAAATAAAAAATAGGGAAATTAAACTCCAAGCTTTCTTCTGAGATAGTTTTTCAAATATGGTTCAAGAGTGCTTGATCCGTTGCGCGCGGCCGGGGGTCGGGCAAGGGTTAGCCGGAATGCCTCATTATTCTCCTTCGAGCGCACCCATATGGATTGTTTCCCACCGTACTTTTCCTTGATCAATCACGAGCTTGAGCTTTCTTTCCATTTTGCTAAGGGTGGCAGTTTTACCTGTCTTGACATCGATAAATGTAACGCTTCTTGGATTTCCATCCTTGTATCCATCGAACACCACGTAGTCCACGGGCGAGCCAAGAAATCGCGCGTCGGCTGGCTCATGCTTGAACATCGGCAGGAGGGGAGCAAGCTGTTCGCCTATTCTCCCTTTAAGTGCAGCCCGGCTTCGCTCTAGGATTTCTTGCTTGATTTTTTCTCTGAACTCGGCCTTCCACCGCTCAAATTGTACAGCTAGCCGCTCTTTAAGGTAGACATAGCATAGGATGGTACCAATAAGGAGCCCGAAGATAAGTACGACTATCTCGATCATTCACTCACCCCTTTTATCAAATACCTTACAGTTCCCTAGAGTCTTTTAAACATTAGATAAAAGCTGTTGCGATAGCCGAACCGAACATCGAACTAGGCCGAATAGGGGTGACTTATTATTGTTTCGATTCAGGACGAAACAACTCCCTCCCCCGAAGTCCCAAAAGGGGCGCCAGGCGGAGTGGCAGTTAGCTAGAGGGCTTGTGATCCACGACTCGTGATCCAAGTTCGGCTCGTGATCCAAGCTCGGTCTTTGCAAGCCTCCGAGCTTGCCAAGTCCTCTAGCGACCCTTCCTAGCCCTTACTCGATAGGGTGTAATGAACTTCCCACTCTAATGAGAATTGGAGAGTCAAAAGGAGTAATGGGAGATAATCCGAACTTTTGCTCGATTAGTAAGAACTTGGTGTTGAGTCATTGTTTACAAAAGCATTCCGGTTAGGCCGGGGATGATGAAGTTATCCATTATGTTATCGATTTGCCCGCTGACGCTCGAACCCAAAGTTTGAGAGGTGATGGCGATAGAAGCAACTATGCTAGCTACGAGCGTTAGTACTATGCCAAGCATCAGCAAATATTCGGTTGCGCCTTGAGAACGCTCCTCCATACCATCGACCTCCAAAAACTCATGTTATCGCTACCGCTTGGTCGTAAAAGTAGATATGATTGCTGTCCGTGTGCTTCAAGCTCACATAGTACGTTCCGGAGAGATAAGTGCCCAAGCTGACATAGGGGGAATCAAGCACTTCGTCTCCCGTGGTCCAGTCATAACTTCCCTTGGCCGTGCTCACGGAATATGCCCACTCACCATCGGGGATGGATCCCATATCAACTTTTATCCTTATCTCATTATCACTCGCATCAAAAGTAGGGGATATCGACGGGAAACCTGAAGGTCTACTCACATAATAGACGGCCGCACCAACGATAATCAATACAGTTGCAAAAATCAACAAATATTCGGTTGCGCCCTGTGCAAACTCCTTTTTCATTCTTACACCTTTTACCTTTTACCCTATCCCGCCTTGGGCAATATCGTTGGTGCGGCTAAAACTCGGGTCTAAGATACCGTTTGCGGCTGATCGTTGAAGTAGAAGTGCGCGCTGTCGACGTGTTTGAGGCTCACGTAGTACGTCCCGGATGCATATGTACCTAGGGTAACGTAAGGTGACGTCAACTCCGAGGTTCCCGTGGTCCAAGTGTAGCTGCCCTCAGTCGAGCTTACGGAGTGCGCCCATTCCCCTGTCGGGATGGACCCAGTTGTCACATTAATCCTGATCGCATTGTCGACCTTTGCTGATGTCGCGGCTATTGCTGGGTAGCCTGCACCAGCAGTGGTCACATAATATACCGCTATGGCGACGATAACCAACACTGCAGCTAACATCAACAGGTACTCGGTAGCACCCTGACCCTTCTCAAACATTTTCATTTTCATTCTTTTTCACCTCCATAGAAAAACCTGTTAAACTATGAAGTTATAAAGGTGCCGCCACATTCCTGAGTAAAAGTCGACATTTTTGTAGGCAGGCTTAAATCGACACACTATAAATTGATCACGGTGAAGCTTTGCAAGTTCTGAGCTGCGTCCAGCGCGCGAAGAGTGTGCGAAAAGCGCTCGAACAGGCTGTGGCCAAACTTAATGGAAGGCTCGAGAAGACACGGGGCTACATAACCAAGATGGATGCAAGCGTCGATTCGGGTATAGCGGGAGCAACAGTGCGGATAATCACTGTTGTGGATGAAAGCAACGTCAGACCAAAAAGCGTCCTCTGGGCAAACGAGGCGGGCAGGAATGAGGAGAAGGCCCTCAGCCGAGCTCGAGAAAAAATAAATGCACAGCTCGCGAGGCTCCATGGAGAGATTGTTGGCTTTTATTGGAAATTTATTACCCCTCCCATTCCGAAACGTACTTACGCCACGCTCATTGTCGCGATCAACGAAGAGGTGCCTGAAAAAATGGGAAAACTCAGCTCGGATGAACGTCGAGAACGCTTGGCAGTGGTGCTTCGCTTGCTCGGCAATACCCCGCAAGCAATCAACCTTGTGCAGGTGGCCAAGATTTTCGGCGTCTCGCGCGACACCCTCTACAAGGACCTCCAAGAACTCGGCATCGAGCGCTAGACCGGTGTCATCATTCCAACGACGAGCCGAGCCATATAGAATGCGATCGTCGCAACGATCATGAAGGGCACAGCGAAGGTGAGACCTTTCAACACTCTGCCGTATCTAATTACCCCGACCGCGAGCGAGCAGATAAGCGCCTGAATCATGATGTATACCATGGCAATCGTGCCGATCTCCGGTGGCAGGCCTGCAGACGCCATCGGGCCAACGCCTACCTGAATCCCGCCCACCGCCACCGTGAGGCCTATTATAAAAGGAGCTGCGAAGAGCGCTACGACGAACAAGAAAAGAACCTGCTGTGTCGTCGCCACCTGCCGCTCGCGCTGAATCGCGTGCACTTCTCTGGCATCTGTGGAGACGGAGTCGAGCACGTTGGCGAGTGCCGCGCCACGCTCTATTCCCTCAACGATTAGGTGAAAGGCCCGCGTGTAGAGGGACGAATTAGACCTCCGCGCTAGTGCCAAGAGGGCGCTCTCGATTGTCCTCCCCCTACGGATCTCCCTCACTACCCGATCGAACTCCTGCGAAAGCACACCGTAGCTAGATTTCGCGATATCATCCATCGCCGCGTCTATTCCCACGCCGGCCCGTAGGGTGCTCGCTATTTGGCGAAGAGCATCAGGTAACTCTCTTTCCAGCTCGATAGCCCTACGCTGGGCTAAGTAATAAGGCACTGCAAGCGTCAGCACTGAAAAGGTGATAAAAGCCGCGAGAAGGGCAAATATGGGTATGGGTAAGGGAATCGGGAGCCGTAGAAACATACCAACGAAACCCGTCGTCACGCCCACAATTATCGTTGCTAGGAGGGTCAAGCCCACGTATTCCTCCGCCGCAAGCAAGATTTTCGTCGACTCCAACCTGTGGTCGAGGTTGTTCAGGAATTTTTCTGGAAACACGCGCTTTGCAAATGTTGCTAATCGATTGACCAATCCCATACTTACAACCTCGGCTCGAAGCGTTTGATCATCATCACGAAATAAAACAACATGAATGGCAGGATAACCAGAAAGAGAACAGCCGCACTTGTCGGGGTCAATACTGCCCCTCCCATGCTGCTCCCCACTGCTATCATGACCAAAAGCATAGCTGGGATGACCGCGGAGGCGAACATGTACATCATCGTGAGCATGTTGAGCGACTGGGTGTAGTCACGGAGTTTCATGCGCATCTCGAATGCCGTTTCGTCTGCCAACATCTTGAGAATATTCGCGAGATCACCGCCCGTCCGTAGGGTACGCTGGACTTGACGAATTGTACGGCGGAGCGGCTCGGAGTCCACCCTTCGGTCCATCGTTGCCAGTGCCTCCTCCGTGCTCATGCCCGTGTGCATGTCACGAATGACCCTACCGAACTCTTCCGAGAGGACGCCGTAATCCGCCTTGCTGATCGAGGTCATCGTTTCGGGGAGGCCTATGCCCGCGGAGAGATGCGTCGCCATATGTCTTAGGGCATATGGGATCATGCGATTTACCTCAACTACGCGCGCCTTGGCCATGCGCCCCGGCCGGGTCTTCCCGAACACCAGCGCGAGCAGGGACGCTAACACCCCGCCCACCAGAGCAAAGAGGACAGGTAAAAACAGAATCATCAGGATGAATGCAGAGAACCCCGCAATAATGCTCATCCCGATCATGAGCGCCGCATAACGTTCAGGGGGAATCTTGAGGTTGGCCTTGTAGAGATCCTCATCCAGCCCTTTGAAGAATTTAGCCAATCGCTGTGCAGGGCGCTTGAGGGGGTTATACAATACATCTGAGAGGCGCTCCGACAGCGGCCTCTTTAGTTCCGCGCGCTCTTCCCAGATTTTCTCCTCCCTAAACTTGCGCTTTTCAGCGCGCTCCTCCTCACGCAAACTCTCGAGCTGCTTGAGCTCACGCAGCCTCCGCGTGACCTCATCGACCTTCTCCCCTCTCGGACCTTTTGTAACTCTGGCAACTTGGCCCACGCGATGCGTTGCTCCTCCTATTTTTATCACGCCGCCGCCGACAGCGGAGAAAAATCTTTTTGCTAGACCCGGCTTTTCAGTTTTTTTCTTTGGCATGGGACCACTAACGATGCTTCGCACCCTTCTCGGCCCGCACGCGTTTCAGCGTCCCCTCTGGATTGAGGTAATATTCTTGGATGACCCTGCCAACCTCGAAGATGTTCCGAATGTCCTGACGTCTCATCCACCCGAGCACCGCTACACGCTTCTCGAGCTCGATCTCGATGTCGTTTCCGCTCATCCCGCTGAACTCGGCTATCGTGCGTTTAATCTTGCTGGGGACACCAGTTGGTTCGACCACATCCGATTTGGGGTTCCACTTGAAGACGCGGCTGAGTTGTGGCTTACCCCCCTCCAGACCCGTCACCTCGGCGACCTCCGTGACCCTTCGAATCTGTCCTTTCTGACGATGGTAGATGCGCTGCTGCATGACAATCACATCAAGCGCTGGAATCATTATCTCTGGGACAGCCATCGGGGCCTCGGTCAAGCGGGCGATTGTTTCAACGGCGCTGTTCGAGTGCACGGTGCCCATGCAGCCATCATGCCCAGTATTCATCGCGGTAAACAGCGTCTGCGCCTCTGGACCTCTGACCTCCCCCACAATCATCCGATTAGGCCTCATGCGGAGCGCATTCTTGACAAGATCGTCCATAATAATCTCCCCCCGTCCTTCAACATTGGGGGGACGAGTCTCGAGTCTAATCCAGTGCTTGTGCGGCAGCTGGAGTTCGGCAGTGTCCTCGATCGAGATGATGCGCTCCCGCTCGGGAACGAAGGTGGTGGCGGCGTTGAGGGTGGTAGTCTTCCCGCAACCTGTCCCCCCCGCGAAGAGGATGTTAGCAGGCTTGATACCGAAACCATCCACGGTTAGCCAGAGGAAAGCGGCAACACCCGTCGACAAGGTACCAACATTCAGGATGTCAATTACCGTGAGCGGGTCCTTGCGGAACTTCCGTATCGAGATCGTCGGTCCCCCGAGGGAGACCGGCGGAATGGTGGCATTTACTCTGCTCCCATCGGGTAGCCGTGCATCGAGTAAAGGCGTCTGTTGGTCTATTCGCCTACCCACAACGCGAGCCATCTTATCTATGATGTACTTAATCGGTTCCTCGTCTTCAAAAACCACGTTTGAAAAGCACATCCCATACTTTCGATGATAGACATAAACAGGTTTGTGCACAGCTGTCACCATGATGTCCTCGAGCTTATCGTCGGCTATCATAGGGTCAAGCGGGCCGTACCCCAGCATGTCCCGCACCGCCACCTCGCCCAGATGCTTTATGCGCCCGGGCGAGAGGCGTAAGCCCTTAGCATCACGTTCGATTATCTTCAGGACCTCGCGCATGAAGGTGTTTCGACGCTCATCCGGGTCCGGAATCTTATCCGGATCGATTTTTATTTCCTCAACGGCTGTTTCCTTTGCCGCGTCGAGGAGCTTTTGTTCCTGCATCGTCAGCTCGGGCATTTTAAGTCTGTAAAAAGGTAGAATCTCACCCTCCACCGATAAGATATCAACTTGGTCATAACTCTCCAGCACCTTTCCGGCTTCGGGGGCTTTTATCTCCCTGATAGCTGCTGTGGGCACCACGGGCTCGGGCCCCGGTTCTGGCTTTTCGACGGCCTCGGCCGTCTTTGGCGGTGCCTCCGCTAGAAGATCCGAGAGAAATCCTCCACCCTTACCCGCTAGGGACTCGAACTCCAAGGCTGGGGCCTTTCTAGGCCTCCTAAGCTCTTTGCCCTGGCGAGCAGCCTTTCTCTCCCTAGGCATGGCCCCTTTCTCCCTAGACATCCTAGAGATGGGCTTTTTCTTCTTATGCACAAGGTCACCTCCAGTATAACCATTGATTTAAAATCCGATAAAAGATTATCTAATTTGACCTCCTTAGGTAATTTGACTTCCTCGGAGGAGAAGTAAGCTTATAAACAATAAGCACACCCAAAGAGTGATGAGGTAATTGGATGAGCGCAGTAATGGGAGGAAAACCTGTACTCGTGCTGCCCGAAGGCACACGAAGATTAATTGGACGCGATGCCCAGCGTATGAACATCCTCGCAGCCCGTGTAATCAGCGAAGCCGTCCGTACAACCCTTGGGCCACGCGGCATGGATAAGATGTTAGTTGACAGTTTGGGGGATGTCGTGATTACGAACGACGGTGTTACGATTCTTAAGGAGATAGAAGTCGAACATCCTGCGGCTAAGATGATAGTCGAGGTGGCGAAAACGCAGGACGATGAAGTCGGGGACGGAACAACTTCTGCTGTAATAATCGCCGGCGAGCTCCTGCGCGAAGCGGAACGCTTGCTTGACCAAGTCATCCACCCCACGGTGATTGCCTCCGGCTATCGGATGGCCGCTGAGAAAGCCCAAGAGATATTGAATGGGCTCGCCGAGAAAACGACGATCGACAATGAGGAACTCCTCAAGCAAGCGGCGATGACCGCGATGACAGGGAAGAAAGCGGAAAGCGCGAAAGGGAAGCTGGCCGACCTCGCCGTAAAAGCGGTGAAACAAATAGCGGACAAAACGGATGGGGGATATATCGTTGACATAGATTACGTCGGCATCGAGAAGAAACCCGGCGAGAGCACCGGCGATTCCCAGCTCATCCAAGGGATAATCATAGACAAGGAGCGCGTTCACCCAGAGATGCCAAAACGGGTGAAAAATGCTAAAATCGCCCTTATTGACTGCGCCCTTGAGATAAAGAAAACCGAAACCGATGCCGAAATTCGAGTCACGAGGCCTGAACAGCTTCGCGCGTTCTTGGACGAAGAAGAAAGCATGCTCAAAAAAATGGTGAATCAGATCGTCGCCACTGGCGCAAATGTTGTCATATGCCAGAAGGGGATTGATGATCTCGTCCAACACTACCTCACGAAAGCAAACATCTACGCGGTTCGGCGGACAAAAAAATCAGATATTGAGAAATTATCCCGCGCCACGGGGGGCAAAGTCGTCACGAACATCGAGGATCTAACGAGTGCCGATCTGGGTAAAGCTGGGTTGATCGAGGAACGAAAGATAGGTGATGACAAGATGACCTTTGTAGAGGAGTGTAAGGACCCCAAGGCGGTGAGCATACTCGTGCGGGGCGGAACCGAGCACGTGATTGATGAGGTCGAGCGCTCTGTACACGATGCGATCAGCGTGGTCTCCGCAGTAATCGAGGACGGCAAGATCATCGTGGGAGGTGGTGCCCCCGAGATCGAACTCGCTAGGCGATTGAGGCAGTACGCGGAAACCGTTGGCGGACGCGAAGCACTTGCGGTCAACGGCTTTGCGAATGCTATCGAAACGGTTCCGAGAACTTTGGCAGAAAACGCTGGGCTCGACACCATAGATGTCTTGGTTGACCTTCGCGCCAAGCACGAGAAACCGAACAGTAAAAACTTTGGGATTGATGTTTACAAGGGTGAAACCGTGGATATGATGGAAATTGGGGTTATCGAACCTCTGCGCACGAAAACCCAAGCGATAAAATCGGCGAGTGAAGCCGCAATAATGATCCTCCGAATCGACGACGTGATATCTTCTTCTAAAAAGGGGATCACGCCGCCGGGGGGACCCCCTGGAGAAGGGGATATGGGCGAGGAGTAACCGCTAGCGGATGAACACGATCGCTGCCAGCGCGGCCCCATGGTTCTCAACGATGTGCCCAGATGAAATGGAAGTTACCTTCGTCGGCTCGAGCCCACGTCTTTCCATCATATTTCTTGCCATCGTTTCAACAGTCATGCCAGCCATCTTCTGGGTAACGCCGATATCATGATATTCTGAAACTATCCCGTGTGAGGCCTCACTTGTCGCAATACCGACCGCGGCGGCAATCTTCTGACCCGGCGTCGAACTAGAGATTTTCGCCATGATAATTGGAGTGATGGTGCCTGGCTCGAGCTTCGGCATCTTGACAATTTTACATCCTACCGGCCAAATGCTCGAAACTGATACAAGGTTGAGCTCGGAGATGCCCGCCTTGCTGAGCGCATTGTCAAACGCCACCAACTCGAATGGCCCATCTGCGTCGGCTGCAACTAAAGCAGCTTCCTTCGGAACATCCCACATGATTTCATCCTATGCGAGGACGGTGCGTCATCTTCTCGAGCAACATTCCTCCTATCGTTATCGGTGGGTTACGTTTGACAACACGTAATGCATCGTCTAGTCTCGTTTCGTGTTTCGCATAAATTTCAAGGATTGGCTCATCTTTACTCACCTTCCGCCCCTCCTTGAGCATGACCCTTAACCCAGCTCCCTTATCGCGTGGGGCGCCTACAGTACGAGCTATCTCGTTAATGCACGCATTATCAATATTAATCACGTACCCATCGTGGGGCGCGAGTATGACCTCCTTTTTATCGCCGATTGGGATTTCCTCTGGCTTCACGTCCGGGTTGCCTCCCTGAGCCTCGATGATTTCGCGCATTTTTTGGTCGGCCTTGCCAGAATTCAATATTTCACATGCCATCTGCCTGCCCATCCCCGAGCTAGCGACCCCGCCGAGCTCAAGCATTATGCCCGCCAAACTCGTCGCCTTTTCGACTAAGCTCCCTGGTCCGTTGCCGCGCAGTGTTTCGAGCACTTCCTTAGCTTCGAGAGCCGGGCCAACCGCGTAACCCACGGGCTGGCCACCGTAAGTTATGGCCACCTCAACTTGCACGTCGAGCTTATGCCCAAGCTCCATAAAATCGTGGGCTAAGTTCCGGGCTTGATCCATGGCCTCAACCTTTGCTCCGGGCCCGGTCGGGATGTCAATCAAGATACGATCGGCGCCCACCGCTAACTTCTTCGACATCACGCTCGCGAGCAATTGGCAGCGTGGATCTACCCCAAGCGTGCGTTCGACGCCGATGATGATGTCATCCGCTGGAGCTAACCTGACTGCACCACCCCAAGCCAAAACCGCACCGACCTTCTGCACAATCCGCTTGATTTCATCCATGCCGAGGGTAACGTTTGTGAGGACCTCCATCACATCCGCGGTTCCAGCTGCACTCGTTATAGCCCGGCTGCTCGTCTTCGGCACCACCAAACCGGCTGCGGCCACTATCGGAACTGCGACCATAGCGTACTTGTTGCCTGGAACACCCCCTATGCTGTGGACATCGAGTACAGGGCTGGTGTTCAGGTCGAGCCTGTCGCCGGAGCTAACCATTCGCTGAGTCAGGGCAACGATCTCGCTTGTGACCATCCCTTGAATGACTTCTGCGACTACAAAAGCTGTCATCTCCACGGAACTCAAGTTCATCGCGGTGATGTCATCGACTATCGCGTAGATTTCCTCGGTTGTTAGCTGTTGCCCCGACATCTTCTTCTTGATGAAATCAACCGACCGAGGACGGGGAACAAGCGTGACGGATAGAGTATCTCCTAGCTTAAGGCCGAGAGCCTCAGCTACCTCGATAAAGGCGCCTACTTCGCCCTTCCGTACCATCCGTTTCGTCGTGTTGGCGATCGCGACCAGCTTGGCCTTCGGCGTCGCCAGCTGCACCCTATCTCCCGCAAAGTGTCCGAGCTCCTCCGCATCCTGTTCGTGGAGCACAACGATGCGTCGCCCGGTTTCCATGTCGAGCGGCTTCGCTTTCAAAGGTATGGATCTCATGCTATCAGGAAATTTTATTTTGCAACTCATTGGATTTAAACATTCCCCAACTTGGATAAATGATACTTAGATTAACGAGTTAAACGTGCGGCTGCTTTCAAAGTTTTTCCGAACTGGTCAAGTTCCCGCAACATTTTTTGTGGATTCTCCAAATTTTTAGCAATCAAATTAACGAACGCGCTGCCGACTATCGCTCCGTCCGCTCCAGCCTTTATAACCTCTTTAACGTGCTTGGGTTTTGATATCCCGAACCCAACAGCGATCGGCACCCGTGAGACCTTTCGAACATCGGCAATCAGCGGTTTGACTAACCCGGAAAGTCTCTCTCGAGCCCCCGTCACTCCGAGCAAGGAAACAACGTATAGAAAACCACTTGATGCATCGCATATGCTCTTGAGGCGTTTGGGAGTCGTTGTGGGTGCGGCCAAGAGAATCAGATCTGCCCCCCGCTTTTTCGCCGCCCTCAGAACTTCGCCGGCCTCTTCCACTGGTAGGTCTGGAATTACGATGCCGTCCATTCCTGCTGCCGTGAAATCTCGCATGAATTTGTCGACGCCGCGTTTGAACACTATGTTAAAGTAAGTCAACACCACCAGTGGGACCTCACTAGTGCGACGGATTTGTCTAATTACCTCCCGCACGGTCTCGGGAGTCGTGCCTGCCTTCAGTGCTCGGTCGGCCGCCCCTTGGATTGTGGGGCCATCTGCGATTGGGTCGGAAAATGGAATTCCAAGCTCAACGATGTCCGCGTGCTTGGTAAGTGTCTGGACTATCCGCGGCGTTAGCTCTGGCTTTGGATCCCCGGCAGTCACGAATGCTATAAGCGCGCCCTCCCCTTTGCCCCTGAGCTCCTCGAACTTCGCGCCGATTCGACTCAAACTTTGACCCCCAGCGCTTCCGCAGCTACCTCTACATCCTTGTCCCCGCGCCCCGAGAGGTTGATTATCACCGTTTTCCCTCTGAACTTTGGAGGCATCTTTTTCAGGTAGGCGATGGCGTGTGCTGGCTCGAGCGCTGGCAGAATCCCCTCGGTCTCGGAAAGCAATTTGAACGCGTCCATTGCCTCGTCATCAGTAACGCTGTTGTAGTGAATGCGCCCCCGAAGCTTCATAAACGCATGCTCGGGGCCAACTCCTGGGTAATCCAGCCCAGCGGAGATGCTGTGGGTTGGCAAGATCTGCCCGAATTTGTCCTGCATCACGAAGCTATTGGACCCGTGAAGCACCCCCTCAGACCCACTGCAGAGCGGCGCTGCGTGCTTACCAGTTTTGAGCCCCTTGCCCCCTGCCTCGACGCCGTAGAGCTCGACAGGATCGTCAAGGAAATCGTAGAAAATTCCGATCGAGTTGCTTCCGCCACCTACGCAGGCGATAATCGCGTCCGGCAAGCGCTTCTCGGCTTTCAAAATTTGTTCCTTGGTTTCCCGCCCGATCACCCGTTGGAAATCGCGTACGATGGTGGGGTAGGGGTGGGGCCCAACTACTGAGCCTAACAGGTAATGAGTGGTTCGAACATTGGTCGTCCAATCTCGGAGGGCCTCGTTGATGGCATCCTTCAGCGTGCATGAACCACTCTTGACCGGAATCATCCTTGCCCCAAGCAGACGCATTCGAAATACATTGAGACGTTGGCGCTGCATGTCCACGGTGCCCATATAAATATCGCACTTTAGCCCCAGCATCGCGGCAGCTGTAGCGGTGGCGACCCCATGCTGTCCGGCCCCAGTTTCTGCAATCACACGAGTTTTTCCCATATATCTTGCGAGAAGGGCTTGACCCATCGTGTTGTTGATTTTATGGGCACCCGTGTGAGCAAGGTCCTCGCGTTTGAGGTAAACCTTCATCCCAACTTGCTTCGACAAGTTTTCCGCGAGGTAAAGTGGCGTTGGGCGACCAGCATACTCACGCAGGTAATAATCGAGCTCACGCTTGAATTTTGGATCGTCCTTGAGCTTTGTGTAAGTTCTCTCCAGATCCTCGAGCGCGGGCATCAGCGTCTCGGGCACGAATTGCCCGCCAAAGTGATTGAACTTTCCCTTTGAGGGAAACTTGTCTACGTACATCACGCTCCCCTCACAGCCTCAATGAACTCACGCATAAGATTTGCATCCTTCTTGCCCAGGCTGGACTCCACCCCCGTGGCAACATCTACACCATACGGCCGTACGATCTTTATCGCCTGTCCAACATTGGAAACATTTAGGCCGCCAGCAAGAAAAATCGGTTTCTTAACGGCCTCGCGAATTTCGCCGCTCAAGCTCCAATCATGGGTAAGACCAGTGCCACCACCGCTAGGCCCCTTCGTGTCGAGCAAGATATAATCGGCAACTCCTGCAGCCTCTATTGCTCTATCGATGATGTTTTTGCGATTTTCGATTTCCCGAGGAATTGGAGTAACTATCATCAGTTTAGTGCCCAGCCTCTCCTTGAGCTCGAGGAGTTTGCGGGCTGGAAAAGTGAGGTGAATTTGAAGGTAATCCGGCTTCAGTTCCCGCGCAATTTTTTCGACCTCGCTTAAATCCTTCGGCATGATTACCCCAACTTTGGCAACGCCACCAGAGACGGCATCTAAAATTTGCCTAGCTTGTATTGTTGTCACGTAACGAGAGGACCCTGGAACCATGATCGCCCCAACCACGTCGGCACCGAGTTCGCACGCGACCTTGACATCCTCTGTGTTCGTAAATCCACATATCTTGATCTCGACCACAATCTCACCTCACATCCACCAACGATCTAACTTTTTCCTCTATATCACCCGCTTGCATTAAAGCAGTGCCCACGAGCACCGCATCTGCCCCGGCCTCCAGCATTGCTCGCACGTCCCCGGGCAAGCGGATGCCGCTCTCGCTCACCAACACCACGTCCTCGGGAACTATGGGGGCTAACTCTCTCGTGTGATCGAGATTGATATCAAGTGTCTCCAAATCGCGGTTGTTTATCCCGACAAGTCTTGCCTCAACTGAAACGGCTAGCCTTACCTCATCCAAGCTTGTAACTTCCACCAAACATTCCATTCCAAGCTCTTCTGCTAAACGCGTGAATCTGGGCAGCTTTTGTTTCAGTACCCTCGCCAAGAGCAAGACCGCATCAGCCCCGAGCTCAGCCGACTCGTGGAGCTGGTACTCGTCCACGATGAAGTCCTTGCGGAGAACCGGTACCTCGACGACATTTCGAATTTCACGCAGGAAACTCGGATCTCCCTTGAAATACTTGGGTTCGGTGAGCACGGAGAGCGCTATGGCTCCTCCCCTGAGCATAGCGCGTGCTGTCTCGATCACATTTGCATTTGGCCTGATGTTGCCGACCGAAGGTGAGGCCCGCTTGACTTCGGCTATCAAGGGAACCCTCGGTGCCAGCTCTATCGCTGCGATTAAACTTCGTTTTGAAAAGCGATCTATCTCCATGACCTCAACTGGCCTTAAGCGAGCTTGACGCTTCACGCCCGCCCGAACGCTTTTGAGTATCTTTGCCAAAACGCTCAAAG
>Ga0209991_10000133_pt1 | contig 32467 bp, 33 predicted proteins | sample ChitaG_FD_183167 | JGI IMG/M metagenome (GOLD analysis project Ga0209991, IMG submission 183167) | Deep subsurface microbial communities from South Pacific Ocean to uncover new lineages of life (NeLLi) - Chile_00310 metaG (SPAdes)... | ecosystem: Environmental > Aquatic > Marine > Oceanic >... | reverse complement strand
GGTAGAAGCGTCTACGAGGCTTGCGCTTACTCTTTGTCCCTAGTCTACGAAGAATGTGTCTCACCGTATCCTCCGAGATGCAGATGTTATAGTCTCTTCTAAGTATCCAGGCCAGCCTGCGGCGACCGTATCCTGTCTTACTCCTCAGCTTACGAACCAGCCTTTCTATCTTTGACGGCGTCTTGCGAGGCGAGATGTGAGGACGGCGGGAACGATCCCGTAGTCCTTTCTCTCCCTCTAACTCATATCTCTGAACCCACTTGCGTACTACTTGTCTAGACGTTTCCATCTCTCTGGCCGTCGCCGAGATGCTTGCACATCGCGGGTAAGTCTCTATAATTATACGTCTTGCTTCCAATGGGTTCATTCTGTGTAACCTTTGGTAGCGTATTTGCATAGGCGGTGAATCTCCTTTTTGAGTGCTTGTTTGTTAAGTCTAAAGGAGATCCCCGCCTTTTCTAATATTCTCCCCACCCTCTTACCGACCTGGTAACCATCTCTTGGCGCACGCACCAAAACCACTTGACAGAGTGAAACGAGTGACTACAATTTGATAAATGATGTTAAAACAAGGGATTTCAACTGATATTGGGTTGGAACCATGAATTTAGAAACCAAAGAAGAGCCATTGGGTTACTAGAGAGATGAACAAAATGAAAATTGACTTCCGAAGATTTTGGGAGAAACTGAAAGAATATCGAGAAGAAAATAGATACAGCGATTGTTGTTATTTTATCAATAATAATCATATTGATTAATACTTTAAAATCTTTGACCCAAGCTTTTTTCCCTAATGCAGATCCTGTTTTACTTTCAATAACTTTAATAGCTTTTGCTATGATTTTTATAGTAAGAATAATAATGGTAGTGCGAAGTGAAGAAGCCAAATATATCACTCAGGAAATACTGAAAGAAATTCGACCTTGCGAAGAAAAACCGGCGGTCGGTCGTATGGAAAAGCGTGGCTGATGCCACTTCAAAACTCAGAGAGTGGATATTAGACACGAAGAATAAAGATATAAAAATCGATCTCTACACTTATAGTGGCGAAACTTTTATACAGCATCTAATAGATATTTTCAAGGAGATGTGTAGCAAAGATTCCCCGCCGGTCATTTCATCTATTTTTTTAAGAATTCTAACACGCGATTGCCAAAAGAAACTCGTGATACCATGCGAAAAATATGGCAAAGGGAGCAAAGTTTGGAAATCAAATATGCGATATAGAGATCGTAATATCCGTTCTGCTTTTATATCTGATATTGAAAATACATTAAAAAAAGCTCTTCCTCAAACAACCGTTAAACTTCACATCAAAGTGTGTCCCTTCGAACCGCTTTTTAAGGGCATCATGGTAAATAAAAAAATGGTCTTTTTGGATTTTATCCTATCGAGAAAATCACCAAGTCTCTCCAGCATAAGAGAATTACACGGATAATAACACTTTGGGATTATATAGGATATAAAGCACGAATGGTTGAGATTTCAAAAGAATCAACTAATCAGATCTCACGGGAAGTATTCGAATACTTTAACCAATGGTTTAATTTAATTTGGAATAATTTTTCTGATCTTGTTTATCCGCCAGTTAAACCTCCTCCCCCTCTTCTAAGTAATCCAAAATAAAATCATGCGCCTAGTCGACGATTATCTCTCCCTTTTACCATTGTTATGCCCTTAGAAAGAAATAAAGGCTATAGCAAAAGGGGACAAGGGAGCAGGACATGTAGTGCGAACCTTTAGGTTCGCCTTCGATCTTTTACCGCTCGCCGCAAAATGAGAACTACTTTTCGGGGTCCCCGCGAGGGTATGAAGTAACCTCGTGGTGTGCGACTTCGGGGTCCCCGCAAAGAAACGAAGTTTCTTTGTGGGGTATTTATTTCGCGTGCTTGGCGATCTCCGTCTTGAGCCAGGTGGCAGCTACTTCGCCGTGCATGAGAGCGTCAACCTCAGCGGAATCGGCTGGTTTCATGGTAAATATCCAGCCCGCCTCGTAGGGATCGGAGTTGATAAGGGTGGGATTGTCCTCCAGCTCGGAGTTCGTCTCAACAATCTCTCCTGCCACAGGCGAGTAGATCTTGCCCATCCACTTGCCGGTCTCGTATGAGCCAATAACTTCATCTGCCTGGGCCTCAGAGGAGGTCTCAGGCAGTTCGATGAAGGAGAGCTCACCGGAAAGCTTCTGGCTGAAGTCGTTGAGGCCAACACGAATAACATCGCCTTCCTTGCGAACCCACATGTGTTCCTTGTGATAAAACAGCTCATCGGGAAGATTGTATCCTTCTATCTCCGCCATGCTACCTCCTTTGTCTTTAGAAGCAAAGTCCTGGGGGCTTTGCTCCTAGGAAATAATACGCTTTGCGTTTTCGATGAGCTTGGTAAGCCCATCGTAGTTAATTACCTTATCCTGCGGGGCAGAAAGCCCCCGGGCCGTTAGATCCTCCTTGAGAAAGCGCACCGCCACGCCCGAAGACTCAAGCTCGGCCAGCTTCTCGGAGAGATCCTTCGGCCCCTTCACCGCAAGCACCGCATCCTGGGCAAAGCAGATGGTGTCGCCTCGCTTGGCCAGACGGGCAGCCAGCTGCCACGCCGTGCGCTCAAAGGTGGAACGGGTCACAAGGTAGAGATTCTCCATACTCCCACCTAACTGAAGGTTATAACGTGGTCGACCGATGAGATCAAACCACGCAGTTTGTCATCATCAAGGAATTCTACCGATATACAGTCTTCTTGCAAGAGTCCGCGTTGGGTGAGGGAAGGAAGGTGGACGTATAGTTTGGCACCGAACTCAGTCAACTGAGAGTAGGCATCGGAGAGCCTGTGCATCTGGAGTGCTTCAGGATTCTGTCCCTTTAGAGCGACCATCACCCCGTCGTCTACAAGGACAACGTGCGTTTGGATTCCCATACTCACGAGACCAATCAATGCGCGGAAACCCTCGCCAGCTGTGGCCATCCCGTAGGGAGCCGAACGGATGAGGACGGCTACCTTCTTTGCTTCCATGACTAGAATCCAAAGGAGAGAAAACGGTCGCACTCCTTGACGTAGTTGGAGAACACGACCATACCCGCAAGTTTTGTGCCTTCAATGATGTCGGTCCTCTTCAGACCTCGGAACTTTGCACACGTGCCGCACGCCCGTATCTTTGCACCTTTCCGGGCAAGTTCAGCCATTATCTCGGCAAGGTTGCGTTCCTGGGGAGACTGTATTTCTTTGTCAAGATTGAAGACCCCGTCTTCGTAGAGAAACATCCTTACCTCGTGTCCCCTGGCCAAAAATCGACTGGCCAGTTGGTAGCAGGTGTCTACGTTCTGAGACGTGTAAGGGCCTGTTCGCAGAAGAAAACCGACAGTCATCTATCCATCAGGGTTGAAAGTCCTTTAGACCTTTCGACGGATGTAGAATTTTAATGTATCACCCTCTTCCTCCATACCCAGAAACTCGTTCCCTGTCTGATCGCACCATGCGGGGAAGTCCTCGCGCGCCCCTTCATCGTCGGACAGAACCTCAAGAACCTCGCTCATATCAACCTCTTTTATCTTCTGGGCGGTCTTGAGCACAGGTATGGGGCAAAGCATCCCTCGCGCGTCAAATGTGTGGTCTTTATCCATTTCTGTTCTCCCTCCTACAAACAGATCTAGGTTGCCTCTTTGGGGGGATCGAACTCATCCAGCGCCTGCATCAAGTAACCGATGTATTCAAAGACCGGCCCGCCGCCCATGGCAAGGGCGATGTTAGCCGCATCCAGTATCTCGGCGCGCGTACACCCCACCTGGACGCAGATCTGGGTATGCAGATTGATGCAGGGCCGGCAGTGCTGCACCAGGACTATCGCCAGTTGCATCAGCTCCTTGTACTTCGTGGGTACCGTGCTTTCTTCCTTGGTCTTGCGCCAGAACTGCATGAACGCGTCAGCCGCCTCCCCTGCCTGTCTGCGGTAGCGCGTCTGGGCTTTAGAGATTTTCTTTTGTTCCGGCTCCTCAGAAAAATGTGTATTGCGGGCGTCAGAGGGAGGTGGTGTGTTACGGGTGTTACGGGTACGGGAGGGTGTGTTACTGGGGGTCACGACGGCCACTCCTCGGCCTTGGCCCGGAGAAGATCACGCAGATTGTCAAGAGAGGAAAGGAGTTCTTCGTCTAAGATATCTGCATCTATCTTATCGGGATCGAAAAGCTTACCGTCAATCTGAAAGGTCATAAGCTCAGGAATCATCTCGGCACCCCTCACCCCTTCCCGTACCAGGAAGAGAGCGTGCCCTAATGGGATGTCGTCTTCGAACTCGTCAGGTAGTTGTTTTTTCACTAGTCACTCCGATCCGCTCAAGGATCTTGCTAGGTTTTACACGATTGATCTTGAAGCCCAGCTCGTCAGGGTTATAACCCAGGGCCAGTCCCAGAAGCTGGGTATAGTAGATACATGGCATGGCGAACCCCTGCTCCAGCTCCTTCTCGATCTTTTTTTGATTCTGCTCGTACATGACGTTGCAGAACGGACAGATAAGTATCATCGCCTCGGAGCCTGACTCCTTGATGCTTGCAAGTTTCTTGCCCACCATGGCGTAAGCCACGTCGACCCGAATACCGAGTATCGCACCGCCGCAGCAGAGTTCCCGCTCCGAGTATGGATTGCTACGAGCGCCGGTGGCATTGATGAGATCGTCGTAGACGTGCGGGTTCTCAGGATCGTCGAAGTCCTCGAACGCCTCTGATGGCTTCGTGAAGTGGCATCCAGGATGCGCACCCACGGCAAGGTTCTGCAGGTCAACCTTGACTTCTTGCTTGATGCGGTCAATGCCGACGTCCTCGTAGAGCAGGCGCGCGAAATGGTGGACATTCACCGTGCCCTTGTATTCCAAACCCTCTTTTTTAAGAATCTTGTTCACCTCAGCAAGTTTGTCGGAATCGTTCTTAAGTTCGTGGTTGGCCTCGACCTGTGTGCCTGTGCACGCGGTGCATAAAGTGACCATGTCCAGCCCCTGCTTCTCGGCCAGGGCAAGATTGCGGGCGACCATGACTAAGGAAGAGCGTTGATCCACGGATTTGATAGGGAAGCCGCAGCAGGTAAAGGAGGGGATGTCAACGAGCTCGATACCGAAGTGCTTGGCGATAAGTCTGGCCGAGAGCTCGTAGTTCTGCGCACGAACAGGAACGGTGCAGCCTAGATAGAGGGCGTACTTCTTTTTACTCATCTTTGCTTCCCTCAGGTTTAGTTGCAGCTCCTGCGTCGGCATCGGTGGATGCACCGCCAGCCTCTTTTGCTTCGCTGGAGTATAGGTACAGACCGGTGGCCTTGAAGATGGCCTTGATAGGATCGGGTGATTCGGTAAGTTCGGGCAGTTCTATCTTGGCCCGCTTCTTGTTTACGAACGCATCCGCTTCATACAGTCTGCCGTGTCCTTGAATTAAATCTATCTGTGCGGTGAACGCGGGATGGATGTAGCCGTTCTTCACGGCAAGGTTCTTCAAGGCGTTCATCATCTCGGTGATGCGCACGTCCTGTGGACAGCGCTCGTGGCAGGCATAGCAGGTCGAGCAGAGCCAAACGAACTCGGATGCCAGGACCTGTTCCTTCATACCCAGCAACGCCATGTGTATGATGCGGCGGGGATTGAACGTGTCTTCGATAGCTCTGACCGGACAGGAAGCGGTACAGGTACCGCACGCATAACAGCGGGTAATGAACTCTCCCGAAGGCTCGGCCTGAATCTCGTATTTGAAGTTGGGGTCTAATTCATCAAATTTGATCACTTTCGGTTCCTGGGCCTTGGTGACCTCATCAACCGCTTCCGCGTCTTGGTTTTCGTTCATGACCTTATCTTCTTCCAAAATTTCTCCTAATACTCGTGGGGCAGGCCTTCCAGTTGGTCGAGGGAAAATACCGGCCCGTCCTTGCACACGTAGTAAGGCCCGATGTTGCAGCGCCCGCACTTGCCTATCCCGCACTTCATGCGGCGCTCAAGAGATGTGTAGATCTGCTCCGGTTTGAAGCCTAGCTTCGTAACCACGGGCAGGGTGTAGCGTATCATTGCAGGTGGCCCGCACATTAAAAGCAGAGCATTATTCGGGCTTGGGGCAATCTTCTCGGTGACGGTTGGAACGAAACCCACAAGACCCTTCCACCCCTCAGCCTCTTTATCCACGGTGAGGTGAATCGAGATGTCGTCGCGCTTGGACCACTCCTCGAGCTCTTCTTTATATAAGAGCATACCCGGAGTGCGCGCACCGTAGATAACGGTAACGTCTGCGTAGTCTGCGCGATGCCCGTCAAGAAGCCAGCGGATTACCGACCTCAGTGTGGTGAACGCGAACCCACCGGAGACGATCACCAGGTTATGCCCCTTGTACTTCTCAAGGGGATACCAGTTGCCCAACGGCCCGCGCATGCCGATCGGAGTGCCGACTTCAAGCTGGTGCATGGTATCTGTGACCAATCCGGCCCGGTTGACGGTGAAGCGCACATAGTCTTGCTCGGTGGGTGCCGACGCGATACCGAAAGGCGCTTCCCCTTTGCCTAAGATAGAAACCTCGCAGAACTGACCGGGCAGAAACTGGAAAGATTCCTTGTCTTCGGGGTCTACGAACTCCAGGTCAAACGTCTTGAGCATCCCGTCCTCGGACTCCACACGTATATCTTTGATTCGCATGGGCACAGGCAGGTAAGGATTCGAGCGCTTGAAGAAAAACTTCACCGCAGGAGATTGTTCCATTAGGGCTGATTATAGGAAAATGAGCATAGATGTCAATGAGTAGTCAGGTTTGAGTTCTACTCGTCAGCGCTGAATGCAATTCGGCGCATTTTTTGCGCGGTTTTCGCGCCTTTTGGGGGTGAAAGTCCAAGTGTCCCCCTCCTAGGTGGAGGGGGATAAAGGGGGAGGGGAGATTTTAGGCTGACGTACTATCATCTGTCTCCTCCCCCTTGATGGGGAAGGTGTAGGAGAGGGTGTCATCGCGAGATTTTGTGATAGTAGGGGCGACTCAGGGCCTGCCCCTTGAGATGTTGTACATCTCATAGGGTATGAGTCGCCCCTACTATCCTCCCTCTCAAGAGGAAGATGTGGCATAGGCTCTCCAGCCTGTGCTTTTATATCCCTGAACAGACTGGAGAGTCTGTTCCACACAGTTTATCTTGACAGATCGACCGGTCTACGTATTCTTTTGATTAGAAGGAGGTTTTATGCAAAAGAAAATACATCTCATCACCCTCTCACTTATCCTTATCGGAGGGATATGGATGACCCGCTGCGTCTCCCCTTACTACGGCACGGCAAGGATAGAGCCGGGATGGCAGCTTGATGTGGGCCTAGGACTGCACTCCACCGTGGTGCCGCTGTTTGACGCTGACCCCATGTACGGTATCGGGATACGCTGCGACGGAGAAATAGGTTACGGTTTTGGATAAGTACGTAAAACCCTACGCGAGAGCTGCGCTGGGCCTTAACACAGCCTACATAGGATACGCGGACATTGGTTTAGGCCTTCAAGTGGCTCTGCCGGTATGGATATTCACCCCTGCGGTAAAACTTGAGATCAACTCCACTTGGATCCAGCCCACCTTTTCACCGGTCGTTCTATTAGGAATTGGCAAAAGTGAGTGGGTTACCCTTGGGGCTAAAACCTATTTTTTTCCCTTCGCTGATTCGAACTACCCCGAATTTCTGGACGTTTTTGCCACCGCTCACATCTCTCCCCGCTGGTCAATATTCGCTGGTGCCGAGATTAACTCCTTCATTGATACCTTCGAAGACGGCAACGGCTACCCATTCTTCACGGTAGGGGCTGGTTACAAGTTCCCGCCCTTCCGAGGCAAAACAAGGCTTTGAGTAAGGTAGGGGCACGGCATGCCGTGCCCCTACCAAATCTGCGTAATCTGCGGTTTTCATTGCTCCTTTTGAGCGAAGCTCAAAAGGAGCATCTACCAAACGTACCGCAAGCCTATGCCCACCCCGGGCGAGGCGAAGGAGTAAGGTTCATTGTAGTAATCCCTGCCGTAGTAAGATCTCGAAGGTCGCGAGTAGAAGCCGCCTTGAACCTCTGGGGTAACGGAAAGCCACCTGTCCTTGCCCATCTTGAAGAGGAGCCAGTCAGCTCCCACAATAAAGGCGGTGGAAAGACCCCATTTTGTCTCCAGTGACCACCAGTCCCAGTAATCTTCATACTCATAGTCATCCCAGTGTTCAAACCACCCCTTAACATACCATACGCCCACCCCTGCACCCAGATAAATCCTGAATCGGTTATCCGGGTTCACGATCTTGAGGATGCGCAGCGCACCAGCCACGTGGTAGGTGGAAGGGCTGGTAACAGGGTTATCTAACCTTCCGCGGGCCACGATCTCAAACCCAAGGCCCTTCTGAGAAAGAAGCCGGTAAGCGAGGCCTTGTCCAAGGAAATCGGCATGCATGCCGACAGCCTGTTCAGCCAGAACTGGCGTGCTAAGCCCAGCCGCTAACAAAAGCAGCAGTGTTACTTTACGGGTCATGGAACCGGACATACCCGCGCCTACCAGTTATAGCTTATCCCGAAACCAATATCAGGGAACCAGAAGCGAGTTTCTGCTTCCTCGAAGGTCCCGTAGGCACTGGAACTCATATCGCGTCTGTAAAGGAATCCGGTTTCAAGCTCAACCCGGAACCTGTCAAAACCTTGATCCTTGTCTTTGACAAGGATCTGCATAAGGATCTGCAAAGGAGCTATACTGGCTCCCACGTAGATACGTCCACCCAATCCAATATAGCTGCTGGATCCGTAGATCTCGCCCGTGCTGCCAAAACCCAGCCCGACGTAGGGTGAAAGCCACTTATCCTGTGAGAACATCACCCCGCCCCTGAGGCCGGCGCTGTAGAATATATCCTGACCGCCTTCATCGTAGGTGAATACACCAATGCCATGAGGGGCCACGAACAAAGCAGCCTTCTCCTTTAGCGGGACAAACAGACGGAACTCAAGCCCGCCCGAGACCGGATCAACCCTGCCGCCGAATCCGAAACGATAGGACGCTGCGGCAACCGCAGGGATAAGCAATGTGCACACAACGAGTGCAATGGTTATTCTTTTCAACATGCACGCCTCCTTTTCAATAAGGTAACTATAAGGCTGAACCTGAAAGTTGTCAATACCCCCATCTCGCGCAACTACCAGCGGGAAATCAAAGCAAGGGGTCCCCGAAGAAACACGTCGTGTTTCTTTGGGGTAAATTAAAACCTGAACGCAGTGGAAAGCCCGAACTCCGGATAGAAGACGATCTCGTTCCCGTTTGCCACGAAGAGGACGTTCCAGTCAAGCCCGATGCCGAAAAGCCAGCTGAAGTGCTCGACTTTAACCGGTGCTACCTGAAAGCCAAAATTGAACCTTGCCCCCATCCGCTTCTCCCTGTCCCTTATATACTCGATGGCAAGCTCCGGATCATTCATCATCTCCAAAAGGGCCGGGATGTCGCGGCTCAGCTCGGTGATGTAGGCCTCCACAAGCTCCTGGGTCACAGCCGGGATGAACCAGTTATGGGTGAACTGCAGACCAAGGGGGAAGAGCACGCGATCATCGGCGGCGCTCAACGTCTTCTGGATACCCCAGGCGAACTGGGTATGCATGTAGGGAATATCCTGAACCGCATCTATGTCGTCTGGATAGTAAGGGATGTTCTCGATGTGTCCTTTTGCGGTGTAGTTCTTGTAGTGGACGTTAAGATCTACTGCAAATCCAATGGAGCGCTCGTCCTCAAGCGAAAGTCCGATGTGGAAGAATCCAGGCGGTGGGATGCCTGGCCTTGAGACCTCTACATGACACCCGGAGTTGGGGTTGGTATAGTCCGTGGAATCAGCACCGATATTGTAAAGCCCTGCGCTGTATCCCAGATCCAGCCCGAAGTGCCACGGGGCGGAGATAAGAGCAATTGATACAATCAACGCGTTCATGTTACTTCCTTCGTGTTTTGGGGGATTATACAGTGAATTATTTGGAGTGCAACAACCGCGTTGTTGCCGATATAAGATTGCCACGCGGCCTAGGACCGCTCGCAATGACAATACCCAAAGGGCTCTCGTTACGAGGGATCACCTCCTCCTAGCCTCCCCCATCAAGGGGGAGGAATTATAAGGAAGAGGGTTAAGCGAACCTAACATCCGAATGGGGTACGCTGAGGCTCGCACTACATGCTATTCCATGTTACCCTTTGAAAGGAGAAACTGCGCCATTTACTATCTCGACAACCTCTGCCCAAGGTTTAATGATATCTCGAATTGTAGATCCTACCTCTTGAAAGATTTGAGCGACTTTTTTAGCGCCAGGGACGCCTTTCCATTTTACCCAAAACTTTCCCCATTCTGTATGGAGTTTTTTGATCCTTTCTCCCTTTTGGGATTTAACAGCAAACTGGACAGCCGTAAAGACATCCTCGAAATATTCCCTATACTTTCCCACCTCTGGTATTATCGGAAGGCAAAGGACTTTCTCCTCTAATGCAGATTCTAGAAAGACAATGCAGGGAATTTCGTTTTTTTTGATGTCCAGTTTACTCGCCAATTCGTAACAATAATCCAGATCGAATGGCTTTAGTTTTTTCCATTGTTCGGAGAGCTGATCGTATTCGGAGCCCAATCTCTCTTTCCAGTATTTTTCCCAGCCTTCACCCCATTGGGTTGGCTGCTCCAAAACAGCAATCAGACAATCCTTCCCACTTAAGCTATGCAACCAACCACCCTTTGCCCGCATGAACTCAGCAACCTGAGCATCCTCACTACTGTAAAGGAAGAATGCGTAAACAGGATATTCCCCGAATTTCCCTTGCAACATTTCCTCTACTCTCTCCGGGGTAACAATAAGAGCTGCTTTTTTGACAAAGCCCATGATAGCCTCCTTAGGTTAAAAATTGGTTTATAATATCTAAATTTTAGATTGTGTCAAGTCCTTTCACTAGTTTGAGACAAGTAGGCCAGCCCTAGGGCTGGCCTTAAATTTTAATCTGCGAAATCTGTGCAATCTGTGGTTTTTTCTACCATTCGCCCGTCGTCAGATACTCGTGCATGGAGCGGGCCGCTTTGCGGCCTGCGCCCATGGCTAATATCACGGTGGCCGCACCGGTCACGATGTCGCCGCCGGCCCACACACCCTTCTTGGTGGTCTTGCCGGTCTCTGCATCGGCCACGATGTAGCCCCACTTGTTGGTCTCAAGACCGGGGGTCGAGGAGGGAACCAGGGGGTTGGCCCCATTGCCGATAGCCACCACCACCGTGTCCACTTCCATCTTGTACTCCGAGCCTTCGATAGGAACCGGCCTGCGGCGGCCGGATGCGTCCGGTTCACCCAGCTCCATCTTTAAAAGCTCAACCTGCTTCACGCGCCCGGCCTCGTTGCCTATGTAGCGCACAGGGTTGAGCAGGAAGTTGAATATGACCCCTTCGTCCTCGGCGTTCTCAATCTCCTCGTCACGGGCTGGCATCTCCTTGCGGCTACGGCGGTAGATGATGTGGGCCTCCTTGGCTCCCAACCGGAGGCTGGAACGAACCGCGTCCATGGCCACGTTGCCGCCGCCTATTACTATCACACGCTCACCCACCCGGATTGGGGTGTCGTATTCCGGGAACAGGTAGGCCTTCATCAGGTTGATGCGGGTAAGGTACTCGTTGGCCGAGTAGACCCCGACCAGGTTCTCGCCCGGTATGTTCATGAACCATGGAAGCCCTGCACCCAGACCAAGGAAGCAAGCCTCGTATCCCATCTCGAAGAGCTCGTCCACCGTAGCGGTACGGCCGACCACGAAGTCGAGCTTGAGTTCCACGCCTATCTTTTCTAGTATTTCGCACTCGCGCGCCACGATCGCCTTTGGCAGACGGAACTCGGGGATGCCGTAAACCAAAACGCCGCCAGGTTTGTGCAGCGCTTCGAATAACGTTACCTTGTGTCCCAGCCTGGCCAGGTCCGCGGCAACGGTGAGTCCGCCCGGACCTGAACCGACTACCGCTACCTTGTGCCCGGTAGATGGGGCCACTGAGGGAACGTCCATCTTACCCTCTCTTATCTCCCAGTCGGCAACGAAGCGCTCCAACCGGCCTATTGCGACCGGCTCAAAGCGTTTAGAGAGAACACAAACTATCTCGCACTGCTCCTCCTGGGGACAGACCCTGCCGCAAACACCAGGCAGAAGGTTGGTCTCGCGTATCTTGGCCAGAGCGCTCTCGAAATCTCCTTCTGCTACGAGCTCGATGAATACGGGAATATCTATCTCCACCGGGCAGCCCTCTATACAGAAGGGCTTCTTGCACTGGATGCAGCGCTCGGCCTCCTTTTGGGCAAGTTCGGCGCTGAAGCCTAATGCCACCTCGTTGAAGTTGCGGATACGCTCTTTTGGTCTCTGCTTGGGCATCGCCTGACGGGGGATCTTGGTATCAGGCATCTTGTGCCCCCCAAGGGGTATGCTTATCTCCAACCGCAGCCTGCCAGCGTTCGAGCGAGATCTTTTCTTCTTCCTTGAAGGAGGCCAGACGTTTTAAGAGCAGATCGAAGTTCACCTTGTGGCCGTCGAACTCCGGTCCGTGCACGCAGGCGTAGCGGGTCTCACCGCCGACCTCTACCCGGCAAACCCCGCACATGCCGGTGGCATCTATCATGATTGAGTTGAGCGAGACCATCGTCTTTATGTTATAGTGGCGGGTCAAATCGCACACCGCCTTCATCATGATGGCAGGGCCTACAGCGATGATCTCGGCGATGGGACGACCCTTCTCCAGATGATCTTTGAGTTCGGTGGTCACGAACCCCTCGCGCCCGTATGAACCGTCGTCGGTGGTGACGTAAACCTCGTCTGCAAAGGAGCGGAACTCCTCTTCCAGTATAACGATGTCCTTGGAGCGATAACCGAGAATTGCAATCACCTTGTTGCCAGCTTCCTTGTGCTTGCGGGCGATGGGCAGGACTTCGGCTGAGCCTACGCCGCCAGCGATGACGAACACCTCGCCGTCAAGTTTTTCGATGGGTGTAGGATTACCCAGTGGCCCAATCACGTCGGCTATCTCGTCACCGGCATTCATTCGCCCCATCTGGAATGTAGTCTTACCCAGCTCCTGCACGTAGACGGTGATGGTTCCAGCTTGCGCGTCCGCGTCAGCGATGGTGATGGGGATGCGCTCACCCTTCTCATGCAACCGAAATACAACGAACTGACCGGGCTCTCGCTTTTTGGCAATGATGGGAGCCTCGATTACAAACTTATTAACTACGGGATTTACGCGTTGGCGCTCAACGATACGGAACATCCAGCCTCCTTGGGGGGTTCAATTTCAAAGTTCGTGATTATACGGGGCTTGGGATGCTGTGTCAATCAGTATGCACCCCACGAACCCGTCAGCCTTACATCGCACTCGTCACAAAAAAGCTGGTCAAAAGCTGGACAAAAGGTGGTCAAAAGATAGACAAAAGATGGACAAAGTTCCGGGGTCCCCGCGGAATTGCGAAGCAATTTCGTGGGGTGTCAGTTCGTCAGGTTTCAATGGTGTTCTTCAGAAAGGGAGCTTACACTGGTTGGTAAATTCACAAAGGAGAGAAGATGGGTACTAACATAAACGGATATGACGGTCATTTCACGGGGACAAGCAAATATGGGAAATGTGTTTATAACGATCACATCACCAGAGCCAGGACATGGCTGGCTATGAGGCTAGTTGGAGCATCCCCCAACCCCAGCGACCCTTGTCCTGTTGACGAGAGGGATGTGAAGGCAGATTTCCCCCTCTCATACAAAGGGCAACCAAACCCCGACGACTGGACCAATCCGACAAAAACGGAAAACGGCAAAAAGGTAGTTGTTTATCCTCTGAAGCACCTTAACTCAAGCTTTAGTGACTGGGAAAAACATCTATGTATATCGAGTGGGGACTACCGCATCACAAACGAAACAAATGATCTGAAGTTTGCCACAGCAAACGGAATGATTCGCAGCCCGAAGATTTACATCTCCGGGTACTGTGCGGCACTTGCCGTTATACGTGCAGGGATCATGCACGAGGTATACGAGATGCGTGTAGGGAGCAAGTACGCATATTATAATCTGAGGGGCGAGGGTGCGAGTGGTCTATCTCATAAGAACGCGCTGGATCGCGAAAAAAAGGTTACTACTTTTGAGGATCCTTCCGAGACCATGATGCGCAAATCGAACACTGAACTCTGCAGATACGAACTGGAAGTAATCTGTGATAAGATTAAGGAACAAGAAGGCAGAGAAGATTGGCTCTACAGGAAGTGTACGGCTATCGCCGAGGAGATAAAGAACACCAATCACAAGTACATACCTGGGTATTGTGAGATATACGTTCGCCAGGCTTATCAGAATCCCCGGCACTCCCAGATAGGCAAATTCTTTGAGGAGGCCAAGAGAAGAAGGATACGGTTTTCACGTTGACAAAGGTTTACTTTCGACTATTATTAATGTATGCGAGCGCTCAAAAGGACATGGATATATTCATTGCTTCTGCTCCTTATCTCGTTTTCAGGCTGCGGGGAGGAGCCCAAAGCCCCTGAGCAGGCTGAACTGCCGCTTGTTTTGTCTCTTCCCGGCAGATACAGGGAGTGGTCAAGCATCCTGGGGTTCACAGATAGCCTGCTCTACGTCGCTACCTTTGTCGGGGTTGATACATTCAACTGGGGGGTTATGCTGCGACGCTACCCTCTGGCAAACCCTCGCTCCTGCGACACGCTTGTGCTTCACATTCCCGGCGGAGAGCCTCCGTATCGAGCGCTCGGCAACACATACGAGGTTTACTCTCTCGATTTAAACATAAATGCCAGTTATCGTCTTTCAAACCAGCTTCATCCGGGGTGGATACTATTCCCCTTGCCTTTAGGCGATACCAGCCGGATGGTGCACGTAGGGAATGTGGAGATGATTAACGTTTCAGGCACTTTGCCCGAATTCCAGTTTAACAATATGCTGGCTGACCGCATGGAGCTATTCTACGTGGTGGACGTGCACTCTTCCAAGCCGCGCACCGTCGCCGCGGTGCAAGGGTTTATCCTGCAGGTAGAACAGCCCTACCTTCTTCTCTTCACCGGCTACGGTTACAATATTCTTGAAAAAGGGATTGTTTCTTTTGGTAGAATTAACCTCTCTTCGAACGAAATCCTGGCGGTTGACCTGCGGGATATGCGTGTTGTCGCCAGGATACCGGCTCCTGAGCTTGAGGATCTTAACCTTAGCCTGCGAATAAGGATCACTGCCGAGGGCCGGCTGCTTTACGAGGAGATTGACCTGGTAAATGGTTATACCTCTCCTCCCGATCGTTATATTGTCGAACAGGACCGGATTGTTTCTTCTGAAGAATTTCAATATATCTTCTACAAACGTTTTCGTATTCTTTTATTTCTCAATAGACTTACCAGATTTACCGAGATCGAGTTCCTTTACGAGCTAGCCAAACATAAGTTGATCCCCTTGCGATCTTACCAGATAGAATCCCGGCAGGTGCTCGTTCACGATCTTGAGTCGGATGACTCCACGTATGCGGAACTTCTTATCCCCACCAACGTGTACGATGACGCCTACGACCCTTCAACTGAGTCTTTCCTCTCTCCCTCCGGCAAAGCGCTATTCATTTCTCCGCGTCGTGGCTGGGGGTTTCCTGACCTGGACTTGCCCGAAAACTACGTTCAGCTCCCGGCGGTTTCAGACCTGCAATTACCACCTCGCGAGATATCCGAGCTGCGCGGGTTCAAAAAACCGGGATGGGAGATGGACTGGGAGCTCTCTCCCGATAAGCACTGGCTGGTGCTGCGGAATCACAAGCGCTTCTCCCGCTTGCGCAAGTGGCTAAGCAAACGCCTGCCCCCTTACGAACACGTCCTTATCCCGACAGAGGTGCTTTCAGATCCGTCGTTGCTGAAATCGGTGAAATCCTGCGTCAACATACCCCAATACCAGTTCGCCGCCCCTTTCCGGTTCGTTCCCGGCGAGGAGTGGGTGCTGGTGTATGAGGATGTGAACTGGGCACCTGTGGATGAGGTTCGGGACAGGCCTTCGCCCAGACTCCGCTCCTGCGACGGTAGCGTCGAGGCGATTACCCTTATGTCTTCAAACGAGCACTGGCTCAAGCACGTTTTCTTCTCGCCCGACGGCCGGTACGCGGGCTACGTATGCTGCGTCAAGGGCGAGAACTACTATCGCCTTCAGGTTCGCCGCCTCCCCCCGTAACACCCGTAACACACCATCTTTGACCACTCGTGGACTTTCTTTAAAATCATGAAATGCACTCAGAGGTATTTGTTGGAGGTGAAAAACCTTGACTCCGCGCTGTTCGTCGAATAGGTAGCACAGGCTCAGCAGCCTGTGTCTTATTGCTTCCCCCTCCCCCTTTATCCCCCTCCACCAAGGAGGGGGAATCGTTCTATGGAGTGCAACCACTCGGTCGTTGCCGCATCAACATGGTTGTCGCACTCCAAACTAAACACCCCACGCGGTTACTGCGTACCCGCGCGGGGACCCAGAAATACTGCTTGGATTCGGTTCACTTGACGTTCCCCTATCCGTCTTGTAGAATAGGGTATGCGAGTAGGAATCATCGGAGCCACCGGCCTGGTGGGACGGACGACCTTGAAGATTCTGGAAGAGCGGGGGTTTCCGGTATCGGAACTCGCGCTCTTTGCATCACAGCGCAGTGCGGGCGAGAAGATAGCCTTCAAGGGGAAAGATGTGGAGGTGATGGCGATCGGTGATAACTGGGACCTTCTGGCCGACATCTTCTTCTGCTCGGTGGATGATGATGTGGCGCGGGGGATTCTGAAAGACTACAAGGGCGAGGCGTGGATCATAGATAAGTCCAAGGTGTTCAGGATGGACCCTAAGGTGCCGTTGGTGGTACCCGAGGTAAACTGGGACGCGGTAGAGCGCTTGGACTCCAAGATCGTCGCCAACCCCAACTGCACCACCATCCCGTTTGTCATGGCCATGGCCGCTATCCGCAAGGTGGCAAGACCTGAAAGGACGGTTGTTACATCACTTCAGTCCGCGTCCGGCGCGGGCAAGGCGGCGCTGGACGAGCTACGTCTGCAGCGAGAATATGTGACCGCAGGAGAGAAGATGCCTGAAGACGCAAGAGAGGTCTTCCCCGAGATCCTTGCCGCCAACCTGATCCCCCAGATCGGCTCGTTTTCGGATACAGGTGAGGCATCCGAGGAGCGCAAGCTGAGGGATGAGTCGAGGAAAATCTTAGGAGACGAAACGTTATCTATCCACGCTACCTGCGTACGGGTACCGGTCGAGGTGGGGCATTCGCTTTCGGTGACCTGTGTGTTCCAAGAGGAAGTGGGTTTGAAGGCAATCAAGAAGTCTATAGAGTCGTTCCCAGGCATCAAGATGATGGAAGGAGACGAGCTGATTACGCCGCTTGCGGTTGCCGGAAAAGATGAGGTCTTCTGCGCAAGACTTCGGCACGATCCGGTGGATAAGAAGGTTATCCACCTCTGGCTCGTCACCGACAACCTGCGCAAGGGTGCGGCACTGAATGCCGTCCAGATAGCCGAAAGTCTTGTCTAGCCATCCAACCATTACCGACTTACCCGTTATACAGCGTTTGCCCTATTGACACCTTTCTTTTCTTACGGTATATTTTTAGTCCATGTTGCTCGAGCGTGTCAAAAAAGCCCTTTCGGGGCGGATTTCCATTCTTATTGATGCCGGAAACCGCAACAAGGTAAGACGAATTGCCGCGCCCAGGTGGCTTTGCGCAACGATTTCTCTCCTCGTAATCTCGCTCGTAGTCGGTTTAGGTACTTATGGCCTGAAAAGTGCGCTCTTCCACAACAAATTAAGCCGCCTGGAACACGAAAATCAAGAGATCCTGCGGAGATTTACGGGTCTTGAAAAATCCACCGACTCTTTGACAACGTTACTGGCTTACATGGACCGGCACGACATTCAACTCCGCATCCAGGAAGGTTTGGAAGTATTACCCGCAGATGTCCGCGAACTCGGTGTCGGTGGCTCTGTAATGGAAGACCCTGAGATCACAGCCTTGCGTGAGATGAATAGCCCGTACTACTCTGACGTCAACAGAATCTCCGAAGAGATTGATGCACTACAGCGCAAAGCGAACTACCAAGCTGAAAGCTTTTCAGAGGTAGAAACCAAGCTCTTAAAGGACACCGAGATGTGGGATCACACCCCTTCGATCGTTCCCACCAGAGGTCGGTTCAGCGGCAAGTTCGGCTACCGCCGTGACCCGATCCTTGGCATCCGTAAGATGCACTGCGGGGTGGACATAACCAACAAGATTGAAACCCCTGTGATTGCTGCAGCAGACGGCGTGGTCTCGTTTGCCGGACGTCTCGCCGGATACGGCAACATGGTGAAGATAAACCATGGTTACGAGATCCAGACGATCTACGCTCATCTCTCCGATGTCTATATCCAGGTAGGCCAACAGGTTAAAAGATACGAAATAATTGCAGCCATAGGCAACACCGGCAGAACCGTAGGACCGCACCTGCACTACGAGGTACGCGTGGCGGGCAAAACAGTCAACCCCGAGGGCTACTTCCTTGACGCCGAAGAAAACCTGATCCAATACCCTATGCCTTAGAGTTCCCTTCTAACTCCCCGTAACACCGTAACACCGTAACACCGATTCCCGTGTAAACGACTACTTTTTGCCGACCGTGGAAGGTGAATAACTCAAATTGTGAAAAATCAGCAAACGGCTAAATTCTATCAAAACGATAGCCTTTTGCGAATCCTTGATTTTGAAGGGTCTGTGAAATAGACTTTTTAGCTCTTGACAACATACTCGGTTTGCTATATACTTATTGTGATGTTCAAGCGTGTCATCTCCTGGCTGTTCAAGCGTATCAACTTCTTAATTGATGGGGGACCACGTGGTAAAGTAACGCGGCTGGCAATACCACGATGGGGATTATTGTCGGTTGCGGTCGCTTTCAGCCTCCTTATAGGCTTCGCAGGCCTCTTAATAACCTCTCGTGCCACGGAACAAATCGACTACGATAAACTGACCCGTCTTGAAGAAAACAATAAACTTCTCGAGATCCAGTACCAACAGCTCAATGAACAGATCGATTCACTCAAGACCCTGCTTGTCCTACTTGGTAAGCACGACCTCCAACTTCGCGTCCAAGCCAATATGAGGGTCCTGCCGGAGGATGTTCGCGAACTCGGCGTGGGCGGAGAAAAGAAAAAGGATAGGGAGCTGCTGGCATTAGAGCAGATGAAAAGCAAACAATATCAGGATGTAACCGAGATATCTAACACCGTTGACGAACTCCTGCGCAAGGCAAAATATCAGAAGGAAAGCTTTGCAGATATCGGGGAGAAACTCAAGAAAGACAAGAATCTTCGAGATCACACCCCATCGACTCGGCCTTGCAACGGCTGGCAGTGTAGTGGATTCGGCTACCGTATAGATCCCTTTACCAAGCGCCCAAGGATGCACAACGGCGTTGACATCTCGAACGCTCCGGGAACACCTATCGTGGCGACCGCCGATGGGGTGATTTCATATATAGGTGCGCGTTCCGGTTACGGCCTGTGCATCAAGCTGGATCACGGTAACGAGATCGAAACGTTCTATGCTCACCTGGGAGGTATATATGTAAAGCCGGGTGAGGAGGTATCACGCGGCCAGGTGATAGCAGTCATGGGAGCAACCGGACGCACAACAGGCACCCATCTGCACTACGAGGTAAGGGTAGGGGGTAAAGCGGTTAACCCGCTCAACTACATCATCGACGAAAGCGAATTCAGTTTCTAATCCGGTGCCTCGCTCAAAATCTTCCCTAAACACTGGAACACCAAAGAAGAAGGTAAGGAAAAGGGACGGACCTGCCTTGCAGGATCCAAAAGAATCCCTAAACGAACGCACAGCAAAAAAGTGGCAATGGGCATCCTGGAGGCAGTGGGTAAGAGCACTTATTGCGATGGCCGCTGTTTTGCTACTGGATCAGATCTCCAAGGTGCTTATCGTAGCCAACCTCGATCTTAATGAGTCTGTGACGGTAATCGCTCCCGTGTTGAAGGTAACCTACGCCCAGAACACCGCCGGGATATTCAGCCTCTCCTTCGGCCCTCAGTGGCTTTACATAATCCTGCCGATGGTTGCGGTTGGATTTGTTATCTACCTTCTGCTTCGTCCGCAGCCTAAGTTTGTTACGGTACTTCTGGGACTGATCCTTGGCGGAGGCTTCGGCAACTTCATAGATCGCGTAAGACTGGGGTACGTGATTGACTGGATAAGCATGGGGGTTCGCACCTGGCGCTGGGCCACCTACAACATAGCCGACAGTTCCATCGTCGTAGCCGTGATATTACTTCTTGTCACGGAGTTCTTCTTCACGAGACCCAAGAAGAAAGAAGAAACCGAAGAAGCCGACCTCGAGGCAGAAAAGCCCTGAGACCCCTACCTCATCAACACAACCTTAACGGTGTGACCTTCTTCACCACCTCAAACCTGATCAAGTAAACCCTGGTCGAAACCCGCTCACCTACATCGTCGGAGCCGTCCGCCGCTCCAAGCAGCTCCCAGTTTTTGCCTCTCCCGTGCAGTGCGGAATGATGGAAGCCTTATCTAAAGCAACGAGTTATGTCCGAGACACATCCACGTTCGACTTAACAGTTGTTCTTTGTCACCAATATCCTGAAGAACCAACTCAGATTACAGCAGTTGCCCGCACCTATTTAGAGGTTCCTGTTCTTATGACCACAGAAAAATGTCCATGGTCAACACATCGTTGCCAGGTGGTAGGGGTAGGTCGTTGAGAAAGAGCAGAGGCAACAAAGGAAATCAGGTCTTTTCGACTACCCCCGGCGAGATAGCGCTGAGGAGCGCAGCCGATTCTCGTAGGGGCGTACCTTCAGGTACGCCCGCAATAACTTATTGTTCCGGCGGGGAAGTAATCTTATGTTGAAGGAAGGCGGGCCGACCTAAAGGTCGGCCCCTACGAGCTTATCCTGAGAACTGTCCATGGTCAACACATCGTTATCAGGTAGTAGGGGGGTGAGTTCGTCAAGGAGGAGGACCGGCGCATACGCATGTTTATTGCAAATTGAAGATCGCAAAATGCACCGAAGGGCGACGTTTACGGAGCAAATATCAAATTTAAGATGGGTGGGTTGGAGATTGATAAAGAAGAGCATTACAACAATCAGGGCACTTGGAGGTTAACTGTTCACCGTCAAACAGTCCAGACAAATTTGCAATTTAGAATTTGCAGTTTGCAATTTGAAATTGAGCGACACCCTCGTGCACAGAGACAGGTGAGGCTGTTGTCCATCTTTCCCTCACCTCATCCCGCTACCCCGGTAACTATCTCCCCGCGCCCCCTTGACATTCATGGATTCCCGCCTTATTATCCTCCAGATAGAGCCCTACGAGGTTTGTCTCGGAAATTTGGGAAGTTAGGAAAAAACAAACTGAATAGCAGCATTTGCTCTTGACAAACTATTGTCTGGCTCTATAATACTCACACATGATTAAATTAAAGGAGGTGCAGATGCACAAGCGACTTATCGCACTGGGTGTGCTGGTCGTCTTCGGACTCGGCTTGCTTGCGGGTTGCGGAGCCTCCAAGCAGTTAATCGCTGAGATGGAAGCCGCGTGTCAAGCAGCGGACGATGCCGAAGCCAGGCTTGCCAGCCTTGAGTCGCAGCTCCAAACTCTTCAGTCTGATAAAGCCGAAAAAGAGGCCTACATCCAGGAACTAGAAGAAACGATCGCCGAGCTTGAGAGCGCTAAGCCATCCCGTGGTGAAGGCGGCAAGCCCGCGCGAGCCACAGTAAAGTAGGAGGACCCATGGCGAAGAAGATTCTCATTCTATTGACAGTGGGTCTGATTCTGTTCGCTGGTGTGGCCTATGGCGCCAGGATGAAGAAAAAGGACGCGGAAGCGCAGCTAGAGACCTGCAACATCCGTGAGGCGGCTGCTGAAGAAGGAATCGGCAACATCGAGCCCAAGGTGAACGCACTAAAGGACGAGGTAGCTGCCCTGGACACCAAGATTGCCGAGCTTGAAGCGCGTCTTGCCGAGCTCGAGAAGCAACCGCGCTACTGGGGCCGTTACACCGTTAAGTCCGGTGACTATCTCTACAAGATAGCTGCAGATGAATACGTCTACCATGACGGCTCGAAGTGGCCGGCAATCTACGAGGCAAACAACGACATCATCTCCGATCCGAATCTGATCTATCCGGGCTGGGTACTCTTTATACCCGGCGTCAACGAATGGAAAGTGAAGTCGGGTAACTGGCTGTGGAAGATCGCCAACTCTGTAGCGGTATACGGAGACGGCTCCAAGTGGCCGGCAATCTACGAGGCAAACAAGGATCAGATTACAGATCCGGACCTGATCTATCCGAACCAAGTCTTTGTTATTCCGCGTTAAGCGCAACATGATTGTTGAGGGGAAGACGAATTAGTCTTCCCCTCTTCCCATCTTCCATTGACCCATGTCACGACGTATCCTGAAGATAAAGGACGTTGACCCACTCCTTTTAACCGGGGTGGGTGAAGAGAATCTGCGTGTCCTGCGGGGAAACTTTGATGTCCAGATTGTGGCAAGGGGCACGAAACTTGCTCTTGAGGGTAGGGATGCTGAGGTAGATAAAGTCAGCAACCTGATAGAACGTCTCTGTGCGATGATAAGGTCGGGAAGACTTATTACCCCAGAGATCGTGCTTGCCGAGACAGAAGGGGTGCGAGGAATACGCAAACTCCAGGATCAAGAAGAGGGCGTGACCTACACCCCGCGTAAGGTTATCCGTCCCCAGTCCGAACATCAGGCAAGATACATAAAGAGTATAGATGAGAACCCGATAACCTTCAGTATCGGACCCGCAGGAACGGGTAAGACCTATCTTGCGGTAGCCAAAGCGGTCGAGGCGCTTACAAACGACCAGGTCGACCGTATCATCCTCACCCGACCCGCGGTTGAGGCTGGGGAGTCACTGGGGTTCCTGCCAGGGGACTTGAAGGAGAAGGTGGACCCCTACCTGCGTCCGCTGTATGATGCGCTCTCCGACATGATCACTGCCGAGCGCATGAGACGTTTTTTGGATAATCAGGTTATCGAGATAGCCCCGCTTGCTTTCATGAGAGGCAGAACACTTTCGGACGCCTACATCATCCTTGACGAGGCCCAGAACACCACCCCCATACAGATGAAGATGTTCCTCACGCGCCTTGGCTGGAACTCACATGCAATCATAACCGGTGATGTTACCCAGATCGATCTGGAGGATTCCGAGCAGTCAGGGCTGCTTGATGCGAGGAAGTTACTCTCGGAGATCGAAGGGGTAGTATTCGTTCACTTCGATTCCACGGATGTGGTTCGCCCGCCTCTGGTATCGGCAATAATCGAGGCCTATGATAAGAAAAAACCTTCGTAGGCTGTTTCTCGCCGCATCGGCTATAGCGGTGCTTGCAACCCTAAACCTGGCGCCGCTTCTCTCACCGCCTCCTAAAATGGAGTATGCCGATGGTGATGTGGTAGAGAAGGATCTCTACGCTCCAATCTCCTTTCCACTTCCAAAGGACTCAACCCGTCTCGTGGCCGAGCAAGACAGTGCCGCAGCAGAGATTCTACCTATCCTTGCTCTGAAGGAGGAAGTCGAGACCAAGTGGCGGCAGACCTTGCGAGACCTGCGCACCTCTGACTCGATAGCCAGTGAACTCCATTTAGAGAAACGCGAACTGCTCAGCTCGAAACTGCTTGCATCCGCAGACAGCGTCGTAGAGGTGATTAGCTCCCAAGGCTACTTCCGAGAGAAAGAAGACCTTGCCGCACGCAAGGTAGTCGTCCTTATGGGAGAGGTGGAGATAGGGGAATCTTTAGACAACATACTGGGCTTCTGGGACGCTGATACCCTGATTGAGAACTCAGCCAGACGCCACTTCACCGCAGATAAACAAAGGGCAGCCCTGCTAACAGATATACTCAGACGGATCGTTCTGCCCAACCCGAATCTGGTGTATGACAGCGAGGAAACCGAGGCAAGACGCGAAGCTGCACGGAACCGCGTAAGCCCGTATGAGGGATTCGTTGAACGGGGAGAGTTGATAGTCGAGGCCAACAGCCGTATCGACCCACTGACCCTTAAGAAAATCGCGGCCCTTAACGCAGAGATAGAGGGCAACTGGAGATTGAAAATCCAGCTCTTCATCCGCCAGAATCTTCTCTTCATATTAATCCTTTTGGGCCTGGGATTATGTCTTTACCTCTTAAGACGTGAGCCCGAGGTTCGTGAGTTCCTTTATGTGACAATGCTGCTGGTAGTTGGGCTTGCAGCAAGCCTTATCCTGCGACGCTTCTCCATCTGGTGGTTCGTTCCAACCGGCTTTGTGGCGCTAGCCGTGGCCATGTTTATTGGACCACTTGAAGGGATTCTCCTGGCAGGTATCACCTCCGTACTGATATACCTTCCCTGGCAAACTGAGCCGGAGTATCTTCTTTACGCGCTTCTTTCGGGCTTCGGCGCCCTGCTTGCTTTGCCTTTAATGCATCGCCGCATAGGGTTCGTTGCATCCTTCGGGTTCATACTCGGTGGAGGAATCATTGCGCGGGGAATCTTCATCCTGACCAAGGTCAACTTCTCGCTTCGTGAACTACCCGTATTGGGATTGGAGGTGGGTATAAATTCTGCAATCAACTTCGCATTCCTTGCAGCCGCGTTCTTTGCCGCAGAACGTCTATTTGGCTTCACCTCAACCCTTACCCTTGCGGAGCTTGCCGACCTCAACAAACCGCTGCTCAAGGAACTCTCCCTCAAGGCAACCGGAACATATCACCACAGCGTACTTGTGGGCAGCCTTGCCGAACGCGCCGCCCGGGTAATTGGAGCCAATCCGGCCCTGGTCCTTGCAAGCGGCTACTATCATGACATAGGCAAGACGGCCAAACCCCAGTACTTTATAGAAAACCAACTGGACGAGGAAAACCCTCATGATGGGCTCAAGCCTCGTATGTCAGCCTTGATCCTCGCAAACCACGTCAAAAAAGGTCTGGTGATGGCAGGACGTTACCGGCTGCCGCGTCCCATCCGCGATATAGTGGCCCAGCATCACGGAACCACACGGATGGAGTATTTTTATCGCAAGCATCTTGAGACCAAGGATGCAGAATCCGTACCAGAGGAGGTCTTCCGTTACCCCGGGCCAAAACCTCAAACCAAGGAGGCGGCGTTGGTGATGCTTGCAGACTCGGTTGAGGCGGCTGTACGCGCCCATGGATTTACAGACCGTGATGACCTGGAAAGATTCATAAAGGAGATAATAAACGACAAGGTCGCGGACGGTCAGCTGGATGAGTGCCACTTCACCACATCAGACATCCACGAGGTACGTAAGGTCTTCACCTCGACCCTTATTGGAATCTTTCACCCAAGAATCCGTTATGAGAAAAAGAATAACGCTACTAGCCACAAGAAGAATTCAAAGAAAAGCAGCCCTGCGAAGACTCGTAAAAAGCGTTCTTGACGCCCAGGGCTGCAACAAGCGGGTTAATATCGTGTTAACGGACGACGAAACGCTTAGAGATTTAAATGAACGCTTCAAGGGGCGCAAAGGACCCACCGACGTCCTGGCATTTGACTTTGAGGAGCCGGATTTCCTTGGAGAGGTCTACGTGTCCCTCGATCGCGCACGCGAACAAGCTCTAGACTACGGTGTAAGCGAGGAAGAAGAGATAGAAAAGCTCGTACTTCACGGCCTGCTGCATCTTTTGGGATACCCCCACACACAGATGGAACCAATAATGAAGCGGTACCTGGGATGATTATCTAAGATGATCCCGATTCTTACGACCATCCTTATCCTGCTTGTAGCAAGCGCCTTTTTCTCAAGTGCGGAGACCGCATACTTCTCCATCTCGCCGCTGCGCAGCGCACAGCTGGGACAGGCAGGGCTCGTGCGCTGGCTGCTCTCATCACGCGATCGGCTTCTGGGAACAATCCTTTCAGGCAACCACATCGTCAACTTCACCGCCACCGCGCTCTGGACAACACTACTCATAATGGCATCAAAGCGTTGGGGGTGGAATGAAACCGAGACCCTCTCTATAGGTGCGGCTTTAATGGTTGTAACGCTTCTTCTCGCGGGCGAGATAACACCCAAGATTGTTGCGGTAAGACTGCCGATGAAAATTGCCCGGCTCTATGCGCCTGTATTGATATTCTTCTGGTGGCTATTCTTCCCCCTAACCTGGGTCCTCTCCTCCCTCTCCAGATTGATCTTCCGAGGCCGCCCCAGAGAACGCCCCTTTCCCACGGACGAGGAGGTCAAAACCATGATCGAGATGGCGGTGCGTTACGGCATACTTCGCCCACAGGAGGAACAGATCATGGAGAATCTTGTGGATCTGGGCGAACGCACAGTAAGTGAGGTGATGACCCCGCGTGTAGGGATGAGTGCCCTGCCTGTCAATACGAGTCGTTACAAAGCGCTTGCCTACGTCAAACGGACACATAAATCTCGTTACCCGATCTATGAGGACACCACCGACAAGATAGTTGGGGTGCTCTACACCAAGGATCTGATTGTAGCCCCAAAGCGCACCTCCATCAGAAGGCTTCTACGCGAGCCTTACTTCGTGCCTGAAACCAAAGTCCTTTCAGAGCTTCTGGAAGAACTGCGGCGCTCCGATCAACATATAGCTATAGTGGTGGACGAGTTCGGCGGTATCGCAGGCCTGGTGACACTTGAGGATATACTCGAGGCAATCTTCGGTGAGATTGTGGACGAGTACGACACCGGGGTTCCCTACAAACGCCTTGGTCGTGGGAGATACCTTGTAGACGGGGATATAGACCTGGCCAAACTCAACGAGTTTTTTGACGATGCCTTCGCAGAAGCAGAGGATGAGTTCGACAGGCTCTCCGAACTCATAACACACGAGCTGGGACACATACCGAAGCGTGGGGAGAAGATGAGCTACAAGGGGATTGATCTTACTATGCGAAGTGTGAGACGCCTGCGTATAGAAAAGGTTCTGCTGGAACAAAAGAGGACCAAGTGACGCTTCTTTTAGGTATACTCTTCATATTTATCCAGGGCTTCTTTTCCGGTTCGGAAACGGCCTACGTGGTGGCGAACCCGGTGAGGGTAGCTCATCTTTCTAAGAAAACCCGCAGGCAGGAGAAGGCTATAGAGCTCTTAAACAACCCCGAACTCCTACTGGTAGCCACCCTTATAGGAACCAACATCGCGGTTGTCCTCTCAGGGTTGTTCCTCACCGCCTTCTTCGTGGATCAACTCAACGAAACCTTGGGAACGATCGTGGCTATCATCGTAGGTGTGCTGGCAGGATTGCTTGTAGGCGAGTATCTGCCCAAGAATCTGGCCCGTTTGAAAGCAGAGCAAGTGGTGATAGCTACCTCTCCTTTCTATTCCGTGGCGATAGTGCTTTCAAAACCCTTCAGAAGACTCTTTCGTAGCCCTAAGAGAAAGGAGAAAAGAGGCGAACGTCTCTCCATCACACGGCTGGATATGCTCACCGCACTCAGGCTTGGCGAAAAGATTGGGAGTATAGAAGAAAAAACCTCACCTCGCGTCGCCAACCTCTTCAGTGCATTCGACACCCACCTTGGTGACGTGATGACGCCATGGGATCGTGTGGTAACGCTGAAGACCGGCACCAAACGCGGCAAGATCCTTAAGGTGATTGAGCGGGAAGGGTTCACACGTTACCCTGTTCTGGATCGCCGCAGCGGCCACATCAAGGGCGTCCTGCACGCCAAGGATCTTCTGCGTGAAAAATCCAGGTTGCGCAGGCCCTTCTTCACCACGCCAGGCGCTCGCATCACCGAACTTCTGCGCACCATGCAGAACAACCGGGTGCACATGGCGATAGTTTTAGACAGGGAGGATAAGCCTGTAGGGCTTGTAACCCTTGAGGACCTGCTTGAGGAGTTCGTTGGCGAGATCCGCAGCGAGGAATAACCTTCACCCCACCAGGCTACTTCGTATCCTGGCGGGAACCCCGACGTAAATCCTCCTTTTTCCCTGCGGGAAAAAGATCGGAGAGAGAAGAATGTAGAGCGGTAGGGGCACGCTGTGCCGTACCCATACTTTCTATCTCCATAAGAAGTCAGTAATGCCCCGAAGGGGCAAGGTGTGTTACGGGGGTGTCCATAGTCAATACATCGTTACCAGGTAAGAGGGGGTTGAGATCGTCGAGTAGGACGACTTGGGCATGCTCATTGCAAATTGAAAATTTCAAAATGCACCGAAGGGCGACGTTTACGGAGCACCGAAGGACGACGGTTACGGAGTAAATATCAAATTGAAGATGCAGAGGGTTGAATATCGATTAAAGAAGAACCTTCCAATAATCACAGCACTTGGAGGCCAACTGTTCATCGTCAAACAGTCCAGACAAATTTGCAATTTAGAATTTGCAGTTTGCAATTTGAATTGAGCGGCACCCTCGTGCACAGAGGCAGGTGAGGCTGTTCCCCATCTTTCCCTCACCCCATCCCGCTACCCTGGTAACCATCTCTTGGCGCACGAACTGGGGGGGCTTGACATATCCGTAAATCTTCCTATGATAATTATAGAGGTCTTTATGGGTCGGATGGAACTTCTATATGCTCAATCCCAGGAGAAAAAAGGGCATAGGGTGGACGTATGGATCGGGCAGGAGTTCCACCTAAATCTCCAACTCTTACTCTTTAAACCAAGAGCCAACCCTGCAGGATGGTTTCTGAAAAAGCCATTCCGCAGGGGAAAATAAAAAGGAGGACATAAATGCTTAAAAAACTCATCCTGCTGACGGCGGTGTTTGCGATAGCCGCCTTTGCGGTGGTTGGTCCTGTTAAGGTGCCGGAAGGGGTGGAAGTCGGTGTTGCCACTGTCCTGCCCCTGAGGGACGATCCAATAACCACTGTCTCATCTATCTCATCCGGCACGGCCGTGCTTTTGACCGAAGGCGAACAAGCCGGCGTCACCACCTATGATTATCAGCAGAACGGTGCGATGGGCAACCGGATTGCGGTGGATGATAGTGGATACATTCAGCTCTGCTGGATGCACTCGGAAGACGAGCCTTCATCCTTCCCTCCTTCCTTCCCGAATCGTGATGTCTACTACAACGTGTGGGGAGAGACTGGTGGTTTCGTCTGGCCTGACGGCCAGAAGGCATCGGGTGAGCCCCGTGCAGGCTACACCACGATGGGCTTGCTTTCCGACGATCGGGCTGTAGTTGCGTTCCACCATACTCCGACTGCTAATGTCTCAGCCGTTGTAGTTGATGCTATCCCCCGGTTTGGTGCATTCAGCTCACCGGTTGATGTTGATCCCATCACCGTCCCTGAGCAGCCGATCTGGCCGCATATCGTTGTGGGAGCGGACGATGTGATCCACGTTACAGCTCACATCTCTCCGGCTGATCCGGCAAACCCGCCTTACAACGTTGACTATCTCTACTACTCTCGTTCCACCGATGAAGGAGAGACCTTCTCCGAGTGGAAAGTCATCACCCAGACCGCCGGCAGCGACGCTGCCATCGCGGTATCTAAGGACGGCAGCAAGGTTGCCATAGCCTGGATGGACGCTTTCTCAATCGAAGGTATAGACTGGAGAAGGGCTATGAGCGGTAACATAAAGTACGTGGAGTCTACGAACAGCGGTGCAAGCTGGAGCGCTCCTATGAACGTCACGGCGGATTACTACACTCAGGAGCCGGTACCCAACAGCAGTGAGGAAGGCATGTGGTGGGGTGCCTGGTACCGTGATCTTGATTGTGCCTACGACGCAGCCGGCAATCTCCACATCGGTTGGGGAGAAGGGTTGATGGCCTACGAAGTGCATGGCGAGCCTCCCAATGATAGCCTCTTTTTCTGGTCGATGCATAAACATTTCCTTAGAATGGTCCATTGGAGTGAGGTTACCAACAAGCTCAACATTGCTTCCGGCCCCTACAGCCAGTTCGTTCCTCTAACCGAGGAAGGTGACACCATCTGGGATATATACGGCTTCTACTTGTGGGGAATCCGTGAAAGGATACAGAACTATTACAGTCCGGGTCTTGGCTGCTGGAATCCGCAGCTTGCCGCGATAGGCTCGGGCGACGACATGGTCTTCACCTGGACAGGCCAGTGGGATTCGCTTGATCTCAGCGCAGGCGGAGCCATCAACGCCGACATCTATGCCGCAATCTCCACCGACGGCGGTGCAACATGGGGTGGAGTCGCAGATTGGACTGAGAGCGAGTTCGACGAAAATGGTTTCGGCCTGGTTGCGTACGCCACCAACCTTACAAACACACACAGCCCTAACGCCAGGATCGGCGATTGTGAAAGCGAGGAGTACCACTCCGTCTACCCATGGATTGACGAAGATAGCATCCTTCACATAACCTATGTCAAGGACCTTTTCTCTGGTTCTGTCGTTCAGCGGGTTCCTACCGGTGGAATCTCAACCAGAAACCCGGTGATGTATCTGGGCAGCGAGGTGTATGTAGGCGACGGCCCCACGCCCGACTCACAACCAAAACCACCATCTGTTGAGGAAGCCCCTCGTGTCGAGGCTCCACTCATCGCGGTGCTCGGCCAGCATCCGGTTGCCAACTCCGTGGTCTTCAGCGTAAGCGCACCTGGTACTCATGCCTGGCTAAAGATCTACGACGTTGCCGGCAAACTGGTTGAAACGGTCTTTGAAGGCACGCTCGATGGCACCCGCATGCTTACCTGGGACGCGTCAGCGGTGGCTGCCGGTGTCTACTTCTACTACTTCGTCACGCCTGCACATACCGCGAGCGGTCGAGTGGTGATTATAAGGTAGGTGAAACGGGGTCGGATGGCGGGAAGTCCCGGGTCTCCCAGGCTCCTCCTTCTCGGGACTCCCGCCCTCAACACCCCCACCTCTTGACAAGGTTCCAAAAAAGCCTACACTCTTTTAGGAGGTCGTGTATGAAGAAACAGTGGAAGATGCTCCTTATTCTTGGGGTGATGATCCTAGCCTTATGGGGATGCCAGAGAGATGAAGATGAGACCATTGATTATCCAAGCGCTGTCACTCTGATAGCTCCCCAAGACGGTACCCATTTCAAAGAAACACCCCCCACATTCCTCTGGAGTTCTGATTCCCTAGCTACATCCTACATACTGCGTATAGCGACAGATGAGTTCTCAACTGGCGCGGTTCTGATTAAGGACACCCTGACTGACACCATCTATAAGATGAGCGAAAACTTGTTCTCACAGATCTATCAAGGAACATACGAGTGGGCCGTGGCCCCGCTTCCAGCAGAGGATGAACTCCTGTGGTGCGAAGTCTGGACATTTAACGTGGATAAATCCTCCCCTCCACCTGCCCCTATTCTGATTGCACCAGAGGACGGCGCGGTGTTCGATCTTGAACCGCCTACCTTCATCTGGCACAAGGACAACTCGGCATCGTCGTACGTGATCCGCGTAGTCAAGGATGCCTTCTTCACCGGAGAGAAGATTGTCGTGGATACCCTAAAGGACACTACTTACACCATGACCCAAGAGGACTTCGAGATTGCCCTTAATGACGATTACATATGGTCGGTGGCTCCGTTGTATCCGCAAGGAGGTTTAATCTGGCGAGAATTCCGAAGTCTTACTCTTGACAAGCCTATGCCCGAGCTTAACTTGGATACCACATACTTTCCCCTTGGATTAAATTACGAGTGGGCTTACGAAAGGCATCTGTGGGGGGCTGACTATTCGGACCCCAACAATCCCGACCCGCCCGTATGGGATTATTACGATACTGTAACCATCACTGTTGCTGATTCCGTCCTCGGAGTGAACGGCTGGGAGTTCTATCTGGAAGGCTACCTCTTCAGAGATGTGGGTGATACCGTCTACATATTCGGTAACCGGGTGCTGGTCTTTGAAGACGAAAAGATAATCTTCAATCCACAAGCAACTGGACCTCGCGGTGCTAATGAAGGTCTTGAAATAACATACTCACAAGACACACTTAATTTATCTGAAGCCTTCTTAGAGACATGGGAACCTATCGGCGAGTCCTACTTGAGAAAAGCTGTCTCACGAATAAAGGGTACAGGCGTGGTGGCCCAACTCTACAGATCTAGCTCTTCTGGGCACGGCTGGGAAAAGGAAAGTAATGTTGTAGATACCTTACTTTACTTCTTTAACGGGAAAGACACCGTTTGGCGCAGGGAGGGATCATGAGACGGATTCTAACGTTTAGCGGGATAGTCTTAGTAATTGCCCTGATTGACTGCCATCAGGAACCAGAGATTATAGGTACTTACCTTGCAGTTTCCTCAACCCCACAGGGCGCAGACGTATATATAGACGACAGTCTTACTGAATATCAAACCAATTGCGTAATCCCTGACATTGAACCCGGTGAGTACACAATTAAACTACTACATTCAACCTTGAAGTGCAACATTAAGGTTAGCGACTTCGAGGGGTGTTTTAAAGCCCAAGCACTTCTTGGGTCTATTGTTTAACCTTGACTCAATCAACCTGATTTCCTCACTACTGATTAT
>Ga0209991_10000132_pt1 | contig 32651 bp, 37 predicted proteins | sample ChitaG_FD_183167 | JGI IMG/M metagenome (GOLD analysis project Ga0209991, IMG submission 183167) | Deep subsurface microbial communities from South Pacific Ocean to uncover new lineages of life (NeLLi) - Chile_00310 metaG (SPAdes)... | ecosystem: Environmental > Aquatic > Marine > Oceanic >... | reverse complement strand
GGTAGTCATACCTATGCTGGAGACCCTGAGCTAAGACATCACGACAGAATGGGCAGAACATACCGCTATAGATATGTGGTTCGGTAACATCCTGGGTTTCATGGCTACCTAGAATACGAATGGGAAGAACATCGGCAGCATATAAGATTTCTTCAGGCGCATAGGTACAAAAATAGCCTAATACCTTCCCCCCTGTTTTTCCCTTCCATTCCTTGGCGTAATCATGTCTATTCCTATATATAGAATCAAACTCGTCTAACATTCTCTACCCCCTTTCAATACTCATTAGCTACAATTACTTAAATAGGAGACGCTAAAATTGGCAAAAAACACCCCATTTAGAAAAGTGAAAAACAAAGAAATTAGAACGGTAGGCAATAAAGCTTGAACCTACATCTCTATAATCTTGGGTAATGGCCAACACAAAGAACCCTGTTTATTATACGAAACTTAATATTTTGCTGTCAACATCAACCTTAGTTTGTAGAATTTGCCGGCGAAGTAAGTGGGCTCGGCAGGATTCGAACCTACGACCAATCGGTTATGAGCCGACCGCTCTGCCACTGAGCTACGAGCCCATGGAGCGGGAGACGAGACTCGAACTCGCGACAACCTGCTTGGAAGGCAGGGACTCTACCAACTGAGTTACTCCCGCATATGTTATGTCAAACAGCTTTTCGTCTGGCAACCTTGTATAATCGGGTGAAAAGACTTAACCCCTCAACCTCATTGTCCCAGATTAAGCAAAAAAAGGCAAGAGCCACTTGCCTGCTTTCTAGAAAAAGTGCAGCAAACCTAGCTCTCCAATGTCAACAGCTTTCTCTGATACGAGATTAGCGGAAAGGGATGCTGGCTGGCGCTTATTCACGGAGCCTGGGCTACTTATGAATGGTGGAGATGGCAAGTTCCAGAATTGTCCCAAAAGTATCCAGCTTAGGTTATTAGGATATCAAGGCACAGGCTAAGAAAAATTATTCCCAAGTAAGGAAAAGCTGAAAGCTTGTACACTTGCCAGGCAGCCTTCGATGTTAGTGAAAATAACAGGCGGGTATTGGCATAGACCATCAAAATACCCAGGATGTTGGCTATAACCAAGAAGAGTAAACCTGCCTCACCAGCTAAGTAAAAAAGCATGGAAACAGAATAAAGAAGGAGAGACAAAGCAAGCAATATTTTTACCACAGTTTTGACTTCCAGGCTCAAAGGAAAATAGTTCAAACCAGCATTAAGATAGTCGTCTCGGTTAGCCATCATTACGCTCCAGACATGAAGCGGGATCCAGATAGAAACAAGGAGATAAAGGAGCAGGATTTGCTCATTAAATACTGGATTTACCGCAAACCAACCAATAAGCACCGGGGTGCTGCCTGCGATTATGCCGAAGAAGACGCAGGAAACTGTTTTACGCCAGATTGCTGAGGCTACAGTCCCTATTAAGCCGAAAACAAAAGACAAGGGGTGGAGAAACCAGGCTAAGGCTAAGGCAGTAACTATTAGACCGACAATTAAGGGAAGTGCTTTCTGGGGAGGATTGATACGCTTTGAAGGTAACGCCCGATTACGAGTTCTGAGCATCTTAGCATCAGTTTCACGGTCAAGATAATTCGTAAGCCCGTTACATCCAGCGCTTAACAAGGCAATGGTAATTAGCAAAAGTATAAAAAGATAAGGAGGCAACCAGCCTTTACCAGCAATTATTCCCGAACTCAGTCCAATAAAAGTAAGTAGACTGGTTTCCCGAGGTTTGAGTATCTGAATATAGTCAAAAAAAGTTACCTGACGGCTTAAGATGGCTTTCAAGGTCTTATTAGCTCCAAATGTTATCATCAACCTGACTTCCTGTCAAATAGTGTCGGCTCTAGGCTAATTTGTGTGGAAAATAATAAGATGGTAAGAACTCCAGGTCAAAGAGTTATAAGGGATTGCTTCGCTTCGCTCGCAATGACCAAAAGAGAGTGCAATGACAAAAGAGAGCATAATGAGCAAGAGAGGGCGCAATGAGGGAAGAATTTGGTCAATTTTTGAAGTTAATCGCTGATTTCGAGTCCTCTGAGGTTTTTGAGTCCTCAAAGGTATTGCGCCACATTACTTTATCAGTTATAATTTTCTAGTTTGAAAATCCTCTAGAGGTCTAAAATGCCCCGGGAAGCAGTTAACCGGAACTGGTATAACCTGAAACCGGCTGATGTTATAAGTTCACTCAATTCAAGCTCTCATGGCTTAAGCCAGCAGGAAGCCGAGAAGCGACTGGCTGAATTCGGACCCAATGAGCTGGTAAAGAAGGAGAGAATCTCTCCCTGGGCAATCTTCCTTGAGCAGTTCAAGAACTTCCTGATTCTTATCCTCCTTATTGCCGCCGTCATATCGGCTATTAAAGGTGACGTAGTTGATGCTATTCTTATTAGTGCTATCGTCCTTTTTGCCGGCATCTTGGGCTTTATCCAGGAGTATAAAGCCGAGCGGGCTATAGAAGCCCTAAAAAGGATGGCAGCGCCTACGGCATCAGTATTGAGGGATAGTAAAGAAACAGAAATAGCCGCCAGAGAGCTTGTCCCCGGGGACATCATTCTCCTCAGGACGGGGGACAAAATACCGGCTGACGGTCGCCTTATTGAAGCTGTTAACCTAAGGACAGAGGAAGCCCCTCTCACCGGAGAATCTGTTCCTATAGAGAAAATGAGTGACCCCTTAGCGGGGGAAATAAGCGTTGGTGATAGGAAGAACATGGTGTTTACGGGGACAACCGCTGTCTATGGCCGAGGTAAGGCTATGGTAACTGCCACCGGTATGTCCACCGAATTTGGCAAAATTGCCGCCATGCTCCAAGAGGTCAAGGCAGAGCGGACTCCCCTCCAGGTTAACATTGACCGGATGGGAAAGTGGATAGGAATAGCGGCACTCGTTCTCTGTCTACTAATAGCTGCCGGCGGGGTGGCAAGAGGATATGACCTCTTCGAGATGTTCGTCTGGGGGATAGCCTTGGCAGTAGCCATAATACCAGAAGCCTTGCCGGCGGTGGTGGTTATCACTCTATCTCTCGCCGCCCGGCGGATGGTAAAACGCCGTGCTTTAATGAGAAAACTCCCGGCGGTAGAGACCCTGGGTTCCACCACATTTATTTGCTCGGATAAGACCGGCACACTGACTCAGGACCAGATGACAATCCGCCGCATCTATACCGATGGTAAGCTAATTGATGTCACCGGGACGGGTTACGAGCCTAAAGGTGAGTTTCATCTTGATGGCAAAGTTGTTGAGCCGGGGCAGGACATTGCTTTAGAAACACTGCTCCGGGCAAGCAGTCTGTGCAATGACACCTCCTTGACTTCGGTTAACGGTCTTTGGGAGATTAAAGGCGACCCTACTGAGGGTGCTTTAGTAGTGGCAGCAGCTAAAGCTGGTTTGTGGCAGAAAGAACTCAGTAGCCAGTCACCTCGCATCGATGAAATCCCCTTTTCCTCAGAGACAAAAAGGATGACCACTATCCATCAAACCCCTCAAGGAAAGGTTGCCTATTCTAAAGGAGCCCCAGAGGTAATACTGGACTCTTGCCGCTATATCTATGCTAATGGGGAAGAAAGACAATTAACCGAAAAAGATAAAGAGGATGTCCTGTCTGTAGCCCAGACTATGGCTGGTGATGCTCTGCGTGTCCTGGGCATGGCATATAAACGGCTGCCCACTAATCCTGCCGTTACCGGAGCCATAGAGCAAGATATGGTCTTTGTTGGTCTTGCCGGGATGATAGACCCGCCCCGGGAAGAAGTTAAGGAAGCAGTAATGCTTTGCGACCTGGCAGGCATAAAGTCAGTGATGATAACCGGTGACCACAAGCTAACCGCTATTGCTATTGCTAAGGAACTGGGCTTACTTAAGGAGGGTATTGCCCTGAGTGGTGCTGAGCTGGATAGCTTAAGTGATGAGGAGTTTGAAGCTTTAGCCGAAAAAATAGAGGTCTACGCCCGGGTTTCTCCAGCCCATAAGCTGCGAATTGTCGAAGCCCTAATCAAGAAAGGACATATAGTGGCTATGACTGGAGACGGGGTCAATGATGCTCCAGCTTTGAAAAAAGCTGGCATTGGTGTGGCCATGGGTATCACCGGCACTGACGTCACCAAGGAAGCTGCCGATATGGTTCTTATCGATGACAACTTTGCCTCCATCGTTTCAGCAGTGGAGGAAGGGAGAACTATTTTTGCCAATATAAGGAAGTACCTTGTATACCTGCTCAGCGGCAATACGGGCGCAGTACTAGCAATGATGGTTGCCCTTCTTGCCGGTCTACCTATACCCCTTACCGCCGTCTTGATTCTATATATAAACTTGCTTATGGATGGGGCGCCAGCAGTAGCATTAGGTGTAGAACCACCAGAGAAAGGGGTAATGAAGAAGCCGCCTCGTGACCCTAAAAGCAGCATATTCAATCGCCACGCATTGTGGTTTATTCCCGGCGTCGGGGTGTGGATTGGTGCCATGGCATTGCTACTGTTTATCTGGATATTGGACACCACTGGCGACCTAGCATATGCGATGACGATGTTTTTCGTCACTCTGATTTGTCTCAGACTGTTCAATACGTACAACTGCCGTTCAGCAAGTAGCTCCCTATTTAGCCTCGGTCTATTTACCAATAAATGGGTGTCATATGCCTGTGCCTTGTCGTTTTTGATGCTGCTAGCGGTATTGTATGTGCCCTTCCTCCAAGTTGCCTTTGGAATAGTTCCACTGAGCCTGGCAGATTGGGCGGTAATCATACCGTTGGCTTTCACAGTCATTATCGTCGTGGAAATTCAAAAGCTCATCGTCAGATGGCAAGAGAGGAAAAGGAAGAGTGTTTAGTTGTCACCCTGCGCACTAGCCAAGGGTCTCTAGATTCTCCGCGGAGTTTACCCTGAGCGAGATTCTTCCCCTTCTTAGAAGGGTCAGAATGACAAGAAGCGAAGGGCTCGCAATGACAGTTTGAGTTGCTAAACAACCTCGATTGCATCTTAATGACTTAACAGCACCTAACGCCAATCTGCAGTTCCAGCCGGTTAAGCTTTGCCCAGATTGGACAAATAATCAGGTAACTGCTGGGGTTTGACCGGGGTGAAGCTTGCGCCACTTTTCTAATAGTTGCTCACGAGTTTCCTTATGAGCTGGGTCAGGAATGCAGCAATCTGTTGGACAGACCTCGACACACTTTGGTGATTCAAACCAGCCGACACATTCAGTGCATTTGGCTGGGTCAATGACAAAGATGATTTCTCCTTCGGTAATAGCCTGATTTTCACACTCTGCCTCACAAGCACCACAGCTTATGCATTCATCGGTGATTGTGTACGCCATTTCAAAACTTGCCTCCTTAAATTTTTGGCTAAGCCGATGGTCGGGGTGAGAGGACTTGAACCTCCGACCTCATGGTCCCAAACCATGCGCGCTAGCCGTCTGCGCCACACCCCGTGGCTAAAGTATAGCAAAGCACCTACTACCGGTCAAGCTAATGGCTAGCTGGGTTTTAATCTCGGCAGTTCTGAACTCCGTCTTGGCTTATACCATTTTCTCCATAAGTTTAGCGTATTCCATATCAACCTTACGTTGAATCTCACTAACTGTGTCTTCTGATAGGTGTCTGAACCTGCCTTGTAGCTTCAAGTAGTCGGTAACCGGTCTAAGCTTAGCGATAGCAACACTCAATCTATACCTACCATTCTCTACTTCATATAGAGGGAATATCCCTGTTTCTACCGCCAGACGACCTATGCTGATAGCTAAATCAGAAGCAAATCTCCAGCCGATAGGACAGGGGGATAAAATATGAACATAAGCTGGACCAGAAGTCCTAGCTGCCCTATCAATCTTACGCATCAAATCAAAAGGGTGGCTGGGGCAGGCGGTAGCTACATACGGGATGTCATGAGCAGCAGCAATAGCCGGCATATTCTTTTTCCAGGTAACCTGACCTATGCTCACCTTGCCGGCGGGGGAAGTAGTAGTAGAAGCACCAAAGGGGGTAGCTGAAGACCTTTGTATTCCGGTATTCATATAGGCTTCATTGTCAAAGCAAATATAGAGAAAATTATGCCCCCTCTCTAATGCTCCAGATAGTGCCTGAAGCCCGATATCACTAGTTCCGCCATCGCCAGCCATAGCTACCACATTAATATCCTGTGCTGGGCGCCTTCCCTTCCTTGTCATGACTTTTAGCCCTGCCTCTACACCTGAAGCTACCGCCGCCGCATTTTCAAACAGGGTATGAATCCAGGGAACGCGCCATGAAGTATAAGGAAGTTGTGATGAAATTACTTCCATACAACCGGTAGCATTAACAATAATGCTATTTCGCCCTAATGATTTACAAGCCAATCTTACTGCCAGGGCCTCACCACAACCTGTACATGCCCGATGACCAGGGGCAAAGAGTTCCTCCCTAGCTAACAATTCCGAAACAGAAATAGCACCCTTTTCCATTATTCCCTCACTCCAAACATTTCAAACTCTTGCTCGCTTCCCGTCTGCGAGATTTCTATACCTCTATTGACTATATCCTCAAATCCAACCGAGGTAATATCTCTACCGCCTAAACCACCAATAAAGCTGATTACCCTTGGCTTCTTGTCTTCACTATATAAGGCTGACCTAATCTCGGAGCAGACTGGTCCCCCAGGTCCGCCAAAGGAAAGAGCTCTATCTAATACAATGAGAACCTCAGCATTCATAACCGCCTGGCGAATTTCCTTAAAGGGGAAGGGGCGCCATAAGCGAAGCTTTATCAGTCCAACATTTTTGCTCTCTCTTCGCATGGTGTCTATAGCCATCATTGCCGTCTCGCTGAAGCTGCCCATAGTTAGTAAAAGCACCCTGGCATCTTGACTGTGGTAGCATTCTAGTGGATGGTAGTAGCGCCCAAAGAGGCTACCAAAGTCATTCCAGCATTGAAGGATTACCTCCTTAGCTGCGGTCAAATTTACCTCCTGCGCCTTCTTTGCCTCTGAATATATGTCAGGCGGGCCGAAACCTCCCATAGTTACCGGTTTATCCGGATTTAGCGGCAAGGGATATTGATACGGGGGAATAAATTTGTCAACTGTAGCCTGCTCGGGGAGAAGTAGCGGCTCAATCATATGCGATAGGTGGAACCCATCCAGGTGAATCATTACCGGAAGTAAAACCCTCGGGTCTTCAGCAATGCGGAAGGCACACAGGACATTATCGATAACCCCCTGCCCATTCTCAGTGAATATCTGAACCCACCCGGTATCACGAACTGCCATGGCATCAGAGTGGTCACCCCAGATGCTTATTGGTGCTGATAAAGCCCGGTTAGCCACTGCCATAACTACCGGCAGCCGCATGGATGAGGCAACATATAGTACTTCATGCATTAACTCTAACCCTGGACCAGCGGTAGCAGTAAATGTCCTCGCTCCTACTGCTGATGCCCCGAGGCAAGCACTCATTGCCGAGTGTTCCGATTCAACGGGAATATAGGCGGCATCTAACTCGCCATCGGCCACTAGCTGGGCAAGGTGCTCAACAATATGAGTCTGGGGGGTGATAGGATAGGCAGCGACAACATCAGCATTTGCCAGTTTGACCACTTCACCAATGGCAACAGAGACCTCCATTCCTATCTTTGCCATTATTCCTCCTCCTCTACCATGGTTATTGCTTTTCTTCGGCATTCGGTGGCACAAATACCACACCCCTTGCAATAAAATAAATTGGCTTCAAAATACCCCTCAGCATTTCGTTCAACGCATCCCTCAGGGCAGAAGATATAGCAGAGAATGCACTTTTTGTTGCATTTGCTGCTATCAAAGATTGGTCTTTGTGACCTCCAATCCCCGGTTTGGTATTGGCTGGCACTTCCTGGCTCAGTTACTATTGAGCCAATCTCCAGGTCTCTCCAGGTCTTCATACCTTCTGTTTTAGTCAACTGCCTTATCCTTTACTAAGGTTTCCTCATAAGCCTTTTTCATAGCGTTAATATTCCTTTCGGCTAGGCGGTCAAATCGGTGTCTTAGCGGTTCAACCAAGGATTCTAATTTAACAACCCCGGTGGCTCTTATTAGGGCTCCGACCATAGTCGTATTGGTAATTGGAATCCCCAATAACTCTTTAGCGATACTGGTAGCATCAATTGTGGCTAGTGACCAGTTAAGGCTGAACTCCCGTCTAATTTGCTCGGCTTGTTTTCTGGTATTAATTACTACCATGCCATCGGCTTTAAGCCCTGAGGTAACATTGACAATGCGTAATAGACTAGGGTCAAGCACGACTACTACATCAGGTTGAGTTATTTCCGCCCTTATCCTGATAGGCTGCTCACTGCTTATTCTGACAAAGGCTAAGACGGGTGCCCCCCTCCTTTCTGGACCAAAGCTGGGGAAGGCCTGAGCATACTTGCCTTCATTTATGGCCGCCTGAGCCAGCAGTGCAGCCGAGGTAACCGCTCCTTGACCGCCGCGACCGTGGAAGCGAATTTCAATGGTTGTAGCCGTCTCTATGCTATTACGCCTCCTTTCTAGTAAAGTTAGCGCCCCTGGAGCGACTTGAACGCTCGCACCCAGCTCCGGAGGCTGGTGCTCTATCCACCTGAGCTACAGGGGCAGATACAATATGATAACCCATAGCCAATGATGATGCAACTAACTGCGGCCTTTCCTATTAGGCATATCTAACAACCAAATATAGCCAACTCAAGGCAACCACCATAATCGTAGCTGGTAGAGCATACTTGAGGAACCTCCCCCAGCCAATAGGATAGCCCTCCCTCTCAGCAATGGCAGTGCCGACCACATTGGCTGAGGCACCGATAGGGGTAGCGTTACCACCTATATCTGTGCCTAGGGCTAATGTCCAGGCCAAAGTTGGTAGTTTCAAGCCTGCTGTCTGGGAGAGGTTGACAATTACCGGGACCATAGTAGCGGCAAAGGGAATATTATCTACTATTGCTGAAGCAAAGGCGGAGACCCACAGGATAAGAGGTATCACTAATATGATGTTTCCCCCTGATATGTCTCCGATATACCCAGCCAGCATTTTCAGTATCCCTGTTTCCTCCAGTCCTCCCACGACAATAAATAAACCGACAAAGAAAAGCAAGGTGCGCCAATCTACCCCTTTAATGACGTGTAGAGCCCTCCTGGTAGCGGCGAGTAAGGCGAGAAAGGCGGCAATAACGCCGATTAAAGCCAGAGATAGCCCAGTTTCAGCATGGGTAACTATTAAAATCACCACCAGGATGAAGATAGCGGTATTTATCTTGAACAGGCGAGGATTAATAATGGCGTCTTTAGGCTCAGGATATTGATTAAGAGTTACTTCACCTTGAGAAGAGGTAAGAGTTTTACGAAAGACGAGATAGAAGAAGCCTAAGGTAAATAACATCCCTATCCAGGCAATAGGACCGGTATTAACCACAAAGTCCATAAAGGTGTAACCAAGGGCAGTGCCTATAATTATATTGGGCGGGTCACCGCTCATGGTGGCAGCCCCTCCTGTGTTGGCGGCAAAAATCATAGCAATTATTATGGGAACCGGGTCAAATTTGAGCATGCGAGCCAGCTCAATGGTTACCGGTGCCATAAATAATAATACGGTGATACTATCAATGAACATTGCCAGAAAGCCGGAGAGCAGCATAAAGGCAATCAAGATAGGGGTAACCTGGTAGTTGACCATACGAGCCACATAGAAGCATATCCAGCGGAAGAAGCCTACTTTGCCTAGACCCTCCACCATAACCATCATGCCACCGATAAAGATGATAGTCTGCCAGTTTACCCCGCGAGATTCTATATGCTCCTGCCCCGGTATCCAGAACCTAAATTGCCCAAGCTGTTCAAGGTTCAAAACACTAAAAACTGCCCCCGGGCTTTTTAAGGTAATAAGAAAGACAATTATAAAGGTAAGGGCAGCACCAATAAGGGCGGGGATGTAACGAGGAACCTTGCCACTTACAATAACACTAAACATTATGGCGAAGATAATAATGGCAAGGATTTGGCTTAATGTCAGCATTTATTCAAACTTAGAGTAAGATAAAGGCAAAAATCTAAGTTATTATAACAGAAGCTCCCCCCCATGAAAAGAGCAAAGATAAAAAATAAAAGATAAAAATAGGGGAGAGGGGTAAAAAGAGCAAAACTCAAAAATAAAAAGGCAAAAAGGAGGAGGACAGGGTTTTTAATCTTTTATCTTGAACCTTTAATCTTTAGCGGGGGTGAGGTTATTAAACATTCTCTCAACCTGCTTGTCTGAGGAAAAGGTGGTATAATTATTAATGTAACCGAGGAGAGGTGTCCGAGTGGATTATGGTGCCGCTCTCGAAAAGCGTAAGGGGTCATACCACCCAGTGTTTTTTGGTGTTGTATGACCCCGTTTTGTATCTGGCAAGGGGTATCATCAAGGGTTCTCATACCGTCCCGTTACACCCCGTCCCGCACAGTTCGTTAGCAAATCCGTTAGCAAAAAAGCTGGTATTGGGGCTGATTTTAGGGTAAATTGTGATAAGGGCGGTTTGGCTCCAATTGTCTCAGAATTGGAGTAAAGCCCCGTAGCTAAGATGGTTTTTCTGTGGCTAAACAAACCGTCAGATTGTTACCACATGCATCTGTAGGCGTGCGGAATGTAGTTACGACAATCGAGAGAGGGGATGTTAAGAAGAGGACAAAGTAAAAAGCGTTGGGGCAATTAAATTGACCTTGACAACTGCTATGATGGGTCGTAGAATTCTAGTAGCAGATTACAGGCGGTAACATACATGCAAGAGAATATGAGTCTCAAAGAATTTATGCTAAAAGAAATTGATGTGATTCAAGGCATAATAAAACGAATGGCTTTTAATTCGTTTGTGATAAAGGGATGGGCTATAACCTTGGTTGTCGTAACTCTACTTTTAAAAGGAGCTAATTATCAAGTCTGGATAGCTTTTATTCCTTTGTTAGTTTTTTGGTTTTTAGACTCATACTTCTTACAACAGGAACGGTTATATAGAAAATTATATAAATGGGTTATTCATAATAGACTGAATACAGAAGAATATTTATTTGATATGGATACTTACCGATTTAAAGATGAAGTTCAGTCAAGATTTAGAATCATGTTTTCAATAACGCTGGGTTGGTTCTACGGCTCAATAGCAATTTTAATAGTAATTTACGCAATATTTCTATTCTTAACACAAAATGGAGGAGGGTCTTAAAATGGCACGTAGAGTATTTTTCAGTTTTGAATACGGAGATGTATCAAGAGCAATGGTAGTCCGAAATAGCTGGGTCACTCAAGGAAGAGAGGCAGCAGGATTTATAGATGCAGCAGATTTTGAAAATCTAAAGAGGCAGGGCGATAACGCTATTAGAAACTGGATAGATGAACAACTTGAAGGAACAAGTGTAACGGTTGTTTTAGTAGGTGAAAAAACGTGTGATAGCCGGTGGGTAAAATATGAAATTGCAAAAAGCATCGAAGAAGGTAATGGGCTTTTAGGTATAGATATAAGTAAAATAAAAGATTTGCAAGGTAATACTTCTGAAAGATGTGGGCAGATACCTAAAGGGTATAATTTTTATTTGTGGCTTAAGGAAGACGGTTATAACAATATGGGGGATTGGATTGAAAAAGCAGCAGAAGATGCAGGAAAGTGATACTTCTTCACCAATAAGTCACTTAATTTAAACTCCCGCTCTCGAATCCCTAGCTTCGTGCCATAATATAGGCGGGAGGTAATCAAAATGACACAATTAGCCAGATTGTGTAAGCTAAGCTAATCTGCCCCATAGGTATTGGATGCCCCGAACCACGGCGAACTATTGATAACACCCCCTTTCAAGTATAGAATAGACCCAGATATTGGGTAATGAAAAGAATCCGTGTTGTGATATTACTGGCTGTAAAGTCATTCTTCTCCCTCATCGCTCTAGTCCTACTTACGACTGTCATCCACGAAGGCGCTCACTTTGTTACTGCGGTCATAATGAAAGTACCCATAGCATCCTTTACTTGGTTTGACCCTCGCTACTTTGCGCCTGTATTTGTTTCAGGTTCTATAGAATACACTTTGGGGTACAAGGTGGTAAGCTACGCTGGGGGATTGGTTACTGGGGTATTGTTACTAGCAATCTTGGCTTTCAAAAGAGAATGGTTTAAGCAGTCGCTATATCGGTGGTTTCTCGGATTCTATATGGCTACCTTTGGATTCTGGCAAATCTGTCAAGGTGTCCTTGAGGGGGCGTTTCACGATATGTATATAGCAGATGCCACTAATATCCTCAGCTTAAGTTACTGCGTAGGCTATGCCTCAGCATTTTTGGGTATGGCAGTGTACTGGTTACTTATGCCGGGGCTAAAAGGGCTATTGGCTAAAGAGAAGTATAGCCGGAGTAACTCTTGAGAAGGGATTTGGCTGTCTGGGGAAGGCTATACCAAAGCCTGATAGCATATAGAGTACAATTGCCTTGATATATTAGCTTAGGATGATTACCAAGTGTGGCAAAACTCCTCTCAATGAGAGATTAATTTAGAGTAGCTTGGTATCCAAAAATACTAGCAGGTCAGAAAATTGTGTTGGCTCTAGTTTGTCAAACTCTTTTTGAGGCACTTTAATATATTGCCAGGTGGTGTCTGTGAGCAGTGTAGCGTTCTCACACCAGAGTTGAGCTGCTCGGTCTTTATGGGGAACAGTCGCATCCTCAAGACCTTTGGTTTCCACAAGATAATGGTTTCCGTCAGATAGCACAACTACAAAGTCTGGCTCATAGTAACGCAGATTGCCAACAGCATCAGTGTATTCTATTGCAAAGCCAAAAGGCTCTGGCAGCTTAGCAAAGGCTGTTACATCACCGGCACTGTCCAAGAATCTGGCGAACCTCTCTTCCAAATGGCTGTCGCAGGGCACTAGGTTAAAAACAGTCTTCCGGGCTTCGCAGGTGAGCCGTGAATAGGGAAAGGGTGCAGTATCCGAGAGTTTGCGACCTGCATTCAAAAGGTAGGGCTCTAGTCTCTCAATTACTAGGGCACGTAAGGCCTCCACAAAGGTTTTCACAGTAACATACTGTACTACATTGGTGCTGATAGCCTTTATCATGACCGGGTCATCTAAGTTCACTTTCTCGCCAAAGGCCTTGGTTGCCAAGAACTCTCGCACCTTAGGGGCTAACACAGCAAACTGAGAAGGTAATTTTACCTCTTGGGCGATGCGCTTGGCATAGTAAGAGATAACCTCTTGCGATGTCTGGGCTTCCGGTATGGCATAGTCTCGTTCTATTATCTTCTTCAGGGTAATAATATCGTAGCCCTCATATTTGAAAGTCTGGGCTGTGGAGTCATCTTCCTTGAGGGGCAATACCGGACAGGTCATGGCGGCAATATCCAGTCCAGCTATTTCCTCGGCTAAGGTCTTCTTCCGTGCCAGGATAGGGCTAAGTACTGGTAAAGCGATGTCTTTGTCCATCTTGTCAGGGTCAGGAGCAATGGTAACAATGACCAGCTTGTCTATACCCACATTGAATGTTTCAAGTTCCATATCCTCGTCTCTTTCAAGCTGCTCAATAAACTCAATAAACGCCTTGTTACCAATCACATCTACCCGTTCCGTGTAGCTTGTTCCCATATCCCGGAACATCAAACGCAGCCCTCGGCCAATGGTCTGCTCTGGCAGGATGTTAGCCTTAGCAGTATATGGGCGTAGACCTACCACCACTGTTACATTCTGAACATCCCAACCCTCCCGTAACATCAAAACGCTCACAATACAATTCACCGGGCTCTGCGCCTCGTCTACCTCTCGTACTACCTTTCTGGCCTTGTCTAGCTCTTTCTTAGATACCTCCCCTGCCTTATCCGTATGGATAACCTGTAGCTTCTCTCCCCCAAATTCTTCAGGATACTTTACTCTCAGGTCATCTGCTACCTCATCCGCCTCGTTGGTATTACTCATCATCACGAAGAGAATGGGTTTCTTGCCCAAATTATGGAGCTGTTCTCGGTATTCTCGCCACCGTTCAACCCCCGCTGCGAGATATGCTCTGTATTTTGTACTTGCTATGTTTGACCGGCCTTCTTGGATTCCAGTAGCAATTCCCTTAATGGGACGCTTGACTATGTTATCTATGATGGCTTGCTTCAGCGGATAATCGTATATCACCCAGGTAAATAGTGGCCCTTTGCTGTATCTTGGTGTTGCCGAAAAGTCTAACTGGGCTGCCAATCCGCTGGGAATCGTGGCGTTCAGCCCTCTGATAACTTTATTCCATTCACTATCTTCATCGTGAGTATGATGGGCTTCATCGTTGATAACCAGACATGGGCCACCTCTCTTAGCTATTCGCTTATCAAAATCTTCTACCTCTACATTACTGGCTGGTGGCCGTGGGCCCAGCATGGCTGTCATCTCTTCTGTTTCGCTCTTTGATGCTCTGTCAGGACGCTCGTAGAACTGCTGTATGTTGGTTAAGTAGAGTGCTCCTTGAGAACTAGCCCGTTCACCCTCACCACGCACATAGCAGTCAAAGTCCCAGAAAACCTTTAGCTCTGGTGGTATTATTGGGTCTACCCGGAAGATTCGTCCATTGCTGAAGTCCGTTCGCAGCCTTTCAAAGACGATGACATTAGGAGCAATAATAAGAGATGCCTTAGCGTAATCATCTAAACCCTCCGACACTGCATTGAAATACTGCCAAGCCACTGCCAGAGCCATTACCTTGGTCTTGCCACTACCGGTGGCCATCTTAATACAGTAGCGGCTGAAGTCGTCATATTGGAGGAGGCGCAGCCCAACTATTTTAGGCGCATATTTTTCCAGTAGCTCCTTGTGCCGATGTTGCCGTGCTACCTCGTAAACATAGATTAGGGTCTCCATCGCCTCCCGTTGCGAATCGTGATACTTGAAAAACCTTCCATTAGGTAGTCGGTGGTCGGTCTTGAACCAGTAATTAAGTAAAAGGCGGGTAGTATTGGTAATACCCTTGTAGTTATTTTGTCGCCATTCGGCTACTTCTTTACGAATTGCAGTTACGCAAGGAGCGGTCTTAACCCGTGCTTCTAACAGACCCAATTGCTCTGAAGGAATTACTTTGCGGGGAGACATCTCAATGGACCTCCACGTTTAATGTCTTAGTAGTATCATTCCCTAAGATGTCAATTACCTTTACCATAATAATATATGTGCCTGGTTGCTCATAAGTATGGTTGATTATTTTTTGCAGTTCCCGCTTCTTACGGGTGCGATAGTCCTGCCATTCATTGTGGAAGGTGTCATCCTGGTTTTTCCAGTCCACTGCCCAGTAGTCAATCCATTGTTGCCAATGAGTAATAGTCTGTCGCACATCCTCGGGAACGTCGTCTGGTGGGATAACGAAGTCAGTCAGTTTGAGTGTTACGCCTCTCCCTTGCTGGTCAACCTCTACCGATAAGGCAGCTAGCTCAAAGAAGCGTATATCACCCTGCTCCACGGCCTTTTTCTCCAGCACCTCCCTAGGAATGCGCAGGAACCGCATGTTGATATTGGCCTGGGCTGCTTGTTGCTTGGCCACCTCGTTTAGCTCAAAGGCGAAGTCCCACCCTAGCACATCCACCCCATTGGTTTTGGGTGCATCCTTGCCTGTGCCCACGGCCCGTCTAAACTCTACTGCTATTTGTGCCACATCACCAGGGGTCACTGGAGAGTCCACCACTCCCACATGAACCATCCGTCCCGCCTTAATACCGTGGAGCCATGTATATCCATTGACCGACTGGGCATTATATAGCTCTAAGATGAAACGGCGGTAGGCTAGCATCCTCTCTTCGGCCTGCTCCCCGAACTCTGCCACCTGCCATAATTGTCGCTCATATTTGCCCAAGTTCTGGACGATAAATGGCTTTACCTCTGGTAGAGAAAACAGACGCTTACGGGTAGTATGGATAGCAAACCGTCCCAAATCACAGGCAATCCACCGCCGTCCCAGCTTTTCTGCCACTGCTGCTGTCGTGCCACTACCAACAAAGCAGTCCAAGACAAGGTCGCCTTCGTTGGAAGATGAAGCGACAATAAGGTCAAGTAACTCTTCTGGTTTTTGAGTATCGTATCCTGTTCTCTCTGAAGAAGTTGCAGCCATAACTGGAATATGACTTATGACATCATTGACCCGCTTACCTTCCTCTTTCGGATATGTTCTACCGTAATAAATTGTTCCATCTGTCTTGCGGCGCTTTATCAATGCATACGCACGGCCATCTTCATCCACTTGGTTATACCGTCCCATGCTTTCATCTTTATATGGCTGCCCCTGTTGATTCCAAACATAGTTCTCACCTTTTGTATAGAAGAGAATTACATCGTGCGCATGTTGGTAGATTCGCTTTGACTCAGTGCCTCTAAACCCCTTATCCCAAATAATCTCATTTCTGAAATTCGCAACCCCAAAAACCTCGTCCATCAACGCCTTTGCATAGTGCCCAAGATGATAGTCCATATGAAGATAGATGCTGCCCGTATCATGAAGCAACTCATGCAGAATCACGGCCGTTTCATATAACCATTGCAGATATGAATCAAGGCCTCGGCCCCAGGTATCCCGGTAAGCCTTCTGCTCTATGATGCTGGGTTCTTTGGTGAATTCCTCGCCATCTATCTGTACTCGGAAAGAGAAATCTGCCCCCGTATCAAAGGGCGGGTCAATATAAATAAGATTCACCTGACCTGCAAACTCTTCCAGCAGGGCGGGCAACACATACTTCTTGTCTCCCCAGATGAGCCGGTTACGCCACTCGGATGGGCGGTTACTGCCGAATAAGTCCAGCATTCGTTGACGCTCCTGTGCCGACTCGTTAACAGTCTCTACTGTCTGAAAGGGTAATTGCACCCGCAAGGGAGCCACCTTGTGCCCGTCCTTATCGTATTTGCCTTCCCAAATTAGTTCTGTCATTTCAGCTCACTGCTCCCTTCCGTATGCTATGTCTTGCCCTCTCCAAATCCGCTGGCTGGACTATGCCTTCTCATGACAGCGGGCATGTCCCCTAGCCATGCTCTTTCCAAATTGTAGCACTATTTTACCACTTAGTGTTATTGTTGGAAAGGTAAATTGAGGAACCTTAACCGTTTCCCCTGCAGATTTAGCTATGCGAGGAATGTCTGGAAAATGAGGCTGAATTTGCGGCTAGGGCTAAAGAGTGGGTCATTGAGGTCGAGGAGTTGCTAGCGGCAAAGTAGATATGGGAGGGTCACATACTTCCGTTTTGCGAGCTGTAACATCCTCAGGTAGCCAGGGCAGGTTTGCACAGATTTGAGAACCAATTATTTTCTAAGGGGAAGGCCTCTGTGTTTAGGGCGGCTCTTGCTAGCTAATTACTTCTTGACTTTACGGCTGACTTTCCTCAATGCTTGTTCAAATTTATCTCTGGTAAAAACCGTCTCTGATTCTGTTATTGCTGGTGTTTCCACCTCTGGTGAACGCCAGAATTCTGCAACTCCTGTTGCCTGGTAACTTCTTTCGCTGGTTCCTCCAACATCAGATTCAACAACCAAGGATTCTGCATTCTTTGTCATTTCTTTATTCCTCCTATTCCTTTATGCTCCATTGCTTACGTTGAGCCCATTGAAAAGCAGATGGTGTAATAACTGCGATATCAATATCACCCCCACAGAGGGGCGGGCCGACAGCAAACCTGAATAGCCCAATTGTAAGTTGCACAGCGTAATTCGCAAAATCAATAGCATCTTGAAGGGGCATTCCATCAAAGACTAATGGCAATTCAGATACATGGTCATCTTTCCATTTCTGAACAATATCTTTATCGGCTCCCCGTTTTACTAACTCATCAATGCCTCGCCTGTCATAACCATGCACTAGCCGAGTTATAGCATCTATTTGACCAAACCAATTAGCACCAAACGATGGGCTGCCATCTGGTTTTTGGGGGCGAACTTCTCGCCAAGATGGTTTATCTGGAAATCCACACAAGTATTGGTCACTAAAAAATTCCCCATGTGAATAACCCCCAATGAAAAGCCCTAGCTGGGGGCGATTCCCGCTAGGAGGATAGGCTTTATCATATCGTTCAGAAATAAATCGGTGTAGCTCATCGGCGACTTTTCTTACTGTAAAGGTTTCATTATCTTTCAACAATGGATAAGCGTGCTCCCACTCCATTATCAGACTCTGTATAGACCTATCACTTATACTAGCTATTCCCCAAGTCATCGCTCCGATAGGGTAATCTTTAATACGAGCTATTTTGTTGGCAAAATCAAATGTTTGTAGTATTCCTGTTTGCCGACCTTTTGGTGTAGTTACAGTTCCTTCAAGCGATACAACACTGTCGGCAGCCAATATTAGACCCTCAGGAATTCTTACACTGACACAAATAGTCACTTCACACTTCCCTTCTTGACCTTTCAGGGAGTTTAACATATCATTTGTCAGAATCTTTGTCAACATCATTACCTACCTTCAGGGGATAGTTACCTTTTAGTTTATCAATGCCCTTTTGTCAAAAGAGTGAGGACGATAAAAAGCTAGGCAAGTGCCCGCTAGAACCTATCCAGTGCTCGGACTGCTGCGTCCCAGCCGATGTCAGTCCTTTTCTTGAGCCAGTACCAAGCCGCCGCAGCTAGTATTAGCACTATTACCAGCGTTGTTGTGCTACTCTCTGTGCCCTTCACGACTTCCCCCATATCATCAATGCCACAATTATGACAACAACCCAATTTGTTAGGACAATCCAGAGGTCAGTTTTGTCGTTCATTGCCTAGCTCCTCATAAAGAATACTACGGCTATAATACCCGCTACAGCTAACCCTACCCAGAGGAGGGTTTTATTTTCTATAGGAGGCACAGGTGGAGGCGGTGTAGGTTCAGGTGGAGGAGGCACAGCCAGAGGCTCTAATCTCAGCCTCTTACTATCTAGCAGCACGGCAGTTTTTGGCTTTAAGCTAACAACCTTTCTATCTAGGAGTTGAGCTGCTTTTGGAGCTAGAGTTACAGTTTCTCTATCTAGTAGCGTTGCTGTCATATTTACCGCCAATCAGACCAATGCCAATCGTAAGCAGCATCATCGTGACCAAACAGTCTCACATCAATAGTTATCGTTTGGCTCGGCATCTTCCACAAGCGGTATCTATCGGACTTGGTGAAACTGCCACCAAGAACTCTAGTTGCCTGCACAAGCTCTTTATTGCCCAAATTGTCCATTGCTACCAAGAACAACTTCCAGTAGAGAGCACCCGGATTGGATGCCTCAAAGCTGATGTCAATATCAATATAGTCGCCGGGCTTAACCTGAGCTACAGATAGGCGACTAATGTTGCCGATAATACTGCTACTCCCGATGCCTGCTATACCAGTAAAAATGTCTGCCATTGGCTATCTCCTCGTCTCCTTTACATTATTCGTCTTAGTGCCCTGGTCTCCGGGTCAAGATAAAACCCTTTAGGTAGAGGCACAGGTTCAACTCCCACGAGTCCCTTTTCTAGCATAGCTATATTCCTTCTAACCGCAGCCGTAAATTCTATCGGACTCATATCAGACTTCTTTATTACCTCAAGTGCCTCCTCCTTACTCACTCCCAGATATTTAGCTGCCTCTGCAATCTGAGTCTGCCTGTAATAAGCCCAAGCTGCTACAGCCAACGCTAAGCCTACTGCTATTATAACTATTGTTGTTTTACCCGGAACTTTTATCATTTCTCCTTCTTTCCCTTATAGCTTTTCTAGTATTCCATGTATGAGGTCAAAGTTCCACTCAAAACCAGTCTTTTTCCTTAGCCAGAGCCACGCTACCACACAAAGTATTAAAACTATTACCAGTGTTGTCTCCGTTATCTCAGTGGCCTCAATACCTCCTTGCCATTATTCTTTCTCGTTCATATATAGGTAATTCCCAACCAGTAAGTTCTGCTCTTCCATTGACCGAGAATTTGGGAGTAGCAGTTGCTATCTCTCTGGGCTTCTCCATCGTGCCATTTGTTTTAGCCTCTTTAACTATAGTAGCAACACCTCTTTGAGGTATCTCAATATCCTTTATATGACCTGTTGGGCGGAGTTTGATATGACCTTCAACTTTTTTACCATTGACCTTTATTGTAGCTTTATAAGTAGCCTTAACTGTTTTTACTCCTAATTTGATAGTTCCTACGACAAAGAACTTCCCGACCTTGAACACAATCTTGGTTGTCCCCTTGAGTATTTTGCCAGTAGCTTTAGCCGACTCTGCCATAGCCTTGCTAGTAAGCTGTCCTGCCTTCACTACTATAGGCTTAATCTTGCACCTTACAAGTATTTCCCTTGCTTGCTTCTTAGTTATGTATCTTCCCCTATGGCACTTAAGACATAGCAGAAAAGGTTGTCCGTGCTTTGAATGATAGGTATAAACCTGTGGACAATTAGGGAACTTTGTCTTACAGAAGGCACACTTCACTAAATTACCCCCTTTTGTATTCCTTCGATAAGCCAGACCCAATTTCTGAATTTTCTATAGCTAGTTTAGCTCTGGTAGTGGCTGGACTCAAAAGACACCTCCTGCCTTCTCAAACCAGGTCTCCTTGGTTGCCCGGTACACCTCAACTCCCACTAGCCACTCGGCATATTCTTCGGTTTGCTTTGGTGTCCTGTAGCCTGCTGCCTCTTCCTGCTCCAGCTTGGTAATAATCTCCTTCTTCCTCTCTTCAGGTATTGCTGGAGACTGGACTAGGGTATGATACTTCAATGCCAGATTTATATCGGTTGTTGGTGTTGGTATCTTCGGTAGCTTTCCAGCCTGCCATAGCCAGAGAATAGCGCATAAGCCAATAGCCAATACTATGATAATTCTACTCATTACTCGGTTTCTCCTTCGGTTATCTAGTTCTTGGAATAAATTAGGTCACGGTTTCCTGTCAGGCTGTAGCTGAGCATATTCCCCAGCTTGCCCTCACCAAACCAGCCAAAACGCCAAGCAATCACCGCAAATGCGATAAGGCAAAGCAGAAGCCAGAAGCCTGTACCGAGCTGAATTTGGACAGTCCAGTTTCTAGGCATTACTACGCCCCCTCTGCTCCGAGCTTCTTACTAAGCCGGTTAGCAAGGAACTGACCGATAAAAATGGCAACTGCGAGTACGGCAATGAAGATTAATGTATCTTTAGTCAAATCCATATTATCCTCCTTAATCAGGGAATAGTTCATCCATCTTATCTCTTATCGGGTCTCCAGAACTCTTGACTGCCTCTTTAGCCTTGCCCTCTCCCGACTCTGACTTCATGAGGTAGTAAATTGCGATAGCAATCCCAACAATAATGAGAATCCCCACAATCCAAGCTGCTTTGCCATTTAGCAAGGTGAAGGGAAGAATAGTAGCAGCAGCCAAAGCTCTTCTAGGGTCGACCTCCTCAGCCGACTCGTCACCCAAGAGCAGTGTAGATTCCGAGACTACTTCATCTTCCGTTGTTTCGGGAGGAGGTGGTGTTGGCGGTTCTATATCCTCCTCTACCGTCTCAGGAGGCAATGTTACCAAAAAGACCATCTCCCGGTAGGGCGTATATATCCTCTTAGTGGTGTCAAGGTCTTTTATAGCCTTAGTTATCTGTGCCTCTTCGTCTTTAGCTATACCTCTTATCGTGAACTGAAACTGGTCGCTTAGGAAGCCAGCTTGATATATCTCAACCGCACCACCCATATCAACAACCTGAGTTAGTACCTCTTGTAATGGCTTATAGCCCCAAACTCTATCCCTGTCCTCAAAGCTGAGGTTACCAAAGTCCACATTCTCAGCCCAAGGTTTATCAGCCTCCACACGCTTGGCAATATCCTCAGCTACTTCACTTACCTGAGCTGATAATGGCGGTGGTGCTGGAGCTTTTACTGCCTCTTTTACCGGCATAGTCTTGAGCCTCTGTCCGATATTAGTCCGCAACTCCTCTATCCGCTCAGTTGTGGCTTCTATCTCACTTTGGACTGTCTCATAGGCAGCGTTCAGCTCTTCAGGGACGACTTCTCCAGCCTTGCGCTTCGCCTGTATGAAGTTGGAGAACCCCCTTAGCCGGCGTCTCTGTGTCTCCTGCCCTTTGACAGCATCCATGATGTCCTTCAGAGCCTCTATAATGCCACCCTTGCCCTCTGCTAGTTCCATGCCCGTGAACATGTCCACCTGAGCTTCCTTAATCTCTTGTCCCAGCGTCTTTAGCATTCGCTCCAGTTGGTAGGCTGTATATTCACCCTCTTTGAGTATCCGGTTAAATATCATCTGGGCTTCGGCTGGAGCCAAGTCGTATTCCTTCATGGCGTTGCCGAGAACAGCAGCATGGTCAAGGGTAAAAGTCTTCCTGAGCGTTGGATTATCTAGAATGTCTAGAAGCGGTTCGGGCAGCAAGGCTATATCTTGGAATTTCTCTATCTCGCTCACCTTGCGATTCCCGTAGGTCTTGGCTATTGCTTCTGGGCTAATGCCCATGTTAGTCTCAAGTTGGACTATCTTAGCGAACTCTGACGGCGTGTACTCTTTAGTTTGGGCATTACTTAGCCTAGCCAGTTGCCTAGCTGTTTCATCGTCTACCTGGCGGATTAGTGCCGGTATTGAGGAAACATTGTAGCGAGCGTAATCAGGAAACCCACCCATTTCCTGCGCCAGTTTGAAGGCTTCTAGCCGGTGGTGTCCGCTGAGGAGTTCGTAGCGACCGTCACTTTGCCTTACCTCAACGGGGGTCATTCGGTCAGGGTTGAAGGTATCATAGATATTCTGAACATGCTCTATGTCCAGACCAGGCTGTTCTGCACCACCACGCCTATACTGATACAGCTCCGTCCTGACATCTATTAGCTCAAGCGGTATGCGCCGAATGTCCGATACGGCTTCCTCTGGCTCAGCCAGTTCGACTCTTGGGGGTATGGTAATCGGGCTACAGCCCTGTGCCATAAGTTGCTGGCTTAGTTCGCTCAACTCCTCGGCACCGTCAGGGCTGGCATGGATACTAAGGCATTCTATGTAGTCAGCCAAGTCGAACAGGTCTCCGGATTCTAACTTGTCGCCTGCCAGATATGCCTTGGCTATGTCATTGATTCGGCGTTGCTCACCTTTAGTGAGTTTGAGTAGGCAGGGAGCAGTAGTAATATGCGCCTTAATAACCTCAGTAATATCCGGCTCTTCTGGCGGTGTAGGCGGTGGTGTGCCACAGGCACAAGCAACTAGGGCTCTGTCATATAGGCTTATCCAGTGCCGATGCCATTCTAGGCTACCTGTCTGCGGGTCTGGTGGCATAGTAAGGTAATGCCGATGTATCTCCCTAGCCTCAGCCAGTCCCTTGCAGACCTCACACTTTGCGCCATTATCGCCTGTCCTCGGGGAATCATCGGCAGGCTCAACTTTATCCTGCACAATGGCTGTTGCCTTTTCCTCAAGCTCTCTGGCTTTCAGTTCGGCAAGCCCATCATTCTCCTGCTTGGAGGTGTCTGCTTCAAGAACAGGAGGATTCTCAGGCAATTTCTTCGGTGCTACACGCTTTTTGTGTTTGCCCTTAATCACTATCTCCTCTGGCTCTGCTTGTGGTGTTAGCCCTAATTTCTCGTCAATCTCGCTAAGACTTAAATACCCGGTCGTCATTTTATAGCCTCCTTCTTTATCAGCTTACCAAACCACTTCTCGGATTCTTCCCCACGAGAGAAACATTGAAGCCCACACCCCTTACAGAGGAAGAGGAATCGTCCTTTTTTACTAACTAGAAGCCGGCACTCTTCCCCGCAGGATGGACACAAGACCTTCTTACCGGTATCCTGTGACGCTCCCATGCTTCCCTCCAGATTGACTTTACTCTCTGCTGTTACCATAACCTTGACCCTATACCTTTATGGTATATGGTATGCGATATATGGTATACAATAACCATCCTTACTTAGTAGTATAACCCTAGATTCTGACTATAGTAGTAATAAAGGTTAGCTAAGAAAGGTTAGGTAAGAAAAGTTAGCTAACAGAAGTTAGGTAACGAATGTTAGCTAATAAAAGTTAGTAAAGAAAACTTAGTTATGGTATATGGTATAAGGCATACGATAGGGATAGAGGAATTTGGGAGAGAGGCTCAACTGTCCTGCTCACCAGCCAGTTTAATCTTATACTGTCCTCGAAGCCTTTGCCACTCCTCCATCAAAGCAACTTTCTTAGTCGTACCTTCGAAGTCAATGATGGGATTAAATTTACTATATAGGTCACTGAGGACTTGCTGGATTGCACCGGGGCTGCCACCGAGTTCGTTAGCTATCTCCTTGGTACTTAACCTTAATCGGTCAAGAACCATTACCTCTTTGGGTGTTAAACCCTTTATGATGTTCTTTGTAAGTCTTTTCAGAAATTCATCATCTTCCATCGTTCTACAGTTCCTTTACCTCATGCCTTTGACCCTGTAGCCATGCCGGTGCTTTACTCAGCCTCTCGCCTCTGGCTGACAGCTCGAAGCCAAATCCGCAGTTCAGGCAAACAGCACTACCGAGACCAAAGAGCAAATAACCTTTGATACACCTTGGGCACTTATGGGATAGCATCCGCTCTGGCTCAGTTGGTAGTTCGTTCATTTCTTGCCCAAAATAGCTAACCCTAGTTTATTACGCCTCTCTTTTTCTCTGATTGTAGCTAGGGAGGCAAATAAGCTCTCGGTGTTTTTCTCTACATCTTTATTTGCCATATTTTTGCCGTAATTCTGGACTAGCATACCGGAGCAGGTAGCCAGTCCGCTTCCGCTTCTGCTTATCCTTAGCTCCCTTCTTCCTACCTACCGGTTTACCCTCCCGTCGTAATCGCTCAATACTAGCCTTAATGCGCTCACTCCTACGACTGGATTCAAAGTTAGCTATCCAGCCTGTTATGGCATAAAGCAGGTCAGCCATAAGACCACCAACCTCAGTCCAGCTTTCTTGAAAGCTAACCACTTGGACGCCATGTATCTTGAACCTGTTTATCAGCTCAAAAATCTTACCTATCCCTTCACGGGTTAGCCGGTCTAATGCCCAGACTAGACAAATATCAGGTCTGTGCTTTGCCAAGTCAGCAAACAGCCTCGATAGCTCTCGCTGGTGTCCTGACTTCCAGGCACTTTCAGCCTCAGAATAGACCTCAAGAAGCTCATGCCCTTTGTCAGCCACCCACTTCTCTAATGCCGGTAGCTGGTTTTCTACCGTCTGCTCAGAACTGCTTACTCGCAGATAAATTACAACCTTCATTGCCCTATAACTTACTCCACAACTTACTCAGTAACCTCACCACCAGATTTCAATACCTCCCGCAACAATTCCTTCCGGCTGATTTGTCTAACTTCAGCCTCTCGTCCTATCCTCACCCAAACATAGCCCCCACTGGCTTTTATACCCTCACCAGCCAGCCACCGAGCAGTAGCAGTATAATTGGGGCTGCCATCCTTGTTCTTTGTAACCTGCAAGCCCTTATAAATAAAAGTAAGGGCAATGTTCAATGGTTTCCGCCCCATCCTATTAGCAGTAGGGGTCGTAACAGGTATTTTAGCCCCGCATTTCGGGCAAATAATGTGGTTAGTTTTTATCATCTCAACCCTCAACCCATAATTTAAATTATATTTATTATGTTTTCTCTCAACCCTCACCCCAGTATTCGCAGCTAAAGGCTAATAGGGTATCGTCCCGGAGTAAGCCACTAACCTTTATCATAACGCCCGGCTTCAGCCAACGCTTGCTCTGCTTCAGGATGATGTTATACCAACCTTCATAGGTTTCTATCCGAACCAAGCAATCAGTCCCATCCACCAACTTTGGTTGCCCTACAACTAAGCCGACTAGCTCAACCTGCCTCGGATGCTCATTGGTCATACCAACACCTAGTCCTTCCAATAGGATTTTACTTGCAACAAGCGAGGCAGATAACGCCACCTGCTATTAGACAGCTACCGATGGTTATTATCGCCAAGTAGAATGGTTCACCAGTAAGCACTTCCAACCCTATACCACAACAGATGACTATTATCCCGGTTAGTAATAGCACCAAGGACACTGGTGCAAAAAGTTTCCTCATTCTTCTATCCTCCTCTTAATACCTCCAAAAGCTATCAACCCACAGGGTATCGCCCTTCAAAACACCAACTGCGCAAACCTCAGTCCCTTCCTTTATCCGCCAGGGTCTAGTACCTTTGGTAATGACGATAACATAGGTTTCATAGCCATCCCCGGCATCGTTAGGAACTTCGACTGTAAGCCGGCAGTTTACACCTCTGCCAAAACTTATACCGGGCTTGCCTTTTACCTTGCCGACTAGCTTTGTCCTTGATATCTCAAACTTCATTGTCGTTTCTTACCCTCCGGCTTCGGATGGCACAGGCTACAAACCCGTGCTCCATCAGCCCGCATCCAAAACTTAGTACCACCGCAGGTGGGGCAAGGCTTACCGAAAAACGCCTCAGTATCCACTGAATCCTCAAAGAAAACCGTCCCCTCAACATCTGCCGGAGAAGTTACTTTAGTTACTTCTTTTACCTGATTTCCATATTCTTTTCCTATAGAGATTCCCTTAGACCTTAATAAAGCGTTTTTAGTAAAGGAAGTAACTTTTCCTATCTGATTAGTTACTTTTTGCGGATTCTCGCCGTAGCTGACCTCTTTTTCTTCAACCCCCTCTTTTGGGGCATTTTCCGCCGTTTTTTCCTTATTTTCCTTAGCTTTTTCCGCTAAAAGTTTCTCATCTTCGGATAAAAGTCTTATGCCATGCCAAGTCATTTTATTGCCTGTCCCTCTTGCTTTTGTAAGCCCCTTTTCTTCCAGCCTTTTATTGAAGGTATTTTTATGGATATAATAAGTTTCATTATCTTCACACCACTGCTTATATTCTTTATAACAGTCCGCAACGGTTATTGTGGCTGAATACTGAAGCACACAACATTCGGCAAGGAAGTCGGCAAGTATATCTTGTTCTTGGCGATACTGATTAGTTGCTGTGGTTACTACTTCGGGTTCTGCTAGACCTATCCTTTGCCACTCTAGGCATCCTCGTACTATCCATGCCAATATCGCTTCCCTGTGTCCTTTGAGTAACTCATCACGCAAATTGGGATTCCGCTTCTCCGCCGTGAAAGTCACGGTGTATGGGATTTTCTTCAGGCGTAGCCAAATTGAATCTGTCGTATCTGTTATAACTGGTTCGTGGTTGCCCGAAAGCCATAGTTTATGGGTTGGGCGATAAGAAAAGATATGCTGCCATTTCCGGTGGCAATCAAGGTTTTCTCCCCCCGTCATACGCTTGATAAGGTCTACGGATAATTTCTGGCTCTCATGTGTTTCGGAACTCCTGACAAAGCGTTTCTTATAGAGCATAGCAGCACCCTCATCCGGACCCGTACCCTTTCCGAACTTCTGAACCATAAATACTTCGGGTTCTATCTCTGCTGTATAATCCTGCCCAAGCACATCCTGAATAACACCTAATAGTGTGCTTTTGCCATTCCAGCCTGTGCCCCAATTAAAGAACATGACTAATTCTGCTTGGCTGCCGGTAGCTGAAAAACCTATTGCTCGCTGGATATAGTCAATTAGCTCCTGCTTACTATCAAAAATCTGCTGTAAGAAGGTATCCCAAAAGTCGCTCCTAGCTTCAGGGTTATACTTTACTGGTACTATTTGGGTTATAAAATCAGCTTTATTATGTGCTCTTAATTGTCCTGCTCTGAGGTCAATAGTCCCGTTCAAACAATTCAACAGGAGGGGGTCGGTGTCTAGTTGCCTTGCTGATATTTCTACCCCCGGCTCAGCCATAAAACAACTAATCATTGCCTTACGCCTTTGGTCACCTTCACTAAATCTTGCGTGCTTGGCTAGAGCTATGCGGTGGTCATCATCATCTTCCTTTGAGGCTTCTTTGTAGAGGGAGCGGGCTGTCTGTTTAGCAAAAGCCATCATCCTAGCACCCGATATGTCAGATTCCCATATCTTGCCGTTATATACGATATACTGCTTCCACTCACGGACATAATGCACAATATCTCCGAAGAGGTCGGCAAGGCGTTCAGCATTACCACTATCGGTCAGGGTGTATCGGTACTCGTCTAAATCTGGTTGCTTGGTATGCCACGGTTCCCGTGCTGGCTGCTTGTAGGCTTGCTCTAAGCTGGCGATAGCCTCACTCTCGGTGTAAGGTTCTGTCCCAGTATTGCCTACCTGAGCAGCGTATTGTCTCATAATAGCTTCCGCTTCAGCCTGTGAAGTGCTGTTATCTCGCAACTGGCAGGCTAACCAGAGTCCAGTGTCGTTTCGATTGCCTGGCTGAGCCCGACTTAATGCCTCTTGTAGTATGCGGTCTGTCAGCGTCTTAGGCTTTTTACCTTCCACAGCATTGCGGATTTCAACCGGTAGCCTGTCCCAAGGGTAGATAGTGTCCTGTGTCGGCAATATTTCAACAATATATTCACTGCCGGTGACAGGGTTTTTGCCTACCACATTTACGAAGCCACCATCACCCCGGAAATCGAGACCTGGCAATTCAGCGTATTTCATTGCGAAGTTTCGTTTTTTGCCAGAGTATGAAAAATAGTAGTGGTAACCATGAGGTGTTTTGATATGAGGCGATAGCCCTGCTTTGTCAAATAATGCTTTCGCTTCTGGCTTGTCGATATCGAATACTCCTGTGCCATTACCGGTGACTATTCCCCATAATAACGGCTCCAACTCCCGTTCCCAAGTCTCCAGTTGGTTTTCATCTGGTGCTTTCGTCTGGTATGGCTCCCAAACCACTAGCGGTGCTTTGCCCTTATCACCACCGCCGGAAGGTATAACGCTGAAACCCAAAGCATGAAGTTTGAGGGCTATGGTAAATATGTCATTAGTCATAGCTCACCCCCATTGTCCGGTACTAGAGTATTACGCCGTCTCTGCCGGCACTGGGGGCACCGCTTGGGGATAGATAATCCCTTCGACGTGAAATAACGCTGCTCCCCTACTGTGAAAATGAAAGTAGCAGCGCAATCAATGCAGAGTAGGGACTGGTTTTCGAGCTTCAGGCTATTAGTGCTTGATTTCTCTTCCATCCTTCCTTCCTTCAAACCTTAACTGGGGCTTTTCCCCATTCTTTAGATTTCTTCTACCTTACCGGTAGTGCCTTGTGCATCGAGAAGGCGCTCAAGGGCATGTCTGGGGACACGGATTGAGCGTCCAAACCTCAGGCTAGGAATCTGCCCTGTGTGGATAGCCTCATAGCAACTTCCTTTTGAGATACGCAGCAGCCGGGCTACTTCAGGCACGGTAAGGGTCAATCGTTCCTCACCCATGTCCATGCTCCCGTTCACCCTTCTTTTTAGGTCTCGCTGGCGTGAGGAACTGCTGTAAATCTGCTATACGGACCCGAAGGTAACCATTTGCCAGACGATAAGCTGGGAGCTTACCGCTCTTAATCCAGCGCAGAATAGTTATTGGTTGCAAGCTCAATAGTTCCGCAGCTCCTCGGGGGCTTACTACTTTCTGCAATTCCTCCATAATTCCTCCATTTTGTTGCCTCAGAGTATTGACTTTTGCCTTACAAGTGTAGTATAATATTCTTAGCGGGTAGAAGTCAATGCAAAAACGCTTTAGTGCAGATGCCGTAATACGCATAAAAGGAGGAAGTACATGGCAAAGGGACGACCAAGAGTAACGCCTGAAGTAATGGAGCGACTTAGGGAGTTAGCCTTAGAAGATTTCGCCAGACCGGGCAAAAGAATTGAATCTATACTTGTCAAGGAATTTAAGGACAAAGATGTTTCAATTCCAGCAATACGCACCTGCCAGCATTACGCTAAGGTTTTTCGGGAACAATGGATGCAAAGGGTAGACGACCAGCCTTGGTCTTTGGCACTTATGGACAAGGCAGGTATCCCCTGGGAGGCTACACATTTCCTACTGGGAGCCTCGATAGGGATTCAGAAGGAAGGCGGTCGATTATTCCCTGAGACCGATAGCCTGATGGAAGAGCTTCACGAAAGAGAATTATTAGCTCAATGGAAACCACCTGAGGCGGGTGTGATGACTGTCCGACAGGCTAAATGGCTCTGGCGCCTCTATCTTGCTTTGCCTGATGTAAAGTTGCGCAACATTTTTTGGAGAGCAGATATGTATTCCCATCGGGAGATGATGACTGATTATCTAGGCTATCCTTTTGACACATCAGACTTAGATAGGGGCTTGATGACTTTGCTATACCACCTCAAGCCGTGGAAATACCCGCCGAGGAAAAAGGAGAAAGAAGCGGAGGAAAATCAAATAACAGGAAAGGAGGAATAAGGCATGAAAGGACACATTAAACAACGGAGCAAGGGGAGTTGGACAATCTGGATAGACTTGGGGCGTGACCCGGAGACGGGAAAGCGGAAGCAGCAAACCATGACAGTTCATGGTAGCAAGAAAGATGCCGAGAGGGAATTAAGGACAATCCTGACACGCATTGAAGGGGGTGCCTATGTTAAGCCTGCGAAGCTGACTGTAGGCGAGTTTCTGATACAATGGCTGGACAGCTATGTGGCTACAAATACGACCCCCAAGACGAGGGACCGGTATAAGGGGATTGTGAAAGCCCATCTCATCCCCGCCTTTGGCTCTCTCCAACTGGCAGCACTACAGCCTCAGCGCATCCAGAATTACTACAGCCAAGCCCTCAAGTCAGGGAGGAAAGACGGAAATGGTGGGCTCTCAGCACGGACAGTTCGCTATCACCACATGGTGCTTTACGAAGCCCTGAAGCATGCTGTCAAGCATGGCATCCTAATCAGGAATGTAGTGGAAGCCGTTGACCCACCGACTCCAGAGACCAGGGAATTAGCTATCCTAGACTCAGACGGAGTGCGGATACTACTCCAGGCGGCTAAAAGTACGCCCTACTATGCCTGTATCTTCACAGCAGTCTATACAGGGCTGCGCCGCAGTGAGCTACTTGGCTTACGATGGTGTGATGTGGACTTGGAATTGGCTAATCTATCAGTCGTACAGACACTCCATCAACTCCAAGATGGAACATATATATTCGGGAAGCCTAAGACCAAGGGAAGTCGCCGACAGATAGCTTTATCACCCTCGCTTGCTATCCTGCTAAGAGAACACAAGGAAAAGCAGGAACTTGACCGGATGCTATTAGGGAAACCGCTATCATCAACAGACCTGGTATTCTCACACCCAGATGGCAGCCCACTACGCCCCAATAGTGTCTCAAGGGCTTTTGAAGGGTTAGCAAAGTCATTGGGGTTCAGGGGCATCCGGTTCCATGACCTGCGGCACGCTCACGCTACGCTTATGCTACGGCAAGGGATTCACCCAAAGATTGTCTCTGAGCGTCTAGGTCACAGCTCAGTCGCAATAACTTTGGATATCTATTCCCATGTGCTCCCTGGTCTGCAAGAGGCAGCGGCACACCGATTTGAGGAATGCTTACAACCTGGTCTGCCTGAGACCCAAGCGGCAGAGGTTCGTTAGCAAAATGTTAGCAAATTTGCTTTTGTGGAGGTTTTAGAGGTAAAATTCGTAGCTGGGAGAGGTGTCCGAGAGGTTTATGGTGCCGCTCTCGAAAAGCGGTCTCGCCTGTGGCGAGCGTGGGTTCAAATCCCACCCTCTCCGCCACTATACTAAAGAACACAATTTAACCCCCCACTCACATACTGAGGAGAGGTGCTGGAGTGGACTATCAGGCGCGCCTGGAGAGCGCGTGTAGCCTTTTGGCTACCGTGGGTTCGAATCCCACCCTCTCCGCCACTTAGAAAATGGCTTGCTTACAGCAAGTACCCACCAGCCGATTTTGCAAAATTTATAATCTATTGAATACATAGATTAATAACATGAGAGAAATTAACAAAAATATTTTAACTGTTGCTATAATCGTATTGGTGACTGCATTAACAGTCTATCTTCTACCTTTAATTCCCAATTTTTTAAGAGAACCCGAATCCGATGATATTGTTGGATTTCAGCCCATATTCATATTAGTCTTTCTTATTTTTAACGTGCTTTTTATAGGAATTCCAGCATGGATACACAGAATTTATGTAAATGATTACGGCAAAATAAAAAGTATATGGTTCTTTGCATTATTTGGTGGGGTAACTGGAGGGTTGTTAGGAGAAGGCGGGAATCCAGTTATGATTATCCCTTATACAATCTTGATGCTAATCTATGCATATTTTTATAGAAAATTCACTTGGTGGAAGGTCGCGTTAACTGCATATTTAGGCGGAATTATAGTGGAGAACATAATCAACAGGTCACCAATACAAATCCCCACATTAATGTGGATTGCTTTTTTCACTTATCCATATTTTGTTACAAAAATTTATGAGAACAGGAAAAAAGTAAGAATATTTAAAATCCTTAAAGATTTAAAATGGAATTTAGTTGCCTCTATCATACTAATGGCTTTAGCGGCATATGCTAGTAAAGATAATATTTCCCCACCTTTAATAATTTTTGGGGCTACCTTACCTTTCCTAATTACTATCCTCTACAGACTAATCAAGAAAAGAAAGTGAGAGAGCTTTAGAGCAGCTCATTCTCTCTAAGGAACCATCCCCTTGCTAGGTAGTTTGACCCAATAATAGGGTGTCTAAAAGGGGCTTCGCCTCTCGTAGGCTCTCCCCTTCTTCCTTTAGACGCTAAATAGAAGCTCATGTGCTATAATAATAAACAGTAGAATTTCCACTGAAACCTACAAAGTCACACTGAAAGGAAACCCACCATCAAAAAATCCGGTTTTCGCTCATTTT
>Ga0209991_10000130_pt1 | contig 32800 bp, 29 predicted proteins | sample ChitaG_FD_183167 | JGI IMG/M metagenome (GOLD analysis project Ga0209991, IMG submission 183167) | Deep subsurface microbial communities from South Pacific Ocean to uncover new lineages of life (NeLLi) - Chile_00310 metaG (SPAdes)... | ecosystem: Environmental > Aquatic > Marine > Oceanic >... | reverse complement strand
TGGCATTCTCGATCGCAGCCTGATCGCTGCTGCCCGAGGCCTGGAGCTGGGTCAGCGTCTGCTCCAGATCAGCGAGCTCGGTATTCAGCGCCGCCTCACGCTGTTGCAGTGAGTCGAGCAGCACCAGCAGGTCTGCGGGTCGCGCTGTTTCCAGCGAGTCGCCAGACCCCGTCTGGCGGACCTGGGTGGCGATCGCGACTCCCAGGAGCAGGCACAACAGCACGGCCAAGACGCCGAAGACGAGCTGCGACCGTCCCCGGGGAGGCGCATCTGGCACGCCGCTGGAGCTCGGTTCACCGACCTCGGGGGTCACCTCCCCCGTTGGCTCTTCCATCACGCCCCGAAAAGCAGGCGCCGCAGCGCGGCCGCGTTGCCGAAGATCCGGATGCCGAGCACCACGATGATCGCTGTCGACAGCTGGGTGCCCACGCCCAGCTGATCCCCGACATAGACGATCAGTGCGGCCACCAGCACGTTGAAGACGAACGAGATCACGAACACCTTGGAGTCGAAGATTCGTTCCAAGTACGCGCGTAGACCGCCGAACACGGCGTCGAGGGCCGCCACAACCGCGATCGGCAGGTAGGGCTGGACGAACTCGGGGACGCTAGGATGGAAGACGACACCGAGCACGATGCCGACGACGACTGCGACGATTCCGATCAATTGGGCCCAATCTGTTTGGCGAAGTTGACTTCTCGAACCGACCCCGCGGGAAGCGTCAGCCCGTCACCGGCGGCGACAGCGACCCCGATGCCGTAGGACATCTCCAGCAGCCGCAGGCGTTGCAGGCCAGTGCTGCGGGAAAAGACATCCCGCATCGCATTTGGCGGGCCGATCGCGATGACGGTGTACGGACTGGTGATCGGCTGATTATCGACCAGAATGCCGCCGCCGGCCTGACGGATCGTCACGTTTGGGCCCACGCGCACGCCGCCCACCGCGATGGCTTCAGCGCCGCTGACCCATAACGAGTTGACGACCAGTTGCAGGTCGCGGTCCAGGATGACCTGCCGGCTGCCCGGCACGCGCTGCTTGGACACGTCGGAGAGGTCAGGTGAGCTCCCCGGATCAGTGATGGTGATGGTGAGTCCCGGCCCGATCACCGGGGTGACCGCCGCCGCGGAGTTGGCTTCGTCCAGGTTGTCGAGCAGCTGCCGGCCGGTCGCGTCTCCTTCGAGACGTATGCGCCGTTGAGTGTCCACCTCGGCCGCCACCCGGTCTCGGCGGGCGGTGAGCTCGACCGTGGTTGCCTCGGCGTGCCGCACACTTCCCGCCAGCGCCCGTTGCGATTCGCGCACTCTTGGCGCGGTGGACTGCGCCTGCGCCCAGGCAAGCGCGAACACCGTCGCCACCACCACCGCCGCGAGTATCTGCCAGGTCCACTCCACGGGCCTTGCCCGCTGCTGATTTGCGCCTGCCGCTGTCGCGTAACCGGGGTCGAGGTGGTCGGAAAGTAATGACCGGAGCAACGACGGCACCGGAATCAGCGTCGGGCCGCCAGCCTCGCCGGTGTTGCGTCCGGCGTCGAAACCACCCAGATTGCTCACGGGTTGACTATTCGCCCACAGGCATCGCGTCCGGCGCAGTGCGGGGCACAGCGCGTATCAGCATGGCCACCTGGATCAGGTAGAGAATCGCCGACCATAGGTACATGGCCAGGCCCCAGATGAGGAAACCCCATCCGATGGACAGAACGACCCGTGCCCATTGCGCGTCGAACTGCCCCAGTAGCACCACCGGAAGGCCCGACATCAGCGCGAACGTCGCAGCCTTGCCGATGTATGTGACCGGCAGCGCCACCAGTCCCCGCCTACGCAGCAGCGGTAGCGTCGCGGCCAGCACCAGGTCACGCCCGAGCAGCAGGCCCACGATCCACCATGGGAGCGCGCCGGCCATCGCCATCGCGATCGGCACGATGATCATGTAGACCCGGTCAACGGCGGGGTCGAGCAGTGCGCCCAGCCGCGAGGACTGGTTGTCGAACATGCGCGCGATCTTGCCGTCCGCCCAATCAGATATCCCGCTGAACATCAGCACGGCGACTGCCCAACCCGTAGCACCGGCTACCAGCAGCAGATACAGGAAGACAGGTACCAACACCAGGCGGATGACCGACAGCGCATTCGGTACCGTCAGTACCCGATCCTGGGGGACCAATCCCGGGGTCGCAGCGTTCTCACCCGCCACTTCGGCCATGAGTAGAACCTAGCGGAATACGCCGGGCAAGCTCAGCGCCGACATCGCGTCGTCGGCAAGCGGATTGTCGTGCACCATGTACGTCCACGTCGAGGTCGGCCGTGCCAACTTGGACAGATCGACCCCCAACTCGTCCTCGATCGAGGGCGCAGTGTCGAACGTCTGCTGGGCCGCTTCGATGGCGTCGGCGGCCAGCGAGGCGAAGGCGTCCACGGCCATCCGGTGGAATTCGTCGAGTGGATTTTGCCGGCCCAGGGCGCGCAGGTGGATACTTTCCCGGATGTCGGCGAGGTAGGCCAGATGCTCGGTCCAGCCGCGGTCCAGGTGGTACAGCATGATCAGCCGGCAGATCTTCTCCAGCTTCTCCTCAGCTCCCGGGCCGAGCTGCTCGACGAGTTCCTCGTAGCGGGCCGGCGACAGCTCAGCGAGCTCCGTGCGCGCCGTCGCGGTTCGCAGCAGCGTGTTGCGACGCTCGACGAGAATGCCACGTTGCCGGGCGATCAACAGGTTGTAACGCCAGGTGGTGGAGTGCACTTCCAGCAGGCGACCTTCAGCGATCCGCTGGGCATCCTCGAGCAGGCTTGCAGCCTTTGGGGCCAACACCCGACCGTCCTCGTCGCAATCGAGAGGCAGCTTGTGCGGCTCGAGATGCGATACGACGACGTCGTCCTCCCAGCTGGAGAAGAACAGCGACGAGCCAGGATCGCCCTGTCGACCGGCGCGACCCCGTAGCTGATTGTCCAGCCGCTCCGTGTGGTGGCGACCGGTGCCGATGACGTGCAGTCCCCCGAGTTCGGTCACCGCATCATGATCTGCCTCGTCTGATCCGCCCAGCCGGATGTCGGTGCCGCGGCCGGCCATCTGCGTGGACACGGTGACCGCGTTCAGCGCGCCCGCTTCGGCGATGACGGCTGCCTCCTCCGCATCGTTCTTGGCGTTGAGGACGACCGCCGGTACACCGGCTTTGACAAGACGCTCGTGCAGATCTTCGGACTCGGCGACATCGCGAGTGCCCACCAGCACCGGCTGGCCTGTTTTGTGAACGACCACAATGTGTTCGACGATTCCGTCGTTCTTGGCGGCCACCGTGACATAGACCCGGTCGGTTTCGTCCTCGCGGATATTGGGGGCGTTGGGTGCGATCGGCGAGACACCGAGCTTGTAGAACTGACGGAGCTGTTCGCCGGCAGCGAGCGCGGTGCCGGTCATCCCGCAGACGCGCGGGTACCGGTTGATCAGCGCCTGCACTGTGATGGTGTCGAGCACTTCCCCCGTCTCGGTGGTCTCGATGCCCTCCTTGGCTTCCACTGCGGCCTGCAAACCGTCGGGCCATCGCTGCAGAGTTGCGATGCGGCCGCGGGATGCGTTGATGAGGTGTACCGCGTTGTCGCGCACGATGTAGTGGACATCGCGTTGCAGCAGCACGCGGGCGTGCAGTGCGACGTTGACCTCTGTGAGCGTGGTGGCCACGTGCTCCTCGGAGTACAAGTCGATGCCACCGAGCGCCGCTTCCACTTTTAGAGCGCCCACTTCGGTCAGGTGCGCGTTGCGGCTATCGGTATCGGCGGCGAAGTCCTTGCCCTCGATGAGATCGCCGACGAGTCGGATGAGCTCGACGCGCGGTGTCTCCCGGTGGCTAGTTCCGGCCAGTACCAGTGGTACCAGCGCCTCGTCGACAAGCACCGAGTCGGCCTCGTCAATCAACGCGACGTCGGGATTCGGGGACACGAGGTTCTCGACATCGGTCACCAGTTGGTCGCGCAGCACGTCGAAGCCGATCTCGTTGATCGACGCGTAGGTGATATCGCGTTGGTAGGCCTCACGGCGCTGGGCGGCGGTGGAGTCGGCCGTGATCCAGCCGACGGTCAGGCCCATCGCTTCGATCAGCGGACCCATCCACTCGGCGTCACGACGAGCCAGATAGTCGTTGATCGTGATGACGTGCACGCTGCGACCCGCGAGCGCGTAGCCGGCGGCGGCGATCGCACCGGACAGCGTCTTTCCCTCGCCGGTGGCCATCTCGACGACGTCGCCGGCCAGCATCCGCAGTGCGGCTTGCAGCTGTACATCAAAGGGGCGGAGGATGGTCGCCGTTTCGGCTGCCTGACGTGCGATCGCCAGGAATTGCGGTATGTCGGCGGAGTCAGCCAGGTCGTCGAGATCGAGTGCACGGGCCGCCTTGCGCAACTGCTCGTCGGTGAGCTGGGCGGCCTTCGCGTCGAATTCGGCAGATTCATCGACCAGGACCGTCGACTGCGTCTGGTCCTTTTGCGCGCTTGCGCCGAGTAGTTTCCAGAACCGGTTGGACAGCCTTCCCGAGTTGGGATTCGCGGGGGTCTTCGAAGAGTTGCGAGCCACACGTTTACGGTACGCGGCGCTGGTCGGACACTAACCTGTAGGCCGAGCGGCAGCATGCCCACTCCGGTTGAGCGGGGTGCTGCCGAAAGCAGGGCGCGTTGCCGCGGTACCTTGCCCGAATGGATTTGTTCACCCCCACTCTCGATTGGAACGGCGAGGTCTGGACCTCGCTGTGGTGGATCGCCCAAGGCTGGGGGTACGCGGCGGTAGCCACACTCGTGGCCCTGATGCTGATCGTCCGCTTCACCGTCTGGGGTCGGCAGTTCTGGCGTGTCACCCAGGGGTACTTCACGGGTCCCGAGAGTGTGGTCGTGTGGCTGTGGCTGGCGGGCATTCTGCTGCTGGTCATCGCGAGCGTGAGGCTGTCAGTGCTCTTCAGCTTCCAGGGCAACGACATGATGACCAGCTTCCAAGTCATCGCGTCCGGAGTCGGGGCCGGCGACGACGCCGTCAGAGAGTCTGGCAGGGACGGCTTCTGGCTGTCGATGGGGGTCTTCGCGGTTCTGGCGGTCATCAACGTCGCCATCATCATGGTCAACCTTTTTGTCACCCAGCGATTCATGCTCCGCTGGCGTACCTGGCTCACCGACCATTTGACGGGCGACTGGCTCGACGGCAAGGCCTATTACCGGACGCGATTCATCGACGACACCATCGACAACCCCGACCAGCGCATCCAGGCGGACATCGACATCTTCACCGCCGGCGTCGGCGCCCTGCCCAACACGCCGAACAACACCGCTGGTACCACCCTGCTGTTCGGCGCCGTCTCATCGATCGCCGCGATGATCTCGTTCACTGCGATTCTGTGGGATCTGTCGGGGCCGGTGACCCTGCCGTTCGTCGGATTCGAACTGCCCAAGGCGATGTTCTGGATCGGAATCGTCTACATCCTGTTCGCCACTGTCGTGGCTTTCTGGATCGGCCGTCCGATCATCACGCTGTCGTTCAATAACGAGAAGTTCAACGCCGTCTTCCGGTATGCGCTGGTTCGGCTGCGCGACGCGGCCGAGGCGGTCGCGTTCTACCGCGGCGAGGTCGCCGAGCGCACCGGGCTTCGGCGCCGGTTCGCCCCAATCGTCGCGAACTACAAGAAGTACGTGAACAGGCTGGCGGGCTTCCTGGGCTGGAACCTCTCGATCAGCCAGGCCCAGGAGCTGATCCCCTACATCGTGCAGTTCTCGCGGTTCTACCACGGCGAGATCACGCTGGGTCAGCTCTCGCAGACGGCGAGCGCCTTTCGTGAAATTCTCAGCGGGTTGTCGTTCTTCCGAAATGCGTACGACAACTTCGCCGGCTACCGCGCCGCGATCATCCGCCTGTACGGACTCGTGATCGCCAACGAAGAGGGGCGGGCGCTGCCCTCGCTTGATGCCGAAGATTCCGTTGACGGTCACGTCGAGTTGGAGAAGGTCGAGGTGCGGACCCCAGCCGGTAGGCAGCTGATAGATCCACTCGGCCTGCGACTCGACCCCGGCGAAGCGTTGGTGATCACCGGACCTTCCGGCAGCGGCAAGACAACGCTGCTGCGCAGCCTCGGACGCCTGTGGCCCTTCGCGTCGGGTTCCATCAAGTATCCGATCGAGGAGAATTCGACGTTGTTCCTTTCGCAGCTGCCCTACGTGCCTTTGGGAGATCTGCGCACCGTCGTGTCATATCCGAATCAGACCGGCTCCATCACAGACGAGGATTTGGGTGCAGTCCTCGATTCTGTTGCGTTGCCGCACCTGAGGAGTCGACTCGACGAGGAGCAGGACTGGGCCAAAGTGCTCTCTCCCGGCGAGCAGCAGCGGATCGCGTTTGCGCGAATCCTGCTCACCAAGCCACAGGCGGTGTTCCTCGACGAATCGACCTCTGCCCTCGACGAGGGGTTGGAGCTGATGCTCTATCGGCTCGTCCGCAGCGAGCTACCCAACACCATCTTGGTCAGCGTCAGTCACCGCCACACTGTCGAGCAGCACCACACGCGGCAACTGCAACTGCTCGGCGATGGTCGGTGGCATCTCGGCGACGTCGGTGACGAACCCGCGCGCGTTTAAGCGATCTAGTCGGCCTCAGACCATGTCGTCAACGACGACTGTCGAGTAACCCATTCCGATGTAGGTGATTACGAGGGCGATCATCAGGACGGCGAGTGTAATGTCCGCGGCTGTCCTGCGCAGGAACAGCCCAGCGACCCCCCGGCCACGATAAGGCCCTAAAAAAGCAGGTCCAAGTCCCAGCTCTGCTCCCCGATAAGGATTTTGTGCAGCACGTTGATCGCGATGAGAAAGATCAGCACCCCGAAAAAGATCGGCCGAACTCGGGCGAAGGCCACCGAACGCGAGAGGGAGCCGTCGTTTTCCACAACTGGCTCCGACGGCGGCAACAGGACGGACATGACGAGGATTCCGGCTGGGACGATCAGAAACGCTACCAACTCGAGGATGGAGGTCTGCGTCACGGTTTCTCGGTAGTACGTCGATGCCAGCCACACCTCGATGACCAACACCAGCAGGAAGATCTGCCATAGCATCGCCGGTACGAACGGCTGTCGCTGCGGCTCCCAGCACCAATCCCGCACTGTGAGCGTGAGTTGGCTTATCAGTTGGCCGAAGGCGATGCCCAGGATCACCGTGTAGAACCACCACATCCGGGCGTTCGCACACCCGCGATTCTTCGTACCAGGCTATCGGCGTTGTGGCCGCCGCCTCCGTTCGAGCTGAACTTCGACTAGGCGCGCGCGGCGTGTTCGCCTGCGCGCCTGGCTGCGTGTTCTCCCGCCCGCCGCCCGAAGAACGAACCCTCGCCGAGCTGCGTTCCGCTGGCGTAGCCCTTGCCGTCCTGGGCGATATTCCAGGCGCACGCGCCCGCCGCGTACAGCCCGGGAACCGCGCTGCCGTCTTCGCGGAGCGCCTCACCGTCGATCGACACCTTCAATCCGCCCAAGGTGAACCCGGAATACATCGCCTGGCCCAACGTCAGGTCGAAGGCTGCCCACGGGCTGGTGTCTTGTGCTGCAAGGTATTCCGGCTGCTTGTGGAAGTCGGGGTCGAGGCCCTCAGCCGCGTTGGCGTTGTAGCGCTCCAGGGTTGCGGCGAGGTTTCCCGCCGGGATCTGGAGTGCGGCCTCCATCTCGGCGACGGTCTCCCAACCGTCGATAAATCGGATTAGCGGCATTTCGGGCATCCGCATATGGGCTTCGTCGACGATGAGGAACGCCGCGTGATCGGGCTGCTCGAGGACGAAAGCCGAGGTGCGCGAATGGTAGGAGTCCTCGGCGACGAACCGCTTCCCGGCCTTATTGACGATGATGCCGGTGAGCAGGATCTCGGGAGGGTAGGAGGCAGCGGTGATGAACAGCTGATCCATGTTGGTGGCTACGCCACCTGCGGAGACGCCCAGTCCGATGCCTAACCCGTCGTCGTTGGGGTTGCCCAGGATGTATGGGGCCACCGTCCCGTGGTGTTTGGTCTTGCGTTCGTGCCCGAGCGCCGGGGTGTATTGGTTCACCATCTCGGGGTTCATCGCGAAGCCGCCTGCGGCGATGATGACAGCCCTGGCTCTGACCGCGCCGGTATCGCCGAAGTGTCTCCAGCGCGCGCCAACCACCGTGCCGTTGTCGTCGGTGACCAGTGCTGTCGCACCGGACTCGTATCGGATCTGGACACCGAGGTCGGTGGCGCGCTTGAGCAGCAGGTCGATCACCATCGATGCGCCACCCAATTCGCCGGGGACCGGCACGGAGTGGCCGCGCGGCGCTGGCTTGGCCTGCTCGCAGAACGGCCATACTTTCTCGTTGCCGGTGTAGGAGAGCCCCTCAGTGCCTGCTGGGACTACAAGCTTGCCGGGACAGTAGCTGCGCTCGAATTGAAAGCCAAGCGCTTCAATCCAATTGAAGTGTTCGACGCTCCCGTCGCAGTAAGCGCGGATCTTGTCGTGTTCGGGATCGCGGGACGCCGCGATCAGGTAGTTGTACATCTCCTCGGGTGAGTCGTCATGGCCGGTAGCCTGCTGCACGGCAGTCCCGCCGCCGAGGTAGAAATGGCCGCCCGCCATCGAAGTCGTCCCACCGGCAGCCGCGGCCTTCTCCAGGACCAGCACACGGGCGCCGGCCGCAGCGGCGCTGACGGCTGCGCAGCCGCCTGCGATTCCGAATCCGAGGATCAGCACATCGGCCTCGTCCGACCATGAGGTGACGTCATCGACGCTCACCGTTTCCGGAATGTGCTGGTTGGTCACCACTGCTCCCGTTTCATATGGTCTCCTGCTTTATCTGGTCAAAGAACGCCTGGATGTCTGGCGGTATATGGGCAATTTCGATGTATGGCACACCTGAGCCTTCGGCCGAAACGTAAGCGAACCGCATCCCACCGGCCATCGTGCCGGCCATGACCACGGGTGCGCCGTTGTGTTCGGCATCGCCGACGGCGGCGTCGAATCGCTCTGCGTCTCGGGCCTCGACACAGATGTGGTGCAGTCCGGGCCCATGCCGTTCGAGGAACTCGGTGTAGATGTTGCAGCCCGACACCGGGGCGATCACCTCCAGTTGGGTGTCCCCGGCATAGCTCAGGGAAATGTCTGCCACAAAGTCAGCGGGTTGGCCGCGGTACGAGCAGGTGTCCGGGGTGAAATGCACCCCGGGCATGCGGACCCACTTCTTGGCGCTCAACAGCGAGGTCAGCATTGCTTCGGTGGCTGCGGGGTCTCGGGTCACCCATGCAATCTGGACAGGTGTCTGGTCAAGCATCCCTGTAGGTTATCGCGAGCGGCGTGCACTGGCTAGAACGTGTTCTAATCTCGCCGGATCTGGGTCAGACAATCGCACCCGACCAGTTGGGACCCGGCTTTGTCGATCCCGGTTTACGGGTTGGTCTTCAGGGCAGGACTGGCAGTTCGTCAAGGCTGGTTGACGCCGCGGAAATGGTGTCCTCACGCGCCTCATGGCTGAGGACCTGCCAGGACACCGCCGCGGGGAGGACACCCCAGGTGCTGTTGAAGATTCCGATCAGCACAGTGCGACCGTCCGGTGTCGTTGTGTACACCGGCCCGCCCGAATCGCCTTTCTGGCTGACCACACCATTGGCCATCGTGAACCAGCCGTTGTTGACCGCTTCGACTGTCCCGCAACTCTCACCGGTCACCACACCGAAGTGGCAGATGGGCATGCCAACCACCGGAAGCACCGCCGGATCGGTGACCAGCACCTGCCCGCCCGGGAGCACGTTGCTGATCGCGACGTCGGAGTTCAGGTGGATCACCTGCCAGTCTGCGATCTGGTGGCTGCCGTCGACTGTCATGCCGTTAGGGGTGTTGTCGCGGAACGAAACTTGTGTGCCGATCATGTTGCCTTGATTGTTTGAGACCGTTCCTGATGCACGGCAATGGCCGGCGGTGAACGCCATCCGTGTGTGGGGGTCGACGTAGCCGAGGGTGCACAACACCGAGTCCTGATGGATTTCCATGCCGGGGTGGACGAGGACACCGGGCTGAGCTTGGGCCGATGCCCAGGTCAGCATCAGCGCGATGATGGGAGCGGCCGCCAAAAGCACAAGCTGGCGCAATTGATGCGGAAACCGTGTTGACACCTCAGACATAACGCCCCCCGTTCATGCGACCCTGCGATACCCGCTCTAGCGGCTTCGTAACAGACTCATCGCGATTGGGAAAAGGGGCGTTACATGGCAGTGATCGCAAGCGTCAGCGAAGGGCGATCCTGGTGCCCTGGTCTCGAGATACAGCGAGGGCTAGCGGACAGTTCGGCATTGGGTCAGAGCCGTTCGCCCCTCGCGCTCGATACGCTCCAGCCGGTAGGCGACTCCGTGGACCCAAACGCCGTACCCGCCGCGCGGCGTGTACCCAGCCGCATAGATTACGGCGTAACCGAGGGCTGCGGCACGGTGCGAGCCTGGTCGCACATCGGCGTGAGGTCGCCGGCGCCCGGCGTTCGCGCCGGAGCCCAGCCGGGCGGGCCGAAGATGTAGCCGAGTTTCTCCCGAACACCTCGTGCGGTACGCAGATCGCGACCGATCGCGGCGTATTCGTGGGTCTGCAGCTTCCAGATGTTGAATGTCTGCACCTGCGTGGTCAGTCCGTAATGCGGCCGGAACCGCTCGCGCGCAAACGTGCCGAACATTCGATCCCAGATGATCAGGATACCGCCGTAGTTCTTGTCCAGATACTCCGGGTCTGTGCCATGGTGCACACGATGATGGGAGGGGGTGTTGAAGACGAATTCGATTGGATTCCATAGTGTTCCGATGCGCTCGGTATGGATCCAGAACTGATAGATCAGGTTTATCGAGAAACTCACGAACACCATCCAGGGTGGAATACCCAGCAGTGGTAGCGGAATCCATATCAGGATCTCACCACTGTTGTTCCACTTCTGCCGTAACGCGGTCGCGAAATTGTAGTACTGGCTGGAGTGGTGGGCCTGGTGTGTTGCCCAGACGAACCGCACCCGATGCGCGGTTCGGTGATATGCGTAGAACAGCAGGTCGACACCGAGGATAGCGATCACCCACGTGTACCAGTGGTCGGCCGACAAATGCCACGGGGCGAGATAGCCGTAGATCGCGGCGTAACCCAACAGTGCCAAGAACTTCCACGCGCCCAACGTGAAAATTGACACTAATCCCATCGAGATACTGGCCCAGGAGTCACGCGTGAGGTGGGCGCCCGGATCCGGCCGGCCGGCGTCGGCACGACGCTCAAGGCGCTCAAGCTTCTGCGCGGCCGTCCACTCGATGATCAGCAGAAGCAGGAAGAACGGAATAGCGAAGAGAACGGGATCGCGCATCTGCGGCGGCAGGACGTCCAGGAACTCCACGGCGGCACCTCCGAGAGAAGTCTACTTTTGGTTACAGGAAGCCCAGGACGTCGTCGCCCCAGGCGCGGCGTACTTCTGCATCGAGGTCTTCGACCACCGAATCCTCTTTGTCGATGACTAGCGTGGCACGGTCGTGCGCGCCGTATTCACGCCATGTCGGATCGCCATCCAGACCGGATGGGTCTCGGTGTTTCGCGAAGTTCACCCATCGAGTCCGGAGTCGCTCCGAGACCGCCTTACCCGCCTTGAGGCCGCCGAGCGCGAACGTCGGATCTTTACGTCCGCCGGCAAGCAAGTTGCCCCATACGTAGGGCAGCTCGGTGGCATGCGCGGCATGCAGGCGCAGAATCCGCAGCATCGGTGTGGCGAAGTCGAAACGGTAGAGGTAGACCGGAGCAACCTCGCGGTGGCCGTCGGCGAACCAAATCGAGGGCATGCGGAAGCCGAGATCGCTGGCCACGCCCAGGCCTTTGACCTTGCCGCGACCGCGGTAGGTGCCGCCGAGTTGGGCCTCGGTGGGCAGCTGCAGGCTCGGCTGCTCGGCCGCGATCTCGGCGAACATCGCTTTGATCGATTCCGGCGTGATCGGCATCAGCGGTGATTTCATCCATCGGAACAGCGCAGCTTCGTTCCTGTTGGTGCCGATGATCAGCGGCACCGGGTGGGTAAGACCCTTCCTGGCCAGGGTTACCGGGTAGTCCGGCACGACGTCGCCGTCGACAATCGGCGCGAAGGCCAGCCTGCCCGGGGTTTGAAGCGGGACCTCATCGAATACCTTCCTGGAGGCTTCCACGATCGCCTGGATGGGTAGGGTCGCCAGGCGCCCGAGATCATGTCGTCCGATTTCGAGCACGTCGAGGACGCGCTCGGCGACTCGGCGGCCTCCGTCCGCGTGGTAAGAGGACGTAACCGGTGAACTCTGAGCGATTGCGGCGGTGAACAGTCCGGCCGCGGCCGGACTGCCCAGCAGTGCGGTCACTACACCGGCACCTGCTGACTCGCCGAACAACGTGACGTTGCCCGGGTCCCCGCCGAATGCAGTGATGTTGTCGCGCACCCAGCCCAGCGCCGCGATCACGTCGCGCAGGCCGACGTTGGTTGCGAACTGCTCGGTGTCTGCGCCCAGCGTGGCCAGTTCCAGAAATCCCAGGGCGCCTAGTCGATAGTTGACCGTCACGACGACGACGTCCCCGCCCGCGGCCAGCGCGCGACCGTCGTAAAGTGGCTGACTGGCCGAGCCGAGGATGTATGCACCGCCATGCACCCACACCATCACGGGTTTGGCTGCGCCGGCCTCGGTGTCTGATGGCGCCCACACGTTGAGCGTCAGAAAGTCGGCGCCTTGTCGGGCGCCGAGATCGATCGGGATTCCGGGGTCCGTGGGCTGCGGACAGACCGCGCCCATCTGTCCCGCGTCGACGGGGTCCGACCACGCCTTCGGCGGTTGGGGTGCCCGCCAGCGCAGATCGCCGATTGGCGCCGTTGCGTAACGAATTGCCTTCCAGGCCTTGACGGTTCCGTCGTCTACGCCGCGTACCGGGCCGTGAGAGGTGTCCACCACGGGTCGCCCGCCAGCGTTGTTGAGGGTGGTCGCCTCCGCGGCCATGCCGAACTCCTATCGGTCGGTCCCGGTACGGGACAGTACCATGGCTGCCGCCGCCCCGACCGAAGCATCTTCGCGCACAACGCGCGCTGGGCAGGCCTCGTCATACCCGATGTCCGTTGACGGGGCAAGATTGTTGGCATGGCTGTAGGCGCGGAGCACGAAGAGATTCCTGCATCGCTGATCGAGCTTGCGCATCGGTTCGGCGTGGCGACCACGTATGCGGACTGGACGGGGCAGTCGGTGACCGTGGCAGCAGCGACGCTGACTGCGGTATTGGGCGCACTGGGCGTGCCTGCCGGAACCGAAGCGGAGCGCGTCGCGGCGATCGCGGCCAAGGATCGCGATCACTGGATCCGCGCGCTGCCCCCGGTTATCGTCGGGCGCGGCGGAGTCACTTCGCCGTTCTGGGTTCACGTTACCCACGGAGATCAGGCCAGACTGTGGATGCGGCTCGAGGACGGCAGTGTGCGTACGGGCCTGCGGCAGACCGAAAACAATACGGCCCCTTATGATCTCGATGGCAGACTGGTCGGTGAGGCCACCTTCGAATTGCCTGCTGACCTCCCCATTGGATACCACCGTTTGCACTTACAGGTGGGCTCTTCCCACGTGCACACGACGGTGGTCGTGTCGCCCTTATCGCTGGAGTCGCCCGCCCGATTCGGCTCGGGCCGCGCGTGGGGGCTGGCCACCCAGCTCTACAGCGTCCGTTCGCACAACTCCTGGGGCATCGGTGATCTGACCGACCTCACCGATTTGGCTGTCTGGTCGGCTTCCCGTCATGGTGCGGGCTATGTATTGGTAAACCCACTGCACGCGGCGGCACCCATCGCGCCGATGGCACCCTCTCCATACCTGCCGACGTCGCGCCGATTCGCCAATCCGATGTACCTGCGTGTGGAGGCGGTTCCCGAGTTCGCCTACGTCAGGCACCGTGGACGCATCCGCAGGGCGCAGGAGCAGGTCCAGGAGCGCGCCGATCGCCTCGGCGAGATCGACCGCGACCGCGCGTGGAAGGCCAAGCGTGAGGTGCTGGAGAGCATCTACCTCATCGAACTCTCCGCTGGCCGCGAGATCGGCTACCAGGCGTTCCTGGACCGGGAGGGTCGTAGTCTCGACGACTTCGCCACGTGGTGTGCGCTGGCCGAGCACTACGGCGGGGACTGGCACCAGTGGCCCGAGGAACTGCAGCACCCACGCTCGGAAGCGGTCGCCGAGTTCGTCGACGAGTACGCCTCGAACGTGGACTTTCACCGCTGGCTGCAATGGCTGCTCGACGATCAGCTGACGAAAGCGCAGGCCAGCGCAGTGCAGGCCGGCATGGAGCTGGGCATAGTGCATGACCTCGCGGTCGGGGTGGATCCGAATGGCGCCGACGCCTGGGCGTTGCAGGATGTCTTGGCGCTCGGCGTTTCCGCTGGTGCGCCACCAGATGAGTTCAACCAGCTCGGGCAGGACTGGTCACAGCCCCCCTGGCGACCGGACCGACTCGCCGACGCCGTCTACGAACCGTTCCGGGCGCTCGTGGGAGCCGTGCTGCGGCACGCGGGCGGGGTCCGCATCGATCACATCACCGGGTTGTTCCGGCTGTGGTGGATACCGAAGGGGGCGCCACCGGCGGCAGGCACCTACGTGCACTACGACTACGAGGCGATGATCGGCATCGTGACGCTGGAAGCGCATCGGGCCGGTGCGGTCGTCGTGGGTGAGGACCTGGGGACCGTGGAACCGTGGGTGCGCGACTATCTGCGCGACCGCGGCGTTTTTGGCACCTCGATCCTGTGGTTCGAGATGGACCGCGACGGCGCCGGCGGGCCGCTGCCGGCTGAGCGGTGGCGGGAGTCCTGCCTATCGGCCGTCACGACCCATGATCTGCCTCCCACCGCGGGTTATCTCGCTGGAGAACACATCCGGCTGCGCCACGACCTCGGGTTGTTGGCACGCCCGGCCGCCGAGGAATGGGCCAGCGACCGGGAACAGCAGGAGGCCTGGATGTCCGAGCTGCGCAGGGGCGGGCTGCTCAAAGGCGACGATGGCAGCCTGGATCCCGATGTGGATTCGGTAGTGCTGGCTCTGCACCGCTACCTGGGACGGACACCTTCGCGCCTGCTATCGCTGTCGCTGGCAGATGCTGTGGGTGAGGTGCGTACGCAGAACCAACCAGGGACCACCGACGAGTATCCGAACTGGCGCGTCCCGCTCGGTGACCCACAGGGGCGGCAGGTGTTTCTCGAGGAGGTGTTCACCGATCCGCGCAGCGCCACGCTCTGTGATGCGATGCGGGCCGCAGTCAAGCCCCCGGTGTGACGGCCACTGGCAACCCCGCTTGTAACATTGCGCGCTCCTGCAGCGGTTTCACATTTGGGACTGCTGCGATATGTTCGCAGCCACCACCGAAATGAGGAGTTTGCAGTCGTGAGAAAGCTTGTTGTGTTAAGCGGCGGACTCGTGGTCACCGGAACAGCCGCACTGATCGGCGCCGGCGTGGCGATCTCTCAGCCCTCGGAATCGCCCTACAACGTGACCGGCGAGCAGTACGGGCGGGCGCTGGCGATTCTGAAGAGCCAGGGCGTCACGGGGTACTTCGGTGGGTCAACTGGCAGCGCGCTCACGCAGTCAGCCTGCCTGGTCGATAAGCAGAAGGTGACCAGCGGTGGCCGCATGCTGCTGACGCTGGATTGCACTGAGGCGGCCGCCGACGTGATCAAAGCTATGGGCCCCACCGGCGGCCCCACCGTCGGTGCCAATGGAGTCACGACGGTCACCCCGACGCCGCTGGTACCGATCGCCGGAGCCCCGGGAGCGGGCACGCCTCCCCCACCTGCCTGACCGACACGCCCGATGTAGCTATCCGGGACCTCCGTTCCCACATACTTCGCCCTTTTCGTCGTAGAATCCAGATATCCACGACGAACAGGAGCCCGCGAATGTTGCGACCGCGTCGTTTCGATGACGAGATCGACCCTGGGCCGGTCCAGATCCAGGCCCGCAAGGTGCACTTCGACGTGGCCGATAGTCCGTTGCACTGGATCCCCGGTCATCCGGTGGCCTCTCACGTCGTCAGCCTGCTCAATATTGTCCTACCGGCCGGGGAACGCTGGTTCGTAACGACCTTCAACGAAGCATTACCGCTCGTGAAGGATTCCAAGTTGGCAGACGACATTCGTGGATTCATTGGCCAGGAGGCCACCCACGCCGATGTGCACGACGAGGCCCTGCGCGCCTACATGGTCGAGAACGGCGTCGACCCAACTCCGATCCGCAACCAGGTCGAACACGTGTTCACCAAGGTGCTCGCGCCGCCGACTTCCGCCGATCCTGCGCGCCGCCTCAACCACCTGTGCGACCGATTGTGGCTGATCGCCGCGATCGAGCACTACACCGCGGTCATGGGCGACTTCGCGCTCAACTGCACATGGGACGACTACAACGCCGATCCGGCGCTGGTCGATCTGTTCCGCTGGCACGGCAGCGAAGAGGTTGAACATCGCAGCGTGGCCCACGATGTAGCCGTCTACTTCCATGACAGCTACTTCGCCCGAGCCCGCGCTATGAGCACGGCGGCGAGCATGCTGTTCGTGTTCTTTCAGCGGGCTGGGTGGCACCTGGTCAAGACTGATCCGGCTGTCACCGCGAATTGGTGGACATTCAATCGGATGCGGATGCGCGACTCCAGCCTCGGCCTGCTTCCCCGCTACCGCACGTTGTTCGGATCGAGCACGCTGAGTTACTTCCGGCCCGGCTACTCCCCCGAGAAAGTGGGCTCCACCGCGCAGGCCGTCGCCTACCTTGCGGCCTCTCCGGCAGCCCGTACGGCCCATATGTGATGCGGCTGTTCGAGCAGTTCCGGCAGGTAGTCGAAAGGACACCGCCGAGCGCGTCCGGTCGTGCCCGCCATGACCGGACGGTCGCCGTCGCTGGAGTCGCGATCTCCGGCATGTTGGCTGCATCAGCAGCGATGCAGCGAATCCCGATGCCGAGCGGTTCAGACAGCACTATCGCGCTGAGCGTCGAACGGCGTCGCGTCGTAGCCCGCGATCAAGATGTTGTCGAGCTGACGCTGGCACCCGGGCCCGGCGTCACACTGCCCAGGTGGTTTCCCGGGGCACACATCGACCTGCACCTGCCCAGTGGACTGGTCCGGCAATACTCACTGTGCGGGGACCCGGGCTCGCCCGAGCGCTACCGCATTGCGGTGCGCCGCATTCCCGACGGAGGCGGAGGGTCCATCGAGATCCACGACCGGCTGCCCGAAGGCGCCACCGTGTACACCCACGGCCCGCGCAACGCGTTTCCGCTCACCGTGCCGGGGCACGGATCTCCGACGCGACGGTTTCGGTTCATTGCCGGTGGCATCGGCATCACCCCGATTCTTCCGATGCTCGAACGGGCCCGTCGTCTCCGGGTCGATTGGTCCATGGTCTATGCAGGCCGCACCCGTGACAGTCTCCCGTTCCTCGACGAGGTCGCCGCTTTGGGCGCCAATGTCGAGATCCGAACCGACGACACGTGTGGTCTACCCACGGCAGCGGAGTTGCTCGGCGAGTGTTCCGCAGATACGGCGGTCTATGCGTGCGGACCCGCCGCGATGCTGACCGGGATTCGTTCGGCGCTGGCCGGCCGCGACGACGTCGAACTACATTTCGAACGATTCGCCGCCGCGCCTGTGGTCGACGGCCGGCCATTCCAGGTCACCGTTGCGTCCACCGGCGAGACGGTCGCCGTCGGCCCCGAGGAAACGCTGCTCGCCGCGTTGCGGCGGGAGGGGGTCAACGCTCCGTATTCCTGCCAGCAGGGGTTCTGCGGGACGTGCCGGACGAGGGTGCTCGCCGGCGAGGTCGAGCATCGCGACACGCTGCTGACTGACCCCGAACGCTCGGCAGGCATGATGCTGACCTGCGTCTCGCGTGCCGCCGGCGAATCGGACCTGACTTTGGACTATTAGGGATATTGCGCCTCATCGGTAGCATGCGGCCATGTCATTGGCCGCTGGGGAGACATTCGCGGGCTATACGATCGTCGAGCTCCTGGGTTCCGGTGGCATGGGTGAGGTGTACCTCGTCCAACATCCGCGGCTCCCCCGCCAGGACGCGCTGAAGGTATTGCCGGCAACAGTGTCCGCCGACCCGGAGTACCGCGAGCGGTTCAACCGGGAGGCAGACATCGCTGCCACCCTCTGGCATGCCCACATCGTGGGCGTACACGACCGCGGTGAGTATGACGGGCAGATCTGGATCTCGATGGATTATGTCGAGGGCACCGACGCTGGGCGCCTACTCGCCGAGCAGCACCGGACCGGCCTGCCGGCAGGGCAGGTCGCCGAGATCGTCACCGCCGTCGCCGACGCGCTGGATTATGCGCACCAGCGCAACCTGCTGCACCGCGATGTGAAGCCGGCCAATATTCTGCTGTCTCATCCGGATTCAGTCGATCAGCGAATCTTGCTGGCGGACTTCGGAATTGCCCGTTGGGCTGACGAAATCAGTGGCCTGACCGCTACCAATATGACCGTTGGGACGGTCTCTTACGCTGCACCTGAACAGCTGATGGGGGCGCAGCTGGACGGCCGCGCAGACCAGTACGCGTTGGCCGCTACCGCGTTTCACCTGTTGACGGGTTCGCCCCCGTTTCAGCATTCCAACCCCGCGGTGGTAATCAGCCAGCATCTCTCGGCGTCCCCACCGGTGATCGCTGAGGGCCGCCCGGACCTCACCGGTGTGGATCCGGTGCTGGCCAAGGCTTTGGCGAAGGACTCGGGCGATCGTTTCGAACGGTGCGCCGACTTCGCCCGTGCGCTGACGCACCAGCTCACCTTCGATACTCCGCCTGACACTGCCGCCACTCGGCTGTCGACACCACGAACGGCTGTGCACGCCGGTGGGGGAACCCGGCGCCGACGCATGAGGGCCGGCCTCGTTGTCCCGATCTTGCTGGCGGCACTCCTGGTTGGAGCGGTTTCGGTGGCGGCGGTGGAGTTCTTGCGCGCCGACCGCCCCGCGACGCAACCGCCAACGAGCACGCCCCAGAGTGGGCGCCCACCCCCGGCGTCTGAGGTCATTACCGACACAACGGTGGTGACCTCCACCGATGTCGTCGCGCCGACGCCATCACCCCCGGTGGTCATCGGCGCGAACTGCTCCCCCGAGGGCAGCACCGGTACCACGCGGAACGGTTCGACCGCGTACTGTTCGACGCTGCATGGCACTGCCACCACGATCTGGTCGCTGACTCAGGGCGACGTACCCAGCCCGACCGCAACCACCGCTCCGACCGACGAGCCGCTTCCCTTTGGGGAAGAGTCCCCGGTACGGGTGTGCATGGAACAGACCGGCCAGACCAGGCGGGAATGCCGTAGGGACATCCGGCGAAGCAACGGACTGCCAGTGCTGCCGTGAGGTGCTTGATCGTGAGGTGCTTGATCGTGAGGTGCTTGGTCTGGCCGCTGACCGCCACCTCACCTCACCTCACCTCAACAGAGGAGTCGACGTCCCCGCGCGGGCAGCAGTTCGAGCTGAGCTAGTCGAGTCCTGTTGCCGACGTCGGCCACATGCAAGGATGGTTCTCACCATGGCCCGTCCACCGAAACCGGTCGATCGGCGAGATCAGATCCGGCAGATGCGCCGATTTGACCCGTTCCGGCCGCTCGACATGCTGACCTCGATGTGGTCGGCGACCGCGATGGCGCCGGTCAACAGTGGAGCCGCGGCCGCCTACCGGACGCTGTTCATGACGATGCGCAGGATGGTGGTCGGGCGCAGGCTCACGGTGCGTCTTGATGATGGCGATCTCAGGATGACGGTCACAAAGTTCGACTCCAGGCTCGATGTGCGTGGGCTGTCGGTGGGCCAGCTCAACGACGTCACCCTGACCGCCCACAATATCCGCTGGGGGGCAAGCTCTTTCGACCATGGAACCGTGGTGCTGCACAATGTGCACCTCAAGCCCACCTCTCCCCCTTTACTGGTAGCCGCGCCGGTGGATCTAACGCTGGACGTCCCGACCGATGCGCTCGACAACCTGTTTCGTGCAGCCGCGCCGCGGCTGCGTGGCGAGATCGGAGACGACGGCGTCGCGCGGCTGCACATGGCCCGCCGGCCGCAGATGGGGCACGTCGAAGTCGAGGTCAGGCTGGACGGTTCGGCACTGTGGCTCACACCTCGGGGGCTGACGCTGGGCAACTCACGCTGGCGGCTGCCGGCCCGGACTCCGCCCTACCGGGTGCAACTGCCCGAGCTCGCGCACGGGTTGCAGATAACCGGCGTGGAGTTCACCCCGGGCATGCTGCGGCTGACGGGGACGCTGCCCGAATGGCGTACCGAACTGCCACGTCGGCGGTTGGAGGACATCATTACCCAACTCAGCGTTACTGGCGTTGTGCTAAATCTTTCCCGAATCGGTCGACTGCGATAGCTTTTGGCCGCGCCGCCCTGCGGCGGCCGGACCCAGGAAACGGGAGTTGGGGCCTCAGACACCGGTCCAGGCTTCGTCGAGGCGTTCTGCGACGTCGATGACCTTGGCCTGTTCGGACTGTGGGCTGTCGATCTCACCGGCGACGTGCGCGGCGATGAAACGCCTGATCTCGGCATTCACCCCGCCGACGATCCGTACCACCTCAGCACGGAGGGATTTGGATGTCACGTGGATCGAGATGTCGGACGCACGGGGTTTTGCGACATCGAGGATCAACAGCAGTGGTTCGGCTGCCTTCGCGGTGGCGCGCAGCGAGATCTCGCCGAACACCACGAACCTAGGTCTATCAATGACCAGGTCGACGACCATGTTGATTTCCAAAGGAATGCGGATCGCGAACGTGATCGACTCGCCGATCTGCCGAGTTACCCTCGGCTCCAGAATTCGCACGTGGGCTGTGACCTTGGCGATTTTCCCCGGCCCCTGGGCGATCGGACCCAGCTTGAACGCATCGCCGGCGATCGCGCCGATCGCGCCGCCCACGCGTTCCTCGGTGACGGCGATCTCGAAGAACCGACGGCCGAATTCTTCATAGGTGAGGTAGTCAGCTGCTTCCATGGTGTTCTTACGTTCTCATGAAGGCGGTGCGGATCGCGGCAACGTGGCCGAATTCGTTGCCGACACCGCTGGCGCCTCCCGCTGGTTCTACGCCATAGTCACAGGGTTTCACTGAATACCCGGATCCGGGTGATGGCCACGCGGTCGGTCGCGAGGTCCCCGAAAACCACGCTGTGGCGGCCCGCCCTGTCGACGCGAGCCGCGACTGCACGCCCTGACCGGATCAGCTTGTGCCAGCTCCCGCCGGAAAGGTGTTTGACCAAATCAGAGGTGGTCAGTGGCTCGGTATCGCCGAGGGTGATCGGGATGTCGGTCGCAAATCTGCGCACGCTGATCTCATCCCCGCCGCAGACTTCATCGAGGAAACGTGCGAAAAGGCCTCTGCCGCCGGTTCCGAGCCCCCGGAATCCGCTGAGAAACCCCAGGCTGCCGGAGAGTCCCTGATTGGTGAACATGTTTCTGCCGAGCGCGATTCCGGCCGGTACCGACCCGACCCCGCCGCGAACGAACTGCCTGATCATTGTGGGCAGTTCCCAGTAGGCCGACAGGGCGGCGACTCGCAGCTCATCACGGTCGGCCCGTAGGTCGTACCGGATGTAGGTGGGCACTCGCATGGTCAGGTTCGACGCCATCTGGATTTCGAGTTCGAGGTCGCGCACTACTGTGCAGCCGACGACGAGGTCGACGTGCGGGTGATGGGCGATGGCCCGCGGTCCGATGAACGTGTCGTAGAACTGTCCGATCGCGACCTGCCCGCGGTGTGGCGCGGACCCGACCGGATCCTCGACGCACCCGTCGGCGGTAAACAGACCGATCCAGCCGGTGCGATCGTGTGCGCCGGCCGCGGCCAGGGACCGTTGCGCAGTTGCCAGCAGGTTCGTTCGTGTCGCGCCCATATTGATGCCTACCACTTCAGACTGGTCATAGTCGACTAGTTGCGCTGACGCGGGCACACTGGTTGTTATCCGCTGCGCTGCGTGCGTGGCCGTGAGGAGGAACCACGATGAGTAACAATCCCCCCGGCGGGCCGTTTGGCTTCGATCCCGAGGACTTCGACCGCGTGGTCCGTGAAGCAGGTCAAGGTCTGCGCGACGCGCTCGACGGCCTGGGCAGGTTCGTGAACACCTCCGGTCAGCGTGCCGGGTGGTCGGCGTTGTTCGACGACTTCGTGCAGGGCTCGGGGACCCGCGCGCAGCAGGAAACCACCGGCGATGCCGGTGATGGGGTGTGGGCCATCTACACCGTCAACGACGGGGGAGGTGCCCAGATCGAGCAGGTGTATCCCACTGAGCTGGATGCGCTGCGGGCAAACAAGAACAACACCGACCCGGCACGGCTGGTCAGGTTCTTGCCCTATGGCATCGTGGTGAGCGTGCTCGACCCGCCCGAGTCCACGGACGGCACACAGACCTAACGTCGGTGTTTGAAGCTCCGCCACGATCACCGATGAGGTCGGTCCTGCGGTATGTGTGGGCGTTTTTGAGCGAACCATCCTCTTGGCCCGATCTACAGCCAAGCGACAACTTATATAAGCTAAATTAAGATCGGCAGAACTCAAGATACGAAACCGGAGGTTGATCTTGGCCGGCAAAAGTCCGGAGCAGAGATCGTGATCGGTCTCGTCAAGAAGGTGTGGCTGCCGTTGGTCATCGTGTTCGTGCTGGTGGCGACAGGACTCACCGTCTCGCGGATTCGCACGTTTTTCGGCTCGGAGGGCATCATCGAGACGCCGCGCAACTTCGCGGACCTGCCCAAGCCGTTCGATCCGAAGGTGGTCCGCTACGAGATCACCGGCACCGGGTCCTACGCCGACATCAACTATCTTGACCTCGACGCCAAGCCTCAACGCGTCGATGCGGCGGCGTTGCCGTGGTCGCTTACCCTGAGTACCACCGAGCCTTCGGCTGCGCCCAACATCGTCGCCCAGGGGGACGGCAGCACGATCACCTGTCGGATCCTGGTCGATGACAAACTCAAAGACCAGAAGACGACCGACGGCGTGAATGCCCAGACCTTCTGCTTTGTGAAATCCGCATGAGTACGCCGGTCGGCGAGGCCCCCGCCGACGGGTTACCGCCTGCCCCCGAGCAATCTCGTCCGTTCGTTCCCCGGATGATTCGCACATTTGCGGTCCCGATCATCCTGGGATGGATCGCGCTGGTCGTCGTCCTCAATCTCGTTGTGCCCCAGCTGGAAACGGTCGGGCAGCTGCGCGCCGTGTCGATGAGCCCCGATGCCGCTCCAGCGATGATTTCGATGAAGAAGGTCGGCGAGCTGTTCGAGGAAGGCGACTCGGACAGCTCGGCGATGATTGTGCTGGAGGGCCAGGAACCCCTCGGTGATGAGGCGCACGCGTGGTACGACAGGATGGTCGACCGGTTGGAGGCTGACACCGCCCACGTCCAGTCGGTGCAGGACTTCTGGAGTGACCCGCTCACCGCATCGGGCTCGCAGAGTAATGACGGGTTGGCCGCCTATGTCCAGGTGAAGCTGGCGGGCAACCAGGGCGAGGCTTTGGCCAACGAGTCGGTGAAATCGGTCCAGAGCATCGTCCGCAGTCTCCCACCGCCGCCTGGTATCGAGGCGTACGTCACTGGGCCCGCAGCGCTGGCCGCCGACCAGAACATCGCGGGCGACCGCAGCATGCGGTTGATCGAACTGACGACGTTCACCGTCATCATCGTCATGTTGCTGCTGGTGTACCGCTCGATCATCACCGTGCTGCTCACGCTGGTTATGGTCGTGCTGTCGCTGGGCGCCGCTCGGGGTGTGGTCGCCTTCCTCGGTTACCACGAGATCATCGGGCTCTCGACGTTTGCCACCAACCTGTTGGTGACATTGGCGATAGCCGCGGCAACGGACTACGCCATCTTCCTCACCGGCCGATATCAGGAAGCGCGCACCGCGGGCGAGGACAAAGAGACCGCCTTCTACACGATGTTCGGCGGTACCGCGCACGTGGTGCTGGGCTCGGGGCTGACTATCGCCGGTGCGACGGCGTGCCTGAGCTTCACCCGACTGCCATACTTCCAGACCCTGGGGGTCCCGCTGGCGATCGGCATGGTCGTGGTGGTGTTGGGCGGTGTCGTGCTGATGACCGCCACGATCTCGGTTCTCAGCCGGTTCGGTCTACTGGAGCCCAAGCGCACGATGCGGGTGCGTGGTTGGCGCAAGATGGGCGCAGCGGTGGTGCGTTGGCCCGGACCGATCCTGGTCGCGACGGTCGCACTTTCGTTGGTGGGTCTGCTGACCCTGCCGGGTTACGAGACGAACTACAACGACCGCGAATACCTACCTGCCGACCTGCCCGCCAACGAAGGCTATGCAGCCGCAGACCGCCACTTTTCGGCAGCCCGGATGAACCCAGAAATGTTGATGGTCGAAAGCGACCACGACCTAAGGAACTCGGCTGATTTCCTGGTGATCGACAAGATCGCCAAGGCCATCTTCCGTGTCGAGGGCATCGGGCGCGTGCAGGCCATCACGCGGCCGGACGGTAAACCGATCAAACACACGTCCATCCCGTTCCAGATGAGTATGCAGGGCACCACGCAGCGTCTGAACGAAAAGTACATGCAGGACCGGATGGACGACATGCTCGTTCAGGCCGACGAGATGGCCAAAACCATTGTGACCATGGAGAAGATGGCGGGCCTGACCGCGCAGATGGCCGAGGTCACCCACAGCATGGTGACGAAGATGGAGGGAATGGTCATCGATATCGAAGAACTTCGCGACAACATCGCGAACTTCGACGACTTCTTCCGTCCGATCCGCAACTACTTCTACTGGGAACCGCACTGTTTCGACATCCCAGTCTGTTGGGCGCTGAGGTCGGTCTTCGACACCCTTGACGGCATCAACGTGATGACCGAGGACATCAAAGACATCCTGCCGGACATGAAGCGCCTGGACACCCTGATGCCCCAGATGGTCGCGTTGATGCCCGAAATGATCTCAAACATGCAGACCATGCGCACGATGATGCTTACCATGTACCAGAGCCAGAAGGGTATGCAGGATCAAATGGCCGCGATGTCGGAGGACGCGGACGACATGGGCGAGGCGTTTGACAACTCGATGAACGACGACTCGTTCTATCTTCCACCGGAGATCTTCGACAACGCGGATTTCCAGCGCGGCCTCGAGCAGTTCTTGTCCCCCGATGGCCATGCGGTCCGGTTCATCATCTCTCACGAGGGTGACCCCTTGAGTACCGCGGGCGTCGCCAAGATCGAGGCGATCAAAACGGCCGCCAAGGAGGCCATCAAGGGAACTCCGCTGGAGGGGTCCAAGGTCTACCTCGGCGGGGCCGCGGCGATGTACAAGGACATGCAGGTTGGCAACGCCTATGACTTACTGATAGCGGGCATCTCGGCTCTGGGCTTGATCTTCATCATCATGTTGATTATCACGCGCGCCGTGGTCGCTGCCGCCGTTATCGTTGGCACGGTGGTGGTCTCTCTTGGCGCATCCTTTGGACTTTCGGTGCTGTTCTGGCAGCACATCCTGGGCATCGAGTTGCACTGGATGGTCCTGGCTATGGCCGTGATCATCCTGCTGGCTGTCGGGGCGGACTACAACCTGCTTCTAGTGTCCCGACTCAAAGACGAGATACACGCCGGAATCGGGACGGGGATCATCCGGGCGATGGGTGGTAGCGGCTCGGTGGTGACCGCCGCGGGGCTGGTTTTCGCTTTTACGATGATGTCGATGTCAGTCAGCGACCTGACCGTAATCGGGCAGGTCGGTACCACGATCGGTCTGGGTTTGTTGTTCGACACCCTGGTAATCCGTGCGTTCATGACACCGGCGATCGCCGCGCTGTTGGGTCCGTGGTTCTGGTGGCCGCAGCGGATACGCAGGCGGCCTGTTCCGTCTGAGTGGCCGAAATCTGCTGGACTGCAGTCGAACCCATCGGCGGGAGTGAAGCCATGAAGTGGGGCTTTGCAGTAATCTGCCTGTTGACCTCGGGGCTGGTATTCGCCGCACCTGCGGCCGCTGACCCCGACTCTGCGTTCGCCGAGGAGTTACATACCTACGGCATCTACGGCCAGAAGGACTACAACGCCTGGATCGGCAAGATCACGTGCAAGAGGCTTGACGAGAACGTCGACAACGACGCGTTCGAGTCGGCAGACTTCATACACACCAACCTGGCCAAGGATTCCACCACCGCGCAGGCGTGGCAGTTCCTGGCTGCGGCCCTACGAACATACTGCCCGGAGACGTTGCCGATCCTCGTCAACGCGGCGCGGCACTGATGGAGGAGCGAGATGTTATTCGCAACCGTACGTAGAACGGGTGCCGCACTGGCGGTGTTCGGCGCAATCGCGGTGACTCTGCCGGGCCTGGCTGCCGCCGATGCCACCGACGACTATCCGATCCCCAATCGAATGCTGAAGACGACCTGTACCGCCGAGCAAATCATGGCTGCCGCACGGGATGTCCGACCCGTTTACTACGAGCGCTACATGATCGACTACAACAACAAGACGCCCGACATCCATCAGGCCGTCCAGGATCGGATCCATTGGTTCTACTCGATGGATTACGCCGGCCGCAGGGCCTACTCCGAGGAAATCGCCACCAATATCTACGGTGAGCCGCTGGTGTTCAGGTGGCCGAACTGGGCGAAGCTGTTCTTCAACAACAAAGGCGTGGCGGCCCGAACCACCGACATCTGCAATCAGTACCCGCCCGGCGACATGTCGGTCTGGACCTGGTAGCAGCGCTGTTGGCGCTGCGCACACAAGGATCTACAGACCGAATTGGTCCTCGATGACTCCCAGCCACACTTGTGCCGCATCGATCGCGACCTTCTCACTGATAAATGCATGCTGGGTCCCGGTGTAAACGTCGCGGAACGCCCGTTCGAGGCGGCTGCCCTCGCGGATCGCGGTCGTTCCGGCGACGAGGTGGGCCCATTCGGCACATCCGCGGGCGGTATCGGTGGCGAACACCGCGGCTACTCGCATGTCAGCGCGCAGCGTCGGAGTCAGCTCGCCCCCCGCGGCGACTTCCGCTTCGGCCGTGGTGAACTCGTCGAGCACCAGAAGCTTCGCCGCCCGCCAGGCCGCGACGTGGTGTGCCAGTCCCTTCTGGAAGGTGGGTCGGCTTGCCAGCGCCGCCATGTCGCTCATCCGATACTTCGTCTCCGCCAGCTCGGCGACATCGTCGAGCATGCTCTTGGCGACGCCGAGCGCCCAGGCCGCATGACCTGCAGCGGTCACCGGCATCATGCCCATCCGGGTAGCAGGTGAACTCCCCCGCATAGGCTCGCGGGTGAACAGCGCAAACGTGCGGCATTGCGGAACGAATACGTCGTCGATGGCGTAGTCGTAGGAGCCGGTGCCCTTCAGTCCCTGCACGTGCCAGCCGTCGTCGAACCTGACCTGGTCGCGCGGGATCACTGCAACCTGCATGTCGGGCACGCCCTCGCTTACCCAACGGATCTCGCCGTCGACCATTGGCAGGAATCCAGTTGCGACGTACTCGGAGTGCCCGGTGCCCGACCCGAAACTCCATGAACCTGTCAGCCGATAGCCGCCGTCGACGGCGACGCCCTGGCCGTTGGGGAAGAACTGACCCCCCATGGTGACGCGGTTGTCGTTGGCGGTGAACACCTCGGCAAAGCCGGCGTCGGGCAAGTAGGTGGCTGCGGCGAACGCGGAGGGCAGGTTGGCGATACCAATCCAGCCGAACGACCCGTCCTGCCAAGCCATTTCGATCCAGGTTTCGATCATATCGGCGAGCGACGGTTCGATCCCGCTGGCGGCGGTCGGGTTGAAGGCCGACATTAGGCCGGTGGACCACATCGCATCGATGATCGGCGTTGTCAGTGTGCGGTTCTGTTCGGATTCAGCGGCCTCTGTGCGCACAAGATCACGCATCTCACGGGCCAGGCTAACGACGTGGTCAGAGGGGTGGGAAACCTGTGATACCGGCGTCACGGGTCGACCGTACGCGTTCAGGCCAACGTGGTGAACACATTGACCATTTCTGTCATGTTGGGGGCAGGTGATGCGGTGAGGACTCTGTTATGTGGGGGACAGATTCTGTCTTGTCGGGGACAGATGATGCCGTGAGGGCCTCGGCCGGACCAGGTATGGGGCCCATAGCATGTTGGACCCCGGATAGGTGCGGTAGTTGGGCGGGCGTCTGGGCTACTTCCGGTGCTACCGCTCGATCGGCGCCCGCCGGAACAGTGGCGCCCGTCGGAACATTGCTGCCCGTCGGAACATTGGCGCCGACCGGTACATAGCTCTGCGCCGGAGGCGACCATGACTGCTGGGCGTGGGACGGAGTGGTGACCACTTTGCGCACGGCGGGGACCTCGGAGGGAGTGGCGACCACTTTGCGTACGGCGGAGACCTCGGACGGTGCCGGAACCGTCGCCCAGCCGGGGTTGGGCGCCCCGACCTCCTCCGCGGCCGTCGTAGGAGACTGGAATTGCGTCGTCGCACCTGTCGAGAGGCTCAGTACACCGAGGGCCGCTGCCGCGGCAGCGCCGAGCAAGGATAACGCGATTCGCCCACGGGGAAGCCGGCTGCGCTGGGGAATCACAGGGGCGGTGATCGCCTCATCGGCTTGGGGGACGGCCAGGGCGGCACCGTAGGCCAGCGCCAACCGTGCCGTGACGCCGGTTGTTTCCGGATCGACTGAGACTGCCGCGGCGCAGGCCATCGGCACGACCTCGACCTCGCTGAATCCCAGAGATCCCAGCTGCGTCCGAAGCCGCAAGCCGTCGCGGGCGGCCTCGCGGGTCCACGTCAGGCGGACATGATCGACGTCGAATCCGCACGCCCTGGCAAGAGCGTGGGCGCTTCGGGCGAACGCACCGGCGATATCGGCGTCCCCGTCCAACGCCAGGACGTCATGGTCGACAACGGTGCCGCCGGCGGGGTCCCAGAGCACCCAGGCGACGTCATCCGATGTCAAGGACAGCCCGAGTACCGTGTGCACCGCGATCCCCTTCCCCTATCCGAACCTGTGTGTGCGATCTATCGGATATCCCGGGGGCGGCGTTACAGCGGTGCGGAGAACGGAGTCCCAATGTCATGAGCAGCGACAGTCGTCGCAGTCACAGCATCCGCGGTGTCGAAGGGCATCGGGAATCGCATGACTACTTACAAAAGAGGCAACTAAAGAAAGGCACGGCCGGCTGGGTGTTGCTGGCCAGTCTCGGCGTCGGCTACGTCATCTCCGGTGACTATTCGGGCTGGAACTTCGGCCTGGCCCAGGGTGGTTTCGGCGGGCTGGCGATTGCCGCAGTGGTGATCGCCGGGATGTACCTGGCGTTGGTGCTCGGCATGGCCGAGCTGTCCTCGGCGCTTCCTGCGGCGGGCGGCGGGTACACGTTTGCCCGCCGCGCCCTGGGACCCTGGGGCGGTTTTGCGACCGGCACGGCGATCCTGATCGAGTACGCGATTGCGCCTGCGGCCATCGCGACTTTCATCGGCGCCTACGTCGAATCCCTGGAACTGTTCGGCATACAAGACGGCTGGTGGATCTATCTAGCCGTGTACGCGGTATTTATCGGTATTCATCTGTCGGGTGTGGGTGAGGCCCTGAAGGTGATGTCCGTGATCACCGGCATCGCTCTTGTCGGCCTGGTGATTTTCGCCATCGCCGCTATCAGCCAGTTCGACGCGTCGAACCTCACCGACATCGATGTGACCGACGCGGCGGGGGCATCGGCCCTTCTGCCATTCGGTGTGCTGGGCATCTGGGCGGCGATCCCCTTCGCAATCTGGTTCTTCCTGGCGATCGAGGGTGTCCCCCTTGCCGCCGAGGAGACAGCCGACCCGGAACGCAATGTGCCCCGGGGCATCATTGCTGCGATGGTCGTCCTACTGGTGACCTGCATGACGGTGCTGGTGCTAGCCACAGGTGCCGGCGGCGCGGCCGCGATGTCGGATTCGGGTAACCCGCTCGTCGAGGCGCTGGGTGAGGGCGCGATGGCCAAGGTGGTCAACTACATCGGGCTGGCCGGTCTGATCGCGAGCTTCTTCTCGATCATTTACGCTTATTCGCGGCAGCTGTTCGCGCTGTCGCGGGCCGGCTACCTACCGACCGTGCTCTCGGTGACGAACTCGCGCAAGTCTCCGACGCTTGCGCTGGTCGTGCCCGGGGTGATCGGTTTCTTGTTGTCGCTGACCGGCCAGGGTGCTCTGCTGCTGAACATGGCGGTTTTCGGCGCTGCCCTGAGCTACGTGCTCATCATGGTCAGCCACATCGTGCTGCGTCGGCGCGAACCCGACATGCCCCGGCCCTACCGCACCCCCGGGGGGGTTTTCACCACCGGGTTCGCCTTGGTCATCGCGGTGTTGGCGGTGATCGCGACGTTCATGGTCGACAGCGTCGCCGCGCTGTGGTGTCTCTTGGTGTTCGCCGCCTTCATGGCGTATTTCGGTTTGTACAGCCGGCACCGCCTGGTGGCCAACTCTCCTGATGAGGAGTTCGCCGCCCTGGCCGCGGCAGAGGACGAGTTGAGGTGATGTCGAGAGCAGATTTCGGGTCGCACCTAGCGCCTACTCGGCATTAGGCGGTTGTGTTGGCCAGCGCGTCAATGCGTTTCAACGCCTCGTCGGCCAATGCGCCCGCATCGAAGCCGCCAGCAGTGCCGCACGTCGTGATCTCGATCGCCGCGTTGTGGGCCGCTACGAAGGTGTTGTCACAGTTCCAGTTTGCGGCGCGCAACGACCACCCGATGGCGCCTTGCGGGGTTTCGGGGGCCGCAGGCGACACCGCGAAGGTGTGGACGCGGCCGCGCATCGTTGTCACGGTCAGCGGGGTGTCAGCGCAGGTCTGGATCGCCTGACGCACGGTATCAAGCGCGCGTGCCGGGTCGAAGTCGAACCGGTAGACCGCGACCATCTCCTCGACGTAAGTGGCCCCGTCGGAAGTGGTCCAGTGACCGCCATCGGTGGCCAGCGGGCGATGCGCCTCCAGGAACGGAGGATCCACTTCCTGTGCTAGACCGCTGCAGCGTTTGGGTTCGGCGGCGGCAAATAGATTCCCTTCCCCGCCAGCAACTTCCGCACTCAGCAGATCGGCAACCTGCAGCTTCGAGATCGGCGCGGCGAGATCCGCGGGCCGAGGAATCGGGTTGTCCACCTCGCGTGTGCAACCTGCCAGCGCGGCGAGGCCGCTCGCGGCGGCCACCGTGGCCAGCAGGAGTGGCGAAAGCCGATTCATCGATGCGTGCCGTCTACGGAGTCGGGCTTGGCCATCGCGCTCGGAACCACGCGCAGGACCCTACCGAACGCCGATGGCTGCGTCCGTGGGTACAGGCTTTCGGTTCGGCACTCCCGCGGCGATCTTTGCCGCGGCAGCAGCCCCGACAAAGCAACCGAGCGCTGCCCAACCCGACGCGCCACCCAGCCCGAATTTCGCCAGCAGCACCAACGCAACACCGGCGGTGCAGACGAATGCACCGGCAGTAGCCGACCGGGCGCCGGTGGCCTCGACCGGCGCATCCCACCACGGCAACGGGCGATGCTCCAGTGGTACGAACACCGGGAAGATCACCATCATCACTACGGCGAATACCAATGCCCGAAGTGCGAGTAGACCCCAGAAGCCGGCTGCGTGTACGTCATAGGCGTCCAGTCCCACACCGTGCAAGGCAAACGCGGCGGCGGCGATGGCGGGGATGTGCCACAGATACAGCGTCATCGCGCCCCCATTTCCGGTCGCTACTATGCGCCAGACTCGTGGCCGTTCGGCATACCGCCGGATGGCACCTGCGGCGAGGACGAACGCGCACGACATCCAGATGCACTGCAACGCGAGCAACAGCGTTGGCGGCGACACGTTGGATATCTCTTCGGTTCCGGTGACCACGAGAGCCACCTCGTAGAGGCCGGCGGCGACGAGCACCACCTGCGCGAGAAACGCCGATACCGCGACAGTGAGGGCGACGCGGGCTGCAATGAGACGGCGCGCATAGGCCACCCCGACGGTGACGGGGATCAGCCAGACAATGACAAAGTTGGCGACCCCGATTCCGGGGGTGCCGACGGCAAAACGGATCGCGTCCATCATCGCGGCGGTGGCGAGCAAGCAAGCAAGCACGATCGCGACGGCATGACCATTTCTCAGACGTGTCAGGGCAGGAACGAAAGCCAGCGCAACGAGGTAGACACCGAGGAACCACAGAAGCGCCACGCTCTCGCGCCCGAGGGCCGCGGCAGACTCCGCACCCAGCGTCAGCCGTACGGCGAGCAGGCCCAGCGACCATGCGGCCAGATACCAGAACACCGGTCGGCACAATCGCTGGGCGCGGGTGAACAACCAGCTGCCCCATGGTGTGCCCGAGTGGTATCCGTAGGCGCCGGCGGCACCGCCGGCGAGGAAGAACAACGGCATGACCTGCACGATCCAGGTTATGGGCGCGACCGCGGGGAGTTCTCCGAGCAGGTTGCCAATGCGGACGCCGCGGCTGTCGATGGTGGCCAGCAACAGCGCGCAGTGCCCGAACATCACGACCACCAGAGCGATGAGTCGGACGACATCCACGGCGCGGTCTCGACTCGGTGGGGTTATTGCCATAGAGCAAGGGTGCCCGGTTGCGGGAGGCCGCGGATGAGTAGAACTACCGCAATCGATTGCGCGGTCGCAAGGTCAGGGCAGGACCTCGAAAAGGCTCGAGAGCACCGGTGGGAGCGGTGCCGGTATGCCCGCATGTATAGGCAGGGCGGCCGGCTGTGCGGGTATGCCAGGTTGTGCAGGTACGCCGGCCTCTCCGGGGGCAGTCGCCAGGTGCGGAACTCCGGCGGTCACCGGAAGTGCTA
>Ga0209991_10000129_pt1 | contig 32859 bp, 27 predicted proteins | sample ChitaG_FD_183167 | JGI IMG/M metagenome (GOLD analysis project Ga0209991, IMG submission 183167) | Deep subsurface microbial communities from South Pacific Ocean to uncover new lineages of life (NeLLi) - Chile_00310 metaG (SPAdes)... | ecosystem: Environmental > Aquatic > Marine > Oceanic >... | reverse complement strand
CACACCAGAACCCACTATGATTATCCTGATGCAAAACTGCGTACCTGGGAGCATGATGGAGGGATACTGGGATATATACAAAACAACGAGCCGATACGCCGCACCAACCTGTTTGAGTACACCCCGCCGTTGGGAGAAGATACCATCAATAGCTGGCCCCACCACATTCAATTCCCTGCGGTGGCCTGCTGCAATGACCGCATCGTTTGGGTGTACTCGCGTCTTAACACCGACACCATCTTCGAGGCCTTTGCAATGATCACCGACTGGAACATGGGGATAGGAGTTGCCGAACCTTCACCTGAGCCTGCATCCCCCATCCAGCTTGAAGCATCCCTTAACCGCCTTTCCTACGATGTCCCAGGCCAGGCAAAGCTTACCCTCTACTCCGCCGACGGCCGCAGGGTTCTTGAAGAAACCATCCAGGGCAAGGGCATCTGGACGCCCTCCCCGCCCTCCTCCCTTCCCTCCGGGGTCTACTTCGCACGGGTTGAGTCTGAAACGTCATACCAAACACAGAAAGTGGTCTTAGTCAAATAACTTCCCCTCCCCTGGTGGGAGGGGATAGAGGGGAAGGGGATAAATGTTCCTTTTGACCTTCGGTCAAAAGAAGCATTTATCCCGGGGTCCCCGCTCGAATACCTTGTATTCGAGTGGGGTGAAATTGCTTGACAATGTAAGGAATCGGCGTATCTTCTTGACAATATGTTGCCGGACTCCCAAACCGGTAGTAACCCCCAAGCCCAATCGGCGGGGAAATCGTTGCTTCCTGAGCAGGTAGTTGAGAACCTCAAGCAAACAGCAAGGGACGCGTCAGCGAACTCCTACTCCCCCTACTCCAACTTTCCCGTGGGAGCAGCGGTGTTAGCAGAAAGCGGTCGCATCTATTCCGGCACCAACGTGGAGAACGCATCCTACGGGCTTACCATATGTGCCGAGCGTGTTGCTGTAGCTGCGGCAGTTACCGCAGGAGAGAGGAGTATCGCTGCAATCGCTATCTATACTCCTACAGAAGAGCCTTCCGTTCCCTGCGGGGCGTGCCTTGCGGTGATATCTGAATTTGCGGATGGCATACCGATCCTTTTATTCACTGAAGACAAACAGCGCTGGTATTCACTTAACCAGCTGCTGCCAGAAAGATTTAAACTAAAGCCAAAGGAGACATGATAATGGAGCAAAAGAACGTCGACGAACTCCTTGCCAAGGCCGAGAAACCGAGCAAGGACGCGATGAAGATGCACCCATTCTATCAGGGCAAGGTGCAGGTGATGGCCAAGTGCTGCGTGCGTAACATGGACGACTTCGCCATCTGGTATACGCCTGGCGTGGCCAAGCCGTGTCTGGATATCCGCGACCACCCGGAAAAGGTGTTTGAACACACCAACAAGGGGAACATGGTGGCGGTGGTCTCCGACGGCACGCGGGTGCTTGGTCTGGGTGACATCGGCCCCGAGGCCGGGCTGCCGGTGATGGAAGGCAAGGGGCTTTTGTTCAAGTACCTGGGCGGTGTTGATGCCTTCCCCATCTGTCTTGATACCAAGGACCCGGACAAGATCATCGAGACCGTCCTTTTAATTCAACCCTCATTCGGCGGTATCAACCTGGAGGATATCTCCCAGCCCAAGTGTTTCTATGTGCTTGATGAGTTATGCAAGCGCGCGCGCATCCCTGTCTGGCACGACGACCAGCAGGGCACGGCTGCGATAATCTACGCCGGACTCATCAACGCCGTTAAGCTGGTGGGCAAGAAGATTGCCGATATTAAGCTGGTCTTCGTTGGAGCGGGTGCGGCCAATATACGTGCCGCTCACGTGTGCATCGCCGGTGGATTCAACCCGGAGAATATCATCCTTGTAGACTCCAAGGGAACCATTCATAAGGATCGCACCGACCTTGCAGAAAAGTACAAACAGAAGTGGGAGCTTGCTCAGATCACCAACCGCGAGCAAGTCAAGGGGGGTATTGCAGATGCCATGCGCGGCGCCGATGCGGTGGTTGCTGCATCCAAGCCCGGTCCCGGCGTCATATTGCCGGAGTGGATCAAGGCCATGGCCGCAGACCCGATCGTATTTCCCTGTGCCAACCCGGTGCCTGAGATCTGGCCCTGGGAGGCAAAGGAAGCGGGTGCTCGAGTGGTCGCAACCGGACGTTCCGATTTCCCAAATCAGGTCAACAACTCGCTTGGCTTCCCCGGCATCTTCCGCGGAACCCTTGACGTGCGCGCCAGAACCATCACCGATGGCATGTGCATCGCCGCAGCCAAGGAGCTTGCAAAGGTCGCCGAGGACAAAGGTCTTACGGAGGACTACATCATCCCCTCCATGGACGAGTGGGAGGTCTTCCCGCGCGAGGCCGCAGCCGTCGGTATGCAGGCCGTCAAGGAAGGGGTGGCGCTTCGCGCAGACGTCACCCGTGAGCAGTTGCTCAAAGAGGCGGAGGAGACGATCCGCAACGCACGCTCCTCTGTCCAACTTCTCATGAAGGAAGGTTATATACCTGAGTATAAAGAGGAATAGTTAAGTGCTTCTTTTCGCTAGAAGCGAAAAGATCGCAGCTTAAAATCGTAGGGGCCGACCTCAGCGTGCCCCTTTGGGTATCAGGTCGGCCCTCCACCTTTGTTACCTTGACAATTATAATCACTCAGTTAAACTAAGGCAATGGAGCATTCCAACGAAAGGAAGGAATAAGATGTATTTGCTTATGTTTTTAGCGGCTGCCGTGCCGCTTCCAACACTCGAGCAGTCCATGCTTATACAGAAGCAGGATCAAATCAACCGAGTGCTGGCAATGCCTGGCGATTACTGGGATGAGGGGCACGATTTCGACGTTCTTGACTACGATATAGATATGACCGTAGATATACCCGCGGACACCATCTGGGCAGATGTAGGGATTCAGTTTGAGGTGCTTTCGGATGATCTGGACACCATGGGGCTGAACTTTCACTGGGCACTCACGGTGGAGGAGGTAAAGGAAGGTTCTAACCCACTCGAATGGGAGTCCGTCATAGGCGGAGATTTAAAGATAGCCCTTGGCAGAGAGGTATCGGCAGGCGATACCCTTGAGCTTACCATCAGCTATCATGGGAAACCGATTCAACGGGGGCAGGGCCTCTACATAGACGAATTGGTTACCTACACCAACTGTGAACCGCAAGGGGCGCGGAACTGGATTCCATGCTACGACGAACCCTCTGACAAGGCAACGTTTACCCAGCATATCACCGTGCCACGCGATTATAAACTCGTAGCCAACGGCACGCTTGAATCCTTGGAAAAGAATGGAAACTGGTGGACGTATACCTGGCGCGAGCACTATCCCCAGCCTACCTATCTTATCGCCTTTGCCACAAGTAAGCACTACGTCACAAAGGATACCTTCGCCACTGTGGATGCGATCGAAGTTCCCATGAGAACCTGGGTTCTTGCGGTCAACGATGTAAGGGATAAGTTCGATTGCACACCCGGAATAGTGGAATACTTCTCCGAAATATTCCCCCCCTATCCCTTTGCCGACGAGAAGTACGATCAGGCTCATGCGCCTATCGGCGGGGCGATGGAGAACACCACCTGCACCTTCTTTAACACCTACGCGGGGTGGGGAGATAACTGGAGCTGGGTAATTGCGCATGAGCTTTCCCATCACTGGTGGGGCGACTGGCTTACCTGCGCCACCTGGGCCGATCTGTGGCTCAACGAGGGATTTGCCACATACTGCGAGGTTCTGTGGTGGGAGAAAAAATACGGTCAGGAGGGTTATGACGCCTACGCTCGTTGGATAATGGATCTCTATCTTGAATACGGTCAGCGCCATCCTCTCTACGATCCGCCGTGGAGCGATCTCTTTGGTGTTACTACCTACGAGAAGGGTGGAAGCGTTATGCACATGTTGCGTCAGGTGCTTGGCGATTCGGCGTTCTTCGCCGGGCTGAAAGAGTATGGCTGGCGCAACGCTAACGAGGCTGTGATTACCGACGATTTCCAGGAAGCGATGGAGGATGTGGCAGATCAGGATCTTGACTGGTTCTTTGACGCCTGGATATACGGGCCAGGCCATCCCCGATACGAGACAGGTTGGAGGGTACATCCACCCTCCTACCAATCCAGCGCAGCCTACGAGGTAGAGTTTGCGGTATCTCAGATGCAGAATCAGAGTCAACACTATTATCCTTTCCGGATGCCTGCCGAGATCGGTATCTACCACGATGGTGCAGAAGAGATTATCTCGTTTATTGACAGCATCGGCTATCAAAGATTTTCGGTTGAGGTTGACTACGAGCCGGATTCGTTCCTGTTCGACCCTGCCAACAAAATTCTATGCGAGTTAGTCTACCACGATGATATAGATGACGTTCCCCAGCCGGGTATAGCAGAGCAGCCGGTTGCGGCCATCGGTGCGAATCTCGCCGCCGACGCACTCTTCACCGATCTTCTGCACGTTCGCTTCAGCCAGCCGCAGGCTCAGTTCGTAAGCCTTGCTCTTTATGATGCCGCTGGTCGTCGAGTCAGACTGTTCTACAAAGGTCGCTCCAGGGAGTTCTACCGGGTCTATCCACTTGCAGATCTTGCCGCCGGTGTTTACTTCGTTCGCCTGGAGCAGGCCAGCGGTTCTTATACGTCGGTAAAGACTGTCAAGATCAGGTAAGCCATGAGAGCATTGGTAAACATTTTACTTATCCTCACTGCCTGGTGGCCCAAAGAGCGAAGCGGGTTGGAGCACCATCCGGTTATGGAGTTCGCGGATTTCGTTTTAGAAGATACGAGCATTGCCTATGACATCCAGCACTATAAGCTCGCCTTTGATGTTGATATCCCAGCCGAGACACTTTCCGCCCAGACTGAGATTACACTCAAGATGCTTGAGCCAGGAGACTCCTTGATGCTTCACTTCGTGGGGATGGAGGTCTCCGAGATCAAAGAAGGAGGCGAGTCTCGTTCCTTTAATCGTGTAGACTCTTTCCTTGTGGTCTCCCTGGGTCGAACCGCAACCGAAGGGGAGGAGCTTACCATTACGGTCTCTTATCACGGGAAGCCCACAAGGGCCTCGGCTGGATTCGGGAAAGGGCTTTATATAGACTCCAGCCAATCCGATGATGCAGTAACCTATACCTGCAACGCACCCTGGGCTGCCAAATACTGGTTCCCATGCCAGGATAATCCGGCTGATAAGGCAACCAGCCAGATGGAGATTACCGTTCCTGAGGGTTACGAGGTTATCTCAAACGGAACGTTGATCTCAGCAGAGAGGACCGGTGCCCAGTGGGTCTTTAATTGGCAGGAGAATCACCCGATAGCCACCTATCTTATCGCGTTTGCCGCCAGCAAGAACTATGTGCTTACCACTGATACTGCAATGATCAACGGCACCCCGCTACCCATCTACCACTGGGTGCTTGCCAAGGACTCCGCCCAGGTTACCCCTAAGCTTATGCGGGTGAATGAGATAGTGGAGTACTTCTCCGAGCTCTTCTACCCCTATCCCTTCCTTGACGAGAAGTATGCCCACGTTCATTTCCCGGTGCGGGGTGCTATGGAGAACCAGACCTGCACCCACATCAACACCGGCATCGACTGGGGTGACTGGGACGTTATCGTTGCCCATGAGCTTTCTCACTCCTGGTGGGGCAATGCGATAACCTGCCGTAAGCTCAAGCACATGTGGCTGAATGAGGGTTTTGCCACCTACTGCGAGGCTCTGTGGATTGAGCACCGCGACGGCCCCCAAGCGTATCAGGAATATTATGAGAACCAGATAGCGGGTTTCTACCTTGATTGGTTCCCAGCGCATAACGATCCCATACTTGATCCTCCATGGTCGGAGATCTACTCTCCTCTTACATACGAGAAGCCTGCCGCCGTCCTGCACATGCTGCGGCGCATAGTAGGAGATGATGAGTTCTTTAGCATCCTTCGAACCTACGGCGAGCGTTATCAGGATTCCACCGCATTGAGCGAGGACTTCGAGGCGGTGGTGGACGAAGCCACAGGGCAAGACTACTCCTGGTTCTTTAACCAGTGGCTCAGGGCTCCTGGCCATCCTGAATATCTAATCAGCTGGGGTGTTGAGCCGACAGGCGATTCTGTACGGGTAATCATGAGATTGCGTCAGACCCAGAGCTGGCCGCCTGATGTTCCAATATTTCAAATGCCGGTGGAGTTCGGTCTCATTGAAGGTGCAGATACCAGCTTCGTTTCGTTCATTGACAGCCTCGAAGATCAAAGTTTTGAGGTTACAATAGGCGGTGCACCTGATGAAGTTATCTTCGATCCAGAGGGCAATCTGCTCTGCGAGATTGAGGTATCCGGTATAGCCGAGAAGAACCCGGATGAGGGTTCAGGTTTTGTCTGCTCAACCATCTGTAGTGGCTTGCTGGAGTACTCTTGTGATGCTAACCAGCGCGTCGATATTGCTATTTACGATGTAGCGGGACGCCAGATTGAAACTTGGTCAGGTATCAAGGAAAGCGGTTCCTTGGATCTTGGGCATTTGTCAGGCGGGGTCTACTTCCTGAGGGTTTTGAGTCTCCCCTCACAGACGCATCGAGTAGTTCTCATCCGATGAGATAAACTAACGCAGGACAGCCCCGCCCTTCCTTATTCCTTCAGTTAATTCCAGAACCTAGTAGATGACTATCTTCCCTCTGAATTCTTGATTCTCCACGTCTAATCGGTAGAAGTAGACACCCGGCTGCTGCACGATCCGAAAGCTTGCTTCTCCATCCTCGATCCTTCGAGAGTACTCCGCGATGCGCTGCCCGGCAACGTTGTAGAGGAGAAGCGCTGCTTTGTCTGAATCCGTTCCAACAGTCAGTTTGACTTCAACCTCATGGCCGATAAGGGATGTGGTGACGGAGGGTGGTCTGTCAGGCGACTCGGCGATCCCGCCTGTTGATTCGTTGCGATAGTAGCGCAGGCGACCGCCGGTCACAAGATATAGATCCAGATCACCGTCTGCATCCCCATCGCAGAGACAAGGGTTGCCGTTGACTCCAAGGCTCTTGAACACCTCTTCACGACGCTGCCAGCGAGGGTTGTCCTGTCCGCTGTTGAAGAACGCAGTTAACTTTCCACCCTTAATACCTACTGCCAGGTCGGCCAAATCCAGGTCGTTATCGGTGATGTCGCCTGATGCGAAGTAGGTTGGTCGGATTCCTTCCAGGCCACTCACCAAAGCTTCGTATTGCATATAATTGGGATTAGCATCGGAGCGAGTGTTGATGTAAGCGGTGAGGAGTGAATCTTCTATCGATACCCCGATGACGTCCATATCACCGTCGCTGTCTACATCCAGGAAGCAGGAGGGGAACAGTTCAGGCAGATCTTGTAGCGCTTCCTCGTCCTTCACCCAGACAGGCTGCTCGGCTGTCCCCTGATTGCGGTAGAGGCTGCTTCTGTGCCTGGAACTCAAAACGTAGTCTGTAAGGCCGTCCAAACCGAAATCCACGTACTGAAGGTGGACGTAGTTGGTGTCGGCACTCCAGAAAAAGGTTTCATCGTCTCGCCGCCAGTAGGTTCCTTGAGGGCTTGCAGCACCATAGTTCCTCAGGTATGATTCCCAGAAGGGGGTTCCAAAGAAATCATACCCGATGTCGTTGTCGGTTAAGGCAAGCTCAGGTATGTTGTCGTCGTCTACGTCTGCCGCAGCAGGATACTGACCAATGATCCCACCCCAGATATAGGGATGTTCGAAATCGAATACAAGGCTGTCACCCTGACGTTCGCCGGGCACATAGAAATAACCGTCCGTGAACTCTCCCCACCAGCTTTCGTATTGGGTAAGCAGCATATCCTCAATGCCATCATCGTTCCAATCGAGAAGGGTGAGATCATCCAGCTGAAATCTTTCCTCCCATCCAGAAACGGGAACATCTTCCCATTCAGGAGACTCGCCGGTGCCGGTATTCACCAAAACCCTCATTGAACACCAGTAGGGAGGAGGATCGGCCCAGCCCCACTGAGTGTAGAGTATATCCCATAGACCGTCGTTGTTCCAGTCTATCCAGTTGGGATGCTCGAAATGCTCAAGGTAGCCAGGATGGAAGGGAGGATCTCTATCCACCGGTATATAGGTGGAATCAAACTCCCAAGAAGGTTGTTGTGGGGTTCCGGTATTCCACCAGAAGCCAGGGAAAAGTTCATACTCGTTATCTCCCCATCCGCCCAGCATATCAAGGTCGCCGTCGTCATCTATGTCGGCAAAATCAGGATGCCAAGGGATGTTATCCTTATCCAGGTCGTCAAAGAACGCGGAGTCCGGAACCCAGGCCGTGTCTATGTTAACATAAGCAAGCAGGTAGGGATCTCGATGTGAATCGGTAGTCCTTACCACGATCTCCTCGGAACCGGCACCGTCAAGGTTACCTGTTCCAAGCGAGGTGATGCCTCCCTGTGGGTTGATACCTTGAATAAGAAACGGGTCTTCCTGCCAGAGACGGTTCCCCTCGGCGTCGGTGACGTTCTCGAATGCTTGAAGGTACTTGTCATAATACCGCACCATGTCTTCGTCTCCGTCTGCATCAAGGTCAGTAAAGATTATTTCCTGATTGGTGCCTACCGGGAACTCAAGCCCCATGCTGATTTGTTCGGTAGCATCCACCCACTTCCACTCCGAAAAAAGGGTCAAAACCACAAAGATGAACACAACTACCTCCTTTTTAATTCACCTATACAATAACTTTAATGTGAATAAGAGCCTTGTCAAGTCCTGTGGAAAACTCTTCAGCAGAAAGATTTCGCCCATCCATTGGCCATTCTAACTTGCAATACCGTATTTGTCAAGAGAAATGAAACATACCCGGCAAGTCATCTTTAGCTAACTTTTCTGCGGGCAATCTGTGTGGGAAGGAATAGGGCAGCAGCCACCAAAGCCAGACCCGCACCAACCGAAAACGCCACCTGGGCTGAGAATTTATCCCACAATAGACCGAAGATCAAACTCGCTGGGAAGAGCATCAAACCGATAAGGGTCTCGAAAACCCCGTAGGCGGTGGCGCGGCGATCGGCTGGGACAAGGTCGGCAATGAACGCACGGAAGATGCCGCTCGAAAGCCCGTAGTAGATGCCGTATCCCGCGAAAAGAAGCCAGATAGCCAGGGGTGATGAAAACCTGCCGAACATGAAGTAGATGCCAGCATAAACGAAGAAGGAGGCAAAGATGATCCAGCGGCGGTTAATGCGGTCGGAGAGTGAACCGAACAAAGGGCTGGTAAGCGAGCCCACGATGGCGTAGATAGACCACAACAGAGGCATCCAGTACTGGTCAATACCCACCTCACGTGCCCGCAGGAACAGGAACGCGTTTGAGGAGTTGCCTAAAGTAAAGATCACGATTACCGCTGCAAACCACTTGAACCGGCTGCTTAAGGCACCTTGTTTCCTTAGCTCGGCGGCAGCGGTCTTGAGGGCCTTGATCTCACGTACGAAGAAGATGAGGAAAACTGCTACAGCCGCCGGGATAACGGAGAGCAAAAAGACCATTCGCACGTTGCTTTTAGCAAGGTAAAGGACAAGCATCGCCAGCAGCGGCCCGCCAGCGGCACCCAGCCTATCCATGGCCCGCTGGAACCCGAAGCCAAGGCCACGGCGCTTTTTGGATACCGATTGGGAGATGAGCGCGTCGCGAGCCGGCGTACGGATGCCCTTGCCCGTGCGCTCTGCAAACTTGACACCAAGCACCACCCCCCAGTGACCTGCAACGGCAAGGAACGGTTTGGTAATAGCAGATAGGGTGTATCCCAGGAATACAAAAAGCTTGCGCCGCCGCAGACGGTCCGAAAGCCAGCCGAAGAACGCCTTGGTAAGCGATGCGGTGGACTCGGCGATCCCCTCGATTATCCCGATAAGGGTGTTGTTTGCCCCAAGGCTTGCAAGAAAACCGGGGATAAGTGGATAGATCATCTGGCTTGCGAGATCGTTGAAGAAGCTCACAAACCCCAGAAGAATAAGGTTGCGCCGTCCGCCCCTGGGGCGATCAGCGAGGGTCTTAGAGGTTGAGTTCATCCATCTCCTTATCCGGTCGTCAATTATACACCAAGGGAGAGCTTGTCAATCGGTTGAGGCAATCTTGACATCTGTGGGGTGCTTGCTATACTTTACCCAGGCGGTGGTAACTCAATGGTAGAGTAACGGCCTTCCAAGCCGTTGGTTGCGGGTTCAAGTCCCGTCCGCCGCTTTTTTTACCCCGAAAGATTTGAAATTACTGAGGGGTAAACGTCCCCCTTAATAAGGGGGAATAAAAGGGGGATTCTTGCCGGGGCTCATACAATAAAGGAGCCAAAAAAAGCTGGTCAAAAGGTGGACAAAAGCTGGTCAGAAGGTGGTCAAAAGCTGGTCAAAATCGGGGTAATTGGGGGTATTTGGGGGGCGGGCTAAGAGCCCGCGCTCCAATCCCTCTCCCTAAGGGAGAGCGGTCGTGCGGGGACCCCGCTTTTTTAAACACCCCACGAAGGTACTTCGTCCCTTCGCAGGGACCCCGAATAATACTATCCCACGCGTCTCAACAGATGACCCCCTTTTTAATTATACTTGACTAGCCATAACTTCACGGTAGAATGAGTGTAAGAACATCTTAAGGGGAGCGTTATTTGAACGAAAGGAACCTGGCCAACCTTCCAACAAGGCTACAGCAGCAGGAGATTGGCGAAACGGTATCCCGAACGGCTAAATCCTTCAAGTTTGCAGGTGTGGTGCTTTTTATCTTCTCCTTCCTCTCCCTTGTGATCGGTGTTTTTCTGGTTATCCGGATCGTCTCTTCACCTTTAGGGTTTTCCAGGCTTTCGCCCCTCCTTCATCTGTATAACCTGGAACTCCTTTCTCTGCCTTTACTCAGCCTGGTCCTGGCAGCCGCGATGCTCATGGTGGTAAAAGCCGCCCGGCCCTACATTAAAGAAATCAGCCTGCAAAACCTCTTCCACTACCACACCATGGTAAGAATATTCTTTATAGTTTGGGGCAGCGTGACCGCTGTGGAGTTGATGATCGGGATAGCATCCGCGGCCTTCTACATAACAAGGGCTATAAAGCTCATCCATTGAGGTTATTATGGCAGATTCATCCTTAAATCAGACTACCTCTGATGCTGGAACAATGGAGAGGTTGAGGGGGAAGATTGGGAGAACCGTCCCCTGGTTGAGACTGGTGGGGATAGCCAGCCTTGCTGTTGCCGGGCTTAATCTGGCGACACTGGTCTTCAACGCCTGGCTACTTCCAAGGTACGGTGGAACGCTGGAGACCGGGCTGCCCAGCTGGAACTTCACCTACGTACTGAGAGGGGTATTGGGGATGACGGTTTCTATCCTTTGGGGGGTTCTTTGCCTGCTGGCCGCCCGCAAGGCTCGAGGCTACGCACAAGGATCGGAAACCGGGGAGCTCATCAGCTACCATCAGAGGATCGATAACATTGCCCTGGTCTGGCGTATCTTTGGAATCCTTGCGCTGGTGTTGGTATCTCTGGTTGCCCTGCTCTTGATCTTTTTACTAATAACCTGACTTGACCCTCACCCTTCATCCGCGCGTATCTTGCATTCCGGCAGCGCCTTGCGCAGCGTTTCAACGCCTTCATCGGTGATATTGGTCCCTTCAAGCCACAGCCAGCGCAGGTTCTTTAACTTCGCAAGATGACGCAGGCCGGCGTCGGTGATGTAGCGGCAGCTGCGCAGATCGAGCGCGCACAGGTTCTTGAATTCAGACAGGATGGCCAAACCCTGGTCAGTAATCTGAGTACGCCTGAGCCATATCCAGCGAAGGTGCTTCATACCCTTCAGGTTGCCAAGTGCCGCATCGCTGATGCGGTTACCGGAAAGGTCAATCCATATCATCTTTCCAAGCCCTTTAATGTATGCAAACCCGTTATCGGTGAGAAAGTTGTTGGAGATATCCAGCCAGCGAAGCTGGGAAAGTTCGGAAAGATTGGAAAGCCCATCATCGGTTATCTGGGTTTCGGACAATAAGAGCCAGCGCAGATTCAGGAATCCTTTAATGATCGCAAGTCCCGAATCAGTCACCGTGGTATGTGAAAGCCCCAGGGCCTTAAGCCCGGTAAGCGGGGCAAGCTTTGCCAGGCCGGTATAGGTAACATAAGTGTTATCCAGGTAAAGAACCTTGAGATTGGGCAGAGCCGCCAAATGCTCCAGATAATCGTCACATATATTGTTGCGCAAGGATAAGAACCTGAGACTCTCCATATCCCTGAGGTGGATAAGACCTGCACTGGATATCCTGGTGTCATCCAGGGAAAGCACCTTGAGCCGGGGAAGATTCTTAAGGTGGATAAGACCCTCATTGGTTACCTCGATAGTCCGGGAAAAGGGAACCGATGGAGTAGGCGGACAGGAAAGGGAGATGAGTCTTAGATCAGGAAATTCACTGAGCTCTTTAAGGGTCCGATCACTTAGACCTATGGAGTGCATTACCACCGCGTTAAGGTTTGGGAACCGATCAAGGCCTCTGGTCGATGAGGAGTTTGTGGTGACAGTGCGGATGGCGGAAGGGTCGGGAATGTTGTAAGAAGAGGCTTTGTTCAGATCCACGCCCACAGGCTCGCCGTTAAGGTAAAGGACCCCGTTCTCGGTGCGCCAGGTGATCTGACTCTCCCCCTGCCAAAGATACCAGAACTGGAAATTCTCTCCCAACGGGATGTAAACCTCCTCAGGCTCCCACGCCCCGGCATCCATCTCGTAGTAGTGTTCGGTGCCGAATATCTCGATAACCTGGGGCCTCTCCTTCAGCCCTTTAATACCCCTGATCACGGCACAGGAACAAAGACCTAAAGCAATTAAAGCAAAGGCTAAGAAAGATTTAATATTCATTTAACCTCCAAGTTTCATCAATCGTGAAGTAAATCCCCTCTCTTCTCTAAATCCTCAATGCGAACAGACATTCGGAAAGGTTCTCGCACCCTCCTCAGAGACCTCGTATGACCTTCCGGTAATCTTCCATAAAGCGTTAGCCGCGGCATGGCGAACTTCCAAATATTCGTCGGCCAGCAGTATTTCAAGATAAGGAACCGCACGTGGATCTCCCAATTCGCCCAGGGCTCCGGCAGCCGCAATCCTCATGCCCGGCTTACGATGAGATAGTGTGCTTATGAGAGGCTGAAACGCCCGCCCGTCTCCCAGCCATCCCAATGCCCGTATAGCACTTTCCCTGACAATAGAACTGGCATCATACATGGCGCGGCGCAGCGGTTTAAATGCCCGCGCGTCACCGATTACGCCCAGGGAGCGGGCCGCAGATGCACGGACACGGGCCGAATCATCATCAAGCGCCTCAACGAGAGCGGGCAACACCCGGGGATCGTCTACATGATCAAGGGCACCTGCTGTGAATCGTCTTATCATCTCATCCTTATCATCGAGGGCCTCAAGCAGCCGCTCCACCGCAACGCTGTCACCGATCTTGGCCAGGGCATTGACCGCCTGGTAATGACTGAGCGAGGAACTGTCGTCAAGAACGGAGATAATTGCCCGGGTTGCTTGCTCGCCTCCGATTCCTCCCAATCCGGTTATTGCAGAACTCTCTACACTACGATAATCCGAAGAAAGCGCATCGATCAGGGAAGGAACCAACCGGGGGTCGGCTGTCTCCATCATGAGATCTACAATCACCCGATACCTTGCGCGTTTACGCTCATCCGGAGTTCGGTAGACCGCTCCCTTCATGCGATCGACAATCACCGGCTGCCCCTGCGTAAAGGATTCAGATGCGACAGCGGCATAAGCCCGGATAAGTGGCTGGGCCGCAGTGGAATCGGGTTTCCACCACCGACTCCATTTGATAAGGAGATCACACGCGGCCTTTCGTATGCAGTAATCGGCATCTGCCAGCTTCTCTATCAGTCCCGCCCCCACTCGATCCACGTAGGCTTCCTTGCCTGAGAGAAGATCGAATCTCTTATGCTCATAGATCAATCGGAACACTTCACCGTACATCCTACCCAGAGCCTGAATAGCTCTTCGGCGGACCTCGGCGGATTCGTGATCGAGCGCGCCTAACAGGTCATCAATTGCCTTAACCTCAAGATCACTTAACTCCTCCATGGAGGTAATGGAAACCCTGACATCCTTGTCGCCCAGTGCCTCGATGAGCGCTGAAACGGCCTCTTCATTCCCGATCTCTCCCAGCTTCTTGACCGCTTGCATGCGCTTCTCAGGGTTGGGTGAATGGCGAACCTGCCAGATAGCGCGCGACTCCTTACTGCACCCAATAAAAAGAAGTAATATCAGGATACTGTAAGACGCTGATCTTCTGAAGTTACCCGTTCCTCTTCTCCTGTCAGCAATCCCAGGCATCTGCTTCATGATTCCGCCTCCTTGATTCCTAGACTATGCGTTATGCATGAGATGTCAAGCCGATCTTTTGGTTACAGCCGATTTCCTTGCGTGTGGTTAGAGTAACGGCCTTCCAAGCCGTTGGTTGCGGGTTCAAGTCCCGTCCGCCGCTTTTATACCCCGAAAGATTTGAAATTACTGAGGGGTAAACGTCCCCTTAATAAGGGGAAATAAAAGGGGGATTCTTGCCGGGGCTCATACAATAAAGGAGCCAAAAAAAAGCTGGTCAAAAGGTGGACAAAAGCTGGTCAGAAGGTGGTCAAAAGCTGGTCAAAATCGGGGTAATTGGGTGTATTTGGGGGGCTGGCTAAGAGCCCGCGCTCCAATCCCTCTTCCTAAGGGAGAGCGGTCTTTTTGGCGAAGCCAAAAAGGAGCATTATCTTGGGGTCCCCGCCATCTCTCCCCCGTCATTGCGAGGAGCGTAAGCGACGAAGCAATCTCGTGGGGTGAATTCACTTGACATTTACACCCCCCCAGCCTATCATCCCTCATGAACAACGGGAGAAAGCCCTCTCAATGGCTATGGGCAAAACTTAGTGAGTTTGAGGGCAAGATTGATTGGGTACAGGTCTTCTTTTGGTTTGGGCTAATCACCATCGAGATTATCATAGTTACATTTCTAGCTTCTCTCATCATTAAACTTTTTGGGGTATGGGAATGGCTCTATCTTTCAGAAAGCCAATTGACAAGTCACCGTTATCTCTTGAGCGCTACCGCACAATTGCTTGCGGCGATCTTTGCTCTTGTATTCTCAATTACACTCATCGGAACCCAATTCGTTACTAAGTACACTCACAGGACAATGAGAATTATATTCTCCAGACGGATTTTCTTTTACATCGTGGGGTTTGCCCTCGCGGTGATCTTCCCCTTGTGGTGGATAGTCACTCCTATGGGAATAGGGTCGTTTTTATCCGTAGTCATAGCATCTCTCTTTGTATTATCAATCCCGGGGTTTTTCGTGTATCTAATCAGAAAGATGGGAATCGAAGGTGTCATCGCACACATCAAAAAAGTAGCCATCGAAGCGGTGCGAGCAGAAGATGAGACAAATGCAACAGCAATGATAAATGCGCTCGACAACATTGGCATGGGAGCCTACACCGACCGAAACTTCGAAGTGTTTGATCTGGCATATAGGCAACTAACGAAAGTAGCCTTAGGAATTGAGAAAAAATCGGGAGAATTAAAAGAGGAAAGTGAGGAGAAAAATCTTCACGATTTGATCTTTGAGAAACTAGGGAGTACCTGTCTGGAAGTTATTGAAAGCAAACGAGTGTCTACCACCGTTATAACGCTTATGGGTAAAATTGGGGCGGACGCGATAAGAGATGATAAATCAGGAACTTGGGAAGCAGCCCGTGATAAAATCACAATCGTCGAAACTTGGTGCAAGAAGAGAGAGCTAATGCAAGTTTCAGCTTCCTGTGCTAATGCTCTCCACCTCATTGCTTTGAATGCCCCAAAAGAAGTTATAGCACCACCAACCAAGTCATCTGAGTCTATAGAGTTAAGGACCCCCTATCAAATGTTGCTAGAATCTCAGCTGCGTATACACCGCAAACACTTAGCGAAAGAGTGGGAACACTTTATACCTACCTTCATAGATCATACCTTCGAACTGATAGAACTTCAAATTGCTAACCCATGGCTTGATGGGAGAGAAGTACGGTATCCCCATCATCGCCTGCTTTTAGACCATTTGTTTGAGTTCGCAGGTTTCGCCTTGAAGAGTGATTATGACCTTTGGGCCATCACGTTATTCGAAAGATTGTGCAAACTCTACCCTAAAATAGATACTTGTATGAGCCGGAATTTCACCTCAGCACTTGTAGAAAACCTTGATGAGTATGGGAAGGAATGCCTGAAAGCAAAAGGCGATAGGGCAATAAATTTTTATGCCCTGGGAGGATGGCTATATAAGCAAGTAGCTTCAATTGCTGAACTAGCTCTTAAACAAGAAAATTACCAGCTTTGCCGTAAAAGTCAAAAAATCTATTCCGTGAAAATCTCGGAAGGCGAATTGTCCCCGGACCATTTTGATTCTTTAGTCGCATCACTCATCAAACAAACTCGTAAGCTCCTCAAAGTTAAACCTAAGGTAGTCAACGAAGATTGGGCGATTGATATTACAAGAGCGTTATGCAATGCTCTAACTAAAACCATGCCGAGGAAAGATACAAAGGTGACTGTTGATCTCTGGGGAAAGATTGAACCTCTTGGCAAGAAACTCTTACGTTGTTCATTACAGCAGAAAAATCGTTGGGATCAAGCAGTGTCGAATCTCCACGGGCTTTCAAAATCATTGATGTGGACTAATGAGGAGTATGACCATCAAATACCTAGAGAGGAACTCTTCAAAAACGTTTGGCTAACCATGGCGGCACACAAATCATTTGGGGGAAGTGTTAGTGCCGATGCTCATGCACACAATTTAATCAACCACAAATTGGTTCACGAATTCTTCAATGAATACCAAAGCGTCCAATCCCAAGCAATACGGTTGAAAATCCTCGATTCTCTCCAAGAAGTCTATAGACTCCTGGCAGAAGAACTAAAAAAGAGGTATCAAGTAGACGTTCCGCCCTTGACATCGTAGTCATCGTCAATATTCTTTTCACCGAACCAAAGGAGGCGGATAGTGCGCAAGCGTTGGGGTATTGCGGTGCTGTTCATCGGGATGGCGGCGCTAGGCATCGTGTGGTGGCTCTCGTTAAACAACTGGAGCTTTAAAGGCATGGTGCCGAGCAAAGAAAGCCAGCACTTCTCGCGCCGCGCGGATTCGGTGGACTTCTCCGGGGTCTACGCGATCCACGGCCCGGGCTATACCGGCACCCTGACCATCCGCCGGGCAGGCGACGGATACAACCTGTGCTGGCAGCTTGCAGACAGCAGCGTCTACTACGGCAACGGACTGGCGGTTGGCGACGTGCTGGGAGCGGTGTGCGCCGTGCAAGGACACAGGCATACCCGGGTGATGGCGTACAAGAAAGAAGCAGACGGCCTCAGCGGGCTTGTAGCCCGGATGGACGGCGATAAGCTGCGCTGCGAGAAGACCGCGAACGCGGAGAGGATAAGGGCCTCCACCTATCCCCTGACCGGAACCTACACGGTGGAAGGCTCCCACCCCAACGAAATGTCCTACAAGGGCGAGATGATGCTTGAACGCACCGGCGCTACCTACTCCGTAAGGTGCCGGGTCTCCGACAGCTCGCAGTACTGCGGCACGGGTTTTGCCGTGGACGATGTGTTCGTAACCGGCTACTCGAACGCGATGGGCGTGGGCATCGGGGTATACGAGATCAAGTCCTCAGGCCTTGAAGGGCGCTGGCTTTATACAGACTACAGTCGTCTTGCCACCACCTCGCAGATCCGCGCGGGCAGGGAGCGGGCGAGTAAATAGAATCGTCCCGGAACAAAATCTTCAAAGCAATGTAGCGCAGGCTCTCCAGCCTGCGGCTTTTAGATATTTATAGCCAGGAGTGTCCGTTCTACAAGTTACCGATATTTATAGAACAGACAAGAGTGTCTTATCTTGATTTGCCGATAAAGGGTTAGAATCGGTAACGGAGAGCCAGGCCGAGGCCCTGCTCTGCCGGGACAAGCGAGAGCCGCTGCTGCTCGCGGAAGCGAAACATGTGGGCATCCACGTAGGCGTCTGAGACCGCATAGGCGATCACCGCGCCGGTAAAGAACGCAAAAACGTTGCGCCGATCCCGATGGAGGTTACGAAGAGAATCTATCCTCGGGCCTTTGACGGAGAGAGGCACGTCGTCAGACCACATCTCGTCCACGCCGATCATCAACAGGTGTTCGCGGACGGTGAAACAGGCGAGTGCGATCTCGGCAGCCGCGATCAGCCCGCCCTTTGCGTAGCTTTCGTTGTATAACTGCCCTGCGCCCGGGATGAAGGCCGAAAGCAGCATCGCAGTCCTTACTTGGTTTTTGCGCTCCATTTCGCCTTTAGGCGAGGTAATCGCGGTATCGGCCGGGGTCTTTAAGGAATCCTGCGCATTGGACTCTGGAGGACTTGATGTAGTCTCTTCGGCAGCCAGAGGGAGCAAGAAACCCGCAAAAAGAACAGCAAGGAGCGCAAGACCCCTCATGGCACGACGAAGGTAAGCGCCCTGGGCAAGACAGATATTTGGAGCTCTTTGAATGGCTCACTCGAGACCTCGCCGTCCACGTGATAGTAGACCGGGCCGGAGAAGGCAAGCTTCATGCGGCGGAAGCGGTGCATCGAAACCACGTCCGTGACCTCAACGTGTTTGCCCTTGAAGCTCGAGGGTATGAGGCTGATGAAACGCAGTTTGGAGATCTTGCGCACAAGACACAGGTCAAGCTCACCGTCGGCAAGATCGGCGTCGGGTGTGAGCATGAACATCCCACCGTGGTAGCGGCCGTTGCCCACCGAGATGCTCATAGTTTCAAGTTCAAGCCGCTCACGGTCGGTCTGGACGGTGACGGTTGGGGAACGAAAGGTCCCCAGGGTTCGCAGCACCGCCACCAGGTAGCCCAGATCGCCCTTAATACCAGAAAGTTGCATTCTGCGTGCGGTATCGGCATCGAAGCCTGAGCCGAAGATGTTTATGAAGAGCCGATCATTCACCTTGCCCAGATCGACGCGGCGCAGATTGCAGGGTTCAAGGTAGCGTTCAGGCTCAAAGAACTCCACGCCCGCGGTGCGAGCAAAGTCGTTGCCCGACCCTGTGGGAATCGTCCCTAGTTCGATGTCGGCTCCTGAAAGCGCGTTCACCGCGCTATTGAGTGAGCCGTCGCCGCCGACTATGACAAGCCGTTCGACCCCTTCTTTCACCGCTTGCTTTGTGAAGCGATCGATCATCCCCGGCTCTTCGCAAACACGAAAGTCAAGGTCCTTACCGGCAAAAAATTTGGGCCAGCGCTTGCGTGTCTTGCCCTTGCCAGCAGACGGGTTAACGAGAAACCTAACCTTCATACCCACCCCAGTGATTTGCACCGCAAATCCCTGAGGACCCCGAAAATGATACCCGAAAGTTCCTTCATCATGTATTCACTTTCTTTAATAATGAATAATAAGCAAGAATCACCTTAATGCAAGCCACTTTTACACCCCACGGATTTGCTTCGCACCGCCGTGGGGACCCGGTACTCTTTTCGATCGCCGCTCATGGGTCGTTTTCTATCTGAGGTAGACCTCGACCCTGCGGTTCTTAGCCCGTCCTTCAGGGGTGGAGTTCGAGGCAAGCGACCTTGCCGCGGAAAGTCCGCAGGGAACGAGTCTTTTGTAGTCTATCCCCCGCGCAAGCAGGTAACGGGCTATGACGGCCGCACGTCGCGCTGTAAGCTCCCAGTTGGTGGGATAGACATCGCGCAACGAGGAGCCCACACGCACGTTATCGGTATGGACCATGATGACCACATCGCCCTGGGTGGTCTTAAGTGTGGGAAGGAGCTTATCCAGCTCGCCCTTCCCCTTGGCCGACAGTTCGCCTGGCTTGGTCGAGGAAAAGAGGTTGTCTGAAGGGATGGTTGCAAGCAGGTTTCCGTAGTCGAATTCGGCCCCGCGGGTTGAGGGGGTTTCATAGGTTGCGGTATCGGGTGCAGGCATTGTATCGATCGGCTTCCCCTGCAGGGCCGCCACCTTATCTGTCCACATCTTTATCTCCTCGGCCTGCTCGGCGTAGCCGCGCTCAAGAGGCACGTAGAACAGGAAGTAGGCGCCCACGCCCGCAGCAGCGAAGAGCAAAGCCAGTATCCAACCTAAATATCTCATAGGAGGCCCTCCTTGAGCTCGCGCAGACGCGCGATCTTTGCGGTAAACGTCTCCAGACGTTCGCGTTCCCCGGATACGATCTCATCGGGCGCGTTGGATAAAAACCCATCATCTGTCAGTCGCGAGTTGATCTTTTTGACCTCACCTTCCAGCTTGGCTAACTCCTTGGAGATTCGGGCGCGCTCGGCCTCAAGATTGAGCCTGCCGGAAGAGACAAGCTCTGCAAGAGGTAGATACACGGCTCCCCACCCGAACACCGAACCGGTCGAAGGATGCGGTTTCTCCTGAACACGAGCCACAGATTCGATCCTGGCAAGCCCTTTAAGGTAAAGCATGTTCTCCTCAAAGGCAGAGAGTACCTCATCGTCGGAGGTGACGACCGCAACCGGAACCGGCGTATCCTTTCCGACTCCAAGCTCTGCCCGCATGGTGCGGACAGCGGTCACGAGATCGACCATCGCGTCTACGGATGCATCTGTTTCCCTGAACCCTGGGGGGACCTCGGGCCAGCGGTCGGAAAAAAGCCGATGATCTGCAAGGCTGAACCGCTCCCAGAGCTCCTCGGTGATGAACGGCATGTATGGATGAAGCATGGCCAAGGAGGAGCGGAATACGTATAACGCTGCGGAGATGGGCCGACCCTCCCGCTTTGCGATCTTTGCAAACTCAAGCCCCCAGTCGCAGAAGGAGTGCCAGTAAAAGTTGTAAAGATATTTTGCCGCATTGTAAAGATCGTGTTTTTTGATAAGTGTTGCGGCTTCATCAGCCGCCTTTGCCAGTCTTGCAAGCATCCAGCGCTCGGTGGGTGTGGGGTCGAGTGGAATCTCTGCCTCCTCTCCATTCCGCAGTGAGTCAAGCAGCCTTGCCGAGTTCCACAGCTTGTTTGCAAAGTTGCGCCCCACCTTGATGCGCTCCTCGGAGTAGCACACATCCTGCTCGCGCGGGGTGATCAAAAGAAGTCCGAACCGAAGAGCATCCGCGCCGTAGCGATCTATGAGCTCGAACGGGTCGGGCGAGTTCCCCAGGCTCTTACTCATCTTGCGTCCCTTCTCGTCCCGGATCATCACGTGGAAGAAGACGTTGCCGAACGGCGGTTTTGCGGTGAACTCAAGCCCTGCCATGATCATACGCGCGACCCATAAGTAGATGATGTCCCAGCCCGAGACCAGGGTGGAGGTCGGGTAGTAGCGCTTGAGGTCTTCAGTCTCTTCGGGCCAGCCCATCACCGAGAACGGCCAGAGCCAGGAAGAGAACCAGGTATCTAAAACGTCGGGGTCCTGGGTAAGGTCGGAAGCTGCGCACTTGGGGCAGACCGAAGGCTCATCCACGGACGCAAAGACGTGTCCGCATTTTGGGCAGGTGTAGACCGGTATGCGATGCCCCCACCACAGCTGCCGCGAGATGCACCAGTCCTGGATCGAACGCATCCAGTGGAAATATAAATTCTTCCATCGTTCCGGATAGAATCTTATGATCCCGTCCTGAACCGCCTTAATTGCAGGCTCGGCCAAGGGCTTCATCTGCAAGAACCACTGCTCTGAGAGCAATGGCTCGATGACCGTGCCGCAGCGCGAACAGACGGCCACCGAAAGCCGGTAGGGTTCGGTCTTTTCCAGAAGTCCCTGAGATTGGAGGTCTCGAACGATCTCCTTTCGTGCCGCGTAGCGGTCTTTCCCAGCGTAGGCACCCGCCTCTTCGGTCATCACGCCTGCCTCATTGATCACCCGCACCTTTGCGAGATCATGGCGCTTGCCTATCTCGTAGTCTGCGGCGTCGTGAGAAGGGGTAACCTTTACCGCACCGGTGCCGAAATCGGGTTGGACCGACCCCTCGGCGATCACGGGTATGCGGCGGCCCATGAGGGGAAGGATGACGTTCTTACCGATAAGTTTCTTGTAGCGCTCGTCTCGAGGATGAACGGCAACGGCCGTATCCCCGAGCATGGTCTCAGGCCGGGTGGTTGCAACGGTGACGTGGCCCGAACCGTCTTCAAGCGGATAGCGGATGTACCACAGCGAACCCTGGCGCTCTTCGTAGGAGGTCTCCTCGTTCGAGATAGCCGTATGGCAGCGCGGGCACCAGTTGACGATTCTAAGGCCCCGGTAGATAAGTCCCTTATCGTAAAGATGCACGAATGCCTTGCGCACTGCGCGGGAAAGCCCCTCATCCAGGGTAAAACGCTCGCGCGAGAAGTCCAAAGCGCAGCCCATGCGCTCAAGCTGACGCCGGATGATATCCCGGTGCTCCTTGGCCCAGCGCCACACCTCCTTAATAAACCCCTCACGCCCCAAATCTTCCTTAGATTTTCCTTCCCTGGCAAGCTTGCGCTCCACCACCACCTGGGTGGCGATGCCCGCGTGATCTTCTCCAGGAACCCACAGCGCCTCGTTGCCCGCAAGCGAGGCAAACCGCACCAGGATGTCCTGAAGTTCGTTATCAAGCACGTGCCCCAGGGTCAGCTTACCGGTAACGTTGGGTGGGGGTATAACTATGACGAAGCGCTCCTTTTCCTCATCAGGCTTGGGCGTGAATAAACCCTCTTTTTCCCAGGCCTTATACAGCCGCTCCTCTATACCTTTTGGGTCGTATATCTTCGGGAACCCCGCTTGCATCGGGTATTATAGAAGACGCTCAGGGGAAAGTCAAGACAGAGGCGAGGTATAACTCTTCAGGTTTCTATTGCACTCTTCACATATTGAAGCAGAATCGAGATATGGCTGACGAACGGTTCGTAAACAAGCCCGGTGACGCCGAGCTTGATCCCGAGGTTTACGGTCTAGCATACAAGCAGGAAACGGTGATGAGTCCCTGGGAGTTTGACCACTTCATTGGTTACATCGGGGCTTACTCTTCGAATCAGGGGTATTTTATCAACATACTGTGCCTGCAGGGTGTTAAGGTCACCAATCAAGACGCCTGCCTGCGTAACAAGGGTGGAACGCTGCGGCTTGTCCATAATAAATTCGGTCAGTTCGACGACGTTGTAATCTTAAGATACAATATACCAAGCTCAGACGAGATTAAGGAATGGGTAAAGCAGTGGACATCACCTGAGAAGGAGAAGCCTAAGCCCGGTGAGCTTGCAGAAAAGATAGGGCTGCTCAAGGATAACCTTGCTCTTCCGGTGTGGAACGATCCTCACCTGAAGGTCTCAGAGGACGTTAAACGAGAATGGGAGAAGAACTTTTTGACCCCGGGCGATCACATCCACATCTTCCCTGGGACGGTTAATCCAGGTTTTGATGAACGCGCAGACAAGAAAACCGCTCAGATGGGCCTGGGGCAACATGCCTTTCGTCGTGGGACGCATAAAAGCAGGTATAGGGCTCTTATTCCTTACACAAAGGGAAAGGGCAAAACTCTAGGCTGGCGTAAACCGGCCGAACAGCGCCATTACGTAGACGAAACGGCTCAGATATACGAGGACCTCAAATACACTAATATACATTACGGTCAGAATATCCGTGTTGGCAAAGGTTCAACCGGGTGCATAAACATCCGGGGGTGGCAGAAGGATCGCTACGAGTGTTTTATGCTTACAGCATACATCCACGGCGGTCCGAAGAACCCCCTGACGGAGATTCCGGTTACCATCTGGCCGGGTGTGGACTTCTTCAAATTCAAGAAGAAAGAAAGGGGGGAGTATGTCGGTCAGGAGCACATGGGGCTGCCCGAGCTTCATTTCGCCAGCTTCGACACCAAGCAGGTAAGGCCTGGTTGGCGTTCAAGACCCGGCTGGGTGGAGAAGATGCAGCGCATCCTGTGGGAATGGAGGGGTCAGCCCGACCCCGAGCCTGCGTGGGGGCTTTTTAACAAGGATACCGTTCACCGGCTGCTTTGGTATTTCCAGGATCACGCCATTAAGAATCTTGAGGATACGGATAAGACCAAGCATTACTACCGCAGGCTCTATTCCAAGGATACGAAGGATTGGGAAGACCATGAGTATTGGCTGCCCAAAGAAACCGATGTGCTTTACCAATTGATGGAAGAAAGGGAAGAAGCCATCTGCGGGCCTGCCACCTGGGAGGCTGTGCGGTTCTTCTGTCCCTACTCCTATCAACAATGGGTACATTCAAGCGAACCTCTGGGGTGGGATTTACCACAGATGTAACGTTCCCTGGAACCCTTGACATTTTATAGCGAATCCCATACAATGAGCGTATGAAAAATAAAACAGGCGGCATCTTCTATGCTCTGTTGGCGTTCTTTACCTTGGTTTGTAATCGGTCGCCTGAAAGCGGAAAGGAGTCTTCCCCACCCGCTGTATCTATCGATCTTGATTCTGTTGCAAAAAGTATTAGTTCCCGGCAACACCTTGATACCTTCGAGTGGCTTTTGGACGAAAACTACGAAAAGGTCCGTAAGTTGTTGCACTCTCGACCGTTCTGGATTAAGGATGCCGACACCGTAGGTCTTGAACATCCATGTGATGGAGATAGCCCCGCTTATTTCAAAGTTACTCCTTTCCTGGTCCTTAGCTGGATGGCTGTAAGTCCCAATGCCGGGAGGGGATGGGTAGCATATGAGGTTGATTGGATTCCTCCTGGGAGAGATTACTACATGCCCGACGGCGAGGTGAAGATCACATGGAGCCCACTACCGACGGATAGTCAGGGAGTGACAGCAGCGTATACGCCTGGTGAGGGATTCAAGATATCCAAGGAAGCCCGGTGGGATACTAGTTTCGCAGCCACCTTCAAGGAGCGGTCTGCGCGGGTATTCAGTCAACGTGTGCCCTACGTATACGGAGGGGTTAAATGGCACATGCAATACGAGACGAATGTCTTCTTCGAACGCAAGGGTGTTGTGTTCCGCATAGAGGCCATATGCGAGGCCAAGCCTCAGTTTCTTGGCCCGAAATCCGAGTGGTGGCGCTGGGTTGAACGTCACTGGTACTGGCTAGACGAGCCGCATCCGGATTGGTCACGGTATCCGATTCACCCCGATTCAATCAAGTATAAAAGGGCGGAAGATGATATTCCGCCGGAGGAACGAAGCTCAGAAGACCCTTGATGCTTGGTTGAGAGGCCATCTGCGGACCTGCAACCTGGGAGGCGATGCGGTTCTTCTGTCCTAAGCCTTACCAGAAGTGGGTGTATGGATCGTGAGAGATTACCAGATGCTGTCTTTATAGACCGGCAGATCTCCTCTTGACAGGGGATATAGCTGGTTATAATAGACAAGTGAAATCTACAATTGGTTTTTGGTTGGCATTGGCTCTTACTATATCTTTCGTGGTGTGCAAAGCACCTAAGCACGAAGGTGCCGAATCATCCCGGGATACACTTTTCGTAACGATGGATTCACTTCGGAAAGAGGAAATCATCACAGGCTTTTCATCCGATGTTTACGAGCTTGATCCAGAACACGAGGAGTTCTACGAGTTTATGCATGCTCGTCCATTCTGGATAAAAGACACCGACACCTTAGGCATTATGCACCCGGTTGATATGGAGATTCATAATTATTTTGAAGTCGCTCCGTTTCTTGTTCCTGAAGCGATAGCTGGAACCCCTGAAAGGGGAGCGGTGGAATACATCGTTGACTGGATGGCTCCGGGAGAGGGTCAATGCATGCCTGACGGCAGCATAATCATTTTATGGGATTCCCTGCCTACGGATAGCCAGGGTCTGAAGGCAGCTTATACGCCAGATGAAGGATTCAAGATAGCAAAAGATGCTCGATGGGATACTACTTTTACCGCTACATTCAAAGCACGTCCTGCACGTGTGTTCAGTCAGTATGTTCAGTACGAGTGGGGGGGTGTCAAGCACTGGTGGGAGTATCATACCGACGTCTTCTTCGAACGCAAGGGTGTTGTGTTCCGCATCCAGGCCATATGCAAGGCCAAGCCTCAGTTTTTGGGCCCTGAGTCGGACTGGTGGCGTTGGCTCGAATCACACTGGTACTGGATGGACGAGCCGCATCCGGATTGGTCACGGTATCCGATTCACCCGGATTCGATAAGGTACGAAGGCGTGGAAGACGAAATCCCGCCGGAGGAACGAGACCCAGAAGACCCTTGATGCTTGGTTGAGAGGCCATCTGCGGGCCTGCAACCTGGGAGGCGATGCGGTACTTCTGTCGATCTTACGAAGAATGGATCGGCAACTGTATCAGGGCACGTTTTCAGTAAGTAGAATCCATCACATGTAAACAAACTTGATAATCGCAAAAGACTCGCTTATACTCCCTGTGTGCGGAACATCTCTTTACACCGCGCAAGAAGGGACTAAACATGCGCAACTTTAGGAAGGAGTTCTTCGAAAGCCACGTCCAATCACTACTCTCCCACAAATCTCTCATCTAGATATTCTTCCCACCTCAACGTGATCAAGGGCAGGCTTCGCGTTTCGCCGGCGGCCTTGAGCCTGTGACCGACTCCCCCGGATCAATCGGCGGAATAAACCTATCTCAACACGATCAGCTTCAGGCTGCGCGACTCGCCTGCTGCCTTTAGCCTTACGAAGTATATCCCTCGAGGAACGGGCTGACCTGATTGGTCGCGAATATCCCAGATAACAAGATGCTCGCCGGCCTCTCGGAAGCCGAGATTCAAGGTCCACAACTTTATCCCGATCACGTCATAGACGGCGATGGTGACCGACGCCGCTTCGGGAAGAACGTAGCCGATCTCCACCGGACTGCGGGTAAGTGAAAGAGTTGAAAGCGTAAGACCTTCTGGACTCGAAGGGCCCTCTTCCACTGCAGTCCATCCGCCGCACTCGCTGCGTGCGCTGGCCGTACGGTAGAGTCCCACCTTGGCAGGGATCATGAAGCTGGTTTCCCCGGCCAGCCTGAAGCCCTGGGTGTCGAAGCGATTGTTCTCCCATACACGGGCAACGTAGCTCCCCGGCGCAAGCCCCTCTATCTTGTGGGTGAAATCGAAGTCGCACATGCAGTCGCAGGGATGGATGTCGAGATCCTCCTCGAAGATGTCTATTAGGTTCGTATCCTCGTGAAGCTTTATCTCGAACACCATCTCAGGGCAGCAGTTGAACTCCGCGTCGTCGTGATGGACATAGGCCACGTTGTCCTTCACCTCTGACCACACCCTGCCCGACGCGTAGGCGGGAATCGCAGCTGCAACGAGAAGAAAAGCTGCCAGGATTAGACAACCTCGTTTCATACACTACCTCCTTATCTTAATACTATCAAGCTCAGACTGCGTGCCTGGCCTGCGGCCTGAAGCCTTACGAAGTAGATCCCTCGAGGTATAGGCTGACCTGATTCCTCGCGTGTATCCCAGATAACAAGATGCTCGCCTTGCTCCTGGCTGCCAATGTTCAGCTTGCGCACCCTGGTCCCGGTCACGTCATAGATCTGAATCAACACCTCGGTCTGGGTTGGCAGGTAGTAACGAATCCCTACCGATTTCTGGGCCGGGCTTGAGGAAACGTTCTCCAGCTCCAATCCTCTGTTGTTATCGGAATCCTCAACACCCTCCGGCTCCATGTGGCAATCACTCATCGCGGTGGTCATAGAGAAAGAACCTACCTGGGCAGGAATGACAAAGGTGGTTTTACCCGCCAGGGAAAAGTCTCCATCAGGGTGGGTCGATTCCCACACCCTGGCAACGTAGGTTCCGGGTGCAAGGCCCTTAAAGGTGTGGGCGAAGTTGAAATAGCACATGCACATGCATTGGGGAAGGGTATCCTGCTCGTAGATGTCTATGGTGTAGGCATCCTGCTTTATCTCAAAGACCATCTCGGGGCAGCAGTTGAAGTAGGCGTCATCATGGTGGACGATGGCGACGTTATCGGCAACCTCGGACCACACCCTGCCTGACAGCGCGTATGCCGGCACCGCGGCGGCCACCAGCATCAAGGCCACCACTACCAGGTAGTTTCTTTTCATATACCACCTCCTCGGTTGGTTGATAATATTAATGTAGGCCAAAAATGGGGCTTGTCAACCCCTATTCACCCCACTCGTTCGCTGCACGACCGAGCGGGGACCCCAAATATTAATGAATCGGGCCGACCTGACGCGAAGCGCGCGGCAAAGCCGTGAACGTCGGCCACTACGAACCCTTTAATCAAGTTGTATGGGCGACGCAGGCCCTGCCCCTTGAGATGTTGTACATCTCATAGGGTATGCGTCGCCCATACCTATTCTTCGGTCGTGTGGATTCTTACATGAGGCAACAGGGGTGGTCAAGTTAGTGCGCCAAAAGTTAGCTACCAGGGTGGCAGGTGGAGAGTGAGGCTTTTTAAGGAAACCGGTCTCCCCAGCAAGGGGTCTCAAAAAAGAGCCTGGCCAATCAGCCCTCAGCCTGATCAGCCAGGACATTTAGGTATCTGCCCTCCTAATCCATAGACAACCTTATCAAAAGCCTCCTGCTATTGTTGTATGCCCCAGGGGGGCTATCACCTCAAAGCCTGCACTGGTACTCGGCGGTAAAGTCTCCACCGCTTGTCCCGTCGTAATCTCCATCTATCGGGTGACCATCCTTATCGGCTACCCACTCCTGGAACCGTGAACGACCCACAACCCTAACCTTTAGCATCCCCCCTCCTTCAGGAAGAAGTTCGCTTGCCGGCTGCAGGGACTCAAACTTCAAGGTTTGTTCATCCAGGAATGTAATCTTACCATCCACCAACTCGACAAGATCGGTGCTAACGATAAACGATCCACCGTTTGTAACAGAGCTGGGGTCAACTGGTCGGGTGAACTTATAGGTGAGTACGAGTCTCTCATTCTCAATCTTGAGAACTTCTGTGGTCTCGCCACCTGCTATGATCTGCAGCGGCTTCGCCGCACAGGCCAACCCTCCAACCACAACCCCTAAGAAGGCTACAGCAATAATTGCTCTTTGCCAATGCATTACGCCTCCTTGCCTATACTGTTACTCCCGTATCTCTAGGTCGCGAGGTATCTCCTCGGACCTAACCGTCCTCTATAATTACTTTAGTCCAAATTTCTTACTTGTCAAGGCCTACTCTAGGAATTAACGAGTAAATTATAGGGTGATTGGTGTGCAATCTTATCTCAATACGATCAAGGGCACCGGCTACTCCTTCACCCTGAAGGTTTGCTCCACCGCCCGCTCCAGCTCGGCAATATTGTTGGGGTAGGTCTTTTCATACTCCCAGTTGGCGATTATAGAATCAGATTCTTCCTGGGTGTATACCATTAAAGGTGCGAAAGGAGGGGAGCGGTGATAGATAAGGTTCGAACAAAAGATTATAAAGTCATAGTTACGATCCTCTTTTGCTGGGATGAAATAGCCTGTAACCCAACGAACGTTATGCACGCCTCCGTCGCACGCCGACCCCCACCACAATGCACGCAACCGGAAGCTGGGGCAGCCATTTATGGTTAATTCTTCCACCCCTGCTTTATCTAAGGACACTTTAGCAAAACGTAAGCAGGGGGTTGAATTTAATCCATATACAAGAAGGTCTTTAACGGATGGCAAATCCAAGTTCTTTTCCCCAGCAGGAGGTCGTTTATAGAGGCTGATTCGGCGTCTGTAGGGAAACGAATCCAAGTTCCCTTCCTCAGCGGGAAGCCAGAAGACGTAGATATGGGCCTTATTTGTATTATGGATAGTGTAACTTTCTATCGCCTTGGCTCCCACATACTCCACATAACCATAGTTAGAAGTGCTGTCTAATGAAAGGTTGGTCTTTTGTAGAAAGTCGGGGGGGTGAATAAAAAAAGGAAGGCTAAAGCTATCTGGGGGTGAAAACTTAAGCATGAAGGCACTAGGGAAGTAAAGGGTTAAAGGAAGATTTTCCCACTCGGTATGGTTTGAGGGCAGCTCAGGGAAGTTAGGGGGTAGCCTGGATAGTCCAGCTATAATCAGTAATACCCAAGGAATCATAAGTTAGTATATAAATCTGCAGCGTTTTGTCAAGCGTGTCTGAGTTTAAAGGATAGCTACCTCAACCAGGGAATTTCTGGTTCAGGTGCCTGACCTGTTATGAAGCTCTCCGATCTCAATAATCTCCATGTATGGGGTCCGCAAAGCCACTTGCTTTTCACCCCACGATTTCGCTACGCGAACTCGCGGGGACCCCGCGGAATATCCCCCTTATTAAGGGGGACACAGGGGGATCACTTTACCCTGAAGGTCTGCTCCACCGCCCGCTCAAGCTCGGCGATGCGGTCGGGGTAGTGTTCAAAACCCAAGGGGTCGGGTCCGAGAGTATCGTAAAGGTAGAACCTCGAAAGGCAGGTTATCCGGAAATCCAATTTCTCGGTAGGAATGTAATAGTTGGTGAAAGAACCAGAAATCTGGATGCCACCGTCGCAGGTTACCCGCCACCATTTCCCCCGGATACGCCAGGCATCCATGCCGTTAATGACTATCTTCTCAAACCCAAGCGTGTCGTAGGAGATATAGCCGCCATAACTGTACAAAGGACGCGGATCAAGAGAGTCGCTTTCGTGATAAGCAGACCACTCAATTTCAACATAATTATGAGGAAAACCTGATTTCTTGCTAGAACTATAATGCATAACAACACCGAAGGTAGAATCGCCGTATCCGCGTGATTCCCCTAATGGCTCAACTGCTAAGAAATAATAAGGTGTTAAGGAAGAATCTTCTTCTATTTCTTTGCTTGCAAATCCTTTTCTAAAGTATGGAGCTTCGGGTATTGAGTAAGGGGAATCGTAACTCACCCATTTACTATACCCGGACGGCAACTCAGGAAACTCAGGCGGAAGCCATATACTCAACAAAAGGGTTAAAAGAATCACGAACAAGTATACTCTTGACTACACGCTTGTCAAGTCTACTCTCGTTCCGGCTCCTGCCAGGGTGGACGGAGAGGACGCCTTGGATCAGGTGGGAACCATGGTTCCTGAGGCAACTGAGGTTGAACAGGTTGAGGTCGTATCTGTACATTGAACGTTTGCGTTTCCAAAAGCTTCCAACTCTCCGGGCCGCAAAGCCTTGACCCCACGATTTCGCTACGCGAACTCGCGGGGGCCCAGCGGAATATCCCCCTTATTAAGGGGGATACAGGGGGATTACTTCACCTTAAAGCTTTCCTCCACCGCGCGCTCAAGCTCGTGGATTTGCTCAATTCGTTCCGGGTACAGACGTTCATATTTTGAGAGCTGCTTAACCGGTTCATCTACGTCACTTTGATTTTGGTCGAATGATGGGGTTCTCATATAGAATTGAGTTGCGCAACATATCAGGTAATCTAAGCGTTTACCGGGGATAAAGTAAAATGTCAATGCTCCTACTTCCTGGTAACCCCCATCGCATCCATAGCGCCACCAGAAGCTGCGGACTCGATAGGCAGTTTTCTCTCCTATCGAGATTTGTTCCACGTTCTTTTCCTTTAATGCAAGAAATTTTGGCAACCTGCTCCTGGTCTTTGATACCAGGAAATAATTCATTATTGCTTCCGGTGTTAACTCCTGCTCCTTATGTAGGCCCCAATCAACTTGAATAATGCCTTTACTCCAATCTCGAGTGTATATATCGCCAATGGGGTTCGCCGTATAACGCACCCAACCGTAAAGTGAATCCCCTTTTCCAACGTCGAATTCAAGGTACTTAAGTTCTATGGTGTATGGCAAACAGGAACTGTCTGTTAGAACCGGGAGCTTGTAACCGGGAAGGAAAGGCTCATAATACTCTCGGGGGACCTCGTAAGAAAAGTAGCTTTTCCATTCATAACCCGGCGGCAATTGGGGGAAGTTGGGAGGGGTGTTGAGTCCTAAAGCGGAGAAGAGTAAAAACAGCATAAAAGAATAATAATCATTTGTTGCCTGATGTCAAGGGTTATCTCAACGGGTAGGCCCACCTGGCGGAGGCGGTAGGTATGGATCCTCCATTATTATCTCGTGGGGACTCCGTTCATCTATGTACACTCGGCGGTGTTCAGGATCGAGCAGCTTCCAGGTCTCCGGCCCGCAGAGCCTTGACCCCACGACTTCGCTCTGCGAACTCGCGGGGACCCCGAGGAGAATCCCTCTTTTATTCCCCCTTATTAAGGGGGACACAGGGGGATTACTTCACCCTGAAGGTCTGCTCCACCGCGCGCTCAAGCTCGGCAATATTGTTGGGGTAGGTCTTTTCATACTCCCAGTTGGCGATTATTGAATCAGATTCTTCCTGGGTATATACCATTAAAGGTGCGAAAGGAGGGGAGCGGTGATAGGTACGTGTCAGGCAAAGGATTATAAAGTCATGCTTCTCATCTTCTTCAGCCGGAACAAAATAGCTTGTAATCGAACCCACCTCGTGAATACCTCCATCACATCCACTATGCCACCACATTGCACGTATGCGGAAGCTAAGGCGGTTATTTGTGATTAACTCTTCCACCCCTGTTTTGTTCAAGGCCAATTTAGCACAACCGGCGTGGTATAAATTCAGGCCGTATATAAGGCAGTCTCTGATTGATACAGGGTTCAGGGGAACTTTTTCGCCAGAGCGCCAAAAAACGTAAACCAGGCCACCTTCTACATAACCAAGAGCAGAATTTGCAGTAGGGGATTTGCTGTATCGAGCGTAGCCATAGGACAAAGAGGTATCTGAAGCCACGCGAGCTTTCTTAAACCCAGGAACCTCGATGTTAAAGGAAAGAGTTATGCTGTCCTTGTTGCGCGCTTTCATTTTGAATATAGGAGCGAGCAACTGAGGGGGAAAGTAAGCATGTTCACAGGGGGTATCCGCCCACTCAGTATAGTTTGAGGGCAGCTCAGGGAAGTTAGGGGGTAGCCTGGATAGTCCAGCTATAATCAGTAATACCCAAGGAATCATAAGTTAGTATATAAATCTGCAGCGTTTTGTCAAGCGTGTCTG